>ENA-OOJM01000006-OOJM01000006.1-human-skin-metagenome-genome-assembly--contig:-NODE-6-length-100242-cov-7.498857_pt1 | contig 100242 bp, 80 predicted proteins | sample MGYA00248875_ERZ500988 | MGnify/ENA primary metagenome ERZ500988 (study PRJEB25958, sample SAMN03398507) | human skin metagenome | study: EMG produced TPA metagenomics assembly of the Human Skin... | reverse complement strand
CTTCCTCAACAAGGACCTGGCCGATCACAGGGCTTACATCATACGACTGGCGGTCTCTGAGCGGGGCAGCGTTGGCAAAGGCAACGGCTAGGGCGGCGAAGATCGCAACGTTAACAAACGAGAATTGCATGGTCGTCTTGAAAAGTGGCGGCGAAGAGGTTTTACGGCCTCTCACCAACTTTTTGTGACCCACCACAAAACTCTCCTGATTGGCTCCAATAAGCATGTAGTCCACTGCGCGTAACATGATTCATTTTTTACCATCGCTGCATAGCCAATCAAATCTATTATTAAATTCTAACACGAGAAGAGCATGCATGATGGGGAGTCGGTTGCGCGTCCAATCATGTCGTGCATGAACACCGACTCAAGCGGCTGTGTGGTACGCCAATCAATTTAGACCCTGTCGCCCTGCGAGACACAATTTCTTTCAAGACAAGGCCACAATAGCGCTGTGTCACTCGCATCGACGTAGTAGGGCGATACACAAAAGTCTAGGTACCTACTCCGTGTCGACTCCTATACCGAGTCTCATTGCGAGTCCAGTATAGTATGGCAGGGCTGCAGCCCAACTGGAATGGGAATGCACTCGACCAGAAGCAGCAAGAACATCGCCGCAGCTTCACGGCTCAGTCTGCCACCAGCAAGACGAATGACTCACGCAACCGTCGTAAATCTTCTAACACAGCTGCCTCTGTGACGAATCAGACATATCCCTCTTTACCATCCCATGAGCCATTAGGACACATGTATATGCCACCCAACCCCCTCTTAGGACCACAGTCTGGTGCTGCTGTACCACAAAATCATTCGGGCTTCATGCCTTGGCATTCGTACAATATTTCAGCTAACCAAACATCACTGCTAGCTGATGCGTATGGTGCTGCAAATGGACAACCACAGCCAGGTACCACAACTAGTTTGGACTGGGTCAACGGCATGTCAGCATATATGCTCATGGACCCGAGTGCACGACCATCATCTTTCTCTTCCCCCATGGTGCAGCAGACGCCTTCAAATATAAATATATACCAGCCCTCGCCGTCTCAATTGACCCAATATATGAGCCAGCTCCAATTCCAAAATCAACAGCAGGAACACATTGCTATGCAACAAAACTTATTTCTCTCCCAAATTCAGCACGTACGAGAACAACGTGCTCAACAGGCAATACAGGATCAGCTTACTTTAATTCAGCAGGGGATGCCTTCATCACAAGATCCGACATTCGATTCGAATGCGAGACTTCGTACGGACATACTGGCGGCTCGTTCGCAAGAAGCACATTCACAGCATTTGTATGATGGCTCATTGAAAGAAGCTTCATTTGTTTCGTCTCGAATACCAGAGGTCTTGTCTAGGCGATACGGCGCTCGTTCGAATGAAAGCACGCCATCGAAAGACTCTGCCTTGCCTTTCCAGTCTGATCGTGATGTATACGAAGATGCTTGCGCGTCTCCGAGTGTGGAACAGTCAGCACGCCTTGAATCCAAACGTCTGTCGTCCAAGCTTTCAAACGAAGAAACAGGCGATATTTCCTTGGAAAAGCGGCGTAGTATGACTCCATCCATTGTAATTGATCAAGTAAATATTGAGCCTGCGGATCATGATTTAGCACGCAAGGTCAATTCTGTGGGTATGCGAATGGGTCCACGTACTGCTGCTATAATGCATGAAGTGCAAGTGCCTGAAAACAATACCAAAAGCAAGAATGGAAAGGAAGGTTTAAGGCGCTCTTTGGTACAAGATGGAAATCGACTTGGTAACGGACACAGCGCGCTCTCCTTACCACTTATTCAGCCACGAAGGCAGCCGAGAGGACCACCCATGGATGCTTTTTTTGCTAACAATTTTTTGGCGCGCCGATCTTTGCGGACACGACGGGAAGCCATGTCTAAATTGTGTGCTAGTCCTCGTGCTTCTATATTTCAAAATTTGCGCTCAATTCGCACGTCATCTCCTGCGAAGAAAACGCCTGATGTCGAGTGACGCCGCGAACTTCGGATACAAGTTGTGTGATTAAACAAGAAATACCTTATCATAAGTTCTACATGAAATTGATAATTCCTTTTTTTGGCGTCCAATCAAATTGCGCTTATGAATCCATCTTGAGAAAAAGGGCAGATAGGCGCCGCGGATTTCTCGCATTTGAGGAAGGCAGCCTGCGATTTTCTCATAAAGAAGTTTCGTTAGCCAAATCTAGGGAATAGGATCAGAGCCAAGTCGTTCGACATTAACAATACTATCATCGTGGCGTAGACATTCGCATCTCGGTTTCTAAGAAGACGCTGCTGATTTATGGACCGTATGTATATGGATTGGACGACAGCAATCTGACGCCTCAGTTGAAAACACGGAAGCCGCTATCGGCTTTGCCGAAAAGGTGCAGTTTGACGAGCATCTAAAAGATGGGCATAAAAATGCCCATACCCTTCAATCAGATCTGGTTCCCCTTCCACCTGCAGAGCATGGTGATCCAGACGCAGACACATCGGATCAGCACTTCCCGACGGATGAAGAGCGGGCAACGCTGCGACGCGTACCCGAAAAACTCAGCATTGCCGTTTTTTCAATCGGCGTTTGCGAACTAGCAGAGCGCTTCAGTTTCTATGGTGCAACACAAGTGTTCACTAACTTCATCGCACGTTCTCGTCCCAAAGTTGATGGTGAACTTTCTGCTTCAGGTGCTGCCAAGCATAGCTCACAAGCCTCGGGTGCATTGGGTAAGGGATCAGAAACAGCAAATGGTCTTGTAACATTCAACCAGTTTTGGTGCTATATCACGCCATTACTAGGCGCGTATGTTGCTGATGTATACACTGGTCGTTTTAATGCTCTATGCCTTGGTGTTGCCTTTGCTATGGTTGGACATATCTTGCTAGTGATCTCTGCTATACCGTCTGTATTGGACGATGCAGATGGCGCAATAGGATGCTTTGCTGTGGCCATCGTTATAATGGGATTTGGCACGGGTCTTTTCAAGAGTAACTGCTCTGTCCTGATCGCAGATCAAATGAAGGTCAAAGAGCAAACGGTAGTAAAACTCAAGACGGGTGAACGAGTAATTATTGACCCAGCTCTCACTATGGAACGTCTGTACTTGTGGTTCTACTTAATGATCAACATCGGTTCGTTTGGTGGCCAACTCGGTATGGTCTATGCTGAAAAATGGGTCGGTTTCTGGCTCTCTTACCTGCTACCCACACTTGTATTCATTATTCCTATTCCCGTGTTGTGGTTTGGTCGAAAGTATTACAAGGTGCTACCTCCTGACAGGACTGTGTTCAATAATGCTGCTCGTGTTTATGCGCTTGCTTTTAAGAGAAATTGGAGCTGGTCACCCCTGACTTTTATACGAAATTGGCGTTCAGAACATTACTGGGACTGTGTGAAGCCTGGTACTATTGAAGAAACGCAGCGCAAACCATGGATGACATTCGACGACCATTATGTGGACTTGTTGTCTCGTGGTGCAAAAGCCTGCATGATATTCATGCTTTTCCCCTTGTACTTTGTGTGCTATAACCAAATCACCAACAATTTGATCTACCAGGGTGGACAAATGGATATTGGCTCTACACCAAATGAAATTCCAGCTACTCTGGATCCCATCTGTATTATTGTCTTCGTGTTTATATTCAATATGGGTGTCTACCCCTTGTGCGACAAGCTCAAGATTCCATTCACGCCCATTAAGCGCATCACAGTTGGTTTTTTTGCAGCCTCCTTCGCTATGGTCTGGTCAGCCGTCCTCCAGCATTACATCTACCAGAGGAACCCATGTGGAAATCGCGTCGGCGATGATGTGGTCCGGAATGGCATAAACTGCAGTGAGACTAATGCGGATATCTCGGTGTGGGTTCAGGTTGGCGCGTACGGCTTGGTTGCTTTAAGTGAGATTTTTGCATCGGTTACATCTATGGAGGTAGCTGTGCTCATGGCGCCTGTCAACATGCGCTCTATTATTATGGCTGTTAGTCTGTTTACTACAGCGATTGCCGCTGCCATTCAAGAGGCGTTCAACCCTCTCTCTAAAAACCCCCTGTTTGTGGTCAACTACACTGTATTTGCTGCCCTCGCCTTTGTTGGTGGTATTCTCTTCTTCATTGTGTTCATCGGCATTGACAGAAAGCAAGAAGAACTCAATCTCATGAGCCAAGAGGGTGCTCTGCGCGAGGCACAGGAAGCCGAATGGCAATCTGTGCCGCACGATACCAAATCGAACTCCTAACTACATCCACTGGAATCACATGCCAACACTACTTACTACATATCTTGCATTGGGTTGTTTCTGTCCTACCTTACCCTGCAAATGCCACGAGCCAGTGAGGTCTATCCTCACCGTGGTATCGCTTCCAAAAAGAACCTTGTCGTATGTATAAAAATAGGCCCAGGAACTGGTGCTACCTTTCTCTATGATAATGTTTATTCATCCATCATGCAAGCGTATGCATGCTGGTCGAGTGGGGATTAGAGTCAGACATTCCAGAGGGCGAACTGAACAACACAGCCGCGTGGGCCTGTACCGTCCGCGTTCTTAACCAACAACCAGGCAAACCATGTACAACAACAACATGCAAGGTGGCTACGTATGTATGGATTTGTAGTCGCGTGTTATTCACACATACAAGTACCCCCCTCAGAATGGAGGTTACCCGGCTGCTGGCCCAATGGGCGGCTCGGTATGTACGAGAGCATTGCTACCGAAGCTAACCGTGACAGGCTCTTGACAACCGTCGTGCGCGTGTTCACGAAAAGCGTATGTATCTGACATTCTCAAGATACTAACCAGCTAGATGGCGCATGCGGTCCTTGGTACGCATGATTCACTCTGTTGGACCACTAACCATGATAGCTGCGCTTTTTGTGTCGGTCTCCTTGCTTGCTGGTACGTTATAAAATGAAAAGGTCTTCGCTGACTTTACACAGCTGTACGTCGTCTTTGGAGGTTTTTGTCTAACTCAGCAGGTCTAGAAGACATCATTTGTGCCGGCTGCCTTGACTTTATCTTCTAAACCTTTTCTGACAAGTCCATGAAAGAGCTGCATGTTTCATACACATCGTCTTATAGGATCCATTAGCATTCTTTTCCAACTTGACTATTTTATTTGAGTCGGATTCCATCGCCACACTTTAGCGTCCTGATCGTCGGGGATGGGACCCTTTTCAAGACTGGCATCATGATCCCAATGGCGTGCGCCCCCGACACTAACGATGATGTCGTTATCGAATGGATGAAATTGAACGCTGCCGACCGCGTCTTGTCGTCAGTGAAGTAAACAACGTACCTGCATGGGCCTGCCACTCGGCAACGGGCTCGACGTGAGGGGCTCCATTGCGTTCTAATATGGAAGTCCAAGACCAGATGCGAATCCGCCCATATTGATCCCCAGCCACTAGATATTGGCCTTGGGAATCCATGCCAAATTGGAGACGTTGGTGAGTTCCACGAGTGTCACGGTGCAATCGGGCTACAAGTGAGACGTCGGAAGTAGCGAGCGGCTTGAACTGAAACGGTGAAGAGGCTCCGTACAAGTAGCTGGTATCATACACATACAGACATGGAGCATGCCGCATAGAAACGACAAGAATGTGTTTTTCTTTGGGATGCCAGGCCAATTGGGTGATGCCGCGGCCTTCAGGCACAGTCCAGCCACACAAGCACACCCTTTCACCCGGCAGCAGATTTTGCGTGCCCCACTTGGACGACGAGCCAGATTTGTCTGCGGCGAGAAAATCAGCAAGCCATTGCGATTCTGTCAGGTAGACGCCGACCAGATTCGTGAAGGTACCCACCGCGGTTACTTGCACCGTCTCTAAGGCATCTTGTTGGGCCGCGGCCGGAGAGGACCCGACGGCCAAAGCAGAAACAATTCCATGTTGCCCACCCTCATATTGTTCTGACGCCTGTGACGACAGATCTAGAGCTAGATGATGGTTGTTCCCAACAGCGTGTAGCGGAAACAATGCTAGCGCGTTTCTTTGGCCGGCATACATCCACGATGCATCATCGCTAAAAGTCAAAGCAAAGAGTGGATCATACATTTCGACATGGTTGATGATACCATAGGACGCTTTCGTGCAGCCATCGATCGAGTCGACAAATCGAGTGGGAACATCGCGGCAGCTTATGACATAGCACCACCTGTGCTCGATACCGTGGTTAGTTGGCGCCATGGCCGGGAGCTTGTACCATTGGAGATCTAAGATCGGCGATGGCGCTTGGTATGTGCTGCATAAACGTGGTGTTTCGTGATGAAAGTATTTGTACACATAGACCGCATGCGTTTCCGACCGCAAAAGCAATAGCGAGCCGTCTGGCGACCTGCGCGACATCAGTGGCATACACATACCATGCTGCACTCCGCCAAAAATCACAAGGTGTTTTGCATGGCAGAATATGTAACAAGGTGGGTGGCATCAAGAAAGACGAGATGCATCCTGTGCGACAACCCGCATTCAGTGCATATAATTTTTCGTGACGACATCGAGCACGCCGAGCCCATCCGAGTATGAAAGTGGGGGTATGAAAAAGTCACCTATGTAGACGTGCGTTGCGTAGACGACTCGACGGCCGGCGCCTGGGGAAGGGAGAGTGGGCGTTTTCTGCCCCAACCGCGGCGGATAGCCACGCGACGGCGATCTTGTTCAAAGGCCCGTGCCGACATGAATCCATGCCTGCCGAAGCGACCGAGGAGTTTCGTCCGGCGCTCATCTGAACGCACGCGTGGCGCATTTCGAACGTAGAGCTCCCACACCAGACCAAACATGTCGGCATTCGCGGGGTATGGCGATGGGATATCGCTGCGGTAGGCAACCTCGGTATATTGCTTAGCGCCGCCGTGCTTATCAGCGTGACGTGAGCGAAGCACTGTTGTCGACAGGGTAGGGTGACGAAGGTAAATAGCCGAGCAAGTTCGGAAGCTCACGTCCAGGTACGGAGGGATGAAGAGGAAGGGCGCAGCGAAGGGTGGGAGATGGAATGGCAGCACACCGGCTGGCAGAGCATCTGATGGTTCCTTGGGCTCTGTATCTTTGGGTGGCTGCTCTTCCTTCGACTCATCGGGCACAGCGTCTGATTCATTTTCAGATGCTGGTTTGGCCTCAGCTTCTGGCGCTGCTTGTTCTTGAGCGGGAGTGGGCTCCGATGCTGGTTCTGTCTCTTCGGAAGCCGTCTTCTTAAGGCCGTGGCGTTCTTGTTCAGCCTTTACTCGCTTCGCGACTTGCTCGTTTAGCATAGGCACACTGTTTGGCACAACGGAAATAAGGTCACCTGGCTGAAGCAGGTAGCCTGGTTCGCGAAGAGCTTCTCCGTTTACTTGGACCTTGCCATGCAGAACCAGCGACCGTGCATAGTATACACTGTGCGCGAAACAGCAGCGGAATACGACTGTGTCTAGGCGCCGCTCGACGTCACGCAAGAAGAGGCTCTTTATGGGCGGCGTGGGCGTATCCAAGGCGTGCTCGTCGTGCTCGTCGCCTTTCCAGCGGGGGTTGAAGGAGGTCGCAGCGTCCGGGGCATAGCTAGGCAAGCTTGATGGCAGGAACCAGCGCTTGAAGCGACGCTCAGGAATCCAGTCACCGTGATACCCCCGAAGCAGGCGCTTAGAGCGCCAGCGCTGCTGATACATGGTCATACTGGTCTTGGTGAAATTGAACTCATCCACGAGGCGCATGTTGGTCGACCGCGCAATCAAGTTGTACAAGTTCCGCGGTGACCAAGACATGCGAGGCAAGGCCGACTCATGGCGAAACAGGTTGGCCTTTCTCATGACGCCGTCAAGGACAATCCGCTCCCAGGCGAGGAGGCGACCAGGACGCTGGAAGAAGAAAATGACATCAGCATGACTGTACATCAGCCGCGCATCTTTCACGTGATATGACCAACATGGTGTGCTACGTGGCGCATGGCACCGTGCATCGCACGTGTGTAGATTGGACAAGTAGGGCCACGCGCATGGAGGGCGCGGCACGGTGCCAGCAGAGCGCGTGCGCACGACCGACCCCGTTTCGAGGTGGGTGGGCCGAGAATTCCAACTCGGGCCTTTCTTCCAGCCATACGCAGTCGTCATGTCGAACAAGCAGGTGCTTCCTGAAGGTCACTTCCTCTTCACGTCCGAGTCGGTCGGTGAGGGTCATCCCGACAAGATCTGTGACCAGATCTCGGATGCTATTCTTGACGCATGCCTGCAGCAGGACCCGCGCTCGAAGGTGGCCTGTGAGACGGCTGCCAAAACGGGTTTGATCCTGGTGTTTGGTGAGATTACGTCCAGGGCACAGCTCGACTACCAGAAGATCATTCGTGACACCATCAAGGAGATCGGCTACGACTCGTCTGACAAGGGCTTTGATTACAAGACGTGCAACGTCATGGTCGCGATTGAGCAGCAGTCGCCTGACATTGCTCAGGGCCTGGACCACGGTAGCCTGGATGACATTGGTGCTGGTGACCAGGGTATCATGTTCGGTTATGCCTCGGACGAGTCGCCTGAGCTCATGCCCCTCACGGTGGTGTACTCGCACAAGCTGAACCACGCCATGGCCTCTGCCCGTCGCAATGGCCACTTGCCCTGGCTCCTGCCCGACACGAAGACGCAGGTGACGATCGAGTACAAGAAGGACGGCGGTGCCGTTGTGCCTGTGCGTGTGGACACGATTGTGGTGTCGACGCAGCACACGGACGACATTTCGACGGAGGACATCCGCAAGCTGATCAAGTCCGAGATTATTGACAAGGTGATTCCCTCCCACATGCTCGACGAGCGCACAGTGTACCACATCCAGCCTTCGGGCCGCTTTGTGATTGGTGGTCCTCAGGGAGACGCTGGTCTTACGGGTCGTAAGATCATTGTCGACACGTACGGTGGCTGGGGTGCCCACGGTGGTGGTGCCTTCTCGGGCAAGGACTTCTCGAAGGTCGACCGCTCGGCTGCTTACACGGCGCGCTGGATTGCCAAGTCGCTCGTGCACGCTGGCCTTGCTCGCCGTGCGCTTGTGCAGCTTTCGTACGCCATCGGTGTGGCAGAGCCTCTCTCGGTGTACGTTGATACGTACGGCACGAGCAGCAAGAGCGATGCGGAGCTTGTGCAGATCATCAAGAACAACTTCAACCTCAAGCCAGGTGTCATTGTGCGCGACCTGGAGCTGCAGAAGCCCATTTACCGCCAGACGGCGTTTGGTGGCCACTTTGGTCGCTCCGAGTTCTCCTGGGAGCAGCCGAAGGAGCTCAAGTTTTAAAGGGCGTCCGCGAGCTTGCCACTGCAATGCGACTTTTTTTGATACCGATTCAACATCGTCACTCTGTTTTGGGTGGCCGTAAAACGGGCTTGCTGCTGCAGTGTCCCTTGTCATGTACCTGTATGACGAACGCCCTGCCCCTACTTCCTTTGAGATGCGACTGGTTGTATCCCATTCCCAACTGTATACCACGTCAACCGTGTTTATAGCCTACAAAGAAAACATGTATGCTGCTTGAGAGTGCTATGAAAGAAGGCGGAGATGATTAACGATAGAGAGCGCTGGACACAGCTTCGCGGAAGCTGCGGAGGAGACGGGATAGGTTGTCGGTGGGGGGCGCGGGCGGTGGCTCCTTGGGCAGGAATGGATCGCGGCGCATACGGCCCTCGCCATCGCCAAACACTTGGATACTGAAGTCGGCTTCGGTATCGCCAGCGGCCCAGCGACTCGCGATTTCCATCTGGCGGCCCCGCTTGCGACGAGCTGCCTCTGCGAGTCCTTCGATCTCGGCGCGCAGCGAAGCGCCCACCTTGAACTCTGGCTGCGGGGCATGGGCAGGGGGGACGTCGGGCGTGGCAAGGTGGGTCGACTCGAGCGCGTCGACCACCTGCTCGACATCGTCCGTGTCCTGCATGGCCGAGGCCGGCGGCGTCCAAATGCTCGCGAGGTCGTCGGAGCCCGCGCCGATCGTGAGCGCCATGTGGCGGAGCCAGGCAAACGTCGAGAAGACGAACGAATCCACGTGGGACCAGCGATGCAGGAAGTCGTACCAGGCGGGCGCGCCGCGATCGAGGAACGAAGCGAGTGTATTGATCGAGCGAGCTGGGTCTTGCACGCGCGCGCGCAGACTCTCGAGCAGGTCCAAGAGACGCAAGAGGAACACGTGCAAGTGCTGAATGTCTTCACGGATGCCCTTGATGCGGTGCATGCGCACGAGGGCCTCGAGGAATGGCTCGAAGAGCACCGTGAGGGCGTCGAGGATTGCAGGGTCCTGCAGCATGCCACGAATCTGCGCCACGTCGCGGTGCAGCGAGTAGAGACGCAGAACGCGCTGGAGGTGAATGATGAGCATGTAGCCCGGACGAGTGTTGGTCTTTTTGCGCAGGGCATTCGGATGCGTCGCGAGAAACTCGGTATATTCACGCGAGGCGGACATGACGCGCTGCACTTCGACTTTGCTGAGCTTGGGCGCATCTGAGCCCCGCACGATCGCAGCGACGAGCGGGATACGAGCCTTGTGCGCGTGTTGTCGGACGAGGCGCTTAAAGTCCCCCGGGCTGTCGACAAACATGCGCAGCTTGCGGATCATTGTGTCCGATCCAATGTCCTGCTGCAGCGCACGCAATTCATCGTCCATGGCGACGGGGTTGTCCTCAAACGCGATTTCGAGGATCGACTGGAGAAACTTGTTGCGCAGGAACTGCTTCTGCCATTCGGCCACGCATTGCTTCACGGGCAGCCGCATGGCATTGGCAAGCTTGCGCCACGGCACAGCGTCTACGACGTCGCGCACGCGCAAGAGGTTCGCGCGCGACTGGTCGCTCTGTACAAAGACGCCGTACAGAAAGCGCGCAGCCTGCAAGTGGCCCCAGGAGATCATCATCTGGTACGACGACGGCAGCTCGGCCAACGTCGGCGTCGCTTTGAGCGCGTCGTACATCTTGAGAAAGCCATCGCCCTCGACGCAGTCGAGCCAGATGCGCGCTTGCACCCGGCGCATACTGAGCACCGTCTCGCCGGCCATCTCGGCGTCCTTTTCACGTTCCTCGATGCGGCGGCCATCGACGCGGCGGCGCTCGGCAATGTTGAGCAGCTCATTCGTATCGAGCTCGCGATCGTGGAAGCATCCAATGCTGAGGAAAGCGCGCACTTCGCTGCTCTCGCATACGCTGCGGATGGCCAGCGTATCGCGCATCCACGAGCGCAGTAGACGGCGATCGACCTCGAAGCGCGGCATGGAGCGGGCCCGAGCGCCATAGAGGGGCTTGAGGATCTCGGTCGCCGACAAGCCCGGCGGCGGGGCGCGGCCGTCTGGCACAGACGCGTCGTCGTCGTCACTCTGCTGCGTCATGTACGACGACGCGTCCTGGTCCGAGCCCGACGTAGACAGGTAGCTCGACGTGTACGACTGGGCCTCCGTGTCTGAGCTGGACGTCGTCGAGTGCGTCGCCATCGAGGGGGGACGGCCAGGCAGGCGGGGCAGCGGACGTACGTGGACGTACGGGCCGAGCTCATGAGCCAGTCTGGCGCGGAACTCTTCCCAGTCGCGATCGTTGCGCACGACAAACTCGTCCATGCGGTTCGGGCGGCGAATACGGAGAACAAAGTCGCGCTCGCGGTGCGCGTGCTCACGGACAGCCACGATATCGACTTCAAAGCCGCCCGCGCGCAGGCGGTCGGTCGGTCGGCGGTAGCACACAAACGCCTCAGGCGGCAAAAGCTTGGCATGGGGCCATGGCCACGAGCGGCTGTGCACGAGCTCGTTGGGGTAGTACGGGTTGCCAGGCCCGACGCGCAGCACAGCGACAAGGTACCGCGTCGCCCATTTGTGCAAGAGACCCGCCACCGATGAGAGGAACGACTGGGCCATAAAGGGCATGCCGTCCGTCTCGCCACGACGGTCGATGCCGGCACTCAGAGACCGAGCCTGCATCTCACGCAGGATCGGCGCGACGGCGGTGAAAAAGTACATGCGCCCCATGGCTGCCTTGCTGGGCGGAGGCGGGCCATGCTTGGCAGGCGGCGGCGGCACAAAGAGTGGGCACGTACACAGAACGTTGCGCAGCAAGAAGCGCATGAGCGGCAGATCGATCGGCGGCGTCTCGGGATCATACACGTCGCGGCGGAAGACGTCTTCGTCGTCGTCAAAGTCCGTATCGCCAAAGTCGTCCGCGCGCGAATCGGTCTCCGAGTCCGGCGCAAGGGCGGCGCGGCGCGGGTCCTGTGGGCGCTCCAGGGACCGCATCGCAAAGAGGCGCTCGCTCTCCCAGGTCAGTTCCTTGCTCACCATGTCGCGCAAAAAGTAATGCACTTGCTCAGGCGCCAAGTCACGCACAAGCCACGGTTGGTGTGCCGCCTTGGCCTTGCCGCGACGTCGCTCCTCTGCCTGCTCTTCCGTCTCCGTTTCTGTGTCTGTCGGGGCAACAGATGGCGTCAGCAGGTACTTGCGGGCGTCGCGAGCGAGCTGCGTGCGGGGCTGCGCACGAGAGCGCGAGGTCGGCACCTGGTGCTCCAAGTCGCGAAACCTCCGCGGCGGTGGCGCTCGGGCTTTCTTCGGCAGCTGGGTCGCGGGCGTGCCACGCCGCGGGCGGCGCGACTCACCGCGACCGGGGATGGGCGTGCCGCTGCGCACCGAGAAGAAGTCGCCTGAGCTCGCCGAGGCCGTCGGCGCATGGCGAGAAAGAGGCGGCGCATCCGACAAGTCCGACACGCGCTGGCCGCTGAGCGGCCCCGAGCGAGGCATGAGCGGACTCAAAGGCTGACCAGATACAGCCTCTTCGTCAAAGAGACTCGGCTCAATGCTTTCTGGGCGCGACACGCGACGCACAAGGCGGTCGAGCGTGCGTTCCTCGGCAAAGGGGTCGATCAACTCGGGACGACGGCCACTAGGCTCGTCGCGCAGCACGGCGTGATTCGCATACGCGTGGGGACGTGAGTACGGTGCAGCACCCGACCGCGTCTCCAGCACATGATCCGCGCGTGATCGCTGCGCTGGCCGTACGGGCGTGGCAGCAGGCATCGCCGAGTCGTAGCTGTCACGACCAGGTGTGCTCACACGCTCGGTGGCGATGCTCATGTCGTCTGTCCGCGGCGTGGACGGTGCAGATACGTGGCGCGCCTGTGCAGGGCGCGTAAGCATGGGATAAGGAGCCGATGTCGCGGAACGTGGAGCCAAGCCAGCGTCAGGTGGGCGCTCTGCGACGAGGGAGACAGGCTCCGGGTCGTCGGGCACCTTGGCTGAAAGGAGCGAGGGCGGTGCACGGCGCGGAGACATGGGCCGCGATGCAGGTGGGCCGACGCGACGTTTCGCCATGTCTGAGCGCATAGCAGGGGGCTCTGTCTCGCCCAGCACTCTCGCACCACCCATGGGGGGCGATATCTGAAGCGCACTCTTGCCAATAGCCGCGTCGGCATCTTGGCCCAGATCATACGCATGATCGTGGCTCTCCGTCATGGCGAGGCGCGGAGAAGCAGGATCGGTGGTATGGCGTTTGCCGCGCTGACCCAGGATAGGCAGACGATGCAGCAGCGACGTTTTCTGCGACACGTCCTTCCCGGGCAGCTTTCGACGCAGGCCGGGTAGAAAACCGCTCTTTTTCTCCGCAAGCACAGGGACGGGGGGCGGCACAGGCACCTCGGCAGGCAGCGGCATGTCTGTCCGCATCGTACCAGCGTCCTGTGCTCCCTTTGTAGCGCCCCCCGGCGCTTCCGAGATGGCACGGGGTGTGCCATCCGAGGCGGTATAGTCACTGGTATACTCATCGTCGTATGTGTCCGAGTACTCGTGGTCCACATACGCATCAGAGGCGTTCGTGCCAAGCGTCTCGATCGAGTCGCGCTCGGTAAACTCGTCATCGTAGCCTGTCATCTCAGAATAGGGTTCTTCGTCGTAGCCTGTCTCCTCCGAGTACGGCTCGTCATCGTAGGTAGCCGCTTCCGAGTACGGCTCGTCGTCGTAGCCCGTCACTTCTGAGTACGGCTCGTCATCGTAGGTGGCAGACTCAGACACGTCTTCTTCGTACGGATCGTACTCCTCCGAGTAGCTCGACTCAGTACGGGACGGCTGCGACGTCCATGAGCGCTCTTCGTGCGGAAGCACAGGGGGCCTCATGGGCGCCGGTGGGTCCATGCCAGCCACGGGGGGCTGCGGCGCATGTTTCCGCAGGCCCATCACATTCATGGCTTTTCGCATCGTAGTGGCGCTCCCGTCGTCGCACGGTCAACCACACACCAAGGATCTAGGTCTGTGCTGCCTCGTGGAGATGGCCAAGGCACAACGCGTGAGACGAACGAGGTAGGAAAAAAAAAGCGGCCAGCCCACGTTGGGTCCACTGGCGATCCTAGCGTTGTCTGGGGTACGGCGGCCGTAGCGTGCTGCAAGGGCGTACGCAGAATATGCACGGCATCGAATCATGCGTGGAGTCCACATGACAGAGAGAGGGCTCTTTACTCAGCAGACCAGCAGGCTGACGGCCTGAGCCACGAGCGTCACATAAGCAAAGGTAAAATGACGTGCTCACCTGGCCTGGCGCTGTCGTGGCCAGTCGCCCCACCCAACCTTCCTGGCGTATGGCCACCACGAAATCGTCTGCGCTGAACGCAGCCGCCCTGTTTACGGGTGGCGCCTTTGTTGGTGCGGCTCTCTACACGGTGGCTCGCTCCCTCGTGCAGGCGTCGATCACCAAGACGCCAAAGAGTCAGGACAAGCTCGTTGAAGCGCCCAAGGCGCCTGGCCCCGATCAGGACGAACAGGGCCTGTATGTGGCGCCCTTCGAGTCGGACGCAGCGTCGATGTACGACGTGTGCGGTGTGATGGGCCAGCCCTACGAGCCACGTAGCGCGATCCCGGCTGTGCAGCCCCAGGACACGCACGTGGATCTTGGCACAGATACCACGCTGGTCTCGGACGTGCGAGACCTGCCGAACCTCAGCAAGAACATGCTTACACTCAGTCTTCTCGTGATGGAGATGCTGGCGCTCGAGTACAGCGGCACGATCTTCACGTACGAAAGCAGCTCTACGGGCTTTGGTGCTTTTTGCGAGTCGCAGCATGACAAGCGAGTGATTCCCATGCAGACGCGTGCAGGCGCCGGTCAGGCCGTCGTTGGTTTCGTGGCCGGCCAGGGCAGCAGCGGGAGCGCCGTGCCGAACAGCAGCTCGACGGTCACGGTGCTGACGAATGCCGCCGGTTTCCTCGCGATGGGTCCGTCGCTCGCGACGATCCCCGCTGACAACACGGATCTCGTGGTGCACGTGTCGGGCATCAACCAAGGCATGCATGATGACTTGCGTGTGGCTAACGACTATGCCTCGGCGCTCTCCACGGCCGCCATGCTGAGCGATGTCGGCTACGAGGTGGTGCTGTCCGCCTCGCGCCAGGAGGCCATCGACGTCGCCCACTATGCGTACACGCGCAAGACGAAGCGTGCCTTTGTGCACATTTTTGATGGCGCGTATGCGGCGTGTGAGCGCAGTGTTCTGTCGCCACCGTCGTCCAAAGCGCCCGAACCATGCACGTACACGGGTCCATCGGCGCCTGCCACCGCACTCGTCATGCCCCATGGCGCCATGTCGCATCGTGCGCGTGCGCTCCTCTTGTCACTGCCGCCTCATTTGCGCGGTAAAGTAGGCATTGTGAGCGTCCGCAGGCTGGGCTCGTGGGATGCTGCTGTGCTGCGTCGGGCCGTCCCTACGAGTGTTCAGACCCTGCGTGTCGTGGAAGAGGCGTTCTCCTCGACGGATGGCGCGCTCTATGCAGACGTGCTCGAGTCGGTGCTCTCTGGTGCTCTGCGTGGCGTGCGTGCTCAGTCGCTCGTGCTCGCACCAGGCCAAGCGCTGTGTCCCGAGGCTTGGCTCGCGCTGCTGAGCCTCGCTGCTGAGCAGGCGACGCCCTTCTCGCTGAAAGATGTGCTGGCTCGCGCTGCAGCCGTGCAGGTACCCGATCTCATGCCTTTCTCCAACTCTCACCTCGTCACATTCGTGGGCACTGATGCTGGCGTGTCTGTGCCGACCGCCGAGCTCCTAGCGCGCTCGCTCTTCAACGCATCTAAGCATGTGCGTATGCTCTCGCGCTACGATAATTATGCTGCTGGCGGTGCCGTGCGCTCAGATGTACTGATGTCCGAGCGTCCTGGTGTCGATGTCCCGATGGATGTGCTGGCTCGCGACGGCACGTCGCATGTCGTCGTCGTCAGTGAGCCGGCCTCGCTCCTGCCTGGCTACCGTGTGCTTGAAGCGCTGCGCCAGGATGGCACGCTTGTGCTCAATGCCGCCAATTGGACGCCCGAGGACGTGCAAGGTGCTCTGTGCGCGGCCGACAAGGCCCTCTTGGCATCGAAACGTGCCAAAGTCGCCGTGATCGACGCGCAAGACGTCGCACAGACGCTGCTGTCAGACAGCAAGGCACGCGGTTCAGCAGCGGATGTGGCGCCTGCCGTGCTCCTGTCGAGCGTGGCAGCTGCTGCGCCGTACCTCGGTCAGTGGGTGCCGCACACGCACCAAGCTCAGCCTGTGCGTACGGACGGATGGAGCACGACGAGCGACGAAGTACCGGAGCGCCAGAGCCTGTCGTACAACGGTGTGCGTGCCAACACGGCGCTGGCCGCGGATGGCGGCCAGGTCGTGCGTGCATCGTGGGCGCTGGCGGCATGGCAGCTCATGTTCCGCGAGGCGTACGGGCTGGAAGAGGCCGCACTGCGTCCAGACCTGCCGGAAAAGACGTACAATGTCCGCGTGGCTGTGAACAAGCGCCTCACGCCGCTGGACTATGACCGCTACCTGTTCCACATGGAGCTTGATACGACAGGCACGGGCCTGCGGTACGAAGTCGGTGAGGCGCTCGGCGTGCACGGCTGGAACGATGAGCACGAAGTGTCCGACTTTGTGCGATGGTGCGGTTTCCATCCAGACGAACTCGTGTACGTACCGAGCGTGACGCGCCCAGGCTCGTTTGAGACCCGCACCGTGTTCCAGACTCTGCAGCAGAACCTCGACATCTTTGGCAAGCCGCCCAAGAGCTTCTTTGAGGCGCTAGGCAAAATCGTGGAGAGCCGGGACGAGGCTCGCTGGTTGCGCTTTATTAGCTCAGGCGAAGGCAACTCGACGTTCAAAAAGCTGTCGGATCTCGAGACGGTCACGTACGTCGATGTAATGCACATGTTCCCGACGGCACGGGTGACCATGGACTGGCTCGTGAAGAATGTCGAGCCGATTAAGCCACGTCACTACTCCATTGCCAGTGCCCAGGCAGCTGTAGGCGACTCTGTGCACCTGCTCATCGTGACGGTCGATTGGAAGACGCCGCACGGCAGCCCGCGCTTTGGTCAGTGCACGCGCTATTTGTCGGCTCTCAAGCCAGGCTCGATGGTGACGGTCAGTCTCAAGCCCTCGGTCATGAAGCTGCCACCCCTCGACTCGCAGCCGATTATTATGGCTGGTCTGGGTACAGGCGCTGCGCCATTCCGTGCCTTCTTGCAGGCCCGCGCGCTCAAGAAGAGCCAGGGCATCGAAGTGGGTCCCATGTACTACTACTTTGGCTCGCGCCATCGCTCCATGGAGTACCTGTACGGCGAGGAGCTGGAAGCATACCTACACGATGGCTTGCTGACGCACCTGGGTCTTGCTTTCTCGCGTGACCAGAAGAAGAAGGTGTACATCCAGCACAAGATCATCGAAGACGGCAGGCAGCTCGTCAAGTTCCTCGTGCCGGACATTGACGGCCAAGAGGTCAAGGATGGCGACAAAGGTATCTTTACACTATGTGGTCCTGTCTGGCCCGTACCGGACATCCAAGAGGCACTTGTCCAGGCCTTCAGCGAATACGGCTGGAGCCGCGAGAAGGCCGAGAACAAGATTGCCGAGCTCAAGGACGATGAGCGCTACGTGCTCGAAGTCTACTAGTTCCCCAGCGGGGTGGCATACCTCCACATAGAAGGTCGAATAGATGATCACGTGATCTATGAAGTTTTACAGTTTTGCTGTTGCGCGAAGCCTGGGTGGGTGAGAACATCCGCCGCGGTGTGTCTCCTACCACTAACGCGATGGCCACTGTCAACCAGAAGATCTTCCGTACGGCGAAGGCGCCCGCTGGTCCTCCATCTGAGGCCGAGACCACGGTCTGCCAGGCCCTTATTGATCTCGAGTCGCACATCCCTGAGCTCAAGATGGAGCTGCGCCCTCTCCAGGTGAGCGCCGTCAAGGAGGTCGAGGTCAAGGGCGGCAAGAAGGCCTACGTGGTCTTTGTGCCCATGCCCCAGCTCAAGGCCTTCCAGCGCATCCAGCAGAGGCTCACGCGTGAGCTCGAGAAGAAGTTCTCGGACCACCACGTCGTATTCATTGGTCAGCGCCGCATCATGGGCAAGCCCACCAGCCACAGCCGTGCGACGCAGCCTCGGCCCCGTAGCCGTACGCTCACGGCTGTCCACAGTGCCATCCTCGAAGACCTCGTGTTCCCGACGGAGATTACAGCTAAGCGTGTGCGCGTGTCCACGGATGGCAGCAAGCTTGTCCGCTGCGCCCTGGACTCGAAGGATGCCACTAGCCTGGAGTACAAGCTCGAAACGTTCTCGAGCGTGTACCGTAAGCTCACGGGCAAGGAAGTGGCCTTCACCATCTAAACTAACGTCGATCCTGCTCATGCCCAGGGCTGCGCACCTTGCTGCCATGGGTGACGTGTACTTTTGTACGCAATGTGCGTTGTGTTGCAATAGTCTATGCACGCCTATATGCTTCCACGCCGCGCCGTCCAACTGCGTGAGGTGCCTTGTGTCTTGCAGTCATACCCTGTAGTCGGACGTATACGCCCCAAAATACATAAGAATGCCTGCATAGCCTCGGTTGCACGTGATCTGAGCACGTCATTCGTGGGATGCCGAAGACAGCACACAACGGTGCGGGTGCATATGCACCGCGGAGTATAAGGCGTGGCGCAATACGTCGTGTTGCCTTTCCACTGGCGCACACGACTTCTTGAGGGATAGCAAGCACCATGCCCACGCGAATCAGCTCTTGGTTGAAGAAAGGGTCGAAGCGATCCACGAGTGACAGTGAATCGTCGGACGACGTGTTGGCAGCCAATGTCGGCTCGATCGCCGGTGATAATGAATTGCTGTACGCGTCGCCCGCTGTGATGGAGTCTGTAAAACACAGCAAGACTAGTGCTAATGGCAATAACAGGATTGAGTTTTACTCCAAAGACCTGCCGTTCTTCTGGCTCAACAATGCATCGCCCCATCCCGTTGTGGTCGATGGCATCCGGTATCCCACGGCTGAGCATCTTTTCCAGGCCCAAAAATTCATCGACAGTCGCCCCGATATTGCCACCAAAATCCGCAAAGCCTCGAACCCTGTCGAGGCCATTCATATTGCGCGCACATTTGCCAAGGAAGTGCGTCCCGACTGGATTAGAGATGGCGTCAATGTCACGACTATGCGAATGGTCTTGTTAACCAAGTTTATGCAATATTCCGATCTGCGTCTGGCCCTTCTCGAAACAGGTGACGCCGAGATTGTGCATGCCAGTCCAAATGACGCCTTTTGGGGTTCAGCAGCGATGCCAGACTCTATCGGACGCGGCCGTAACGTCTTGGGTCGTACGATTATGCAGACTCGCGAACTGATGCGCGTGGCCGCGGGCGTCGGAGCCAACAGTGGTACTCAAACAGTCTAAGCACATAGCCTTCACACGATACCCAACGTTTGTCCACTTTGCTCATGGCACGTGCGATTTTTTGGAAGGGCTCGTCATAAAAAATGGGGCTTTCCTGCGCCATGAAGGAGGTTGTGCCGGATGTGTGGGTGGGCAAGCCTCCCTCCTCCGACATGCTCGGCAGCGTTCAGGCGGTGATCAGTTGTGCCCTCGATCCGTGTCCGACGTCGTTGGCCGAATTGAATGTGCCTGTGGATGACGCAGCTGAGGCGCCCATCTTTTTATACTTTGCGCAAGCCCACCAGTTTCTCAGCACACATGTGCAGCGCAAGGAGCCTGTGTTAGTGTATTGTGAATCTGGGCGCTCATGCAGTGTGACGGTACGTTTGCTCGCCTGACCGTAGATTGTCGCTGCTTACCTCCTGGCAGAAAGGCACGCAGCTAGTGTCGAGCAGGCCTTGGCCCAGATTCGACATGTGCAACCGCAAGCCGAACCCAATGCAGGTTTTTTGCAGCAATTGGAGCTGTACCTGTCCGAGTCGTGCCGGGTGCGATTAGCATCGCCGCGCGTGCGCAGGTACCTTTTGCAACATACTTTTGCGATGGGCGACTACATTACGCCAGTCATGCTGGCTACGCAAGAGGATCCATACTCGGACGCCGTGCCAGATACACCCGCATCTACGTGTGCACGTCTTCGGTGCAAGATGTGCCGTCGAGAGTTGGCCAAAGACGCAGATGTGGTGCAGCACGAGCCTGGCAAGGGTGAGCTGGCGTTTGAGCCACACAAGCGCGACAGTGTGCGTCGAGGGCAGGACACGGCACCTGTAGCGCGGCAAAAAGGGCCGTCACTAGGCCTGGAACGAATGCAGCGCGTGCTGGGGCCACGGCGCGCGCTCCTCCATTCGCCTGCGTGCTCGGCGTACTTTGTCGAGCCGCAGCTGTGGATGACCGAGTCGTCCGACGTAGTAGTTGGTGTCGTGTCAGGCCGGCTTGTTTGTCCCAATACCCACTGTCACGCCAAGCTGGGAAGCTGGACATGGGCAGGCACACAATGTGCATGGTACGTACTGGCTACTAACACACAGCGGCGCATGGGTGACCCCTGCCTTTGCACTCCAGCGTGCCAAAGTCGATGAGGTTAAATAATGTACACTTAGCCAAGGAAGTTGACGACGAAAAAGTGCAGCACGACCGAAGCCAGCACAAACTCGGCCAATGCGCGGCCCTGTGTCACGCGAGGGCGGTCCTTGGTATCAGCACCGGCGCCGATCTGCATGCGCAAGGCCAGAGTCAGTACGAATTGGCCGACCGTGGCAGCAAACCCGGCCAGGAATGAGTTGAAAGGATAGTCGGAGAGCACGACGCAGTAGACAAACTGCAGAACACCCGTGACGAATAAAAATAGCAAGAATGCATCGATGAGCTTAAAGTGTGAAGGCGTCTCGCTGATATACGCCTTGTACAGTTGCGTGAATGCGTTGCTGGGGGGCGCCGCTTTGTTTGAGGCCCGTGGCACGGCCGCCTTGCTCTTGCCCATGACGCGAGAAACGAGGCTCGAGCCGCCTCCCAGCTTTTGTCACATGGGACCACGTGGCACGCGAAGACAGAAGTCGAAAATATCGGCCCCTTCTTTGCGGACGACGACCGTGGGCCATGAACCCGAACGCACCCAGCTTTGGCTTTAATCCTGCGGCGGCCGGCTTTGTTCCGCGCTTCTTGCAGCAGCAACAGCAACAGCAACAAGAATACGATGCGTACTACAACCAAGGATTCACGGGTTTTGCTGCCCCGCCACCTCAGAGTGCCGCGCCGCCCATGCCACCAGCGCCTAGCAGCGGTCCGGCACCGCTGCCGCCCAAGGCAGCGGCCATGGCCTCAGAGAGCAAGCCAGCTGGAACGAAAAAGGCGGTGAGTGTGTCGCTCGGCGGCGCCAAAAAACCGGAGCCCCCCGCGGCCAAGGACGAGTCCCAAGCGCCCAAGGACGAGCCCAAGCCGGCCAAGCCGGCCAAGGAAGCTTCGGCGGCACCCAAAGGCCAAGCTGTGAAGCAGCAGACAAAGGTCGAGCAAAAAGTGGCTGAAAAGGCGTCGGTGGATTCAGACAAGGTGCTGCAGGACGCTCAGCGCGCGACGGATGAGGAGACACTGCGTGATCTGTTTGGTGATCAGGAGATCAAGTCGCACCTGAACCTGGTGTTCGTGGGACATGTTGATGCAGGAAAGTCGACGATGGGTGGTAACCTGTTGTACCTGACTGGCATGGTGGACAAACGCACGCTGGAAAAGTATGAGCGCGATGCGAAGGAGATTGGACGTGACTCGTGGTACCTGTCATGGGCGCTGGACTCGACGCAGCAGGAGCGTGACAAGGGCAAGACGGTCGAAGTGGGCCGTGCATACTTTGAGACGAGCAAGCGCCGATACACGCTGCTAGATGCGCCTGGCCACAAGTCGTACGTGCCGAATATGATTGGCGGTGCGGCCCAGGCCGATGTGGCGATTCTGGTCATTTCGGCTCGTCGTGGTGAGTTTGAGACAGGCTTTGAGCGTGGTGGCCAGACGCGTGAGCACGCCGTGTTGGTCAAGACGGCCGGTGTACAGCGCTTGATTGTGGTGGTGAACAAGATGGACGACCCGTCGGTGGGCTGGGACAAGGAGCGCTTTGATGAGATTGTATCGAAACTGTCGCCCTTCTTGCGTGCAAGTGGCTTCAACCCCAAGACAGATGTCATTTTCATTCCCGTGTCGGCGTTCTCAGGCGCCAATTTGAAAGAGAAGTCGAGTGATTGCTCGTGGTACGAAGGCCCACCGCTGCTGACGTACCTCGATGACCTGGAGCTTGGCGACCGCAAGATGAGTGCGTCGCTCAAGATGCCTGTGAGCGAAAAGTATGCGGACATGGGGACGTACGTTGTCGGCAAGCTGGAGAGTGGCAAGATGAAGAAGGGCGATGCGCTGATGCTCATGCCCAACAAGACGACGGTCGAGGTGCTGGCTATCTTTAACGAAGTAGACGAGGAGGTGCCAGCAGCTGTGTCGGGAGACAATGTGCGTGTGAAGCTCAAGGGTGTCGAGCTCGACGAGGTGCAGGCTGGCTTTGTGCTGACGGACCCGAAGGACCCTGTGCATGTCGTGCGCCGCTTTGAGGCGCAGCTCGCGATCCTCGAGCACCGCAACATTATTTGCGCAGGATACAGTGCTGTCATGCACGCTCACTCGCTCAACGAGGAAGTGAATCTGACGGCGCTGCTGCACTACTACGACAAGAAGACGGGCCGCAAGAGCCGACGTGGTCCGCAATTTGCCAAGAAGGGCATGAAGATCATTGCGCTTATCGAGACGACCGCACCCGTGTGCCTCGAGCGCTTCCGCGACTATGCGCAGCTCGGCCGCTTTACGCTGCGTGATGAGGGCAAGACGGTGGCTATCGGCAAGGTCACCAAGCTGCTGTCCGACGACGACGTGCCCAACGTCGGAAAGTTGTCCATCAACTAGGCATCTACATAGCAACTATACATGCCGTACTTCATCTGCGTCGTAGCGGGGCAGGAGACCCCATTCTTCCGCTGACTTGGGTGGCAGCGCCGCATCTCGGTCGTCTTCTAGGGTATGATGGTCCACAGGAACACGGGCCTGCTGCAGGACACGCGGTTTCGCAGGCGTGGGGGACGTGGACTGCGCTTCTTCGTCCACGGGCGCAGACTCGCGCGTGAAATAGTCGGCGAGGGCGAGCGTGCATACCATGATCGCGACGATGCCAAATACCAGTGCCAGCGCCCGCCGTGTGGCGTCCCATTTAATGCGCTGCTCAATTTCGGTCTTGAGGTCGCTCAGGAAGATGGTGAAGCGATTATTCAGGTCCTGGATCTCCTGCTCGAGGTTGTTGCTCTCCTCCTGCACCTCAGTCTTGCGGCTGTTCATTTCCACCTGGATATCATGCTTGAGTTGCTCAATGTCGGACTGTAGCTTTTGATTGAGCCCGTCGATCTCGCGCTCCAGCAAGAGTGTGATGCTGCGCAGGGCAGCGGCATCGTTGCGTGCGCGCACACGCACCTCAGTGCGCAGCTCAGACAGTGCCGATGAAAATAGGTACAGCTGGTTATGAAGGTCACTGCGGTTGATATTCTCGTTCATCAACGTTTCGCCGTGATGCCGTAGCAGAGCGCGTGTGAGGTCCATTATAGCTTCGGCAGGGTCGTGACGGCGAGCCGAGGCATCGCTTCGTGTAGCTTTCCACCCGCCATCCTCGAGACGCTGTACAAAGGCATGTGTATCAAACGGCTGATCAGGTAGCAAGGACAAGTCACTGCGTCGGATCGGAGACAGCGCAGGCGTCTGAAAGGCAGGGATCGGGCCCACCATGTCGTCCGAATAGGCGCACGACGCGTCCGCCGGCTTCGGTGCCGCCTCCTGCTTGGCGCGCGGGGCCTGTGACGATGGCATACTCATCAAACTCGTTTCGTCAGGCGCGGTCGAGGAGCGCCTCTCGCCCTCGTCACGGAAGAAGGAGGGCATGTCCTTGGCCGTGCCGCTGCCGCCCGTCATGAGAGTATTCCCTGGTGAGCGTTTCTGCGCGTGCAAAAAACGCTGCTTGAGCAAGTCCTCGGCTGTCGCACTAACCAGCGATGTCGCTGACATGTCCTGTTCGTGGCGCTCGCGCTCCTTTTCCTGAGTGCTTGTCGGCGACGTGTCCGTGCCTTTTTTCGCGGACACGCGATCACCAGATGGTGCCCTGGATGCGTGCTTGCACCGCACATGCGGCACGAGATACATGAATGGGCGCGATGTATACCGCACATGCCGGAGGCCAGCAGCCAGCGCTGCACGCATCGTCACTCGTACTGCAAGCGGCCACCCAAGCCTCCTGCCTTGGGGCGCGTGGGGCTACGACGTGCTTAGTCATCCTGACTGTGATGTCGGTCCATGATCGCAGGGGCCAAGGGGCACCATTCACGCCGAGTCTGTCTTTCGCCACCATGTCGGGCGAGTTGCCAGAGGTGTCCGACAACATCAATCCCACGCCCACGGCAGGCTACAAGCCCGGGGAGAAAAAATCAATACAAGAGTATCAGTCGCTGGATGCGGGTGATGAGAGTTTGCGCCGCTGGAAAGAGAGTTTGGGGATTAGCTCCTCGGCCACGCAGGGCGCTATGGACCCGCATGCACCCCGCCTTGTGATCCATTCACTGGCATTGGAGAGTGAGCAGCTGCCGGATGGACGCGTGGGTATCCAGCTGGACCGCCCTGGTGAGTTGGAAAAGGTGGCCAAGATGCCGCTCCAGATCACGGAGGGCATTGAGTATGCTGTGACCATCCAATTTACGGTCGGTCGCGAGGTCTTGTCGGGTCTCAAGTACATACATGTCGTGAAGCGTGCTGGAATAGCTGTGGATCGTATGGAAGAAATGATTGGTTCCTACCCGCCTCGTGCCGAACCATACACGAAGCGATTTGCACCCAACACTGCGCCCAGTGGATTCTTGGCTCGTAGTGGTACCAACACGGTGCGGAGTAGGATTGTCGATGATGACGGAACCACGTACGCTGATTTCACGTGGTCGTTCAAGTTTACCAAGGCATAGGGAATGGACTATAGACATATATTGCGTACACAAGCGTCACTCTGAACGACGTTCTTCCAAGCGCTTGCGTGCCTGGAGAATCATTTGCGCTTTTCGTTCCTGTAAGCTTTGTTGGCGATCCTGCGCGTTGGGAGACCATGCCACAGCGGCTGGCTCCTTGCCTTTCGGTGTGGTATGTGGCTCTTGCAGGCGGCTTTCCAAGTGGAATCGCGATATGAGATTCGAAGAGGAAGACGATGCAGTTTTTGCGGCGGTGGCAGTAGCAGCTGCTGAAGTGGATGGCGTCTGTCGCCGTTGATACTCCTCGGACACGGCCTGGCGAGCTTCGTCAGCACCTGGAAAGTCGGGGGGCGGTAACGGAAGGTATCCCTGTTGCAGGATTTTCTCGCATGTTACTTCTGCATTGCCACTCAATGACAGATCATAGCGGATGGACGCCTCCGGAATATCTGGAAACATGGACCGGACGGCCTGGACAGCCTCCGGTGATGGCTGGGTGAGGGCGGATCCATGGGTTTGTCTGGCTGCTGCTCAGGTAAGTAGGCGCTACATACCACCTCCAATAATGCGCACAATCACCCACAACGTTACGAGCGCAAAGAGACCCCCCACTACGTCGTTCATGGTGTCCCAAGCGCGTGTCTTGGGCAGCCCATTGGCGCCATCCGACCGCGTGCACCGTCGATGTATCACGTGATCGGTTTGCTGCGACGAGTCGGCGTCGGGGAAAACTCGAATCGGCGACGCTCCCCCCCTTTTCGAGAGAGATGTTTGCGACGGCAGCGAAGCTCTCGAGTGCGCAGCCTGCGTTCAGCGAGCTGCACAAAAAGTATGTGATGAACTTGTACAGGCGCTTCCTGCGCGACTCGCTCAACTGGCACATTCGGCGCGACGCGTGGCGCCTGGATGCCATTCGAATCCGCACCGAATTTGAACAGCACCGCCACGTTCGGAACCCGCGTGAACTTGCGAACATTTTGAGCCAGGCCGAGGCGCGTCTTGAAAGCCGGCAACACCCCGATCCATACAAGCGTACGTACTGACAGCCACGACACAGACTGACACCGCGCAGCGCCGACGTATGTGGGCGGTACAAAGTGGTACGTATACGCTTGTGGTGACTAACTTGCTTCAGGGAGCGCAATTTGCCTGTATGTACACCAGGAATGACTCACCGTGCAGCCACGTCTGTTCACCGACGAGCAAAAGATCGAGTCGCTCAAAGACCAGAATGTCTAGACACTAGTGTTCGTAGCGTAGTTGGATATACAGGAGCCTATGAACCATCACGTCGAGCAGTAGCCCTGCTGCCAGTACACAAGGGGCCGTGGCTTTGTATCCATGTGTTCGTGGCCGACCTCGACATCGTGGATTTGAGCAAGGAAGAGCGCGCTGCCGGCTTCGTTCGTATGTACACATCCGTTGACGAATTCGGTCGTGCCGTGCAAGTCGGGCGATGTCAAGTCCAGTTGATACACCAGACTACACGCAAGCGATCCAATGGCCTCGGTCGGTACCAGCTGGCCCTCGACGGCCTTGGATGGCTGCATCGGATGATGCCTGAAAGGGTGGTCGTCCGGCACATGCTGGTGTGAAGTAGGATAGGTCTTGGCGCCTGGTCGGGCAAAAAAGTTGCTCATCGACTGCTGCGTGAAGGATAGGATATGTATCAGAAAATGTGGCTGGCGCGCAAAGGCGGATTGCACTAAGCGATCAGGGCTCTCAGAGGGATGCGACTCGGGCGATGCTGCACCCGCTCGCAGAGCATCGGTCATGCGGCTCGGCTCACGAATGGAAAAGGCCACCAGTGGCGGCGCGAGAGACACGGTCGTAAATGACGAGAGCGTCGTAGCGTGGATATGTAGGGACGGGTCATTAGGATCTCCCGAAGGCACAAAGGCCGATACCAGAGCAACAGGCTGAGCACTGGTTCGCATCACTCGTCGAATGGCTTCGCCCAGTGCCACTCGATCCTTGGCCGCGTAGACTGGCGATGACGTGCATAGGCCGCGTCGCATGCGTGCACACCACACACTGGCGCTTCGAGCACGACGAGCCCACATGACGTTGGCTACCCTTGGTATCTAATGCTCTTAAAGGACGTGTAAGCGTGTCAATCTATCGTGGCGCGGTCCTCCACGAAGCAGGGCCAAGCCGGTGAATGGAAGAAAGGGGATTTATGTGGAGAGCTGTCCCACCCGTATCTGTGCTCACACTCCAAGGCCTGACAGCGAGGCGGCTCAACAGAAAGTGGATCTGTATGTAGGTCCTGCGAAGTGTGAAGCGGCACAAGCCGTGCACACGTTGGCGCGACCAGCCACAAAGGATATGATGAATGCGTGTATGTTTACAAACCTAGGATCTGGAGAATTCGTCTGTCAAAGTGGGCATCTGTGATCGGCGCGTTGCTGGGGTCCGTATTCAAGGGTATGAGGCGGGATGCATCAGGCTTTTCGTAGCCTAAAAATGGGTTGGAAAGGTAGGAGAGGTAGGTGGCGTGTACGGCCTTGCATAGAATCTGTACTTGGTCATCGGGAAAAGGCTCGTTCAATTGCTCTAACATAAGCATAATCTTAATCTGGGATGGCGATTGGTATCCATAGATGGCCCAATCTTCGATGGACAGCAGATGACCGAGATACGGATTCGTATGCTGCCTCACGCGTTCTTCCACCACATCCAACGCACTATGAGCCAAAAAGTGCCATTTGGCCACAGCATCCGTGGGCTCGACAGCACGCAAGTATAATGGCGCATTATTTTTCGCAATAATTACGACGCACTTTACATGGTGCCCCAAGTCGGTGTGAGAAGTAGGCGGCGTCAGCACCTGAGCCCCACTCATGCCGCGCGTCCGTCAAGCCAGGGGCACGCGCGGACGGAGCGCATCGTTTTTGGTCACGTGAACCGTTCATGACCGAAGTCGTCGACTCCAGCGGCGGCCGCCGAACCATTTATCCTTGGCTCCATGTCTTTCTGGCGAAACATCCTACCTCTGCGATGGAGATCGAGGCGCTCATTAGAGTCGACATTCTTTGTTACGACATTTATCGCTGCACTGGTGACCGTATCTCTGTCGGCATCGACCATTTTACCGTGCCCAGCAAATGGCAAAGGCACCTTTCAGGACCGACTGGACTCTCGCGGCCCTTTTTCGGAAGAGGAGGTCATGAGTGACGACGCCAAAAAGACCCATACTCGCTACGCGCCCGAGTCGCTGCCTGTCGGCGGGCTGGGCCAGCGCGCATACCTTACCCGGCGTGGTGGCTGGATTGAAATTGAAGAGCGCCCTCCGCTCTTTTCGTGGCGTCGTTGGACGATCTAAGCACACTGTATACCTCTTTATACCCTCGATAGCGACTGGACACGACTTGATACACGAGTAGATGGGTGGTAGGCACATCCACGTGATCGACGCCACCGGACGGTACACGTCCCCCCACCATGTTGGGGCGTGTGTTGCATGTGGTTGTAGACGCCATGCTCATAAGCATGGTGCTCTCAGGCATCAAGCGAAACACTGGTCTGACCGTGGCACTGGCTGGCATCAAGCATCTCGAGATGCGCAAATTTGTGAGTGCGTATCTCGAAGCGGGCGAATGGGTACGTCGTGATGCACTGACGTCACAGTTGATGGACTTTACGGTGGTGTGCCTTGGCCGCTCATCGTCTTTTGAACGTATACGTTAATACTGTACATGCTATGAAGCGGATAAAGATACCATCGCAGAGGTGGGTGTCGAGCTCACCGTGCCCCCCCTGCCATGCAACACGCCCAGGCGTTTCGTGATGCTTTTCAAGAATGTCTCCACAGTCGACGTGGACGTTATGCATGAGTTCATTCGGTCTTCCGTGGGATCCAGGAGGCCCATGAGCAGGTACAATGCTGTCTCGTAGGCCATAATGCAGTGTGTAGGGTCCCACGTGCACGTGTCCTGCTTGTTCCCCTCCAGCTCGTCCAAGGCAGCCATACGCGCCAGTTCCAGGGCCTTGTCAAAGATGAGCCGATCGATGTGCTGAGCGGGATCGATGAGCACATTCGTATGGCAATTCGAGCGTGCCTGGAGCGACTTGTGGTAGCATTCGTCAAAGCGCACGCGGAACCACTGCGTCAAGTCACGGAGCTGCTCTGGTGGCACGCTACCGACAGACCGTTCAGCATAGGCATTCAGGTACTCCAATCCACGCTGCAGCAAACTGAGCGAGCGAATGTACAGCGCCAGGCTCTCAGCCCCGGCTACTTCTTGCAGGTAAGCGCTGGTCGAGTTGGGGCTACTGTCAGCGGGTGAGTAGCTGTGTAGATGCAAGGGACTCGGCGGTACTTCGGCATTCCGCGTATCAGCAAACTCAATGAGAACGTAGGCCTTTTTTGCGAGAGTTTGTAGCAGGGGAAGAAGGCCTTCATCAGCTTTGTAGGAGAAACCAGGGTAAGAAGGAGCAGACGTGGGCTTGCTGAGAAGGGAAGGCGGTGGTGCAGCAGAGCCGAGGGATGCTGGCTTGTTCTGATCTGTCAGAGCATGTGTCTGACTGGCCAACTGCATCGCCCGGGACAGGGCGCTTGGCTGCGCGGGTGGGCGATGGTCAGGGGTATGGGGCGCCGGCAAGGGGGAGTCGTTGGTCGGCGGCTTGGGTGGGGCAAAAATATCGGCAGGGAGATGGGCAAGGTGCACCGACGCAGCGAGCTGGTCTTTGATAATGGCGTGTCCGCTGTACGGCACCTGTGTCACCACGGGGTCGGCGAATAGTTCGTCAAAGCTCATGCGCTCCACGGGATGCCGTTTGAGAAGGCGGCGAATGAGGGCCTTGATGTCGGGGGCAATGACGGGTGGGGGCGGGCGTGGTGCCTCGCCATTCAGTTGGCGACGCATAGCGTCCTTGGCGAGCCATTGTTCGGAGCGCTCGTCGGGGAACTTGATCCGGTCGTTGCCATGCTCGATGCGCCGCAGCAGCTCGACATGATTCGAGGCGCGAAATGGTGGTTTGCCGACGCACATTTCGTATAGCACGGCACCGACGGACCACAGATCTGCCTTGGCATCGTACTTTTCGTAGCGCAATATTTCCGGTGCCATGTACAGCGGCGATCCGCACAGTGTTTTCGCCAGAGAGGCTGCGGGCAGATTCCGAGCAAAGCCAAAGTCTGCGACCTTGATGAGGGGAATTTCGCGGGGGTGGCCGGAGGCGAGGCATTCGTCGTCGGGGATTTGCAGGAGCAAGTTTTGGGGCTTGATATCGCGGTGCACAATGTCGCCACTGCGGAGGAAGCGCACGGCTGACACGAGCTGGGCCAGAAAGGAGCGGACCATGTGCTCGTTCAGGCCGCCGTACTCTGGGTGTGGGAACTTGGCGCGTTGTGCGGCGGCCAGCGGGTTTGTCTGAGCATCGCCGTCCCATGGTGCGACTTGGCCGTGCTTGTGAATGTACATGGACAGGTCGCCGCCTGGGCAGTATTCCATGATGAGGTGGATGTGCTGGTCGGTGTAGAGGCAGTCGCGCAGGTCGACAATGTTGGTGTGGCGCATGGACTTGAGAATAGAGATCTCGCCCTCCAAGTTCTCGAGGAGCTTGGACGAAAGTTTGCTGCGGATGACCGACTTGACGGCTACGAGCTGATGTGGCGCCGCCGTATGGTGAGCCCTGTACACAAGAGCAAAGGAGCCCTTGCCTATTTCAGAGTCGAGTGCATAGTCGCCCACTTGTGAGAGACCGATAGCGGACTCTTCCGACGACAGCATAGAGGAGGAGGGGGGAACGGGTGGGCGGCGGTGGCGGATCGCTTTTTACGCCACGCACTTGGGGCAGAATGACTGGACGTGGCCCCTGCACGTACGGCTGCCACGCTGCCCCGCGCTCTGGTGTGATATCACGTGAACACACGTGATACCTACGCGATCGAGGCCGCCTGGCCGGCCTGGGGGGACGCGTGATCCCTTCCGCTCTGGTTGTTGGTGCGTCAGACGCTCGACACGCTTGCGTGACATGTCGACCGTCATGAGCGCGCCGACTTCGCCTGGACCCACGCGAAGGTGGATGAAGTTGTTTCGGCAAAGCAAGCGGCGTGAGAGCCCGCCGGGATCGGTGCCGGCGCTGGTGCCTGATACCTTGTCGCCGTCCTCGTCGAGCACGCAGGTTACGAGTCCTGCGCCGTCGCTCATGAGCACGAATTCACCCACGAGCGCGGTGGAGCCGGCGCGGCGAGCTGCTGAGCTGGATGCCAGCACGACGTCGTCTCTCGCGTCCGGCTCGAGTGTTATGATTCCCTCGCTGGGTATGCTTGGCGACGTGCTGGACAGGCAGCCGGCGCACTTACCGGACATGTATGGCGCGCGCGATGAGCAGTGGATTCGCCGCGTGGCCAGTGCGCCAGATACCAAAGCGCTGTACCAGTCGACGGCCTTCCAGGGCCTCGCGCCGCCGATTCTCCCCCGCTGGCACGAAGAGCCGCGGCGTGCGCCTGCCTCGTCGAATGCGTCGTGGCGGGATGGAACAGACTCGAGTCAGACGCATGAATGGCCGTGGCAGCTTCCCTCGTCGTCCGACACGCCTATTGAATCGGGCTCGTCGGTGGAAGCGCCCCCTGTGGCGCCTGTGGCGCCTGCGGCGGAACCTGTGTCGCCGCGACGCACGCGCTTCTTGTCTGGGCTGCGTTCGACGCCGCGCTTGCGGCAGGCATCGGAGAATGAGGTGCCGAAGCGCCGTCTGGCGAAGCTGTTCAAGTCCAAGAGCAGCAACGCGCTGCAGGCCGACGCTCGTCGCGCCGACGTTGCGCCGCCGCTACCGCTGCCGACCAAGACTGTGTCGCGCGTCAAGACGAGCGAGGTGAGTGTGTGCCCGAGTGACTTCCGCACGCTCAAGCTGCTGGGCAAGGGCGACGTTGGGCGCGTCTATCTGGTGCAGGGCAAGGGACTCTATGCCCTCAAGGTGCTGTCGAAAGCTGAGATGCAGAAGCGGAACAAGGTGAAGCGTGTGCTGGCCGAGCAGGCGATTCTTCTAGCGTCGAATCACCCCTTTATTGTGCCGCTGTACCACACGTTCCAGACGCGCGACTACCTGTACCTGTACATGGAGTATTGCGCGGGGGGCGAGTTTTTCCGCGCGCTGCAGAACTTGCCGGGGCGGTGCTTGCCGGAGAACGACGCGCGGTTCTATGCGGCGGAAGTCGTGGCGGCGCTGGAGTACCTGCACCTCATGGGCTTTATCTACCGGGACCTCAAGCCGGAAAACATTCTTTTGCACGAGTCGGGGCACGTCATGCTCTCGGACTTTGACTTGTCGGCCTACGCGCAGGAGCAGCAGGTCGGTGCGCCGGGTGTCTATCAGGCGTCTCGAGGCGCTGCGCCGCTGGTCGATACGCGTGCGTGCATTGCGGATCTGCGGACGAACTCGTTCGTCGGCACGGAGGAGTACATTGCGCCTGAAGTGATCAAGGGATGTGGGCACACGTCGTCGGTCGACTGGTGGACGCTCGGCATCTTGATCTACGAGATGGTGTATGCGACGACGCCGTTCAAGGGCTCGTCGCGCAATTCGACGTTTGCGAATGTGCTGCGCCGCGACGTGTCGTTTCGTGACGAGTCGGCGAGCATGTCGGCCGCGGGGCGCAACCTGATCAAGAAGCTGCTCGTCAAGGACGAGCACAAGCGCCTGGGCGCGCAGCTGGGTGCGAGCGAAGTCAAGCAGCACCGCTGGTTTGCGAGTGTGTCGTGGGGTCTGCTGCGGAACCAGCAGCCGCCGATCGTGCCGAAAGCCCTTTCGATGGCCGCGCTCCTGGAAGATGGGAGCACAAGGCCGACTCGGACGTACGACTGGGAGCACCAACCGGTCCTGGATCCCTCGCTGCACGATGCCTCCCCTTTCCACGAGTTCCGACAGGCGTCCATCGTTCGTTAGCACGTAGTATGTACATCTATGTGGCCTTGCGCTTGAGCGCGATGCGTACGCGCGAGCCCTCGGGAGCCGGGGCCTGCTGTGCCGGCTGGAAGGCGGGTGCAAATGCGGGCTTGAACGCGGGCTGCGTGGCCGCGGCGACCGGCGCAGGCGCGGCCGGAGGCGCGGGAGGCGCGCTGGTAGGCGCAGGCAAGGATGGGCCCGGGGGTGCGGGAGGCGCGCTGGTAGGCGCAGGCAAGGATGGGCCCGGAGCCGCGGGACGAGTGCGTGGCGCGCTGGGGGCGGCGCCTGGGCGGGGCGCCTTTTCGAGACGGGGCGGGGCGCCCAGGTCAAAGTTGTGCGGCGCATGATCGTGGTGTCCGACGCTGAGGACCATATGTGCCTGGCCCGTGCGTTCAGAGCGTGCCTGGAAGGCCTGCGTCATGGCGCTCGTGTCGCCAGCGAGCATGCGCTCGCGGCGCTGTTCCTCGGCGAGGCGGCGCAGGCGCTTTTCCTGCGCACGGTGACCGGGAGCTGTGCCGTGGAAGGTGTGGGACAGCTGTTTCCAAGCTTCCTTGGTCGAGAGGGTGCGGCCGAATTCGTCATGGTACTCGATCTTGATATCGGGCTTGTAGTCCTTGAACCTGTCCATGATGGCTTGGGCGTCGTCGTCGTCGGCGTGGTCTCGATGACGGTGGAGCCATGCGTCGTACTGCAGCTGCGTCTTTTCATGCTCACGCTGCTCGGACGAGGTGGATTCGAGCAAGCCCTGGCTGCGTAGGTACTGGAGCATGGACGCGACGCTCGATGCGTCCGCTTCCGGGGCCGCGTCGGGGGCGCCGGTGGGACTCGTAGGCGCAGCGGGAGCCTCGTGGACGGGGGCGCTCGGCGCGGCAGGCTCGGGTGGCGAGGCAGGCTCGGTCGGCGCGGCAGGCTCGGTCGGCGCGGCAGGCTCGGTCGGCGCGGCAGGCTCGGGAGCCGAGCGCCGTGGCGCCTCGTTCCTCTCGACAATCTGCTGGACAAAGTTCGACGTCCCATCGAAGAGCAAACCATCGGCCGGTGGCGCCTCGTCCTGGTGGGCCGCGACGGACTGGGCGACCATCTCGGGCGTAACCTTCTTCATCGACGCCTTCGCGCGCTGCCGACGCGCTCGCGCCAGACTCGCAGCGAGCTCGTCGTCGTCCACGAGCGCCTCGACACGAGATGGAGCGCTCTCTTCAACCCACACCCGGCGCGGCTGGCGGCTCTTCTTTTTCCGCTTCTTGAAGGCCGTGTCGTAATCGGACACGGGCACATTTTTCTCATAGTCGAGACTCACATGCTGCGCCCGGCGAGACTCGGACGCCAGCTCCTCGGTGCGCGCCTGCGAGGGCGCATCCATCGCGTCGCCCAATCGAAAGCCCACGTCGGCTCGTGGCGCCGGGGCATCGAGCGTCTCGACGTGGTCGTACTTGTCGAGCACGCCTGAAGACGCACTCGGCGGCGCACGCTTCTGTGTCATGGCCTCCTCGAGCTCGTCCTCCTCCATGTCTAGGACGCCTGCATCACGCAGCGTGAGCACGCGCTCGTGGCCGTCCAGGTCAGCGAGGTCGTGGGCGACGCGCAGTCCGTGCGTGTCCTGCGACGTGTACTCGGGCTGCGCCGCCGCCTGCTCCTTGTCCGCTTGCGCAGCGCGCTCCGCGGCATGCACCTGCGCCTGGCGCCGTGCATGCTGGATCCATGCGCGCGCGCTCATCGACGCGCCTTGTCCCAGCGTCGGTCCCTGTGGGGCGCGAGGCGCCGGCACCGCCTCGTCTCCCGCCGCAGGCTCGGCTGGGCGCTCAGGCACTGCGCTCTCGTCGGCCCCGGCCTCATCATCCACCTGCAGCGGCCGGAGCCCCAGCGAAAGGCGCACACGATTCGCCTCGTCCAACGAGAGCGAGGCTCGAAAGGCGCCCATCGATGATGGCGTGGAGGCAACAGGCACGTGAGGCCCCAGGGACGCCCTGGCCGCCTTGGTACGCTCCGGCCGAGAAACGCCTCTCCCACGACGGCCACCCGATCTGCATGCCGAGTCTGCTGACGCGACTCAACCGCGCGATCGGCGGCGATGGGCAGCGAAGTGCGGGCGCTGCGACTTCATCGGCTGAGAGCAGTGCGGCGGGCGCGGAGCCGCGGCGTCCGAGTGGTGCGTCGCTCGCTTCGCCGAGCCTCGTGTCGCTCCAGAGCACGCAGCGGTCGTTTCGGAGTCTGAACCACAAGTTCAAGTCGATGCGGTTCGGCGCCAGGGATGCGCGGCCGAGTACGGAGGGCTCGCGCTCGTCGTTCATGACATCGCGTGAATCCAGCGACGCAGCTGCGCCTGTGGAGACGCCCGCGTCGCCCTCGGCGTCGAGCTCGCCGCGTCCGCCAGCGCCGCCGTCGCCCGCGACGAAGACAGACGAGCTACATGCCACGCCGCCCGTGATGCCGCTGAGTGTGCCGTGGCTCGCTGAGCCCAAGAGAGACGCGGACGAAGACGCCGACGCCTTGCCGACGAATGCCAGCATGACCGACGTCTCGTCCGTCCCGGCGTGCTCGTCCCACGCCGACACCGAGCTGCCCACCTCACACAGCCTCTTTGGGTCCATGCGCGGCCTCCGGCTTCGGGCGCCGCCCGCCATACACCGGCGCATGCCGCCGCTCGACACGGCACGGCACGAGACGCGGCGGCGCTCCTTGTTCGTGCCGATCCGCGGGCACCGCAGCGGCGAGTCATCCCCTGCCACACGCACATGGATCGAATGGCGGGACACCCTCGGATCACCGACACGCGCGACGCGACTGCGTGCGCTGCGCTCGTCGTCGGTCCTCTCGAGCTCGTCTAGCACGCAGTCGCTCCGGACGAATGCGTCACTCACAGAAGAGGCCACGCCCTCGCAGCCTGCGCTCTTCGGCATGCGCCTGCGCGATGCCGCCGCGCCCCTGCCCCACGACCTGGACCAGAGCGACCGCCCGCCGCTCCTATCTCGCGAGCAGACGCGGCACTTTGTCGTGCCACGGATCGTGACACGCTGTATCGAGAGCCTGGAAAAATGGGGCATCTACGAAGAGGGCCTCTACCGCGTCCCTGGACGATCGTCGCACGCCGCGAGGCTCCGTGCGCTGTGGGAGCTGCCCGGCACGGATCTCGCGATGGCCGAGATCAACCCGGCGGATCTCGACGTGCATGCCGTGTGCAGCGTATTCAAGATGTACCTACGCGAGCTGCCCGCGCCGATCGTGCCGCACGAAACAGCCGCGGCTATGGACCAGATCTGCGCCGAAGAGTCCAACGACGCAGTGCTGGCCACTCGACTGGAGCCCTATATCCAAAGCCTGCCCTTCTACGAATGGTACCTGTTGCGCGATATCACCGAACACCTCGGTGTGCTCACCCTGCCAAAGAACGTGGAGTGCACGAAAATGACGCTCTCCAACCTCGCGCTCGTTCTATCGCCCTCCCTCCAGATCTCCAGCACCCTCACCATGACGCTCGTGCGGTGCCGACCGATGCTGTTCCACGAACGCGCACGTCCCACCCAGCCCGACAAGGAATCCCCACCGCCACTGCTGGACAAGCCTCAGCCCGCTGTAGATGGCGCGCTGGTCGCGCATGCAGGTATCGGGCCCCGCGCCCCACAGCCATCGCCCGTGTGTGAGGAGGCGGAGACCAAGGTGCAAGCCGCCCGCGTGGACAAAAAGGAGGAGGCGCCACTTCCTGCCCATCCCAGCGAGACGGATAGGGACAGTCTGCGCGATGACGACGCAGAAGATGCCCTATTTCTCGACCCAGATGCTCACGAGAACGCCGAGGAATGGCACCCCGCCGAATTGTCCCAGGAATCAGTGCAAACCGTGCAAGAGGCACCAGCACGAGCCTCCGCGGACATCACGTCGCTTCCCATCGCACAGCGATTCTCTCGACCACGAAGCTCCCTCCTTTCTGACGCATCCATTCTATAATGTTGGTAGCTTTCGAGGATGTTTGGATCCACGGCACCACCGGCGAGCGCGGCGGGACGCGAGGCAGGACAGAGACGGGCAGCTCAGATACCCTTCCAGCGACACTACACTTCATAGCTGTGGCTCGTATAGTATAGCGGTTATTATTTCTCACTCGTACTGCGTCTCGACGAAGTTGATGAGAGGGTCCCTAGTTCAAATCTGGGTGCGAGCACATTTTTTTCTTTTACCCCACGGTGCGAGTGCTCACGCCACGATTGGGCATGTCATCGTCCGCGGTGCGCCCCGTGGCTCGCCGTCGCGAAGGTGACGCTCAGATCCCATGGCATGAGCTCCTGTGCTGGGATGCGACAGACAATGCACTGCAGGCGCTGCGTTTCTCGTTACTGCTCCTACACGTACATGCGCGATCGCCGCCGCCCACGACGGTATGGGAGGCGATGCGGAATCCGGCGGGCTATGCGTTCGTGCGACTGTCGACCATACGTGGGCGTAAGCGAATCCGGCGCGGGCTGCTCGTGGCGACGGAGGGCGTGGCAAATGCTCGGCGGCTTGCGCTGGTGAGTTGGTGGGTGTATACGCTGGGCAAAGAGTGCCGCGTGCGGAGCCAGCGAGGCGCCGTGGATGTGGCGCCACTCGGTGCGCTGGACTCGCTGGCGCAGGTAGGCGAGTGCCTGGCGCATGTGGGCGAGTCATTTGATGTGGCTTCGTTCCTGCAAGGTTCGGGTCTGTTTTGGCGTGCGCTCGGCATGTCTGGCGTGACGGAGCTGCCGCCGTGGCTACAGCGCCGGCGCCGTGGCCTGGAGCGTGTGGGTGTGTTTGTGTCACTTTTGGCGCTCATCATCCAGCTGTACGTCGAGCACCAGCGGCGCAAGATGATGTTGCGGAGCATGATGCACCATGTACAGAGCATGCAACGGGAAGTGAGGCGCATAGACAACGAGCGCAGCGCCGCACAGCAGATCGTGCCACAGGCGCGTGAGCGTGTCGAGGAGGCGTATGCGTGTCTTGTGACCGAGCGCCGGCGCTTACGGTGGCTGGGCGTGGAGCGGCTGTGTCTGTGGGGCGACATGGCCTTTACGCTGACGGAGGCATGGGCTCCGAGTCATGACCACGAGCTGCTCGAGGCTGGCACAGGCCTGGCAGCAGCCGTGCTGCGTATCCTGCGCCTGTGGAACGAGGTGCGCTTCGGCGCGCTCGATATCTAACAACGGGGTATGAACGCTATCTAGTTGTCTTCGAGCCAGCGGTACTCGAAGCGGAAGTCGTTCTTGCGCCGCTGGCACCATGAGCCTTCCCAGTCAAAGTACACGTAGGCGCCCTGCTCGTATTCGTCCGTGATGGTTTGCGGCTCTGAATGCCGCTGGAACCATGTGAGGTACTGCTTGTGAAAGCGCCACGACTGCTTCTTGAGCTCACGGGCAGCCAGGTACTGGTGGTACGTGCCTGGCTGGTAGTAGAAGATGTAGAACAGTGTGTCAACGTCGAACTTGGTGTACAGTGCGGGGTTGTCAAAGATGCTCGCCGGCGTCTGCGGGTAGTACGGCGGCGTCGGATACGGGTCCTTGGGCACATAGTGCTTGGGACGCTCCGAGTCTTGCGGCTCCGGCACGCCATTCGTATAACTTGTGGCCAGGGCATGCTGAGCGTGCGGCAGATTCGAGTCGTGTAGGACCGACTTTTGCTTCGCCCACTCAAACGACATAACCAGGTCCGAGAGCGTATCGGGCAGACGCGCGTCGCCGTCCGACGGCGGCCGCGTCGGCCGTGAAGCATGTTCGTCACTGCCCTGTGCGGATGATGCAGCCACGGCGGCGGCGGCGGCCGTCGCGTATCGGATAGGTGGCGGCGCCGCTGCCTTGGGCGCTGGTGACGCGGGTGCCGGCGCTGGTGCCGGTGAGGAGACCGATGCAGACGCGGGTGCTGGCTCTGGCGCAGGTTTGGGCTCGGTGGGCTCTGCTGTCACAGAAGCCTTTTTGGCGCTCTTCTTCTCTTCCTTCTTGGGCGCCTTGGGCGGCTCTTCAGGCGCCGGCGCAGGCACAGGCGGTGCCTCGGACGGCTCGTCGGTGGGCACGGATGGGTCCTGCACCGTCGACTCGTCCGCGTCCTTGAGCCCGAATGCCTCTTCCTCGTCGTCCAGATTGAACTCGTCATAGATGCCCTCGTCCTCTTCAAAGTCGTCTTCGTTGTTGCTCTCAACAAAGTAGGCAATGTCCTCCTTGACGTCGTTGATCTGATCAACCTCTAGCGAGCCATTCTCAAGCATGCGCAGTAGAATCTCGAGTCGCGAAATGTGCCAGCTGCGACGCTCGTTGCGGTGCTCAATAGAGCTCACATGCTCGTCCTTGACAGACGCCTTCTTGCTTTTTTTGGAGGAGGCAAGGGTCTGCTCGATCTCTGCCTCGGCCACCTCGATCTGCCGCGACAGCTCATCGACCATAGACGCAAGCCACTGCGACATCTCGACCTTGGCCTTCTCTTCCGGTCCAAGCCGCGAGGCTGCTATGAGACCCTCTTTGGAAAAGGCCTTGGTCTTCATTTCTTTTTCGGCCGCTTTGAACCGTTCCATCTGCGTCTCGATAAGTCGCCGGTTGTCAAGCAGTGGCTTCTTGTCTTTGATCTCATTGCTTTGCAGCCATACCTTGATTTGATCGCGCAGTCGCTGGAGCTTTTTGATTTGCGTCTTCAGATCCGACTCAAGCTTTTCTTTTTGGCCCTGGTTCGACGATGTCTGTAGTTTATCGTACAGGCCCTCAAAGAGCTCTACGCCCTCTGACACCTTCTTAAAGGTCCGATCTATCTCTGTCTGCAGCTTGCGTGCTGCCATCGTACCTCGTCGTGCCGTCGGCCCAAGAAACCCACGATGCGTCCCACGCGACGCTAGCGTCCCAGTGGAAATTGCAAAAATGCCCCTGTCCCTCGACGGGGTAGGGCTCGTTCTCTCTTTTTCTCTTCCCACAGGATGATTGGCTTGTGGGCCCCGCGCATCGTGCCCCGCGCCTTGCCGCGCATGTATCCTCGTGCCTTTTCCTCGGCCCGGTACTCTTTGAAGCAGCAGGAGCAGAGCGAGGCGCCCGTCGACGCCATGCCCGACGCACCTGCGTACCCTTTTGCTACCCATGTGAAGAGTCGTTCGCATGCCGTGCCCCCCTCCGACTCGATTCGTGCGCCGCCACCCAAGGTCAAAGACATGACTCGCGGCGTGATGCAGCGCGTCGATTCACAGCTCACGATGGAGCGAGACCCTGATGAGCGCATCGCGCGCCTCTTCTCGCGCCGCTCGCCCGACTGCATTCCGCCCGGCTCGATCATCATGGTCGAGTCGTACTTAAACAGCTCCAAAACTTCCACTACGACGTTTGCTGGTGTACTCATTGCCGTGCGTCGTGCTGGCATTGCTACCACATTCCTTCTGCGGACCATCGCCCACAAGCTGGGCGTCGAAATGCGATACCACGCATACAGCCCCATGATCAAGGACATCAAAGTGCTGCAGGCCGCCACTGCTGATAAGCGGCAACCTGGTCTGACACGAACGCGCCGCGCTAAGCTATACTACATGCGCCGCAACGACGACCGTCGCGTGCTGTCTGTGGCAAACGTCGTGAAGCAGTACCGTGCGGCGCAGATGAAGGAGCACAAATCGTCCACCGAAGCTCGCAAGCATACATAGCGAAGTCGGCACACGTAGGCTCCTATACCCCAAAATGGCCCTTTTTCCGCCACATGGCCATCTCTATCAGTCACGGGACACGAGGGTCTGCCAGATGAACCTATGGCAGCTACAAGAGATAGCGCGTACTGGTATCATGCTCTGCGAGCATAGAGCGCGGCAGCTTACCACGACGCCTTTTCTACACCAGGAATTTCATGGTGCACGGCCTTCCGACGGAATTGATACTGGGGTAAGAGGGCACATATACGTACGCGACATAGACCAAACTCGGTAAACACGCCACGACCACGACTCGTCTCGATACAGCGGTCTTTCACAAAAGCCGGGCGCGACTTGGCGGGAAAGTTGTTCAGCTCCAGCTGAGCCATGTACCGCACACGCGAAGGAAGCGTTGTATTGCGAGCGATATACTTGTATGCTGTTCGCAGGAGCTCGTTCGAGTGCACAGTATGCCGCTTGGCAATATCACGTAGGACACGGGCGTTGGGCCTCATGCTCATACTGGGCAACAACGTCAACGATGGTAAAAGGACGACGGCGGCGCCTGTCGCAGGCTGGTCGCTGACTGCACACTTCTTAGTCAGCACAGATGGAACAGTGGCTGTCCAATCCATTCCCTGTGATTCGCTGAACGGCCCTGGTGCCCTGTGGTTTTCCCTGTGTGGACCAAATGGGACCGACGGGGTTTGTTATTCAGCTCTACGCACGCTGGAATTTCCTACGGCCCTCCTGATTTTGCGCTGTATCTTCCTTTCTCACCAAATGGACTTGACGCGCGTATCTCCATCCCGATTGCGGGGCCTATGTCCGTATCTGCGTGGACTGCCTCGTGCAACGCTGTGCCATCTCGCACGCTCGTTCTCCATGGCAAGTCGCACGGGCGCTAGTGGCGCATTGCTTTCTCGTGTCAAGCAGTGCCCGTACATGAGCCAGTCGATCGCCGAGACAGACTGCTCCACGGACACCATGCCGTCGGGCATTACGGTTGGCGGCGCCTCGTCGTCGGTGAACGACATGGCCGTGCCGCATCCGCTTCCGAGATCGATGATCGAATCGTCTGGTGGCGTCTGCCCCGTCACCCACCAGAGCTTGCCCACCTCGATGATGCAAAAGCGCACGTATGCTACGCAGAGCACGTTGGCCAAGGCATCCATGGTATCGCTGAATCCATCCGCCGCGGCTTCCGTGCCAGCTTCTGCGACGCTCGAGGCACCTCCGTACCAGAAGCGCACACCCGGCTCGGGTTTGGGCCGCCTGCCTGAGCCTCCTAAGACCACGGACCCTGGTTTCGACTTTGAGCGCTTCTACCATGAAGAGCTGAAGCAAAAACACGATGGCAATACGTACCGCTACTTTAACAATGTGAACCGCCTGGCTCAACGTGCGCCGATGGGCCACCTGACAGAGAATGAGGCGCACGAAATCACGGTGTGGTGCTCGAATGACTATCAAAACATGTCGCGCCACCCACGTGTGCTGTCTGCGATGGCTGAGACACTGAGAAAGTACGGTGCTGGTGCTGGTGGTACGCGCAATATTGCCGGCCACAACATGCACGTTGAGCGCGCGGAAGAAGTGCTAGCTCGTCTGCACCGCAAGGACGCTGCGCTGGTGTTTGGGTCGTGCTATGCCGCGAACGACGCGACGCTTACAGTCCTCGGCTCAAAGCTCCCGGACTGTGTGATCCTAAGTGACAGCAGCAACCACGCCTCGATGATCCAGGGCATCAAGCATAGTGGTGCCCGCAAAATGATCTACAAGCACAACGACATGACTGATCTGGAAAACAAGCTCAAGAGCCTGCCTTTGTCGACGCCCAAGATCATTGCTTTCGAATCGGTGTACAGCATGTGTGGCACAGTCGGACCTATTGAGGAGACCATTTCTCTCGCCAAAAAGTACGGCGCCATCACGTTCCTCGATGAGGTCCATGCTGTCGGTATGTATGGCCCACACGGCGCTGGCGTGGCAGAACATCTCGACTGGATGCTCAATGCCACGATGCCACCTGGTAAGCTGCGTGGGACGGTGATGGACAAGATCGATATTATTACGGGTACTCTTGGTAAAGCGTACGGAAATGTGGGTGGCTACATTGCCGGCTCGCACCGCATGGTCGACCTGATCCGCTCGTATGCGCCGCAGTTCATCTTTAGCACGACGCTGCCTCCGGCCGTGCTGACGGGCGCTGCGACGGCCGTGGAAGTGCTGATGGAATCGAACCACACGCGTCAGCTTCAGCAGATTCGCACGCGTGAGCTCAAGAATGCGCTGCTCGATGCGGGCATTCCGCTCCAGAGCAACCCTTCGCACATTGTGCCTGTGCTCGTTGGCTCGGCAGAGAAGGCGAAACAGGCGTCGGACCTGCTCTTGAATCAGCACGGCTGCTACGTTCAACCGATCAACTATCCTACGGTTGCTACGGGCCTAGAGCGTCTGCGCATCACGCCCACTCCGGAGCACACGTCGCAGCATGTCCGTCACCTTGTGCAAGCTCTGCAGCAGGTGTGGGACCAGCTGGGCCTGCGCACGGTGCAAGACCTTTTAGATGCTCCACGTGATGGCTCGGATGTACTGGCTGACTTGTTCCGTCGCTCGCAGTTTGAAGAGGACACGTCGCCGCTGTGGAGTGACGCGATGCTCGCCCTCCCTAGCGAAATGATTACGGGCATTTCGTCCGCTGCCTTCCACTGCGGGTGCAGCAAAGTCGACATGCCATCGCCCTCGACGCTGGTGGCCTAGAAAGTTTCCGCCTGTCTGGTAGTGGCGTGGTTTTTTTTGTAGCGCGTGACACTTATTTCCTAGATGTGATGTACGCGACCCAGTCGGAACTACCGGCCGACCATACTGGGATTCCAGAGCCACGTGGTATGTTGATGGTCCAATCAGATACGCGAACAACCCTAACGGGTGCAGGTCTTGGCTGCTGCATGCGAAGTTCGAAAGTAAACGGCCTGACAAATTCGCGCCACTACCGCTCAACCCAAGGTGGCAACGCGTTGTTGTGACACGCTGCTAAACTTCCTTGGTCGCTTTCAAAACACAGGCTCATTCTGGAAATGAGGGGCTTGCCTGGTAGCCATGCCTCCAGGCATGCAAGTGCACGGGTCAAGGTGTATTTAATTGTCCCTCTGTGCTTTGCGATTTATTTGTTGTGCATGTCGAGTGTGAGCGCGTCACCTACGGGCATCATGGAGGGTCGTCATGACGGCCACGACGATGAGACACCTGTATCTTCGTTTACATCCACTCAAACAGCCGCATCTCTGTCGATTTCACGGAATCCTGCTGCGCATTCGAGCACAGCGCGGCTGCCCCTCTCGTCTGTGTCTTCGGTGGCGCCTTCGTCTTCAAGGGCGCCTGTGTCCTTGACGACGCACGACGCAGAGCATGGCCACAGTCATGATCATGGACACGAAAGCTCGAGCTTTTCGTATGATTCCATTACGCCGGAGCAGTGGCCTGCGTTCTGCTCGGTGCCAACGCTCGCTGATAAATGGGCCAATACTGATATGAAGGACTGCATCGCAGCAGATCAAATCGATCACCCTATCGGTGCCGACGTCGCCGGCTGGGGCCTATACCCAAGTCCGCGCATCAATCACACGAATCTCCATGCCCACGCCCACGGCACGGATCCCATCATGGAGAATCTCAATGAGACGCGTTTATTTATTCGCAAGGGCGCCGTGCCTCTGAGCTATGTCGAATGGGACTTTGCTTCCGGCCTGGGCCGTCTCTCTGAGCTGCGCCGCTTTGTGAGTGTCGATGCGGAGCGTGTTCAGGCCATGTGGCCCAACCGTTCCGTGATCGGTGCCTCAGGGGGCTACTGGCGTACTCTGGGTGATATTGATTACCACGTCACTTGGAATACCCTGCGCGATGATATCAAGTGGCGAACGAGCGATGGCGTTGCTGAACCCGCTCGCCAAAAAGGCATCGCTATATTTTCCGCCACCCTCTTTATTGTGGCATGTTTCATCCTGCTGCCGGCGGTGCTGTGCCTACAGACTGCTCACTCGACGCTTGTTCCTCTTTTCTCGCTTCTGTACCTCGCTCTCTTGACGACTTCGCTTTTCTTCGGTCGGCTGTACTTTGCCCTGACGCCTGAACTGTACCCACCAAGTGCCCTGCCAGGTCTCGTTATTGCCTATTTCTTGCTGTCAGTGATCTGCTTTGGTCTTCCGGCAGCCAAACTTGTCCTACTGATTGTGCCGCTGGTGCGTGGTCGTCTGCGTTCGTGGAACGACCTACGCTCCCTCATGCGAGTGCTTACTCAGGGCTCTTCGCCGGGTCTGTACGATCGTGAGGAGTCGTTCCCGATGAGTATGTCGCATTCGGCCGTCAATACCGATGCCGAGCTCACAGACCCGGTGTTGTCGACCGCCCCCGACGCTGCGGAGAGTAGCCATGGGTTTAGTGTGCTTGATCAGGAGCGCGAGCCGGGCGCGCCGCTTCTCGACTCGCCGGTGTCCGCCGAGGACGACAAGTCGATACCGATACCCATGCGGCGTCCCTATGAGCGGTTTGTTCATCGTTTCCCTCGCATGTCCTTTACGCTGAGCATGATTTACACGACTGTTTCACGTGGTCTTGTGCCACTGGCTTTTGTGATTGTCTATGTTGCCATTGCGATCTACACGGGTTCATGCCGTCGGGCATACAAGAATGTATGCTTGGCGCACGGTATCAAGGGCGCTATTTTCTTCTGGTATGGTGTGCTGACATTTGCACGATACCTCGGTGCATTTGGTGAGTATGGCTGGGCATGGAACAAGCGGCCCACCCCTGAAAACTCGACGCATAGCCGTGCTGCTTTCTGGCGTCGAAACATGCCGTCTGCCGAGTTTGTCGAGAGCCTGGTCATCTTTTTATACGGCATTTCCAACACATGGCTTGAGCGGTTGGGTGCCAAGCCGGGCGACCCCTACACGATCAAGCAGATCCAGCACATTTCGATTGCGGTTATGTTCTGGTTCATTGGTCTTATCGGCATGGCGCTTGAGTCGAACAAAGTGCGGAACATTCTTGGCTATGCCGTTGTCCACACGCATCCAGCTGCCACGCCTGCCCGTGCGAATGAGGACGAGGTCGAGGCTCAGGCACAGCCGCCGTCGTACGTCCAGAGCTTCAATCCGTTCCCATCGTTGGTCATTGGCGTGACAGGTGTGGCTATGGCCGCGCACCACCAGGACTATGTGTACGAGGTGCAGATTCACATTCTGTGGGGTGAGATGCTCGCGGCCTTTGCGCTCTTCCGGTGGCTTACCTACTTTTTCCTGTGGCTCCGTCCGCCGGTGAGCACGCTGCCGAGTCGGCCTCCGACTGAGGCGCTTGCGTCGTTTGCCCTGTGCTGCGGTGGCCTCCTGTTCATGCTTTCGAATGAGGAGGTGTCGTTCGCTGCTATGCGGGCCGACTATGCCGACGTGATGGCTGTGCTGAATTTGGCCATCTCGCTCATTGCTCTCGTATTCTGCTGGTCTTTCTGCCTTATGGTCATCAAAGCCTGGGCGTTCAAACGCGATGCGCAATGGCGCGAGCCTGTGGTGTTTCACACGAGGCCTCTGGACACTAACGAACCCTTTGCGAAGGAGCAAGTGTTTGCTGTGTCTGACGACGCTTCCGATTAACTCTATATACCTCCACCTTCACCACTTGATGTCACATAGGGCGCACATGTCATGGACCTAATTGCTTAGTCATTTGGAGTGCCTGTCGATCATCAGGGCCATGAGGGTTTTTTTTTCCGAGTCCGGAGGCGCCTCGGGAGCGAGGGCCGCGCGTCCTTTCTCTGCCTTGTCCCACGGGCATGAATGTAGGGCTAGGTGACTCACCACGCTCGCGTGGACAGCGTACTCGGCATATGCGCACGTCGAGTGGCCTGGGCCTTGATACCTTGTTGGTGCGCACAACACAGGATGGGACCAGGTCGTCGATGCGAGTCAAGGCCCCGCTCGTGGGCGGCTTTTATTTCTCAGATCTTGTGGTCATGATGCTTTCAGCCATGTACCGTCTTCTGTGCTCGTGCTCGATTGCTGAGCTGCTCGATCTCATGTACTTTATGTTTGTGTACCACACCACCCATCTTTGGCGTGATGTGTTGTCACGACCTGCAGGGCTGAGCTTTTTCCATGCATACATGCTGTGTATGATGAGAAAGGTCATGCATGTGATGCCATTTTTGCCTCCGCGCATCTGTCTCTCTTCTCTTTCCATGGCGCCGTTCTTGCGTTGGCGCACGGGCGGTGCAGCTGCCAGTCTGATTCGTGCGTATGGACACCCTAAGGAGGATGGATTCCGGGCCTATTGGATGCGCAGCGTTCCGGCGTCGTCGACGGCATCGCCCCCTCCGTCGTCACGCACCGTCGTCCTGTATGTGCACGGTGGCGGCTTTGCGCTGGGCTCCGTCGCCCTGTATACCGAGCCTCTCTTGCGAGTCTTGTCGTATACCAAGGGACACCACGTTGAGTGTGTGGCGCTCGAGTATGAACTGGCGCCCAAGGCGCGGTTCCCTTCGCAGCTCATTGAGGCGCTTCGATGCTATGCGCATTTGCTGGAGCGCGAGCGTATCCCTGCCTCGCGCATCGTGCTCGCCGGTGACAGCGCTGGCGGCAATCTCGTCATGAGCATGCTTTTGTGCCTGCATGGCCAAGGACACTCGCGTCTTGGTGGTCGGAAGTGGTCGTCGCTCCCGCTCCCGGCACGAGCTGTGCTGCTGAGCCCATGGCTGGATCTTCGTCAACCATCTCACCCACGCGCAGCGCCGCTCGACATTGTGACGTCTGCGAACCTGAACCAGTTTGCGCAGGTCTATACACAGATTTTGCCTCGACCGCGACGCGTGGCAGGGCCGGCAAGTCGACTCGTCCGGAGGCTTCTGCGCTCGCCATCGTATGTGTGCATATGGCTACGGACCTGGCTCAGCCAACCGCTGTGGCTAGGCACGCGAGCCGTTGATGCGGCCGAGGCCCGTACTGATGCTGTGCCATGCGCTCAACTGTACGACACGGACGACGACCACGCTGCGATGAACCATGTGAACGTGTCGCCTGTGCTGGGCGAATGGCACGATATCGCGCAGCGAGTCGGTCTTTATGTGCTGTGGGGTGAGCACGAGCTGATGGCTGAGGACATTGCGGCGTGGACGCGGCGGCTGCCGCGTGTCGATACGCACGTCGCGACGCATGGCTGGGGCGTGCATGTGTGGCCGTTTCTCAATGCGCTTCTGGCGCCGTCGGTGGCTGAGCGAGAGTGGGGCCTGTGGCAGATGGCGCGTGCGATGGTCGGCGTACCCATGGCGCTCTGTGAGCCCACGTCGCCGCCATCATCTATGCCATCTGACACGGACGAGCCTGAGCCTGATGAGCAGGCCCAGCGGGCGTGGGATGCTGAGCTCCAGCGTCTGCATGTCAAAACCTAGTGTACGATTAGATACCTATGCATTCATTACTCCATGGGATTCGTGCGTGCTGCTTGTTCGTCTTCCTCGTTCGTGGTGTCGCACAGGCCACAACCAAGGAGGAGATCCGACCAATACCACCGGTTCTTGCGCTCCGACGTGCCTAGGCCACGCGATGGATTCGCTGCCGCGTCGGTGGTCATGAGCACCGCCGAGGGATACGACTGAGACTGTAGTGGCAGCTCCTGCAGGTCCGTGCTGGATGAGCGGCCCAGCGAAGCTGAGAAGGGTGGCGTCTCGAATGGATCGTCTCTCTTGACGTTCGTACTGGTGCCGAGCGACTCCGAGTTGAGGTCGCGTGACATCCCGACGTCGGCATGGACGTCGGCCTCAGGAATGGTTGGCGCCCATGAGCCGCCGGCCCTGGCGCGTTGCCGTTGTGTGAGAGTGCGCTGCATCTGCTTGCTGGAGGCTTTGCCGGCCGTCACGGTGGGAAAGTTTCGCGCATACAGGCGCCGTTGCGCTGCAGATGCGCCGGACATGTCGGTTGGCGGTGAGATCACGGCCGACTCAGGTGAGTCGGGTGCTTCCCGAGGCTCATTGAGGTCCTCCAAGGATATTGTTGACATGTCACCCGTGGGTGCTCTATTCAGCGGCGTCTGATCGTGCAGCTCTTGCCGACTCTCTGATGCTTCGGGTATGTGGACCGACGGAGATTGTGACTCGTCCGCGTCGCCTGCAACGGGCTCGTAGCCCTGTATCGTAGAGTGGGGCACCTCGTGTAGCGGTGCCGGCTGTGCGCCGTAATGCGACTGTGTCATCTCGTAAGCACTGCCTGTCGTCGCATTTTCATAGGGCTGTTCCGATGGCGCACGGCGCTGGTGCCGAAGTGACGGCACGCGGGACAGCGACGTGCTGATCCGGCGGACCAGGCCTGTGCTGCCGCTGGTGGATGTTGCCTGGGACTGATCGTGGCGCGCGCGCTTTTGCGTGCGGTGTTTTTCCGACATGCGGCGAAGATATTCCTCGACATGGCGGGTTTCGAGCCTCTGCTCCTCGGTTTGGGCGTACTCTGTCTGGCCCGCCAAGGCATAGGTGTCGTCTTCGGGGGGCACGTCCGGAACTTCTGTGACAATGAATGTGGGTGCTACTGCCGTGGTAAAGGACGAATTGGACATGCTGCGCGCGTTTATGGAGCCAGACGTGGCTGGCTCAGCGTCTGCGGCCGACATGCCGATGGTCCCGCTCCGCGTTTCCACACAGACGGGTCGCGGCTTTTCGCTATGGCGTAGAGGCCCCGTTTTCCCATCCACGTGATTGAAGTGGAGGCGCGTCAGCACAGGGAAGCGCTGCCGCCGTGGGTGGCCTGGGAGGCTCGCCACGTGGGAGCGTCTTTCTTCATGCATGGCGTTTGTGATCGCATCCGCGCCGAGCTGGCTGAGTGCCTGAAGAATTCGGACTGCATGCGTGTGCAGGGCCACTCGGCGAAAGAGTGCATGTCCAAGTACCGTGATACCCTGCCGACCGAGTGTCAGCAAGTGTACCATGGCTTTGTGGACTGCAAGCGGTCGTTGTGGGATATGCGCAAGCGCTTTCGTGGCATTCCAGGCGGCCAATACAACTCGAGCTCTACGATGTTTGCAGCGCTTGATCGGCGTATGGAGAAGTAGGGCTATGGCGTGCCGGGTATAGGAGCCACGAAGCGGGGGCTGCTCTTGGGTGGCGTCGGTATGGACGTGTGTGGCGGGGGCGGCAGTCTCCGCGGCTGTGCGGGGGGTGGTGAGGAGGCGTGTGTGGGTGCGGTAACGGAGCGCGTTCTCACGGGGCTCGGCGAAGCGAGGGCTTGTGTGGCGTCGACGGCGTCCATGGTATCGTGAGCCACGTGCTGATGCGATGGCGTGGGTGGCGTGGGCGAGGCGGAAGCAGGGGATGCGATGACGAGGGGCTGGGGCAAGGGATAGTAGGTGAGCTCCACGTAGACGTGACCGGTGCACTGGCCCTGGTGCGTGAGGCTGAGCCAGCGGTCGTACTGTCTCTGGGTGAGAGCTGGCGTGAGGTCGATAGCGGTGCGCCCGATATAGTCTGGCTCCTTGTCGGTAGCGTAGCACACGAGCTCGAGTGTGTGGGGCGAAGTACCGTCGTCGACGATCTCGAATTGCATCTGTTCGTCCCACAGAGGCGCGGATCCGCCGCGTCTGTCTGGCAGTGTGCGGAGCCGGGTTCCGTCGATGCGTACTTCGGCTACGGGGTCCTGTGTGTCGTGCGTGCGCTTGAGTGTGAGATGCCGGCCGTGGAGCACGACGCAGATCAGCGTGCCGCAGTGCTGCTGCATGGCCGCCGCCAGGGTTGGCGCGGTGGAAGGGGGATGACTAAGCTATTCGATCGGCGGGGCTGCCTCGGTGGGCCGCGTGTGGGTTGGTCCACAGACACCATGTGGGCGCTGCGAGCGAGTGTGCGAGCGACGCGCCGCGTTGTAGCGCGGCCGTATTCGACGGGGGGCAAGTCGCGGCATGCGCTGGTGTACAGCGAGATTTTTCCGCCGATGTTTCGTGTGCTGGCGTACAGCACTGCGACGTACTTTGCGATGCATTTGATGTGGGTGACGTTGGCGTCGGCGGAGGAGAGGCGCGCGCAGGCGGCTGAGATCGAGGGACTGCGCACTGAGATCCGAGCGGCGCAGGGCAAGTAAGCGTACGACTACGGGTATCACGTATAAAACTTCTTATTAATGAACCGAATCAGGGGCGGGAGATGGAACTGGATGGCGCCGTCGAGCATGCCGACGTGCGTCTGGTTCGCGTACTGAGCTTCGAGGAGGTCGTCCATCCTGAGTGTGGCGTTGCCTGCGACGATGGATCCGACGCTGGCTTCGAGCTCAAAGACGCCGACCTGGTCGCTGGCGATGGTGAAGGACAGCTGATCGATCGCGAGGTTGTCGGGCCGCTCGATGTAGGCCAGGATGCCCTTGGCGTGCAGGCGCGTCGCCGAATAGCGGTACGAGCCGTATGTGGGCATCATGCCGGCGGCCTTGAGGCTGCGCTGGTGGAAGAACTGCGGCGAGAAGGGGAGGGTGTCCATGATGCGGCGCCGGCGGGACGTGGGCTTTTGCATGGCGTGCTTTCCGCGGTCTATGCAGGTTTCGTAGCTCTTGATTTGTGACTCCATAAAGTGCTGCTGCTCTTGCAAGCGCGTGAGTGTCGTCTGCAGCATGTCGCGCTGGGCGCGGCGCTCTTGGCGGCGCTGGTCCTTGCGCCGGATGTCGGCGGCCATGGCGTCGAGCATGTCCTGGTATGCATTGGCGCGGTGCACGCGGCCGAGCTGCTCGAGATGCAGGATGCGCTCGAGGGCCTTGGCCTTGAGCTCGGCGAACGACAGGTCGGCGGTGGGGGTGCCGGCGTACGGCGGCTGAGCGCGGCGGTCGGCCCAGGCAGCCTCGTCGGCCTCGCTGACGGGTGCGACGAACAGGTCGAGGAGGTTGGAGGGTCCCTGCTGGATGCGCAGGACGGCCATGACGAGCTGCTTGGCCTCGGAGAAGAGCAGCTTGTCTTCGGCGTCGACGTCGTGTACGTGTGCGGGGCCCGTGTGATGGTGTGAGAGGGCGAGGGTCACTTCGCCGTCGCGCGCGCGGCTGAGTTCGGGTGTCGTGGACACGGGCGGCGTGCCGAGCTGGGTGAGGAGCTCGGCGAGCGCGTCGTGGGAGTCTGTGAGCGAGGCGACGTTGGTGCACAGGAGCTGGTGGATTGCGTAGACCTCGTTGGGGGAGATGTAAATGACGGGCCGGGCGTGCGTGCTGCCGAGGTCGGTCCACTCGTCGAGGCCAAAGTGGTGCTCGGCGTCGACGTAGGTGTCGAGGAGTGTCTGGACCCAGTGGTGCACGCGCGTGCTGGCGTCTAGGACGTACTCGTTGAGCGGCTGCAGGTAGCGGTCCGTGTCGTCGAACGGCACGCCGCGAGCGATCTGATCGAGTACGTGGGAGAGGCAGACCAAGTGGCGCCGCGCGTGGTCGGATGGCGACGGCATGCCGTAGGCCTCGGGCGCGACGATGGCTGGGTGGATGTAGGAGTGGTACAGCGTGTAGGCGACGGCGCGCACGATGTCGGTGTGGTGTGCGTGTGGGAACTGGGCGCGCAGGGCGTCAAAGTGCGCGCGCGCGACGAACTGCAGGCCGTACGGAGTGGGCGGGGACGCGGCGCGGAGGGCGTTCACAAAGGTTTCGCAGACGGCGCGGAGGGTCTGCAGCCGGTGCAGGAACTCGGCGCGAGTGGCCGGCTCCGCGAGCGCGGCGTCCATGTCGGCGTGGGTGCGCAGGGCTGCGACGGCGTCGAGCTCGAGGTGCGACTCGGACAGGAGGCGTGACATGGGCGGCGTGAGCATCGCGCACAGGTACGTGCGCTCGCGCACGCCGCACGTCAGGTGGATGAGCATGCGCTGGAAGGGCGCGTGCAGGGGCGTGGCCCAGTCGCTGAGGGTGGCGATGCGCGGGGCGTGCGTGTGGATCGTCGCCTGCACGAGCTTGAGGAGGAGGTACTCTTCGCGCGGCTGCTGGGCGTAGGCGAACATGGCGAGCACGGTCTGCTCGAGCTGGCCGCGCTCGTGCTCGGGCACGTCGGCCGCGTTGGTGAGCACGAGCAGGCGCGCGAGGTACGTTGGCTGCGTCTGCAGGACGTAGAAGAGCGCCTGGTACGCCTCGAGGCGGCGCTGCGCGTCGGGCGTGAGCACATGTGCGGCAAAGGGGTCGTTGGCCTCGGCGAGGACGTGCGCGTGCGCGCCGGCGCCGGCGCCGAGCCACCCGCGCTCCGTGCGCGCCTTGACGATGTCCTCGATGCCGATCTTGTTCTTGACGAGCAGCGCCATTTTGCGGTCGAGATCGAGGATGTGCGCCTCCATCGACTGGTTCGCCCGGCACTGCTGGACGACCTGGTGCCGGAGCTGCGACACGGCGCGCTCGTCGGCGTAGTCGCGGCCGCCGTCGTCGAGGGCGAGTGCGCGGACGGTGTCGAGCGGCACGCCTGTCCCGCGCCGGAGGGCGCGGTAGTGCGATCGGGCGCGGCGGGCGCGGCACAGGCTCTGGACGCGCACCACGTCGGGGATGTGCGCCAGGAAGCGCCCGACGCCTGCGTCAAAGGCGCGGCGCGCCAGCACACCGCGCAGGAGCGACTGGACATACACGATCGCGCCGACGTTCGTGTGCAGATGCGTGCGCCACCACACGTACTCGTGGCGCGCGAGGACGCCGCGGATCTGCGCCTGGACGCCCGTCAGGTCGGGGCGCACGTACGCCATGTGCTTGCGCAGCTCGTGGTGCGGGCGGCGTGCGAGCGCGCCCGTCGAGACGGCCGGCGAGGCCGCGCGCACGAGCGCGATGCGCTGGTACGCCGTGCGCATCTGGGCGAACGCGCGGCGGGCGAGGGCGCCTCGGATCCGCGCCTGCAGCGCGGTGAGCACCGCGTCCTGCTCGAGTGCCTGCATGTGCGCGAGCAGGCGGCGGCGGGCGAGCACGCCGCGCGCGGCGGCCTGGACGTAGACGATCGCGGGCGTGTGCGCCTCGGCGTCCATGATCGTGCGGAAGAGCGATCGCCGAGCCAGTGTGCCACGCACGTGGGCCTGGAGTTGGACGGCCCACACCTCGTCCATCTGGCTGAGCTGGGTGTACAGCGCGTGCCGCGCGAGCGCGCCGCGGATCTGCGCCTGCAGCGGCACGGCGAGGCGCGTCTCGGCGCGCGCGCGCTCCGCCGCATCGCGGCGTGCGCTCTCTTCGGCCAGTGCCTGCAGCCGTGCCTCGACGGCCGCCGTCTCGGCATGCGCGGCGGCGAGCTCGGCCGCGTACAGCTCAGCCTGGCGCTGGCGCTCGAGCTCGTGCGCCAGCTCGCGCTTGAAGCGTTCCTCGCGCTCCTCGGCGCGCGCGCGCTCCTCGGCCTCGCGCAGTCGCTCGCGCCACTCTTTTTCATCGCGCGCGAGCTCGCGGTGCGTCGAGGAGCGCACGTGCATGTACAGTTGAGTGCGGCGCTCGCGCTCGAGGTCCTGCGAGGCGTGGACGGCGTTCCGGTCGCGCTCTTCGCGCTCGCGCTCGCGCTCTGCGCGGAGCTGCGCACGCTCGCGCTCGAGGTCCTGGGCCCGTTTTTCGCGTTCTTCGCGCAGGCGGACTCGCTCGCGCTCGCGCTCTTCACGGAGGCGGAGGCGCTCGCGTTCGCGCTCCTGGCGCTCGCGTTCGCGTCCCTCGAGACGTGCGTGCCGCTCGCGTTCGCGCTCGAGGGCGTCGTGCGCGCGCTTGTCGGGCGAGCGCAGCGTCGGCTCGCTGTCGACGGGCTTGAGCTGGGCGCGCATCGAGGCGACGGTGTGGGGGGTGATGGGTTTCTTGGGCGACGCCGCTTCGACGTGCTTGAGGTGAGCGCGCTGCGCCTGCAGGGTCGTGGCCTCGACGCCGAGACGCGCCGCGGGGCCGTGCGGTGAGCTGGGCTCTGCGGGCGGTGCTTTGGGCGCGGCGGGGGCCTTCTTGACGCCCATCTCCTGCGCCAGGGCCTGGCCGACGCCGCCAAAGCTGGGCATGGCCGTGCCGGCTGCCTCAATGGTCTTTTGCGTCTTGAAGAGCTGCTCCTCGTCGAACTCGAGCTTGCCGACGAGGTCGTCGACCTTGTCAGAGCGGCCGTGGTGCGCCATAAAGTGGCTGAGGGCATGCAGGCAGTACACGACCTTGGGGAAGTTTTTCTTCTCGTACAGGTCCGTGAGCTCGAAGCGGAAGCAGCTCGGCAGGCGGATCTTGTCGACAAACTGGAAGTAGTAGTTGATGTTGTCCGTGTGCCGGAACTGCAGCTTGGGGTGCACAAAGATGCGCGGGACGCACGCCGGCTCGAACGACTTGGCCACCTTGGCGAGCGCAATGCCGTTCCGCATTTCCTCGGCCATATTCGCGATGTCGCCGCCCAGCGGCTCGCCAATGCAGCGCTCCATCCACTGCTGGGCCTCGCTGCAGTGGCACAGGTACTCGTAGGCCTGGACGTGGTCGCGCTCCTGCTCCAGCCACTTGCCTCCAGGCGACTTGCCGCTGTCCTGCAACGCTGACACCGACGTCGCTGCCTTCATATCGATGCTCGGCAGCGACTGGAGACTCTGCCGCGAGAGCCGGATCCGTGTGTGGCTCAGCGCGCCTGTGGCCTCACTCACCTTGCGTGCCGTCTTGCTGCGGCTCATGACAGACGACTCGGCACGCGCGACAGGCCTGTTCTCACGCCCACCCGCTGCCTTGACAGGTTCCGTGCGCGCGGCCTGCTGGACGAACGGATTCGACGCCAGCTTGCCGCCGCTCTCGAAGCGCGAGGGAGGCTTGCGTGCCGGCGCGTCTCGTGCTACGGGCCTCAAGGGAGGTCGCTCAAACTTGCCGCGCATATCAGCCGTCCGCGACGGCGTCGGCCCATGCGGCCGGAGCGGCTCACGCAGCGGCGCCGTGCTCATCGGCAGTTCGAGGGCAGAGGGCTCGTCCGGCCGCCGAGCCATAAACACACGACGCGCCGAGTGTTGATCTGCACGTGAATAGATCACGTGATCTACATCACCGCTACAGACTGCCCAGGCGCTGGACGACCCTGCTGGTCAGTGGCGCGGCGCACGTACTTGTCGCGGAAGTTCGAGTAGGCATTCATAATCGCTGTGTGTGAGACCAAGCATACGTACTCTGCTCATTCAGCTGGACCTCGATGGTGTCAGGTCGCGTGCGTGTGACGCGATTCGCGATCGCAGCGCTGTCCGTCTCGAGAATGATGCTGCGGTCAGTAGCGCGAACGCACCCGTCGTCAACGCTCTCGTCGATCGCGATCGTCACGAGATCCAAATTATCTAGCACCGTCCGCTTATCCACTTGACTCTGCAGCAGAATCGTCAGTGTGTCGTAGAGCGACTGCAAAAAGCTGTGGATCATGAGCTCATTCTCACGATCAGGCGCAATCACAAAGAGGTACACGTCATACGACGCCTTGAACATCACAAGATGCCCCTCATACTGAAACAGATCGCCTGATGCTCGGCGCGCCTTCTCCCAGATACTCTGCTCAAATTTCTGCTGCTGCTTGGGCGTCGGAAACGCGTTCCGCGCCACGAGCGGCGCGAGCCCAGGGGCGATCGTAGGCGGCACCGACGCATCCTTGGCGGCGAGCGGCTCAAAATACTTGGCAAACAGGCGGTGGCCCTCCGCATCCAAAAGGACCACAGCCTGCGTCGTGTACAGGGTCAGGTTGAGCGCTCCGGCCGGCATCGTGGAGAGCGTCGCCCGCCGCCGCCGACCGACGCGGCCGTCGACGTGACGAATGGCTGACTAAGCATCTATGTCCGTGCGTAGGGAGCGGAGGCCACGTGCATCGCGAGAAGGAGGCTCAGGACGCTGCCGCCCAGCAGGAGCGAGAGGGACGAGGCCCACAGCGTCGGCGGCCCGCGCAAAAGGCGCAGCACGCGGCGCAGAGGACGCACGCGCGGCGCCACGACCACGCGCGGATGTTCGCACGACGCCGGGGCGGCATCGAGCACGAGGTGCGACGTCGGCAGCGAGAGGATGTGCGCCACATCCACATCCGTACGTGGCCATGTGAACAGCACGCTGTCCCGGCCGAGGACGCGGTGAGCACGCACGACCGGGCACTCGAGGGGATACGTCTGCATGAGCGAGGCGGCGGCTGTGAGGATCGGCTGCGCGCCGCTCGTCATGTGGGTGCGCGGCGCCTGCGCCAGGTGCTGGTGAAGGAGGGGCATATCGTCCACCACATGCAGCGCCCCCTCTTTTTGCGCTAGCAGGAGGGCGGCGCACACGTACAGCATGCTGGCTGGCCCATGCTCCAGCACAAAGGTGGTGACGTGCTGTGCCACCGCCAGCGATGGCGCGTCGTGCGTCATGAGCGTGAGGAGCCAGGGCAGGACGACCACGATGTGGCTCGACCCGAACGCGCGCTCTAACGCGTAGGCATACGGAGCATCGGCCGCACGCACGATATGCAGCACGATTCTCATCTGGCCCATCGCGGGCGCGAGGTCGGTCGTCATGCTGTCGCGCACGAGCACGAGGCACACGTAGTGCACGACTGTTTGGACGCGGTCGCGCACGGCATCGCTGGGCCATGTAGGGGCGGGGCACATCGTCAGCAGGATGACGGCGACGATATCGTGCAGGCCCTGGTAGTAGTGCAGATAGGGATAGGCACGCAGCGTGCCACGCAGCAGGTCGGAGAGCTGCGCCTGCCGCAGGCGCACGTCACCGACAAGCGCGGCGTCCCAAGCATGAAAGCTGCGCCTCACATCGAGCGCGACCTGGCTCTCGTCGGCATGCTGCGCGACAGGCCGCGGCGGTGGCAAAGCGCTCTGCCCCGCCTCGTGCCATGCCTTCATGCGGTCGGAGGTTGGGAAGTAAGCAAGGCCTCCACCCCTGCCTGCCCGAGCCAAGGGGGCGGCGCTGCGTTGGTGTGTGACGACGACGCTCGTTGCCTGCTTGGGAGCATGTCAGCGACGAGTGCCCAGCAAGTGCGCAAGAAGCGCAAGATTGCCGTGCTTGGCTCACGGTCCGTCGGCAAGTCGTCGCTTGTCGTGCGGTTTGTGGAAGACGCGTTTGTTGATTCCTACTACCCGACGATTGAGAATGTGTTTGAAAAGACGGTCAAGTACCGCGGCCAGGACTACCACTGCGACATTGTCGATACGGCTGGGCAGGATGAGTACTCGATCCTGAACTCGAAGCATGCGATTGGCATCCACGGCTATGTGCTCGTGTACTCGATTGCCTCGCGAACGACCTTTGAGATGGTCCAGACGGTGTACGACAAGATTCTGAACTACACAGGCACGTCCACGGTGCCGTGCGTGCTGGTGGGCCAGAAGAGCGACTTGCACGCGCAGCGCCAAGTGTCCGAGGCGGAGGGCAAGGCGCTCGCCCAGTCCCTGCATTGCGCGTGGATCGAGACCAGCGCGCGACACAATGCGAATGTCTCCAAGGTGTTTGAGCTCGTGCTGGCCGAGATCGAGAAGGCCTCGAGCCAGGGCGGCGCCGAGGCGCCGTCGTCGTCGTGTGTAGTAATGTAGGCGTGTACGCCAGCAGGGGCCCGTCGTGATGTAGGTGTGTATGTCGTCTCGGGGCGCCGTGCGTCGGTCCGTGCCCGGTGAGGGTGTCACGCGACCATGAACAACAGTCTGCCCACGCCACCCGCGCAGGGGAATGTGTCGTTTGTCCTGCGCCGCGTGAACGACACGGTGTTTGAGGACCGCCCGGTGCGGCCACTGCGGGCTGGCGAAGTGCGCGTGAATGTGCGTCAGACGGGCCTGTGTGGCTCGGACTGCCACTACCGCTCGCATGGCCGCATCGGTGAGTTTGTGCTCGAGGCGCCGATGGTGCTGGGCCACGAGTCGTCTGGCATCGTGTCAGAAGTCGGGCCAGGTGTGACGACGCATGCCGTCGGCGACCGTGTGGCGCTGGAGCCGGGCGTGCCGTGCCTGTCGTGCAGCCTGTGCCTCGGTGGCCGGTACAACCTGTGCCGCTCCATGGTGTTTGCCGCCACGCCGCCCTACGACGGCACGCTCGCGACGTACTACCAAGTGCATGCGTCGTTTGCGCACAAGGTGCCAGACACCATGACGCTGGAAGAAGCGTCGCTCATGGAGCCGCTGAGTGTCGCTGTGCATGCAGCCGTCACGCGCGGCCGTGTCGCTCCGTTGCAGAACGTGCTGGTGCTGGGTGCTGGGCCTATTGGACTGCTGGTCGGTGCTGTCGCGCGGGCCTACGGGGCATCCTCCGTCGTCATGTCCGACTTGGTCGATGAGAAGTTGGCGTTCGCGAGCGACTTTTGTGCGACGTCGACCTTCAAGCCGGATGCGCGGCGGCCCGACGAGTCGGAGGGCGAGCTGGCGGCGCGCACGGCGAGCGCGTTGAAGGCGTCGCTGGGCGGCCGTGTGCAGGCGAACGACGGCTTCGACTTGGTGCTGGATGCGACGGGCGCGCAGTCGTGCATTATGCTGGGTGTGTGGGCGGCGCGTCCGCAGGGGCGTGTCGTCGCTGTCGGCATGGGCCGTCCTGACATTCTCGTGCCGGTGACGCGCATGTCGGTGCAGGAAATCGAGCTGGTGGGCTCGTTCCGCTATAGCTGTGGCGACTACGAGCGCGCGATTGCGCTCGTGTCGTCGGGCCAGATCGACGTGAAGCGCCTCGTGACGCACCGCTATGTATTTAGCGATGCGAGCAAGGCGTTCGACGCGACGACGGCCGGTCGCGGCGAAGATGGACGGGCGACGATCAAGGTCCAGATTTGCCAGGGCGAGGCTCGGTCATAGATACACACTTGCATTCGAAGGGGCGGCCGGCGGTGACGACGCCTGTCGTCGAGGTGCATGCTGCGACGAGGCGTGAGGGCGGTGCACATGGGCGCATCGCGGCTGGTGGCGCTGCATGATGCTCTTGCGCAGCGGCATGCGCAGCGTGTGATGGAGGCGTTTGTCGGCGTAGCGCGCGACGATCCAGCGCTGCTGACGCCGGCCGAGTACCGTGGCATGCTGCGAGTGCTGCTGCGGGCTGAGCCGCGCTCGCCGTCGACGGTGCAGCATGTCTTGCTGATGCTGGAGCATATGCAGGAGCGCGTGAGTGTGGCGCCGGCGTCGGCGGCGGAGGCGCTCGTGCATGCGGAGCTCGTGCACATGCTGCGCGATGCGTATGTGTGGAACAGCCTCTTGACGTGCACGCGTCCGAAGCTTTTGTCCATGTTTCAGATGCTCGCGCGGGGTGCCTCGATCCTACGTGCTACGGACGGCACGCCGTGCGAGCCCCAGTATACCCCGATCGCCGGCCTGGGCGTCGCGCCGTACCGCGCCTTTCCCGATACGGTGACGTACAATGTGCTGCTGCATGCGATCGTGCAGGGCGCGTGGGCCCGGCGCCTGCCGCCCGTGCCGCCGTCGATCGTGCCGCTGGCGGCGTGGCACGCACTGCATACCCCGCCGACGCGCCCCACGACGGAGCGCGTCGTGCTCGATGTGTGGCACCACATGCGCCAGACGCCCCACACACAGCCGTCGCCCATCTCGTGGTGCATCCGATTACAACTGTACATACGTATGGGGCGCCTCGACGACGTGCACGCATGCATGCGCGACATGCACGCCCACGGCGCCGTGTCGCTCGACGCGCTGCATGCCGTGTGGCAAGCGTATGCCCGGACGGGGGGTACACACCTGCATGAGGCATGGCGCGCCTTCCGAACGCAGACGCCGACGCCGGCGTGGACGCGTGTGACGGGGCTGGACGCGGTGCCGCGCGTCGAGCCGTCTGCGACGACGTTCGGCATCGTGACGCGGCTGCTCGCCGAGCGCGGCGACGTGTGGGCGGCGCTGCGCGTGATGCACGACGGCCTGGCGCAGGGGGCGTGCCGTGTGTCGCCCGCGACGTACCATGCGCTCTTCCATGCGCTGGCGCAGACGGAGCGCACGCCGGCGACGTCGCGTGTGCTGGCGGAGCTCATGGACGGGTACCTCGCGCTGGCGACGCGCGTGCCGCGGCGGCGCCTCGGCACGCTGCTGCAGGCGCTTCGTCGGCATGCGCCGAGTGCGGCGATGGAGGTGCGCCTCGCTAGCGCCGCTGGTACACGGCATTAAAGTTCCAGCGGCGCGCGAGGTCCCGGACCGTGAGCGTGGGATGCCGCTCGAGGGCGGCGAGCATCGTGTGCAGGCGCTCGACGAACTCGGTGTGGTGCGTCGCGAGGCGCTGCGATACGTGCGCATGCGTCCGGGCCGCCGCGGCGAGGGGCTCCATCGCGTCGCTCGCGAGGCGGGCGAGCTCGGCCGTCACGTACATGCCGAGCTCGTCCGTCGCGTCAGCGTAGGCGAGGATGCAGTGCAGCTGCGCGCGCACGTCGTGGGCGAGGTGATCGGTCGTGCGGCGTCCGCTGCCCGGCGCGCGCAGGAGCGTCGTGTGGATGAGCGTGTGCAGATACGTCCGGTGGATGTCGATGAGGTGGTCCAGGTCGGTCGGCGGCGACACGAGCAAGTCGTGCTCGAGGCGCTGCCACGCATGCGAGAGCCCCTCGAGCTCGCTAAAGCTTTGCAGCTGGCGCACAAAGTGCACCATCTCGCACAGGTGCGCGTGTGTCGCGCGCAGCTGGAGCAGGAGGGGCTCGCCGAGGGCTGCGCGGTGCCGGCTGCGCCCGACCTCCTTCTGCACGCTCAGCAGCTGCGTCCATGCGGCGGTGATGCGTGACGCGACGCGCTGAATGTGCCATAGGTAGTGGAACAGGAGCTGGTAGCCGGCCATCGCGGACGCATCGAGCACGGCGTTCACGGGCGAGTCGACGCGGTACTCGAGCGTGAACGTGTCCCAGCCCGTGTCGCCCGGCCCAAACTCGAGGCTGCGGGCGTCCAGGCGGCGCAGGATCTCGGGGTCCTCGTACTGCGCACTGGACGCGCGGATCGCCGTTTCGAGCGCCGCGCTCAAGTTGTGCTGGTACAGCGTCGACGCCGGGCGCGAGAGACTCGGCCCGAGCGTCTGGAGCAGCGCATCGGCAAAGTCGCCCTGCGCGAGCAGCAGATAGGACTTGAGCGCCCGCAGGTGATCAAAGAGGCGGAACGCCCGCAGCATGCGCGTGCACAGCTGGCCACTCGCGAGGGCGAATTCGGCGTCAATCGCGTGCTCGAGGCCGGCCATGTCCGAGTACCGCAGCTCGCGCCGGTGGCGTGACGGCGCGCTGCTTTCCTGGCAGCACTCGCGCAGAAAGTGCAAGCTCTTGCCGGTCGAGAAAATCTTGCGCGCAAAGTGCTCGTTCAAAAAGGTCGGCAGCATGTCGCGGCTCAGCACAAAGCGATGGTGCCACACGTCGGCGGCATCCATGCCCTGCTCGGACGTGACGACGAGATCGTCGACGACGTGCGGCCGCTGGGCCGGCGCCGTCACGCGCCGCACGAAAAACTCGCCAAACGGATCGTCCAACTCGCCGCCGTACAGCCACCGGGACAGGGTATGGAAAAAGGGCCGCGACACATGGTCCAGCATGGTGGCCGTGTACCGCCGAATGAACGGGTGGCCGGTGAGTGTGTACGTGTGTATCGTCGACACGAGCGCGCCGCCATGCGCATGCTGGCAGCTGGCAACGATCGTGCTCATCAGGCGCATCCGCATCACAGGCTCGTGCGCGCATTGGGCGAGACGCTGCAGCGTCAGCGGCCGGCCGCCGTCGCCTTCCACTTGCGCGTGCCATGTGCGATCCCACGCCGACACGAGCTCGCAGTGTGCGTGCAGCTCGTTCGCGAGAAAGTGGCACAAGCTCTGCGCGGCCAGGTGCAGCGAGGCCTTCGTCTGCTGCGTCTCTTCGACGTAGCGCTGCACGCGCTCGTACAGCTGCCCCAGCTCCGCGAGTCGGTGGATCAGCGCTCGCGTCGGCGGCGTGATCACGCCACGCTGCTCGTCAAAGTCGAGGCGCATGTCCATGTGCGCCGGCCGCGACCCGTCCTCCGACGGCAGCTGCCACTCGTGGCGCCACCGGACATGCGTGCCCGACATGCCCTGGAACAGGTACAGCACATCGCGCACGAGCTCGTGCTCCGGCACCAGCGACACGCCCTGCCGCGCCCGCAGCCTCGTCAGGAGCTCGGCGCGCGGGACACGCACGTCCTGCACGTCGCTCACACGCACCACAGCGGCCATGACAACAACCAACGGCCGCCGCCGCGCCGCTCGGCGCGCGAGGAACGCGTGTCATGCCACGTGGCCCCACGTGGCCGATGGCGGTCCGGGGACGGTCAGGCGCCGCGCGTGCGCCGCGCACCGATCGGGATGCTACGATCGCCGCGAGCCCGCGGGCCGGCGGAGCAGCGCCTCGTGCTCACATCGCCGATGAATCAGACAGGCGTGCTCGGGCGCCGTACGCACGCACGAGCGTCACCCGCGCCGAGTCAGCCTGCGTCGCTGGCCGAGCTCGATGCGCAAGTCGCGGAGCTGCGGCACGAGCTGCGCTTCTCCAGTGCCGTGCCGATCTCGCACTGGATCCGGTGCGCTGACACGCTGAAGCGCCAGGCGGACCAGCATCATAATGCGAGCGACCTAGACATGCAGTACTTGTGCCTCGCCAAATGCGACATGCTGCTGAGCGAGCTGATGCCGCGAGAGCATGCCGGCTGGCACAAGCTCGATCGCGAGACGCGCGCCCAGTGCAGGCGACATGCCGCGCTCATCCACGAGCTCGCGTGGCTGACGCGCGATGCCTTGCTGGACGCGCGTGGTGACGCCGCTCCCGCGACGCAGCCGCCCTTCTCGCCCTCGTCGCAGGCGGCGACACCGACGCGCTCGTCGTTCCGTCAGGCGTCGCGCGTATCCAAGCATGTATCGTTCGCTGAGGCGCCGCCGACGGCGAAGAAAGCCCCATGGTCGCCCACGCGCGCCCTGCCTACGACGTGGGCCGCACCCGCGCTGCCTCTCTCCCCGCCGCTCTCCCTCGCCGCCCAGCCCCCTCCCTGGTCACCACCGCTCGCATGCCCGCCGCTCTCGCCGCCTCTGACCTCGCCTGTGGCGCAGCCGCCGTGTATACCCTCTCCACGCCCACGGCGCCTTCGTCGGCGGCCGAGTGAGCGCCTGTTCCTCACGGCGGATCCGCCGGTGTCGCTGCCCGTAGCTCGAGGGGTGCCTCGTCATGGTCTATAATGTACTCTAGGATAAAAAGGTAGTCGATCGCTTCGCCGTGCCTCGGATCCACGCCTGGTAGCAGTCAAAGTCACACGGCGATCCGTCCGGCGCCACAAACGTCGCACCCTGGCAGGGCCGACCACACCGCGTGCACACGAAGCACTCGGGATGCCATACGGCGCGCAGCGCCTGTATGTGCTCGTCGCCCACGACCTTTTTGCACGCCTGGCACCGCGGCCGGTGACACGCCTCGCAGTACGCGTGTCGGCCATGCACATAGAATGGACGACTGTGCTCGGTCACGCTCGTGTTGCCGTCCTTTTGCTCGACAAACGGATCGCCGCAGTTCGCGCAGAAAAAGTGCGCCTCGTGGTACGTCCGTGGCTCGCCAAACGCATCGACCGTGACGAACCGCTCGTCCACAATCGGCGTCTGGCAGTAGTAGCACCGCCGCGAAAACAGCTCGTGAAAGTCAAGGTGGCAGTATGGCTCGCCCTCGTGCTCATAGAACGATACATGCTCCAGAGGCGTCGCACAGTGCGCACACGTAAAGCACCGCGCATGCCACGCCTTGCCCATCGCATGCACCATGTACCCACCGATCCAGCGGCCGCACCGGTGGCACATGGCATGAACGCCCTGAGATACGGGCGGCTCAGTCGGCATCGCTGCATCTCGCTCCAAGGCCGAAGAGCTCGACGCATGCTGCGCCACGACCGCGCCATCACTGGTGGCGACACTGGGCGCCGAAGGCGACGTCGGATCCATCATGTCGTCCGTCATGACCTCGCCATCGACCATCAGCAGCGGCACTGGCACAGACGCACCCTCACGAGGGACGGGCTGCGGTCCGCGCGGGGAAGGCACGCGGGCTGGTAGCCCCACCTTCGAAGGAGAGGACGGCACGGCAGGCGACATGCTGGGCGGTGGCGGCAGCGGCGACGTGGGCCTGCGCGGGGTATCTAGCGGAATCGTGGGAAGCGGTCGCGCCCCTGGACGCGGCAAGGGCCGCGTGGGCGACGTCGGCAGGGGCCGCTTCCGAGGGGTCTTGAACGGCGACGTATGTGGCGAATGCGGCTTCGGGGGGACCGTGGGCGGCGGCGTCTCGAATCGAGGCGGCGTCGCAGGCAGGCCATGCCGTATCGGAGACGAGAGACCATACGGAAATAGGTCATGCGCACTCGGCGAGGCCACGACGTGGCCGGCCGGCTGAGGCAGCGGCCGCTGCGTCACTGACATGCCGTGAGCCAACACGCCCAGCCTCCAGCGCCTGCCTGTGCGACGCGTGACGGTGTCGCATCACGTGACAACAAGAAGGGCCGTAGGGTCGGCGGCGGCGGACCAAGCCTCTTCTCACCTCGCTTTTCGCGCGAACGATGCACACGACGTTGCGCTTGTGTGTATCTCGGCGGGCGCAGCGCCTTATGCGGCGCGCGAAGGATGAGAATATGCGTCATGCCGTGTCGCTGTACCACCTGACGCCGAGTTTTTACCCTACCAATGTGTCGGGGGACAAGGACCGATTGCTGGAGAACGAGGTGACGGAGAGCATCCTCGGCCCCTTTTACAATGGCCGCTCGGGCCGTCCGTTTGTCCAGTTCACGACGGTGCATGAGCTCTTGCTCCGTCAGCGCCGAGAACATCTGCACAACCGTCGTGATACCATGGGCGAAATGACGGACGTGTACGAGAGCCCCGTCTTGCCTGGCTCCCTGTCGCATGCTTCGATGCTGCAGGATACCACGAATGCCCGCTCTCACTTTGTCAAGCAGCCGACCTCATACCCCACGCGCCGCGCCCGTGATACGGCCGGCCACGGTGATCTGTACGCGATGGACGAGCTCTCCGTGCGCAGTGCCCAGGTTCGTGATGCCCTGTACGGCACCGTCGCGGGTGAGCTGCCCGGTCTCGAGATTGTGCGTGAGCACGAGCGGGCATGGGATGCTGAGAAAGAGTCTTCATAGACACCAAGCGGTTAGCGAACCTATGCCCCGAAAGCCGCGTCGTGGCAGGCGTCGCAGTCCTCAGCGAGCCCCCTCTATAGGTGCATGAGAAGACCTTGGGCGTCAACGTGAGCGCCAATGGTTTAGTGGTAAAATACAGCTTTGCCATCAGGATTAGCTGTGCCGGGGGTTCGATTCCCCCTTGGCGCACTGCTTTTTGCCTGCCCCTGTGGGCAGGCACGTGTCCTCCCCCTGCCCTCGTCCGGTCGGTGCGCGACGCGCGTCCTTTTTGCAGTTTTCCTTGTGGGCGCGATGAGCGGCGCAAGTACCGGCCCCATCCTGCCGGTGATCAACATCCCGGTGCGGTATGAGGAGGAGCGAGACAAGATCCAAGACTTTCTGGAGCATTTCAAGGCACCACTAGACCAGGTGCCGCCACTCTCGGACGTCGGCACGACACAGGCATCGTCGATGCCAGACGAGACACGGGCGATGGATATCGAGGAAGACGCGGCGCCGGACGCCATGGTGAACAAGTATATGATACAGCTGCAGCGCATCGCGAATCGTGATCAAGAAATGATCGTGATTGAGCTGGACGATGTCGCGCAGTTCTCATCCACCTCGGGCTTTGTGGGAGGCACCCTCGTAGCGTCGATCCAGGCCAATACCAAGCGCTATGTGAATTTGTTCTGTGACGTGATCGATCGCATCATGCCGGACCCCAGTCGTGATATCTCGGACAAGGACGACGTGCTGGACGTGATTCGGCACCAGCGTCTGGAACGCAATGCCCTGAACGAGCAGCACGAGGAGAGTATGGGCGAAGTGGCAGAGACGTTCCCACCGACCTTGCTGCGGCGATACATGCTGTATATACGACCTCTCTCGCGCTCGACGCCGTCGCTGGCGGTCCGATCGATTCGCGGCGCGCATCTCGGCAAGCTGCTGAGTGTGCGCGGCGTCGTGACGCGCATTTCGGATGTGCGTCCATCGATCCTCGTGGATGCCTATGCGTGCGATGTGTGCGGTGCCGAAGTGTTTCAGGAAGTCACGGGGCAGCAGTACATGCCGCTGACCTTTTGTTCGAGCCGCGTATGTGCCACGAACAAGGCACGGGCGCCGCTGTACCCCCAGGTCCGGGCGAGCAAGTTTTTGGCGTACCAGGAAATTCGCATCCAAGAAATGACGGACCAGGTGCCGGTGGGCCACATTCCGCGGTCGATGAGTGTGCACTTGTACGGCCGCCTGACGCGGCAGGTGAGTCCCGGGGACATTGTGCAGCTCGGCGGCATCTTTTTGCCGCAGCCCTACACGGGCTTTCGGGGCATTCGCGCGGGTCTGTTGACGGACACGTTCCTCGAAGCACAATCGATCCAGCAGATGAAAAAGACGTACGAGGCTATGGAGCCGACGCCCGAGATCGAGGCGGAGCTCGATGCGCTGCGGGCCGACCCGTCGCTGTACCACCGACTTGCCTCGAGCATTGCGCCTGAGATCTACGGCCACGAGGACATCAAAAAGGTGCTGCTCCTGCTGCTGGTGGGCGGCTGCCACAAGACCATGGGCGATGGCCTCAAGATTCGTGGTGACTTGAACGTGTGTCTTATGGGAGATCCCGGTGTGGCCAAGTCGCAGTTGCTGAAGTACATTGCCAAGGTGGCGCCGCGGGGGCTGTACACGACCGGCCGCGGCTCGTCGGGTGCGGGTCTGACGGCGGCCGTGCTGCGCGATCCTGTGACGGATGAGATGGTGTTGGAGGGGGGTGCGCTGGTGCTCGCTGACAATGGCATTGCCTGCATTGATGAATTTGACAAGATGGAGGAGTCGGACCGGACGGCGATCCACGAGGTCATGGAGCAGCAGACGATTTCGATTTCCAAGGCGGGCATCAACACGACGCTGAATGCGCGAACGTCGATCTTGGCGGCGGCGAACCCGCTGTATGGCCGCTACAATCCACGTGTCTCGCCCGTGGACAATATCAATTTGCCGGCGGCGCTGCTGAGCCGTTTTGATATCCTGTACCTGATCCTGGACACGCCGTCGCGTGACGACGACGAGCGCCTTGCGGAGCACGTCACCTATGTGCACATGTACAACGCGCCGCCCGTCCAGGCCCAGGATGTGGTGCCGCCGCATGTCCTGCGGCACTTTCTGGCGGCAGCGCGGCAGTGTCGTCCCACGATCCCGCATGCCGTCTCCGACTTTCTCGTGAATGCGTACGTCCAGATGCGTGCGCAGCACAAGCACGACGAGGAGCGTGATGAGGCCTTCACGTATACCTCGGCACGCACGCTGCTGGGCATGGTGCGCCTGTCCCAGGCCCTGGCTCGGCTGCGCTTCGCGGATGTGGTCGAGACGTCCGATGTCGAAGAGGCGCTGCGCCTGATGGACGTGAGCAAGGCGTCTCTCTACACGTCCGCTCGCCGGCGTGGCGATCTCTCGTCGCGCGACCAGAGCCATGTGTCCAAGATCTTTCGGCTGCTTCGCGATATGGCCGTGCAGTCAGGCCGTGAGGACCCATCGCGCGCGAATGCCGCCGGCCTCGGTGAGCTGGCGCTCTCTGACGTGCGTGCGCGTGCCATAGCGGCGGGGTGGGTCGAGGACCAGCTGCACGAGACGCTGCTGGAGTACAGCTCGCTCAACGTCTTGCATGTCGTCGGGCAGCGCATTGTATTTGCCTAGCTATGTAGGAAACGACTCGACGATCCGACGCAGCGCCCGGCTCAGTGCCGCATCTGCCGGCGCATACGCCTGCCATGACGCCTGCATTTCGGAGAAAAAGGGCGCGCTCGATGGGCCAAACGCGGCCGCCGCCCCCGTATCGGCCAGCGCGCCGCGCCATGCGGCCACGTCACGTACGTGCTCGCTGTCCGCCTCGATAGCGATGCGCTCCACGTCCGTGCGCACGCGCTCGAGGCGCGAATGTGCGCGCGCTAGGGCATCGACGACCGCGGCCGTGTGGTGCTGTGCCACGCCATAGGTATCTTGTGTCAGCGAAGCGAGCATCCAAGCCTCGATCGCTTGCGCGGCCCAAAAAGCACGTGGCACACTGGTGGCCAGGTGGGCGTCCAGCGCCAAGCTGGGCGCCGGCGCCCAAAAGGCCCGGTACAGCGTGCGTGGGAAGAGGACGTGCCGAGCCTCGGGAGGGAGGAGCGACCACGCGCGACGGAGCGTCGTGCAGAAAAGAGCCGCTGGCGTAGGACGCGGTGCGGGAGGCGCGTCGGTCGGAGGCGCGGCCGCTGTGGTCGGAGCGGGCGCCGGAGGGGGCGTGGGCGCCACAGCGTCGAGCGCACGGATGCACGCGTGGATCATGCTGGCGAGCGCAGGTGGTCGGCCGTGCTGTACGTCATCAAACACGGCGCGCCGGAAAGCTGCATCGTGGCGCGCGCGGCGCGCGAGCTCCATGAGCGCATGTGTCGAGAAGAACAGATGTGGATCGTGCAAGCCGGCGAGCAGAGCCGTCAGTGGGTCCTTGTACGACGCGGTGATCGATTCGAGGGGATGCGTCCAGTACACGTCAAAGAGGGTGTGTGCGACCTCCAAGAGGGCCACGGGCAGGACGACCGCCGGCCAGGTCGTGAGGAGCAAGTGCCATGGCCGGAATGACCAGCGGAAAGACGGCACGATCCACCGCCGCAGTGGCGTGTCGATGCCGGTAATGCGCAAGACCATCGTCCACAGCGTGTCTCGCGACAGAGAGTACACGGCGATGCACAGCGGCCAAAGTACGGCGGCGCCGACCACCGCCTGGGGCACATGCGTAGCGAGAGCCGCGATCGCGTGTTCGTACAGCCGCGCGTCGGCGAAGCGCACCTGGTACGGGGGCACGCCGCGCCGTGCGCCTCGCATCCGTAAAGCGGCCGCTGCGGCATAGGCGCCGCTCATGATCGTGCCTCCGACGAGCGCCACGACAAAGGTCTCATTCACGTAGTGCGCGCCGTGGGCGGGCACCCACTGCATCACAGCGAGCGTCGACGCAGAGTGGGCGGCGTACAGGACGACGGCGATGGCGCCCACGCCGGCGTGCCAACGGATCGGCGTGCCAGGCAGGACGTGGTAGGCGTAGGCCGCACGCGAGACGGGCGCACCCTCCGGGCGCCATGTGCTATGCAAGAGACTCGTGCGGCGCCACAGCAGCACAGGCAGCATGACGCACGCCACGAGAGCTAGCGACGCAGCGAGCGCGCTGCACGGACGCTGCCACGTCAGGATCGGAGCGCTGAGCGCGAGGCCCAGGCACGCCGCGATCGTGCACAGAAACAGGATGCGCTGCTGCCGCGGACGCATCGCGCGCTTCACCAGCGCACGAAACGTGTCGGCAGGCGCGACCACCGCTGGCGGTGGCGGCGCTGCGTTCACGAGCGACATGAGGGCGGTATGGTGGCACAGGGCTGCGGTGCGTGCCACGTGGCACGGCCGGCGTCGTGCTCGTCGCCGCCGCGGGGCGCGTGCTTTTTTTCTTCCGACGTTTTTTCGTGGCGACATGTTTCGAGCAGCGCGGCCCGCAGTCCAGGCTGCGATGCGCGCGACGTCGGTGCGCGCACTGCACCAGCTTCCGCCGATGCCCGAGGCCCTGGTTGAGGGATGCGAGCCGTTCCTGTCGAAGCGCACGACGCACTTGCTGTGGACGCAGTGGCAGGCGGGTTTGCTGCAGCGTCTCAACGAAGAGGTCAGGGGTACGCCTCGCGCGACCGAGTCGGTGGTCGAGACGGTCATGAACGCGGCTCATGACCGCGAAAGCATACTTGCGTTCAACTATGCATCGCTCGCGCTGAATACGAGCTTCTTTCTTTCGTGCCTCGTGCCGCACGCCGCTCAAAAGCAGCCGGCGTACCCACAGCCCTCGACGCATATCGGCGCCGTGCCCACGCTGTATGGCAAGACGCTTGCGACGGCCATTTCCGACCAGTTTGGATCGCTGCCGCAGCTCAAGCTGGCCATGTCGTCGGCGGCCATGGGCATGGTCTCGAGTGGCTGGGTGTGGCTCGTCAAAGACGAGCACGGCCGTCTGGGCATCGTGCCGACGTACGGCGCCGGCACCGTGCTCGTGCAGCAGCGCCGCCAGTGTGGCCCCAAGGACCTCGTGACAGCCGTGCAGGACGGCACAGCCCAGGACGAGGCTCCGGCCGCCGCCGGCGAACCCACGCGGCCTCCCCGCTTCGACGCATTGTCGCGCGCCTCGGGGGCCAACGCGGTCGGGCAGCATCTATACCCCCTGCTGTGTGTGAGCATGTACGAACACGCATGGCTCGGCGACTATGGGTTCTGGGGCAAGGAGCGCTATATGACGCACTTTTGGGACTGCGTCAACTGGGAGCGCGTCGAGCGCCTGTGGGGCGACGATCGTACATAGCGGCAGCGGTGTAGATGTGGAGGTATGCACAGCCCAAGGCCGCCGTGTCGCCACACGTTGTGGCTTGACATCATGTCGCGGCACCCTGTCGATGTGCCGCGGCGGTCTGATACGGTGACGCCGCGGCAGCGCAAGACGCCGTCGTTGCGTGTGCAGACACAGCTGCGTAGTCACTCCCATGATACCGAGAATACGGCATGGCGGCCGATGAGGAGTGGCACCAAGAGTCCTCGTAGTCCGAGTCGATTACGATCCGCCGCGCTCGCAGCTCAGTCGCTGGTGGGTGTTATGGCGCGGTCCATGTCGCCGACAGTAGCATCGACGTTCATCGACGTGCCCACGACCACGTCGCCCGTGTCGATGGAGCCGGAGGAGATGCCGCGTGAGCACACGATTTCCATGGACGAGGCAGAGCCGATCGTCGCGCCACAGGCGCGTCACGGCGCCGTCTACCTCCGGCCACGCAGCGTGCGGACGGGCCGCATCCGGCGGCGCTCGGTCTGGGCGCGCGTTCGGGCTATCGCGCGGCTTGTGCGCCATCCTCGCGAGTGCCTCGTGCTGGCCTACCAGCACGTCTGCGCCCAATACACATACTGGGATCATGCGTTTCGCGATCCCGTCACTGACCAGCGGACCTGGTGGCCACCGTGGATGCAGTCGTACGCGCCGCTGCTCGTGTGGGTGGTGATCAGCCTGTCCAGCACGGCCCTGGTCACGCTCTTTCACACACCCCTGTTCCACGCGCTCGATCACATGTCGGCCCTTCTTCGAGATCAGGGGCTGCTGGGCCGCATTCTGTTCGGCGCGCTCATCTTTGCGCTCACCTTCCCGCCCATGCCCCTCTACTCGACCATGATCGTCCTCTCGGGCTTTGCCTTTGGCATGTGGCAGGGCTTTGTCGTGAGCTATGTGGCCGCTCTCTCAGGCGCCGCCACCGTATTCCTCCTAAGCCGCACGTACCTTCACACTTGGATGATGCGCGTGCTGGCGCATGCGGGCGGACTGCAGCGTGTGGTGCATGCGATCGAGCTGCGACCGCAGCTTCTCTTTCTCGTGCGTCTGGCACCGTACCCCTACAATCTACTGAATATGCTCCTGGCGAGCTCGCATGTCCTCACATTTCGCACCTATATATCATGCACGGCCCTGGCCCTGCCCAAGCTGCTGGTGCACACGAGCATCGGTGCCTCGATTGAAAACTGGACCGCCAACCGCGCATCGAACGATTCCCATACCATGCGGCACATGGCCGGCCTCTCCGGCATGGTGCTGTGTGTCGGCATTTTCATCTACCTATACCATGTGACCAGCCGCGCCGTCCACCACAGTCTCGAGCACGGCAGTGGCGAAGAGTTTGACATGGAGGACGACGCGGAGCCAAAGTCGCCCGGCACACCTGAACTCCGCGATACCACGACGTCCCATGCTCCTTCCTGGCTCGCAGAGTCGATTGAAGAGTTCGAACGAGCGGTAGAATAATTGTAGGTTAGCTACTATCTATGAGCCTTCATGGACACACGTCTGAGGCTGATAGCGAATGCAAACCCTATTTCTCTTCGCCACCATATTATCCGAAACGTGCATCGTACAGTCCCGGGGTAAGGAGGTGGCGGTCCACTGAGCACACGCGCATCAAAATTACAGCCTGGCTTGCCACTACGGTCTGTGGTGGAAGAAAGGAAAAAGACGTCCGCGCTTTTTTCCCTCCACCATGCGCGCCGAATATATTATTGAGCACATGGAAGAGGACGAGCCCGAGGCACCGGCGCACTTTCCGCCGTGGGCGCTCCTGGAGTACAGACACATGCTGTACCATGTGGGTGAGGGCACCACTGTCCATTTTACGGCCTTGTCGCGCGCATCGCTGGATGCCCTGCACGAGGCGTTTCGGCAACCCTTGCCGCCGCTGACGCAGAAGCCGGCGCGTTTTGAACTGCACGCCGAATCCGTCACGACGCTTGCTCAGCAGCGTGGATGGGATACACAACGTATCTGCTTGCTTGATCCCAAGGCGCCTCTGCCACTCTCTGTCCGCGACGCTGGGCTGCATGGATCGACCCAGGCGCCGTTCACGCACTTTTTGTTCGGGGGTATTCTCGGCGATGATCCGCCACGCGATCGTACGGCCTCGCTGCGCGAGCTTGGATTTCCAGGCCGCCACCTCGGCAGCGTGCAAATGTCGACAGACACGGCGCTGGGCGTGACCAAACGCGTCGTCGAAGATGGACTGCGTCTCGCACTCGACGAGCTGCGCGGCGTGGACGGGGCTGATCGTGAATCCGACGGCCGCGGTGCCCTTTCCTTCGTCGACAGTCCGACACTCCAGTTTGGGCGTGGCGAGTCTGTCGAACTGCCATACCGCTACCTCGTGGCGGACCCGACGACCTCGGAGCCGCTCATGGCACCCGGCATGCGGGATATCATATACCGTGATTTTGATCGCACATTTGACATCTAATTACGCAATAGGAAATCGAGGCCCTGGGACTGCAACTTGCGCTCAAACTGCTCAAGCCATCGCTGGAGCAACGGCACGGCCTGGGGCGCCGAGTCAGGCGCAAACGACGATAGATACGCAAATACATTTTGGGCGATAGGTATGGCAAGCTGTGCCGCTTGTGTGATGGTCGGTGGGCGCGTAAGAGCTTGTTCCGGCGGCTTGGCCAGAGTCTGCATCTGGCGCTCCACCTCGTCGAGGGTCTCGATACTGATGCCTAGCGTCGCGGTGCGGGGTTGCATCTGATCGCGCTTGGGATCGCGAATGCGGAAGATGGCAGAGGGTTTGGTGTTCTGCAGGCACCCAAGGAGCTGCCAAGTGGGTGGCGCTTCGGCTGGGTTGTCGCGAGGCCACATGAGGTGCACTGTGGCGCCGTATCCTTCGGGGAAGGCCTGCTCGCCTGTCATGAAGACAACCAGGTGGTTGATGTGGCTCGCCTCCTCTAGCTGAAAGACGGCGTGCGTCGCATCGATCTGCTGGGGCGGGGGCAATGGCAGTCGGCCCGCCACGACGCAAGAAAACATGGTCGGCGTGAGTGTGGTGGAGGCCGCGTCATCGGCTGCCATCATGTCGCTGTGCGTTGTGCGCAGCAGCGTCAATATTGATGAGACGTTTCAGGTCCCGCACATTGTGCGGCCGGGCGAGACGATCTCGTCGTCAGCTATGTGGACGCGTCCGGGCGGCAAAGGTGCCAACGTAGCGGCTGTCCTGGGCCTGGCGGGCGTGCGTGTGCGCATGCTTGGCGCGGTCGGCGAGGATGCCAAGTGGCCTATCCGTTGCCTCGATGAGCGTCATGTCGATACATCTTGTATGCACGTGTCGCCTGATGTGCCGACGGGGCGTGCGTTCATTCAGCTCTCGCAGGGGGATGGCGAAAACTCCATTGTCCTGCTCAAAGGTGCGAACTTTGCGCTCGATACGCCTTTGGATGACGTGCAACGATGGCTCTCGCCAGAGGTGACGCACCTAATCCTGCAAAACGAGATTCCTCTGGCGTCGACGATAGCGTATGTGCAGCACGCGCAGTCGCTGTCCATCTGCACCGTCTTTAATCCCAGCCCGATGCTTGCGCCCGACGAGCTGCGTGCCTTTCCGTGGACAGGTCTGCATGTGCTGATCGTGAACGAGGGCGAGAGTGCAGAGCTGCAGGCAGCGCTCGGCCCGGACGCCGCGACTCTCGCCGACGTGCCGTGCCTCACGCCTATTCCGTGGCTCGTCGTGACGCGCGGAAGCCAAGGCTCGAGAGCCGGTGTGATACTGGATGGCGAGCGCACATGGATCGATGTGCCTGCCTCGCGCACGACGCACGTCGTGAATACGACCGGTGCGGGTGACACGTACACAGGGTACCTCGTGGCAGGGCTCATGACCACGGATCACTGGACGATCGATCGCGTACGTGCTGTGTTGCAACGCGCTAGTGTCGCTGCAGCGATGGCCGTCGAGGTCGACGGCGCGATGGAAAGCATCCCTGCCGCCAGCGAGGTCGAGGCACGATGCCTGTCTCTATAGCTTCCTCCACACGTACATGGATCGTCGGGTGCCAGGCAATGTAACGCCTCGGCGTGCCTCGCGGTTCTTTTTGCCGCGTGTGTCGCCGGCATCGCCGCCGTCGCCTACGCGGCGGCAGGAAGCACGGCGCGCCACGATGCCTCTCGCTTTGCAAAAGCGGCGGAGTAAGTACCGCGCATCCTCGGCGTACTTGAGCGCGTTTGCTTCAGGTGAGGATGCCTACTACGTCCTTGCCTCGGATCAAGCAACGCAAAGCGTCGCGAACCCCTTGTCGCTTGCATTTCTGCAGCAGTATCTTGCTGTAGGCGACGACGAAGGGCGCGTGTCTATACTGGATACCCTGGAGCCCCACTCTAGTGCCTTGGCCTATTCGTCCGACCCGTTGGTACATGGCTCCGTCTTTGCGCTCGAGTGGCATAATGACCTGCTCGCGATAGGAGGCAGCGACTGCACCGTGCGCTTATGGGACGCCGAAAAACAGGCTGTCACGATCACCTGGGAGGGACATGCAGGCAGCCCACGGGCGCTGGCATGGAGTCCGGAGGGCTGCGTGACGAGCGGCGCCCGCGATGGCGACGTGTACGTGTGGGATGCACGGACACCGTCGGCGGCTCTGCACATTCCGCGCGCGCATGCGAAGAAAAAGTCGGTGGCTGCCGTGACGGCCCTGGCGTACCTGCCTGGCGGTCAGACTTTGGCCTCGAGCAGCAGTGCGAATGCCGTTCTGCACGTGTGGGACTTGCGTATGACCAAGCGGCCAGTCGCGAAGACGGATGATGCGTCACGACGTGCGTCGTGGAATACGCGCTCGCATGGGATTTCGTCGCTGGCCGTGGCTGCGTCGCGGCATGCCATATATGCGGCGTGCACGGACGGCTGTGTGTACGTCTTTGACGCCGGTGATGTGACACGGCCCGCGGTGCCGGGGGAGGCGAGTGCGCTGTATGAGGTGATGCAGTACCAAAACTCGTTGTACGCGCGTCTTGCGCTGTACGACGACTCGCTTCTTGCGCTAGGCTGCCACTTGGGCCATGTGGTGCTATGGGATGTGTCGACGCGCATACGACCGGACGTGGACTGCCATGGCTTTGTGCGTGGCGGCACGGTGCTGACCCGTCTACACAATGCCGAGATCAACGATGTGAGCTGGACGTGTGGGCCGCATGGGCCGTGCCTGGCATCGGCCTGTGATGATCTTACGACGCGTTTGTGGACGTGAAGCCATCGCGCTCCATCTGGTCCTTGGTGCGTTGCAAGAGCGATGCAAAGTGGTCGTCGCCCGCGGGGATATGCACGACGCGGCGCGGCTTGTCCAAGAGGCCCTGCATCTCGGGCGGCAAGACGTGCGCGTCAAAGTACGAGGCCATGTCGCGGCGGTCGGCGAACGACGACAGGACCGCGTCAGAAAACTTGGCGGGATGGGCGGTCGAGAGAATGACCTGGGGCGCCGTGTTCGCACGTCGCCGCGCCGCCTCGAAGCCCACGGCCGTGTGCGGGTCGACGAGGTACGATTGGTCGTCAAAGCAGCGGCGGATCGTGGCGCGTGTCTCGGCGTCCGACACGCGCTCGGCGCCAAAGTCGCGCCGCGCGAGGTCCCACTGCGCTGGTGTGACGGCCATGGAGCCGTGCGTCTTGAGCGCCTGCATCCATGCCTGGACTTGGCGGCCCGCATCGGCGGCCCGATCCGAGGCCTCGGACGTATCATGCGCCAAGTGCCACAGCAGCCGCTCAAAGTTGCTCGATACCTGGATATCCATCGCGGGACTGAGCGTCGCAGCGACGTGCCCCCCCTGCGCTTTTTCGTAGCGTCCCGTCGCCCAGAATCGCTGCAGAATGTCATTCTCGTTCGTGGCGACGATCAGTTGAGACATCGGCAGGCCCAGGCGCTTGGCATAGTAGCCGGCGAGGATGTCGCCAAAGTTGCCCGTCGGCACCACCACCTGCATGCGTTCCGCGTCGTTCGTCTGCTTGCGCAGGGCAAAGTACGCCGCAAAGTAGTACGTGATCTGCGAGAGAATGCGGGCCCAGTTGATACTGTTGATCGCACCGAGGTGGTGCTTGTCGTTAAAGGCCTTGTCGGCAAACAGCGTCTTGACAATGTCCTGGCAATCGTCAAACGTGCCGTCGACAGCGAGATTGTGCACATTGTCGTCCAAAATGGTCGTCATCTGCGCCTCTTGGATCGGCGAGACACGGCCGCGTGGGTGCAGGATGAAAATGTGGATATGCGCCTTGGACCGCAGGCCGGCGATGGCCGCGCTGCCCGTATCGCCACTCGTGGCGCCCAGCACAGTGAGCGTGTGCGTGCCCTCGGCCTGGTTGCGACGCTCGAGTATGTACTCGAACAGGTTGCCCAGCAGCTGCAGCGCCACGTCCTTGAAAGCAAACGTCGGGCCGTGCCACAGCTCCAAGCACCATTCACGGGGCGAGACCTGGTGCAGAGGCGCCACGTCGTCGTGACGGAACGTTGCATACGACTTGTTCATGAGCATGCGCAGATCGTCGGGCGGAATGCCGCCCTCTTCAGCCGTGGGCGGCACGAACAGCGACGCAATGCGAAACGCCAGCTCCGGAAACGGCAGCGCGGCCCACGCGTCCTGCCAGTCGGCTGGCAGCGCTGGTATCCTCTCAGGCACATATAGACCGCCATTCGGCGCAAGACCTTGCAGGACGGCCTCTTCAAACGTGAGGCGCTCGTCTCCGCCACGTGTACTCAGGTACTTCATGGCGGTCCCAGGCGACGCACAGCGTCTCCAGGTCGTTGGGCCCCGATAAAGTCACGTGATGTGATACGGACGAGCGACGTGCTGCGTCGCTGTCGGTTCGCATGGCACGACCGTCGGTGTGTGGCGGCGACGAGCCGCAAGCGCCGTTTCCCGTGTACCTTCGTGGCAACGTAGAGCACGGATTCGGGCGCGGCAGCAAGCAGCTCAACTGCGCGACGGCCAACCTGCCCGTGCAGGCCATCGATGACCCTGTCAATGATGCCGAGCACCAGTTGGCCGATACAGGTGTGTACTTTGGGTACGCACAGGTGCATTTTCATGACGCGTCGCAGCGCAACGAAGACGAGCTGCGTGTGCATCCGATGGTCATGAGCGTCGGCCGCAATCCGCACTTCCAGGCTGAGCACAAGACCCTCGAAGTGCACATCCTGCATTCATACTCGGGCGACTTTTACGGCGAGCACATGCGAGTGATCGTGCTCGGCTATATCCGTGCACAGCGCAAGTACGAGAGCCTGGAAGCTCTGATTGAGGACATTGAGCTCGATAAGCGCGTCGGTGAACAGTCGCTCCGCCGACCAGCCTATGAGGCGTATCGCCGCCATGCGTGGTTCGCTCCATAGTCTTATACCTGGGGATCTATATATCGTACACTTGTTCATTTACGTCGTGCACAATGTCCGCGTACGACATCCACGAGAGTCGCTTGCGGCCTGGCGACGGATGCATCGACGGCGAGGCGGACGGCACGGGCAGGTGGCTGAGGCGTGACGACCTCGGCGACCGGTCGGTCGCGACCATCGCATCGGCTATGCCATCGAGACTGTGTGAGAGCATCGCTGCACGCCCCTCGTGGATCACGGCGCCGTCGATGCTCAAACTCGGACTGTGTGTGACGCTCGGCGCGGCCGTCGGCGTGGGGGGACACGCCGACCGCCGCTGGCCGGCCGGACTCGATGGTATATTCTTCATCACGCTCGTCTGATCCGACTGCAGACGGCGATGCCCATAGGCACGCTGACGCCACGTCCCGTCATGCGATGCGCCACGAAGCATGTCCACACCGCTGGTCCGGTGCCAGGCAGAGGGCGACGCGTAGGGAGACGGCGGCGAGCGCGGCGACACGATTTCCAGCGTCGAGTCACTCACAATCGCGTCGGCGGCGTCGTCGAGGACAGGGGGCACAGCCATATCGACGGCCTCCCTGGGCGTCCGCACATGTGGGCTGCCCAGCATCTGAATACTGCGCTCGAATATATTCGCTTCAGGCGAGAGCGGCGCTTGGTGGGGGGGAGAGCGTGGCGAAAGCGACGCTCGCGCTCCGATGGGAAAGTACGTAGATGATGCGTCGTCCGTTCGTGAGCTCTGAGAGCGGGACATGGACACGGGGCTCCATGCGGGCGCGAGCGGCGGCGCAAACAAGTGCACCACATTCGATGCACGCTCAGGATCATCCGGCAGCTCATTCGCACTCACGAGCGAGGCGTTGGACGACGCTGCGCCATGGCCCGTGGGTATCGTGGCACTGGGCGCAGCTAAGAGGCTGCTATCACGCGACGGGGATAAAGACAGATGCATCGAAGACGCTGGGCGCACAGGACTCTGGGGTATCGCTCGGGGCATCTGCGCCCGCTGGCCCTGCATGCGTGCCTTGGCAGAAGACGGCCTCTCCGTCGGCTGCATGGCTGAGGGCGAACAAGCCAGCGGCTGTGTCAGGCACCTCTCCATGTGCTGACTAATCATAAAGGCATCGGTCCCCCGCGGCTCGCGCTCACTCGCCTCGCAGTGTGTGCCTTCTGAAGCTGGCAGCACGACACGACGCATGCCGAGCTGAAGCAGCAAGCATGGGGTGCGGGGTGGCCCGTGTCGCTCTCAAGACACGGTGCTTGCATGGCGTAGCGCGCTACATGCACACGCACACAGCCTACGACGCGGACGTGCGCGCAGCGCTCCGCAGCTTGTAACACGCTTGCGCGTACGATCCCAGTGCGCTGTGCCGTCGCAGCCTATGCCCTCCAGGCGCGCACCCACCGCGTCCTCAGAGGGTGCCTGGGGTGTTGGTCACGTGATGGAGAAGACACCCGCTTCGTCCGCGCTCGTGGCGTCGTCAGCGTCGTCGATCATGTCTGGTGCCTCGACTCGTTTGTATGTGGGCCGACTTGCGCCTGATACGACGCGTGATGACGTTGCTGATCTGTTCAATCGTGTAGGACCGATTGTCGACGTGCGTGTGCTGAATGGATTCGGGTTTATCGAATTCGAGGACGCCCGCGATGCCGAGTACGCTGTGCGCGACTTTGACGGCACCATGTTCATGGGCGACCGCATTATCGTGCAATTCGCCAAGCAGTCGACGCGTCGTGAGCGCGATTTTGAGCGTGGACCGCGCGATGGATACGCGCCGCGAGGCCGGCGCGATGGACCGCCGCGTCCACCGCCGCGTCGTGGACCGCGTCGCGGCCAGTTCCGTGTGATTGTGTTTAATCTGCCGCCAGGTACAAGCTGGCAAGACTTGAAAGATGTAGGCCGCGAGCATGGCCACGTCACGTTTGCGGAAATCAACCCCAGCTACCCTGACGAGGGTGCCCTGGAGTTTGAGACGAGGGACGACTATGAACGTGCCTTGGCGCGCATCGAAGGTACAGAGCTGCGTGGCACTCTACTGCGTGCGGAACCGGCAGCAGAGGCCCCGCCGCCACCGCGTGAGCGCAGTCCCGTGCGGCGTTACCGCGATGACTACCGCGACGAGCGTCCGCCACCGCCTACGCGCGATGACGACCAGCGCGATCGCTGGGATGACGCTCGTCATCAGGAGGAGCGTGGTGATGCACCTCGCGATGAAAGGGAAGATCGTTACGAGCAGACTGACCGCGATGAGGCTCCTCGTGACGATGCGCCCCCGAACGAGAGCGAGGCTCGCAACGAGCGAGAGCAAGGGGAGAATGGCCGCCAGGAAGAGGTGCCTCGCGATGAGACGCCTCGCGAGACGCCTCGCGACGCCCCTGAGGACAGCGCAGAAAAGCCGGAGGACCGATCGGACCCCGCGCCCACCGTCGAGTCGTAGCAAAATAGCCCCGAGGCTCCTTGTCACGTGATAGTCGACACGGTCGGACGTGAGGCGATGCGTCGCCTCTGGGACAGCGCGTCGATGTCAGGGATGGTGCCGGCACTGGGTGCGGCGCAGAGTGCACCGGGGCCGTGTCAAAGCAACCGCACCTGGGTATGTGGCACGAGCTCAGCGCCGGTGCGACTGCAGGCGCGGATTGCACCCGGTCAAGCGCAGTACTCGACGTATGCGAGTCGGATGCGTGCGGGCACATCGACGTTGATGCAGCCGATTCAGCGGAGTGCGCGTGATCCAGAAACGTTGCTTGGATCGCGAACGTCGCGACACGTTTACTATGCGGAAGACGAGGACGATGAAGACGATGAGGACGACGCCGAGGAGCCAGACGAGGACGACTTGGATGATGATGACGACGAATACAATGATGCAGGGTCGGACGACGAGGAGTACGGCGTGCAGCACCGGCCTAAGCGGAGACGCGGAGAGACACGGTCGAGAAGCCCTGTCGATCCTGAGGCCGAGGCGGAGCTTCTCCCGCCGGGGCAGCAGCTGGGCAAGCCCGTGCCGAGCCATCGTCTCGTCGTGCGCCCGGCCAAGCGCACGCCCCATACCTATTTCACCGAGCGGCAGCTCGAGCAGCAGGGAGAAAGCACCGAGGTGCTCGTTCCTATCCGCATCGAATTTCATACCGAGACACATCGCGTCAAGGACGTGTTTCTGTGGAATCTGCACGAGCAGCTCATCTCACCATACCAGTTTGCCCACATCTTTTTGCAGGATCTCGAGCTTCCTATGCAGCCATATGCCACGCAGATCGAGAGTCTTATCATTCAGCAGCTGTCGGACGCTATGAGTGCGCTGGACAGCGAGGGCGACGGCCACGAGCGCCTCATTCACCTCAAGACGGTGGCACGCGATCGCGAGCGCAAGCGCCTCGAGAGCGAGGCCGAGCAGCGGCGCCGCGCAGCACAGTCCATGGTACTTGACAGTGCGTCGACGATGCCCCGCAAGCGGGGCCGCCCACGCAAGTATCCTCTGCCAGAGCCGCCGGCCGAGGCGTTGGAGGCGCCGCCGGCGCCCATACCGCCAGAGCCCATCTATGTGCCGCCGTCCGAAGCGGACGAGGCCAAAGCGACTGATAAGACGCGGATTCACGACACACTGGCCAAGGTCGATGCGGAAGATGACTTGCGCGTGATGGTGGAATACGAGGTGCAAGTGGCTCGGTACATGCTGCGTGACCGTTTGGAATGGGATCTATGCTCCACACTGACCCCGGAAAAGTTTGCCCAGACGCTGGTGCGTGACTTGGGCCTGCCGCTGGAGGGTGGCATGCTCATTTCGCATGCGCTGCATGAGCAGCTGCTGCATCACCGCCGCGCGGCCATGGAGTTGGGGCTGTTTGGCACGGGCAAAATGTACAAGTGCACGATGGACGAGCTGCTGCAGATTGAGGAGGCGGAAGCTGCGGGTCCTCCGCAGGAAGCAGACGAATGGAGTGAGGATGCTGTCGTGGCGATTTCGATGCGCGATGATCAGGCGCCGCCGCATACGCGGAGCCGGCGTATGGCAGCGGCTGCCGTGCATGCCTCGACGCTGGCCTCGTCGGCGGGTACGGGCACGTTGCCTTTTCTGGTGCCTGACACCACTTTGCCGCTGCCTGTGCGGCGCAGACAGGCGCTAGCTACGCTACATGATCTGCTTGCGATGGGGCCGCGTCCGCTGGAGGGTGCGTGGCGCGACTATGCGGACAGTCTGGACTTTGGGCCCGTGCTCGAGTACCTGAGCGAGGCGGAGGTGGAGAAGATGGAGGAAGTGGATCTGCGGGCCACGCGACGCAACCGCCGCGACGCGCAACGCCTCGGCCGCGGACGACGATAGTGGAGGTGTATAATCACGTGAATTGTAGTTCTCATGCTGCACGTGCGGGTTGGAAGGGCTTGTTGGAAGCGGTCGTAGCGGACAGAGCGTTTCTCTATCCATACTTGTTCAGCATGGCTGTCGGCAAGAACAAGAAGCTCTCGAAGGGTAAGGGCAATAGGAAGCGCGCTGTCGACCCCTTCACGCGTAAGGAGTGGTACGACATCAAGGCGCCTGTCTTCTTCGAGAACCGTAATGTCGGCAAGACGATTGTGAACCGCTCGCAGGGTCTGAGTATGTACCGCGTGGAATGACTGACGCTTTGCAGAGAACTCGGCAGACGCTCTTCGTGGCCGTATCCTTGAGCAGTCGCTGGCTGACCTCAACAAGGATGACGAGCAGGCCTTCCGCAAGTTTAAGCTGCGTGTGGATGAGGTGCAGGGCCGCAACTGTCTGACCAACTTTTACGGTATGGACTTTACGCAAGACAAGGTCCGCTCGCTTGTGCGCAAGTGGCAGTCGCTGATTGAGGCGCACCAGGACATCAAGACGACGGATGGATACCTGCTCCGTGTGTTTGCCATTGGTTTCACGCGCCGCCGTGCCAACCAGGTGAAGAAGACGACCTACGCCAAGTCGTCGCAGATCCGTGCCATCCGCAAGAAGATGTTTGAGGTGATGCAGCGTGAGTCGTCGTCGTGCGACCTGCGCGAGTTTGTGGCCAAGCTCATTCCCGAGGTCATGGGCCGCGAGATTGAGAAGAGCACGCAGGGCATCTACCCGCTCAAGGACGTGTACATCCGCAAGGTCAAGGTGCTCAAGCGCCCCAAGTTTGACACCAACAAGCTCTTTGAGCTGCACGGCGGTGCGTCGGTGGTGGGTGCTGAGGACGTCGGCACCAAGATCAAGAGCGGTGAATTTAAGGAGCCTGTGCCCCAGGCCTCGGTCTAAAAAGAGTCCTTGACTCGATGTGGTATAGCAGCCACCCTCCATAGGCTGTGAGGCGTTGCCTTGCACGTATAACATATTTGACGAACGCGTGGAGGCTTTTTGTCTCGTAGCTACGATGGCCCGCGGCGCCCAGAAGCGTGTGTCGCATGCGAATGCGCGGGCGGTCGCCACGCTGCAGTATGGCTTTGTTGTTGCGAATACGGCGTTCGTGTGCGGTACATGGCTGTGGCCGCCACGCGCGTGGTGGTGGACGTGGGCGATGTATGGCGTGACGGAGCTCGTGGCGGTGGGTCTGGCGTGGCAGCTGCTGGGCATGGCACGCGCAGGCGACGATCTGGCGCAGGCGGGCATGACAGCCTACATGTTTGACGTCGTGTACCTGACGTGGTTCGTGCATGTCGGCACGGCTCTGGTGTCTGCACGCCTGTGGTGGACGTATGCGGTCATTCCTGCCTACCTCCTGTACCTGGCCTACAAGAATGTGCTGCCGTACGTGTGGCCCCAGGCGCCGGCGCGCCAGCGACGCACTACCCGGAGGTAGATGGCTGCTGCGAGCCTGGTGCCTGCTTCTTCTTGCGCTGCATGGCGAGGCGATTCGCCAGCTGCAAGAGCTCGAGCTGCCCGGCCGTGAGCTTGACGGTGCCCTGTCCACCAGCCTGCTGCTTCTTGAGGAGGGCAATGAGGCCGGCGGCCTCGGGATGAGCGGCGAGGGCCGAGAGAGCCGAGAGGGGATCGCTCTTGTCCTTGGGTATATGTGCCTCGCGCGGCGTGTCAGGCACGGGAATGCGAGGGACTTTGGGGGGCTCGAGGCGCTGGTCATACGCGCTCGGCGACTTGGCGGGTGGTGCTGGTGGCGGCGTCGGGGCCTTGGCCTTGCGCATTTTGGCCTTGAGATGCGTCACCAGGTACGACTGGAGCACCTGGAGTGCCTGTTGGGCGCCGAGTCCTTCGATGTGCCGTAGCTGGTCCTGCGATAGATGACCAAACACGCTCGGACTGAGGTAGAGCTTGCCCTGATGGTGCGCAATCGGCGGTGTTTCGAGAAGCGACTCCAGCGAGCCGGGGGCTTTGGGCGCCGCTGTCGCATCCGTCGGAGGCACGCCGACCACGAGGGGAATGCGGGGCATGGGGGACGCTGGTGGGGTGACGGGCGGCGCGGGCGCTGCTGGCGCTGCTGGGGTCGCGGGGGCCGCTGGCTTGGTATCGGTGCGTGTGGGCGCAGAGGAGGGAGGGGTATCAGTCGCAGGCGGCTCGGCCTGCGGCGGCTGTGCCTTGGCCAGGTCGCTGGTGGCGAGGGTGTAAAAGATGCCCTTGCCTGGCTCGTCGCTGCGGCGAGGCACCTTGCAGAACTCGCGGCTCGTGCCGATGGTGTGGCGGATCGAGCTCTGCCAGTCGCGGCCTGTCTTGCGTCCGTTTTGGCTGAACCACGGATACGTATTCTGCAGCCATTCGTACACTTCCTGTAGCGTGAGTTTGTGGCCCTTTTTCGCACAGGATTCGGACGACAGCGCATTGGTGATGAGCTGCACGTTCGATAGGTCGGGCTTTTGGAAGGGCAGCGGCGTATCAGGCGCTTCTTCCTTGATGCGCTTCGACACGTCATCGTCTTCCGCCTCGTGCGGGCGCTTGGGCAGCTGGGCCCGTGGCTTGAGCACCAACTTGGGTGGCTTGGCGGGCGGACTCGCGTCGGAGAGGTCCGACGAGAGCGGCGCGCCGTCTTCCTCTACGCCCTCCTCCTCCTCCTCTTCTTCTTCGTCCATCGAGGAAGGCGGGGGAGGAAGCACAAAGTAGAATACACGCTCGGCAATTTGGATCTTGATCCGTGGGCCGAGGGGCACGACGCCATTCATACCGACCCACACATCGTCCACAAAGGCGCCATTGCGGCCAAGCACTTCGAGCATGAACTGGCCCTCCAATTTAGGCGCGTCGGCGGGCGTCGGCGCGACGGAGCCACGTAGGACCTGCGCCGAGTAAAAGATGCGCGCATGCATCCGAGATATCGACTTGAGCGGGCCGAGATCCACGTCGACGTCGCGCGGCACGCTCCACGACGTGCCGACGGGCGAAGGCAGTGGTCCCTGTGGTCTCCGGCCGATCGTGACGGGCAGCGTCTGGATATAGTACGAAAAGCCGGGGAACTCGAGCTTGGCGTACGCGCGAATCGGCCCGTCCTGCAGGGGCGGTGTCGGCGCTGTTGAGGGTGGAGCCGATGCTGGCGCTGGCGTGGATCCCGCCTCGGTCCATGACGCGGAGCGTGACATGGGCACGGACGATGACGAGGCATGCACACGTTGCTGCACCGACATGGCCTGGTGGCCGACGACGAGGCGTCCCTGGTGGGTCTGGGACGAGGGCCGCGTGGGTGTTGGGGAATTATGTCACTACGGACCTTTGCTGCTTTTTGCGCTTGTGGTACTTTCGCTGGCGAATCTTGTCGATGCGCGACTGAAGTACGCTGACGCCGGCGCGCGGATGCCATGACTGCTTGATGAGCCACTCGAGGCGCTGGCTCATGAGTCGGCGTGCGATCTCGCGGTTCTGCTGGCGGCTGCGGGTGTGCTGGCAGGTGATGCGTGTGTTGGTAGGTATATGCACAAGCTCGACGTTCGTAGACAGCTTGTTGATGGCCTGGCCGCCGGGCCCGGAGCCGCGAATGAAGCGCTCTTGCAAGTCGCGCTCGTCGAGGATGATCGGCCGTTTCTTCGAGCCGTCGGTAGCAAACGCGTAGTGGCCCGCCGAGAACCATGCCGGGACGGTCCCCGCGGGCACAGAGGGCGCGGCTGTCTCTGAGCGCGTCGTAGTGGGCGTCTCTGGCACATCGAGTCGTAGGGCGCTGCGTGAGTCGCGGGTACTTACAAGCCTGCCTCGTCTTCGAGCCATCGGATCGTATCGTCCAGCCCCTCGTCGAACGAGGCCCACTCATACCGATCCAGGCACTCGCCCGCTGCATCTTCGCGCTGGTGCTCGATGCGATGCACCTCGTACCACGGCACGCCATGCTCGGCGTGCCAAGCCAGCTCAGGCTGCGTCCACGTCACACGCACCGGGAACTGCGCCTCAAATGTAAACTCCGGCAGCGCCGATGGAAAGAGGCTGGGATACCGTTGCGTGGCGCGCTGCATCGAGATCGGCGGATCCACGAGTTGGAGCGCCGTGAGCGGGAACGACGAGGCGTAGGCCTCGGCTAGGACGCACGCCGCGCCACGCACGATGAGAGCTGGGGGGAACGGCGGCGGTGGACCGCCCTGTGGCGGCTTGGCCAGCGTCGCAGACATCTCGCGCTCCATGGCCGCGAGCACAGACGTGCCTGGCGGCACCTCCGGCGCCAGGTCCAGCAGCATCACGGAAAAGCCTCGGGTGGCGAGAGGCTCGAGCCACGGCTTGTACAACTCGTGAGCCGGGGGCGTGCCGGACCACGCTGGCGCAGCCACGAACAAGAGCGGCGTCGGTACTTCGCGCACGCAGTCGGCCGCCGCCGCGCGGTACGACAGCGTCGAGAGGCGCCGAAGGCTCGGAAGCCACGCGGCACGCCTCATGGTTGTGGAGACGCAACATGATGGAGGCGGACAGGCGGCATGGCATCTACTGCTTTGGCGTGCTGAGGGCGGCCCTGGGCCTGTGTGCGATGCCGGGCGATGATGAGCTGCCGGGCGAGTGCGTACGGCTGTTTGTGTCGTGGCACTTGGTCACGGACGGCGCGCGTCGATTGCGTGGGTGTATCGGGACGTTTGAGCCGCAGCCGCTCGCTCAGGGCCTGCGTGCCTACGCGATCCGGTCGGCGTGCCATGACAGGCGCTTTCCGCCGATCTGCGCGGCTGAGCTGGAGCGTCTGGAGTGCACGGTGAGCCTCCTGACGCCCATGGAGGTGTGTGCAGACTGGCTGGACTGGGATCTGGGCGTGCATGGCGTGTACGTCTGCCTGGAGGGCGGAGCGAGCGCCACGTTCCTGCCAGAGATTGCACCGGCGCAGGGCTGGACGAAGGCCGAGACGATCGAGCGTGTGATCCGCAAGGCTGGGTGGACGGCGCCCGTCACAGACACCTTGCTGCGGCACGCCACGCTCCAGCGGTACACGTCTACGCAAGCCACGGTGACGTACGATGAATACATGCTATACACTAGGTAGGCGCTGCGTAGCCGAACAGGTGATGGATCGAGGGTCGTGACGGCAGCGTTCGCTCCTCGGGCGCCGCGTCGGGCTCGGGAAAGAGGCTCGTGTCCGAGCGGGGAAGGCCGGGCGACGGCGCCGTGGGTGACGCGTGCGTGGGTTGTAAGATGGAAAAGAGCTCATTCTCGCGCTTCGGGGGACCGTACGACTGGAATGGGTCGGGCATGTGGGCCATGAGCGACTCGAGGACAGGGTCTTGGACGGCTTTGGACGAGAGTCGATCGGCCATATCGACCTGGGCGCGGACGAGAAGCAGGACGTTTTGTGCGACGAGGTCCCAGGTATGCTCCTCGTTCTGCAGCACGTCCATATAGTGCTGCGCCTTGGTATCTTCCATCTCATTCACCTTGTCCTGCAACTCGGTGAGCATCGTGCGAAAGCTCTGCAGATCGCGAGTTTTCCGAGAGCCGCTCTTATGGTACTGCGCTTCGATGCTTTTCAGCACACGCTTGTGCTCTTCCATCGTCACCTCGTGCGACTGCTGCCGCTCCTGGACCGACTGGCGGTACGCGTCCAAGTGGCTCAGGAGCGGGATCGAACACTCTTTCCAAATCGTGTCGCATAGAATCTGCTCATAGTTCGACTTGAGGTAGTGCAGACCACCGGCTGCCTGCAGAGAGGCGCCGGACGCGTGCGCGCCCTTGAGCGTCGAGCAGTCCTGCAACGCAGCGGCCAGGTCCGCCGACGCCTGGGACATGTGCGACATGGCCGCCGTGTACGCCTTGGTGGTGTCGAGCAGGCGCTTATAGGACTCCAGCGATGCACTGACATCCGCTCGGCGAATATACAAGGGCGGCCGCGTGCCTGACGTGCACACCGACGGGGCATACACGTCCGACGACGAGCCCGCCACCACCGAGTCCATCGTGGCCAGGCAAAGGTGGAGTGGCGGTGGTCGACGCCCACGTGGGTTTCCACGCCCCCGGGGCTCGCTGTGCCCGAGGCGTGGGGCGCGAGTGTTTTTTTGACCCACACGGCATGGTACGTGTGCTGCGCGCTGATACCTGGGCAGGCGGATTCAGAAATCAAGGAAGCATTTTCGTTGTTTGACAAGAAGGGATCGGGCACGATTCTGAGTGAGAATCTCGGTGACCTGCTGCGTGCGCTGGGCCAGAACCCGACGCAGGCCGAGGTGGCGAGCCTCGCGTCGAGCGCTCCCGCGGAGAGTACGTGTGTGGTGCTAATGCGGCAGTCGATTTCCCTACCTTCACGAACATTTTGAACCGGCCCAACGGATTCAAGCCGGCAGGCACGCCGGAGGAGTTTATCCGTGGGTTCCAGGTGTTTGACAAGGACGGCACAGGCCACATCGGCGTGGGCGAGCTGCGCTACGTCCTCACGAGCCTGGGCGAGAAGCTCTCGGACGAAGAAGTCGATGAGCTGCTCAAAGGCGTTACGGTCGGAGAGTACGTGCCGCGCGCTCACACACAGGGATGGCAACATCAACTACGAGGCCTTTGTGCGCCAAATTCTCTCGCAGTAACGTAGCGACTACACATGCGACGATGGAGCAAAAGTATGCATTTTGGGGTGTATAGGAGAGGGCATGCCTCTCTATCTACATGGCAGCCTGGACTGCTCATGCCGAGCGGCCGCGCATCTAGTCACTGTTACGAGCTGGTCTGTTAGAGAAGGTGTCATACGTACTGTACACGAGCTGGCCGTTGTGGTGGATCACGGGCTTGATCTGGCCCTCGCGCTCAAAGTGGCGGATCGCCAGGCGAGCCAGCGAGCCGTTGATCTTCAAGCGGTCGATGAGCACACTGGGCGTGATCATCTTGAACGTGGGCACTTCCTTGATCACACGCTCGTACAGCACCTTGTCGAGGTACACGGCGTTCTGGGCCTTGTCCTTGACCTTGCCCTTGGACCACTTCTTCTTCTTGCCCGTCTTGGAGGCCGCAGCCGCGATGGCAGACTTCTTAGGAGGCATCCTGTCTACGACGTCGTTGAGACGAAAGGCGCAGGCCGCGGCCACCGCGCTTCGTACTGCGCAAAACTAGGTCTTGGGAAATATACACGTGATGCCTCGGCCGAACTATAGAACGAGGCGGTAGCCAGCGCCCCAGACGTAGGCGGCGAACAGCAGCAGACTAAACACGCAGGCCGTGAGGTCCAAGCGCACAATCGCCAGGAACCACAGGGTACCGACCGCCGGTGCACGTGCCATGGCGCGCTGGAACGAAGCCTGCGTGGGTGTGAGTCCTGCGACGCACCGCGCCTCGCACGTACCTGATTCACCAGATAGGCCATGTAGCATCCTGCCACGGTGCCTAGCACAAACATAACGGCCTGTGTGAGCCAGCGTCGCTTTTCTCGTAGGTCTGGCGCGTCAATGATATGCACACGTACTCCATGCGATCAGTAGGATGAGAGCTAGGGGTGGTCAGTCGACAATACACGTACGGGGTATACGGGATAGGAGGGTGCGAATCTCGTCCAGCACCGTCGTTTCATGGTTGTATTGCTTCTGAACGAGAAGATTCAGCAGCTCAAAAGCGAAAACGAAGGGGATACTCCACGACACGAGATCGAGGACAAAGGCCACCGAGTCAGGGAGTTTCGCGTCCTCCACCTCCTCGTACAGCCACTGCGCCGTGTCCTCCTCGAGCATGGGGCCCTCGTCTTCTTCGTCCGCATCGTGCCACGCCGGAGCGTCGTCCCCCTCGGTTGTGAGCTGGGCACCTCTTCGCCGCAGCATGTCCTCTTTTACGCGGAGCAAAGAGACACTATCTTCATCGACTTCCTCGATCACGGCCATGTTGTCGACGACGGAAGCCGTAGCCGTGCGTGCCTGCGTCGTCCTGATGCCTGGGCCCACTGGGACAAGCCCCGCCGTTCTGGCGGTGGCAGCACCTCCACATATTCGGCCGAGATTGAGCCCGGAGATGGCCGGAGCCAGCGTGCCCGCAGCCAGCGCCCGATCCATCGAGTTGTCTTTCCAACGACAGTGTACTGATCGACCATGGCTTCGAAGGCAGCTGCCGTGAACTTCCACAAGATCCTGTCGTCGGGAATCGGTAAGGAGACGGGCGCTCAGCTCGCTGCCTTCCGTAAGCGCAGCGAGGAGGCTCGTCGCGCCCTGAACCAGCTCAAGGCGCAGCCTGTGACGGTGGACTTTGCAGCCTACAAGGGTGTGCTCAAGGTACGTGGATCGCCGTGCGCGTGGTGCGACCGGCCGACGGTGTGCGCCTGCGCATGATGCCTGCGAAGCGTCGCTAACACTTTCCAGAACCAGGCTGTGGTTGCGCAGGCGGAAAAGATTGTGAACGAGTTCAAGCCCGTGACCTACGATGTGAGCGCGCAGGTCAAGGCGATTGAGTCGTTCGAGTCTGTGGCGGTATGTATGCTGTGGCTAACGTGTGCAGGTGAAGCAGGCGCAGGAGAGCTCTGCGAAGCTCGAGGCTGAGCTCAAGGATCTGAAGGAGACGCTGAGCAACATTGAGGGTGCTCGTCCATTCGACCAGCTCTCTGTCGCCGACGTGATTGCCGCCCGCCCCGAGATTGGCAAGACGGTCGACGAGATGGTCAAGAAGGGCAAGTGGACCGTGCCTGGCTACCACGAGAAGTTTGGCAACCTGGCCGTTATGTAAACGAGTACCCATGCGAGTTTCCACGGGTTATATAGACAGCAACCTGGTGGCATCCATGCTCCTGGCCGGCGCGGCCGCTGTCGTCGCCGCCGTGCTGCGTGCGAGGACGGCGCGGGCTGTGAGCTCGTGTCACGTGATGCGTGTGGCCAGGGCTCGTCCCGCCGAGCTGGAGGGCCCAGCGCCGGTCCCTGGCGCCCACCGAAGCTACGACGCATTTCTGCGACCATGTGCGGCCTGTTTCAGGATCCGTTTGGTGGGGCGAATTGTGCGGTAGAAGATGCGTCATACGACTGCCCGATCCCGGAGGGTATCAATCTGGGCCGGCGAACGTCCGTGTCGGCGGAAAGTATGACGTCGACGCAGGTCCAGCCACAGGATGTGGCCTGTTTCCCCAAAACAGAGAGCCAAAAGGCCCGCTTGCTCGCCGCGCTGCGTATGAATGTGCTGTTCCAGCAAATGGAGCCAGAAATTGGGTCGACGCTGGTGCAGGCGATGCGTGAGAAGCATGTCCCCAAGGGGGGCATCGTGATCAAGCAGGGCGACGACGGCGAGTATTGCTACGTGACAGAGAGCGGCACGCTCGATGTGTACGTGCAGCCGCCCGGCACGCCTGCTGACGTTGCGCTGGCGGCACCGAATGACCGGCTGGGCACCAAGGTGCTGACATACGGCCCCGGCGCGGCGTTCGGCGAGTTGGCTCTGATGTATATGCAGCCACGCGCCGCCTCGGTCGTGGCCACGTCCGACTGTGTGCTGTGGGCCCTGGACCGTGTCACCTTCCGCTCCGTTCTTGCGCATGCCGATATCCAGCACCGCCTGATGCTGGGTGCGTTCATGCGCCAGGTGCCGTTGTTGCAGCATCTCCGTGAAGACGAGCGGGCTCGTGTATCCGATGCGATTCATTTGGTGGACTACCGCGCGGGCGAGGTGGTCCTGCGGGAGGGCGACATTGGCACGCAATTCTTCATGGTCGTGTACGGCCTTGCGAAAGTGACCAAGGCGGACGACAAGGAGCATCCCGTCACGCTGCTGCAGCGTGGCGACTACTTTGGTGAGCTGGCGCTGCTCCGCCGAGCGCCGCGCGCGGCCACCGTCACTGCCAGTGAGCGCACGCCTGACGGCGTGCTGCGTGTGGCCGTGCTAGAGGAAGATGCGTTCACGCGGCTTTTGGGTCCTCTATCCGACATCATGAACCGACATGCCGAGACACACTATGGCGCTACGCCGGCGGGGGCGTCGACGACGGCCGTGCCCGCGAACCATACATCGTCACCGCGATCCACGTCCCACGACAGAGGAGCGGGGCTGTAGGCTGTAGATAGCAAGCTGTGTGCGTTGTTCGGCGTCGTCCAGCGGCGCCGGGCTGGAAAACAGCGGATCGATGCCCGCCCCGGACTTGGGGAAGGCGATCACGTCGCGAATCGAGGACGTGTCGCACACGATCGCCATGAATCGATCAAAGCCGAGCGCCAGGCCAGCGTGGGGCGGCGCGCCGCTGGCCAGGGCCCGCAGCAAGTGGTCAAACCGCGCCGTTTCGTGCGGGGTCAGGGCCAGGACCTGCTCGAGCATCGTGCGCTGCAAATGCGCGTCGTGAATACGCACGCTTCCGCCGCCGATCTCCGCGCCATTGAGCACAAGATCATAATGCTGACCGTGAATCGTCGACAGCAAAGCATCGCGCTCGGTCGGGTCCTCACAGGCCAGCGCCTGGTACAGCCGCGGTACATCGTCGGCCAGCGGCGCCGTGAACGGGTGGTGCGAGGCACTCCAGCGGCCATGCGCCATCTCAGCCTTGTCATCATCCGCGCGCGTAAAAAGCGGGAACTGCGTCACCCACAGAACCTGTGGCTCGGCACATGTCAGCGGAAGCGCCTCTGCCCACCGCAAGCGCAGATCGCCCATCGGTGTGCTGCCGCCCTGGATCGGCAGGGCACGCCGCGCCACGTACACGTCGCATGTATCTTCGCGCGGAAACGGAGGCGCCTCGCGGAACGCATTCGCCCGCTCCATCACGCCGTGCAGTACCGCGCCCAGTGCCTCGGCACAGCCCCAGTGATGCTGCCAGCCTCGCACGTGGTGCGACTTGGTCCACAGGCGCTCGGCGAGTGCTTGGGGCGCGCTGCGACGCGCCTTGAAATGCTCGATGGGCAAGCGTCCCGTGCCGCTCTTGTCCTGCAGCAGGGCCTCTTTTTGCCGGGCAGAGAGCTGGCACGCGGTATAGTGGGGCACCACCAGCACATCCAGTGCCTCTGAGGCGCCCTTGGGCAGCAGATTCTCGATCTGCAGTCCAAAGCGGGTATCTGGCTTATCGGAGCCGTACACCGACATGACGTGTTCGTACGACAGGACGGGGAATGGCGTCGGCAGCGTCGTTGTCGCTGACGACGCATCCCACATGGCACGCACGAGGCCTTCTGTGACCCGCCGCACCTCTGTGCCGCCGAGCGGCCAGGCCGGCTCGTCGCCGCGGCCCGACACAAAGCTCATCTCCATATCAATCTGGGTGAATTCCGGCTGCCGGTCCTTTCGTCCATCCTCGTCGCGGAAGCACTTGGCAAACTGATAGTAGCGGTCCGTGACGCCCGACACCATCAGCAGCTGCTTGGGCTGCTGTGGCGACTGCTGCAGCGCATAAAACTGGGGCTGTGTACCGCGCGTCGGCACTAGGAATTCCCGGGCGCCTTCCGGCGTCGAGCGCAGTAAAATGGGCGTCTCGACTTCCGTGAAATCGCACTCATGCAAGAAGCACCGCGCAGCATGCATGATACGGCTCCGCTCGCGGATGTGCGAGGCCAGGGCTGGTCGGCGGAGATCGAGGTAGCGGTGCTTCGCTCGGAGGGCCTCGTTCGGCAGCGAGGCGGCATCATGGCACTGCGTGGGGTAGAACGGCAGCTTCGGTGCAGCGGCGTTCAGTAGTTCCCATGCATCAACACGCACCTCGATGGCGCCCGTGCGCATGGCTTCGTTGACCGCGCCATGCGAGCGTCCCTGGACGGAGCCGTGTACACACACGACACTTTCCACAGGCACGTTGGACATGGCGTCTACGAGCTCAGGGTCAGTCACGACGAGCTGGACGGTGCCCGATACGTCTTGCAGAGGAATGAATGCCAGCTTTCGAGAGATCTTACGCGGTGCAAGCATCCAGCCCGCCAGCACGACGCGGTGATCTGCATGCTCAGGACGAAGCCGGCCACATGCATGCGTCGGCGCCTGCGTCGGCCAGCGCGCTGTACTTAGCGTTGCATGAGGCGATACGAGCGATGAGGTGTATCGCGGCGATGGCCCTCGAGCTCGCCGCGAGACGACACGCCACAGCCCATGCCACCCAGCCAGTCGCCTCATAGCGCAACGGCCACCGACCAGCACAGGCCAAGACTCTATGTAATATGTCACGTGATATGGGACGCGTCATTGTGATTGCGTAATAGGGCAGCTGGCGACCCTCGTGTCCCGAGCCGCACAACACGGCACTCGTATCTAGGCAGATTGCCACCATGAGTATGACCAACGCTGTGCAAGACGTGTCCAACAAAGTCCTTGGTACCGAGAAGGGCGTGGAGAACAAGGTGCCCCATGAAGTGACTGATGCGGTCAAGCAGGGGGCTAGTGATGTGACGAGCTCGAAGAAGCCGTCCACGGAGCAAGAACACCCGAACAACGTGACCAGCCCCGTGGCCAGCGACGCCAAGGCCGCTGCGCAGGAAACCGCGCCCGCTGCTGCGCAAAGCACCCAAGAGCCTGTGGTCGACGCGGGTGAGCGTGTGACGGAGCACACGACGGTGTACACCGAGGCCACGCCTCAGGTCCTCGAGTCCGAGAACCACCACGTCCTGACGGAGTCGGTGCCTATCACGCACACGAGCATCCCTGACTACAACGAGCGTGCGACGGCTGCGCCTCCGATTGTGGGATCGGATCTCTACTCGATCCTCCGCGACTCGAGCCAGCAGCGCTCGATGGACTACACCAAGACTCAGACAGGCGCTCCTGTGGCGTCCGGTGCGGTGGCGAGTGGCGTGCCCTCTTACCTCCAAAATTCGTCTCAGGTCCCAGCTTCGTCGACGACGGCCGCTGAGCAGGCTCCAACGAGCCTCGAGCAGTTTGCGCCCACGGATGAGCAGGCCTGGTCGGTGCGTGGTCCTGCTTCGACGGTCCAGTCGCGTGGTCCCGCTGACGTGGCGAACAGCACGGGCGCCAAGACGGTCGGTGCTGCTGCTGGCGCGGGCACCGGCGGTGTTGCCAGCCAGGTCGGCCAGTCCGGCGAGGCTGTCCAGAACACGCAGAACAAGCTCGGCGAGTCGGCCAAGGACGTAGGTGGCAAGCCTGGCGACGCTCTCGAAGGCGCCAAGGACAAGGTGGGCGACGTGAGCAAGAAGCCTGGTGACGTGGCCCAGCAGGCAGAGAGCAAGGCTGGTGATGTCAAGAAGCAGGGCACGGACGCTGTCGACCAGGCCAAGAAGGCTGGCAAGACCCAGAAGAAGGGCCTGCTCCAAAAAATCAAGAAGGCGCTCAAAATCGGCAAGGACTACAAGTAATCGTCTGTGAATATGAAAATGCGTGTGTCCAAGTCAGGTGCAGCGTATGGTGCGACTTTCGTAAAAAGTGCCATCGGTATCATCCATCTGTGTTTTGGCCTTTGGTGTATCCTCTAATTTCCCATTGTGCAGATAGCCTTTACTTGTGAGTGCGTTTGGTCAGCTACATGCCAGGGTAGGCACAGGCACGTGAGCAGCCGTGGGGGGCTTGGCGGGCGAGTGGGCACTGGGGTTTCTTGGTCGCCATGTATTACGATGATGACGACTTCGACCGCTCTTATGACAACCTGTCGCATGGTCAGCGCATTGCCATCGGTGTTTGTGTGTCTATCGGTGGTGTGATATTGCTGGTCGCCATTGGTTATTTCATCAGCCAGTACCGCAGTCGGCCCTTTCTTCCTCGATTCAGACCGGGCTTCAGTACCGGCTACTATGGTGGCGCGCAGCCTTATCGGCCACAGGCGTATCCTATGGCGCCGCCGTCCCAGGGTGGGTATCCTGGTCCCGGCGCTCCGTGGCAACCGGGTGTGTACCCTCCTGCTGGCGGCCCAGTCCCGCAGTACGCCCCACCGGACCATCCGCCGCCCAGCCATCAGCCGGAGAAGAGCGGTGGTCCGTACGCTCCGCCTCCCGGTCCGCCGCCTGGCGAGGGGGCGGGTCCTTAGCGATTGCCCTCTTGTCCAGCTCCTCTACATTGCTCGTCATTCTCTGCCTTCATTCATTGCCGTAGGTCATTTGCATGCATTAATTTCGCCCATTTTTGTCATCACGTGGAGGACGCCACGACGGACGCTTGCCCCCAGCACCACGGCATGCGGCAGTGTGGCGATGGCGAGCCGTGCGATGACGAATCGTCCTCGCATGGAGCGGGCATAGGTATACGTACGTACCTACGCGACTTACCAGGCAGCTGTGGGGATCCTTATTGTCATTGCGGCCATTGCCGTCTATTCCCTGTGGCGACTGCAGCGGCATCGACAGACCCTCCGCTTTACCAGGAGCGCCAACCGGATCTCTGCGCTGCGTGCAACGGGCGGCGCTGCGACGCGCCCACCGCCCTTTCCCTCCCACCGGATGCAGCCTAGGCCGAGTCCCTATGATACATACCCGCCGCCCCCTTCGCACGCCCCGCCTGAGCTGGACGAAGAGCCTCTGCCGAGGTACGAGCCGCCAGCGACGCCGCCTCCCCAATTTCATGAACGCGACGACGACACACTCACACCCCCGCCCAAAGCATACCAGGGAGCATCACAGTAATCACATAGAGGTATCTATACGGCTACGTTCTTAGTTGCTCGAGTTGCGACTGGACTTGTCGTTGGGCTTCAGCGTTCCGGCCTGCATCGTGCCTTGCTCGAGAAGCTTGACGATAGCCTCGTCTTCCTTTGTGGTGCCAAACACGGCATGGAGCTGCTGCTTCGACACCTGGCCCATAATACCCTGCTGGCCCTGGCCGGAGGTCATGATCTGGAAACTTTCGACGACGTCGGCGAGCGGGATGGTCTTGTCGCCGTTGCGCCACGACACGTACGCTTCGGGATTGACGATGACGATGTACTCGTCCGTCGACATGGGGTCGGGCTTGTAGATCACGCGGGTAATTTGGTGGTTGGACATGATGTGGCAAGAGTGGGGTGACCAGGGGCAGCTTTATATAGCCGCGAGGCGGCGTTTCCCCGCACACGTCACCATCATTTAGTCAGCACACCACCGCGCCCATCGCATCGCTCGGCGCGCGCGCGTCCACGTCCTCGCGCAGCGGCGACGCGCCGGCGTGGCACAGCACGGCAGCGCGCTCACGACGCCGAGCACGCCGTTCGGCATGGTGCGGCGTGGGTGCGGCGTGTGCCGGCGGTGCATGGTGCGGACCACATCACGTGATCACATCAACCAGGTCGGCGCACGTCGCTCGTCTGGGTACGCGGTGGCGACGATGGCAGAGCCGCAGCGAGCGGCGCTCTCTGATCTGGCGGAGCGGCATGCGAAGCGCAGTCGTGCCATCTTGCAGCATTTTCACGCACAGGCACCGGATCGCGCTGACTTGACGCGAGCGCACTTGGCGTCGAAGATCCAGTCGGAATACGAGCAGGCGCTCGTCCTTCCTGAGGTCCTTCAGGCGCGGCAGGGCCCAGCGCCCCCTATACCATCCAAGCCAACGGAGCTTTCAGGGATGCTGGACGAGATGGAGGTGCAGCGCGGCGTAGCGAAGCAGCAGGCACCTACGTCAGCCGTGGCGATACGGCCCGCTGCGGCGGCCAAAGCGACGCCGGCGTCGGCGTCGCACTTGCAGACAGCGCTGATGCGGCCTGAAGAGGCTGTGCATGATACCGGGCGTTCGATGCTGAACAGTGCGTTGATCCGCAAGAAGGAGCTAGCGCAGCAGCAGGCCAAGCCGGCCTACCATGCGCCGTGGAGACTGATGCGTGTTGTGTCCGGCCATCTCGGCTGGGTGCGGTGCGTCGCTGTGGACCCGCACAATCAGTGGTTCGCGACGGGGGCGGGTGACCGGATGATCAAGATCTGGGACATGGCGTCGGGCGAGCTGAAGCTGTCGCTGACGGGCCACATTTCGCCTGTGCGTGGCCTGGCCGTCAGTCAGCGGCATCCGTATCTGTTTTCGGCGGGGGAGGACAAGCTTGTCAAGTGCTGGGACCTGGAGACGAACAAGGTCGTGCGGCAGTACTATGGCCATCTTTCTGGCATCTATGCGCTGAGTCTGCACCCGACGCTCGACGTGCTGGTGACGGCGGGGCGGGATGCGTCGGCGCGTGTGTGGGACATGCGGACCAAGACGCAGATCCACGTGCTGGGTGGGCACCGTGGCACGGTGGCGAGCGTGGTGTGTCAGGAGAGTGATCCGCAGGTGCTGACGGGCAGCATGGACGCCACGATCAAGCTGTGGGACCTGGCGGCGGGGCGGTGTGTGACGACGCTGACGCACCACAAAAAGTCGGTCCGAGCCCTGGCGCTGCCTCCGCACGAGTTTACGTTTGCGTCCGGCTCGGCGGGTGGCCACAACATCAAGCGGTGGCGGTGTCCGGAGGGCACGCTGATGACGAACATGACGCACGAGGGCATTGTGAACACGCTGTCGTGCAATGCGGACGGCGTCTTGTTTTCGGGGGCGGACGATGGGTCGATGCAGCTGTTTGACTATGCGACGGGTGTGCCGTTCCAGTCGATGCGCGACACGGTGCAGCCCGGCTCGCTCGATGCCGAGGCGGGCGTGTTCTGCTCGGCGTTTGACCAGACAGGCACGCGCCTGATCACGGGCTGTGCGGACAAGAGTACGTATGCGACACTGACACGTCAGCGATCAAGATCTACCGCGAGACATGAGCGCGGCGAGCTGCTCGAGCGCGAGCGTCAGGCACGCGAGCTCGTCGGTGGTGTGCTCTCCGCCGTCGAGGGTGGTGCTCTCTGTCACGCCGGGGAAGGCCGTAGCGCCGTAGCCGAGCCAGCGGCCTGGTGCGACGCCCAGGCGCCGGAAGCAGGTCCGCTGCCCCAAGCCACGTGCATCGAGCCAGCCCTGCTCCCAGGCCTGCAGGCGTTCGTTGAGGGCGTGTGCGGCGCGCAGCGTCGGTGCGAGGTCGCGGCCAGGCGCATCGAGGCGCGGTGCCAGCGCTGCCTGCTCAGCTGCGAGGCGCCGCGCGCCCTGCGTGATCCGTTCGATCGCGTCGGAGAGCCGCTGGCGCGAGGCGGGCGCGAGGCGCACGTTCGCATCGCGTGCGGTCTTTTCGAGCGACGCCTGGTGCGCGGCGAGGGCCTGGGCGTAGTCGGTGAGCGAGAGGGGCAAGAAGAGCGACTGCGCGCTGCGGAGGACGAGGAGGCCGTAGACCTGGGCGGCGGTCTTGTGGCGGGCCAAGTCGGGGTCGCCGAAGCGGTGCATCCACGCGAAGGAGTCGTAGTTCGAGTGGTAGGGGTACACGGGGTCGGACGGCGCGCGGACGAAGCCGAGGTCCGACGACGCGATGCCGAGGTGCTGGAGGAGCGCGGCAACGTCGCTGCCGGGGCCGAGGGGGCCGACGTGATCGAGCGTGACGTTCGGGAGCGCGTCGACGGCGTCGTGGAGGACGCGCTGGAGCGACGGAGACGCGCTCGCGCGGAGCTGCGAGCCACGCACGGCCGTGTCGAGATGGTGGTATATGGCGACGTGGTCGTGGAGGCAGGCCGCATCGTCCTCGCCGCACTCGGACGCTCCGACGTTGCCGTGCGCCTCGGCGCCCCAGCTCGCGAGCACGATCGTGCGCGCAGGCCGCCAGCCGCGCCGCAGGAGGTGGCCGAGGCCGCGGACGACGTCGTGCGCGACAG
>ENA-OOJM01000005-OOJM01000005.1-human-skin-metagenome-genome-assembly--contig:-NODE-5-length-115215-cov-7.598046_pt1 | contig 115215 bp, 82 predicted proteins | sample MGYA00248875_ERZ500988 | MGnify/ENA primary metagenome ERZ500988 (study PRJEB25958, sample SAMN03398507) | human skin metagenome | study: EMG produced TPA metagenomics assembly of the Human Skin... | reverse complement strand
CCACCACAGCATACGCTCAAAGCAGCTGAACCTGTGATGCCCATGCCCGCATCGACGAATCCATTCACACGCTTCAGCGACAATCATCGCACATGGGCCTCTCGCGACGGGCCAGCGTCCGTCGAATCCGTTTGGGCTCCCACATCAACGCACGAGGCACAGCTGCCCCCACAGGAGCTCCCTCCTCAGGCCGCGACGGAGCCGGCCGAGGCTCGCCAAGAGCCAGAGCCTGGCACGGTCGAGAGATCCGCTGATGTGCTCTTCGACCAGGCACCTGACGAGCGCGTGTCGCGCCATGTCGAGCAGGAGCCTCTGCACGCCGCTGAGGAAGCACGTGTAGAGCAACGAGCCGCTGAGCCCCTCGTCCATGACGCGGCGACGCCCATGATCCTCGACCAGGCGCCACGCGCCGTCGAGTCCACGCAGAGGGAAGGGCCGGCTTGCCACGGCGAAGAAGTCACTACGAACGACGAAACGCCTAGTATGCCAGCCTCGCATCCTATGCCTGTATCGCTCTCCTCAACGAGTAGCAAGCTGAACAACGCTTCACCGGCGGTACCAACATCCCGGATCCGATTGGTATCTACGGAGCCAGTATCGCGGAACCTGAGCACAAGTCACCTAGCAGCGCAACAGTCATCGGCGCGCTCTCACACAGTATGGCGCGAGTCAGCACCGCTCTACGAGCCAACATCCGTCGCGAGCAGCGTGGCCAAGTCGCCGTCGGCTACGGAGCCGCCGAAACTCGCGGGCTTCTCGCGTCCCAGCTTTAGTGTGGAGGATGTGATCCTGCCCAAGAGTCAGTCGACGATGTCGGCGTCCAAGGCACGTTCGGCGCGCGGGTCGGACGAGTTCAACGATACGGCCTCCTTGCAGCACACGGTATCGGAAAAACGTGCCCAAAGTGGCGCGAACACCATCGCGCGTGCCAAGGCATCGCAGCATGCGCCCGGCACGAATCCACCGGGCTATGCACCGGCGTAGCGAGTATCTCTAGATGCTGTAGAACAGCCTAATATGAAGTCATTACGCAGCAGCCGACACCATCGGCGAGACAGCAGGTGGATTCGCACCATCACTGTCCATGAAATCGAGCGGGTCATAGATCACACGAATCAGGAGCGTGCAGCTCGGGCACCGCGCGACATCTTCCTCTGCTCGAAGCTGTGCAATCGAGATTTCAAAACGGTCGCCACATGGGCATGGATAATGGAACAATTGGTTGTTCTCATCATACTCCATATCCTCTAGCTCGACTTCGTCGTAAAATGATAAGGGTGCCATGACAGTCGTGGGTCGTCGTCCAGAGCCACAACGAGGGGCGTGAGGGGGTGGCAAGAAAAAAATGGCATCACGTGGCATCCTTCCTCCTCCACGATACCTGCCATGAGTCAGGAGGCATCGGCTGCCTCGGCGTCCGATGCGCGCTTCGACACGACGTCATGGGACGCCCAGGAGGACGTTAAGGAAGATCTTCCACAAGACCGGCCTATTCCTGTTCTTTCGACAGAGGAGCTTGAAGCGTACAAAAAAAAGCAGCAAAAGCGCGGCATAATCTACCTAAGTCGGATTCCGCCTGGCATGACACCTGCCAAGGTGCGGCATATCTTCTCGCAATTTGGCGAGGTTGGGCGAATCTATTTGCAGCCTCAACATGTGGCCTCCAAGAAAAGCACGTCGCGCTATAGTGAAGGCTGGATCGAATTCCTGTCGAAACGCGTGGCGAAGACGACAGCCGAGATGCTGAATGCCCAGCCGATCGGCGCACTGGGTGGTGCTGCGCACTCATCACGGCGGTCTTCCAGTGCGAGTGTGATCAATCGCTGGAAAGACGATATATGGACGATGAAGTATCTGAAGGGATTCCGATGGCCCATGCTCATGGAACAAATGACTCACGAGCGTGCGTCGCATGCGGCGCGGCTACGTATGGAGTTGTCACAGTCCGCTCACGAGCAGCGCGACTATTTGCGAAAAGTCGAACGCTCTCGGCGCCAGCGCAAGCGGGAGGCCAGTGACGAGGTACCTAGTGCACCGGCGCGCATTTTCCAGCAGCGTACACCCATATACCGAGACGTGCGTGATCAGCGCGCACAGGGCCAGGAAGGAGGTCACGGTGAACGTAAGCAGGACATGGAGCAAGTATTATCGCAGATTTTCTAGGTACGTAGGAGCACGAGTTAGGCAGAGCCGCCAAGCTGCTCGATCATGGCATCAATTTCGTCTTGGTCATTCATATCGAGCTAAGGTCAGAATCATGATACATACCGACTCGGCTGTGTCCTCGTCGCCCACGCGCTGACCATCAAAAATGAAGCGGACGCTATTCTCTGGCTTGCCCATACGCTCGGCGTACGCGCGCTTCAGCTTCGCGAGCTTGGTCGTGCGCTTGACTTTGAAAAATACCTCGTTACCCTCAGCATCTTTCACCTTGATATTCAGCTGCTCAGGGGCTACCTCTGGCTTGGGCACTGTCTCCTCCGACATGATCGAGGCTCACTGGCCTAGCGCCTGAGTGGCGCCGCCCGAGTGGCCGATGCACACGTGACTTTTTGATTCTGAGCTGGCGCCACCTTAGGCGCCGCACGGTTGGACCCAATCCACGATGGCATCGAATGCGACGGCGAACCGTGTGGCGCGGTGGGTGCAAGACAACCGCTTCGCTGCCGTAGCGCTTGCTGCCACGGTAACGGTAGCAAGCGCTGCGGGTCTGTATTTCCTCACGAGCTCGGCATCAGTGACGAGAGCGTCGGCGCCCGACTCTTCGGCGGCCTCTTCGAGCGGCAAGAGTAGCAGTAGCGCTGCCAAGAAGAAGCGCGCGAAGAAGGCGAAAAAGTCGAGCAAGTCCTCGACGGAGGGACCGATCCTCGACGATGCTGGTGATGAACATCTCGCCCGCTTAAGCGAAGCTGAGCTGGCTCGTCTGCCGCAGGAGCGCAAAGAGTCTGTGGCGCAATACCTCAAGGGCCTGGGCAATAAGGCGTACTCGGACAAGAAGCATGAAGAGGCCATTCAGCATTATACCAAGGCACTGTCTCTTATGCCCTCGGCCGTGTTTTACAGTAACCGTGCAGCGTGCTACGCCAACCTCGGACAGCCTGACAAGGTGATCAACGACTGCAACGAAGCGCTCAAGCTCGAGCCAACGTACATCAAGGCACTCAATCGCCGTGCCGTGGCGACCGAGCAGCTTGGTGAAAAGAGCGCTGCCAACGGCGCCGAGGGCGACCGTGCTCGTGAGCGTCTCGAGCAGAGTCTGTCCGACTTTACGGCCGTGGCGATCCTCGGCCAGTTCCGCGATGTCAATGCGACCGCGAGTGTTGAGCGAGTGTTGAGGAAGCTGGCGTCAGGCAAGGCCAAGATGATTCTAGGCAAGCGTGAGCCGCGTCTGCCGAGCCCTACGTTTGTCAAGGCGTATCTGGATGCTTTCCGCCCTAAGCCCGCGCCCAGTATTGGCGATGATGCACCACAGGGTGACCAGACGCTGAAGCGTGCGTTTGAGGCACTCGAGGCGCAGGATTATGCACACTCGCTGTCGTTCTTCCAGGAAGCACTGCAGCAAGGACTGTCGACCAAGGAGCTCGAAGCGGCCGCCCTCAACATGCACGGCACGTACATGTTTGTGATGGGCGAAGCCAAGCGTGCGCTAGAGGATCTGGACCGCAGCATAGAGCTGTGTCCCGAGAACGTGCAGACCTGGGTCAAGAAGGCGAGCGTGCACGTCGAGCTGGGCGACAAGGACGCGGCCATGGCCGACTTTGACCGTGCCGTGGCGCTCAACGCCGACGACCCTGACATTTACTATCACCGCGGCCAGGTGCACTTCATCCTGGGCGAGTTTGAGGCGGCCATGAGCGACTACAGCAAATCCACGTCGCTGGACGATACGTTTATCTTTTCGCAGGTGCAGCATGCCGTGGCGAGCTACAAGCTCGGCAATATCGCGCGCAGCACAGCCGAGTTTTGCCGTATCCTGAAGAAGTTCTCTGACTCGTCCGAGTCGTACAACTACTTTGGTGAGCTCATGCTGGACCAGCAGCGCCACGAGGATGCGGTCGCCAACTTTGACAAGAGTATTGCCCTGGAGCAGGCCAAGCCGAAGGGCAAGAATGTTCTGCCGATGATCAACAAGGCCCTCGTGCTCTTCCAGTGGAAGCAGGACTTGTCAGGTGCGGAGCAGCTGTGCCGAGACGCTCTGCGCATCGACCCTGACTGCGACGTGGCGATCGCCACGCTTGCTCAGCTGAGCCTGCAGCAGAGCAAGATCCCGGAGGCCATTGAGTACTTCCGCAAGTCGGCCGATATTGCACGCACGGAGCCCGAGCTGGTCAACGCCATCACCTACGAATATGCATCGCGAGCGCAGCTCCAGTTTATCCGCGACTACCCTGAACAGGGCGCGGCATTGAGCCAGATCGCAAGCTCGCTTATGTAGGCCGTAGTAGCTCGGACCACGCACCCTGTCTACGAAACTGGGCACGCTCACGAAAGTCCCACAGCCGGTGCCGAAGCTTGCCCCACACAGCCTGGCTCTTTTGCGTGAGGTTGAGGCGGACGTTCCGCAAGCCTCCCAACTCACGGAAACATGCATTCTCAAAGAGGTCCGCGTTGGCAACGCCATGGCCACGCATCTCGTTCAGGAGAGCTTCTTCGAGGTGGGCATGGCGGAGGAGTGCCGCAAGAATACCACAGGCATTTGGCCATGCGGCGTTCTGCGTCTCGATGGCCAGTGTTGCGTGTGCACTCGACACACGCAGGCGCCATGTCGGCGTATGGACAAGGCATGCGAGCAGATGCAGCGATTTTCGTGGTTCCATGGACAGGTATACATCCAGTTCCTCCACACGCGACCAAAGGACCATGCGGGCAAACAAGTCGGGACGCTCATTCTCGAAAAAGGGATAGTAGAGCACCAAGCTTAAGAAACGCGGCGTGCACAAGCGCGGCTTGGGTCGTGCTAGCCAGGATGGCGGCTTGGGTGGGGCGCGTGGGACGAAGGGAAAATGCGCCATGTGCTGCCGGGCGACGTGCTCGGCTGGCAGCTGAGCGAGTTCGTCACGAAGCCACTGCGGCATGTCGTCAGGCTCGTCGCGCTCAAGCTCCTCGGGGGTATCGTCGAGAATGTGTTCTCCTACGGCCCATGCGGCGCGTGCATGAGAGCCACTCACCTGGGCGGCGTCGCGTAGAAGAGCTCGCGACTCGGTCTGCCACAGCGAGAGATGCTCGATGGTTGAGCCGCAGTAGTGTAGAAGTCGGAGCAGCTCTGCCTCCCAGCCCGCTGAGCTCTGGGTAAGCCGCGTGATATCGTCCATTCCAACAAAGAGTGCGCGGACGTAGCCAACGCACGGAAAGGGCGGCTTGGCCGCACGCATGCGTGCATACCATTTACGGAAATCGCGTACGTGCCGGGGCAAATAGAGGGTATCATACAGCGCGTGCAGCGCCCAATGTCGCACGACGTGCGATACGGCACTCAGACGCACCAGCGTCTGGATGCTGGTCGCATCGCCATCGGCTGCAGGCATATGAAGCTGCCATACAACACGGAACACTACTTCGAGTGGCAATCCCTGGGCGCGGCGCGTATCTGCATGCTGCATCGACTCGCGCAGCACCAAGAGAACGTGGAGCAGCGCAGCAAGCCACGCTCCTCCACCAGGCCGAAGCCAAGCGAGTGGCTGAGGCAAGAACACAGCCAACATGCACGTGATACTTGAGAATACGGACGTTCCGCGGCGTGGGCGGACCGTGCAGCTTGGCCCCTGTCCCCTCTGGATGTCCCAAGCACAGCGCACGCCCGAAGATTCCGGCAAAGGCGAAGAGAATGCGGGCTCTGCGAAAACGCCCAAGCCATCTGACATTCCCAGTCCTGCGCCGCCCTTGACGCGTCGGAGTCTTCCCGCTATATTTGGTGGTGCCTTTTTCAAGTCGCCCCCTGGCCCATCGCCCGTAAACAATAGAAGCTCGCGACGGCCGTCAGCGCGATGTGTCGACGCGTCCAAGCCGGCACCATCGGTGGCACAGGGGCATGAGGGCAACTTGACGGAGCAGCAGCAGCAGATTCTTGATGCATTTACCAAGGAGCTTGTTGAGAACAAGATTATCTCGCTAGAGAATGCGCCCCCATACCAAACGACACAGCTCCTCCGCTTCCTGCGTGCACGTAATTTTGACAAAAAAGCTGCGATGGACATGTATGTGCGCACAGAAGAGTGGCGCAAGAAAATTGACATGGACCGCCTGTACGAGGAGTTCTCCTTTACCGAGCGCGCCCAAGTCGCCCGCTATGGGTGGCGTATGTATTTTCACAAGACCGACCGCTTGGGTCGCCCGATCTTCATCCAAGACCTGTCGGGTCTTGATACAGAAAAGGTGTTTTCTGTGACGACCGCCGATCGCATTGTACAGAACTTTGCCGTGACATTGGAGCATGCCGTTCGAGAGCGCTACCTGGCATGTACAGCATCTACAGGCCGCACTGTGGACGACAACTTGATGATTCTGAATGTGCAGGGACTAGGACTCAGCACGTTTTGGTCTATGAAGAACAAGCTGCAAGAGCTTCTCGGGATTCTCGATAACAACTTCCCTGAGCTGTCGGGGCGCGTTCAGATCATCAATGCCCCCATGCTCTTTACGACGGTGTGGTCATGTATCAAAGGATGGCTCCCGACGCAGACTGTCGAAAAGATTGACATCTGCGACAGCGACTATATGCCCAAGATTCGTGCGTTGGTCGATATGGAAAACTGGCCTAAGCACCTGGGCGGCGCATGTACATGCGGGAGGGATAGCAACGATAACGACGATGACGACGACGCTCACGAATCACGACCAGCATGTGAAATAAGCGACTCGGGTCCATGGCCGAAACAGCCTGGTTTGTAGAGAAAATTGGGTATCCATTATGAATAAAGGGCTAGTTGGACTGAAAGCGCGTAATGGTAAATTCAATGAGAAATACCCACAGAGTGACGTAGCCCAAAATGCCGATGGGAACAACATTGCGCCAAACAGCCACGTTCCAGTGAAAGACACGGCGGGAATGGATCCGAGCCGCGCGATAATTTTGGAAGAAAGCCGACATGCGTGTCTTTTGCCTACGCGGTCGATACCGGCGTCGCTGCTTTCGTTGCCGTCGCCGCTCATCAAGTTGTCGATGCCAGCGCTCCATATCGACACGCGAGAAGAGTGTATGCGGCGAGGAAGTTGACGCCTGTGTGTCTGGCACCGAGGACGCTTGATTCGCCTCCGGCTTGCCAGGCGACTCAGTGTCCGATTCACTCGTGACACCATCATCGGGCGCACCTGTCAAGGCACGAATCACGCGCACACTACCCTCACGATACAGTCGGAACCGCTCCGAGCGGCTCAGGCGCCAGGGCCGCGAGTGCAGCAGTTGGTACAGGTCTTCCTGATCCGAATGCAGTCCCTCGGCATCCGAGACACCCGTCTCATTCACGTCTGAGTACGCACCATCATTCGATGACGGCACGTCCACATCCGTAATGTTACTCGTGATCCAGCGAGCCAGGATCTCGAAAAAGGACGTAAATGTCGATATCACGATCCAGCTCGCAGCTGGCTGGGAAGGCCCAAAGCACCACAAGACCCAGCGCACGAGCGACCAGCAAATCGACTGGAACGTAATCAGGCGAATGAGCGAGGGTACTAATGTGTAATAAATAAGCCAGCGCCGTAAAAGCATAGTCATGAGCGACAGAGCATGAAAGGCTGTACATATACTCCAGAGTGAGCAGAAAAAGTATTCGATCGCACTCGGTGTTAACGACATGAAATTGGTGCGCAGCCATCGGTAGTTAAGGGCTTGCTGGTATGAGTGTTGCAGCAAAGAAATGGTACCGACCAGGCCAGGGACCACCGCAAATAGGCGCAAAGAGTGCAGCAACAGCTCGAAACCAAGAGGCAATGGTTCAAGAGGCTCAACCTGCTCTGTTGGACGCGGCACGGAGGACTTGGGTGAGTCGGAAGCGAGGAACGACGGGACCATGGAGAGAATCCCTCGATAGTGTCTTGACAGACTTTCGCGTGCCCCGTGGACCGAGGACGATGCTGCTGCTGCCACGAAAGATGGCTGAGATTTTGTGTTCCTGTATTTCATACGATTCATATCATGTTGCTGAAGCGTCTGTTGAGAGAAGGTGCGCCTTCGGCGACGATGATATAAGCATTCCTCGTCTTCATCCGAAAGAAGCAGATCACCCGAGGATACTGATGCGGCATCCGTGTCGATATGGGAAATCTCGGGCTCAGAAGACGAGCGCACCAATGGCTCTCGTGAAGATAATGTATGACAATGAGTGGATTCTTGTGCCACCATAGAGTAAGGCGGTGGGCAGTCGAGTGCATTCACTGTCAAAGCGTCAGGTAGCAGAGTCGGTGGGTCGGAAGGCGTGCTCATTGACAGAGCATCACGAGACCAGCTCGCATTCTCTGCGAAAGGAGCCATCCGGCGAGCGCGACATGCCGAAGCACCTGACTCGCTCCGCGCTACGTGTGACGTCGCGAGAGCACATGTGCCGGTCTGATCATGTAGGTCCAATGACTCCGCCCTGCGCAAAGAGACATCAACATCCGGACGTCCCATGTCACTTTTGGATAAAGAGACAAATGCTTTCTCGCTTGCGACGCAAAAAGACCGCTGAGTCTTCACTAAACTGTTGCGTGTGCGTTGCTCGAATGCCAGCTGGGCCACGAAGTCTTTCAGGTACGAGGGGGAAAACACGCGCCAGTGTAATATTAGTCAGCAGGCGTACATTGACTGCAGGCTGAAACGCAGGCTCCGCGTTCGCCAGTCTGTTTGATCGAGGCATGTCGGAGTTTTACGTGCGATACTAGTACGTGTTTCTCTCTTACACGCACAGTACGGGGCATAAAGGTAGACATGGTCACGAGTTCCTCGAATTTGAGTATGACCGCGGGCGCTTGCGATACGCGAATAATAGCAACTACCGTAATGATTCGCTGATTCGCAAAGAGAGTATGTCTTGGCGCACTCACAGTAGTGTGGATTAGTCCACTTATGACAGATCAGCTGCGTTCCATAGTGGAAAGCAGTGAAATTCTCAAGTACGTTACTACGACTGACACGTGCAGGGAAGATGACACGACATGGCCGAAAAGGAATGCGATGGGACGACAAGAACTCGAGATCCGGCTGGGTAAAGAACACATCTCTTTCGAAACTGCCAAGCTTGGATCTCTTGTCGAGGTGCAGGACAGCGAGGACCCCGAAGGGTTGCGTGTGATGTACTACTTGGTACAAGATCTGAAAGTATGTGCGACCTGTATATTTGATCGACTTACGTCAGTGTCTGGTGTTTAGTCTCATATCGATGCACTTTAAAATCAAGCCCATTTCCGTGTGATGCACAGACATGATCTACGTACAAACAAGCACATGACACGTGTAGGATATACCCGTAGATGCAGTACTACAATCCATCAATATGCTTACTCCTGGATTTTGGCCAGGATTTCCGAGTCGCGGATCAAGAGGTATTCTTCATCACCCACCTTAATTTGGTTGCCGCCCCAAGATGGCAGCAGCACCTTGTCACCGGGCTTCACGCTAGTGGGCACAACCTGTCCGTCCTTGTTGGGAGCACCGGGGCCAGCGGCGATAACCGAAGCTTCAGGCATGGGCGTCGAGCTCGACGACGAGGGCAGGAAAATACCGGTGGCCGTCTTGGTCTCCGGCTTAAACCGTTGGACCAGCACACGATCAAGAAGAGGCACCACCGACTTGATATTGCGGATCGTAGAAGCAGCAGCCGACTGTGAGCGTTAGATTTGTGACGACGGTGGCGGAACGTACCATAATGCGTTTGTGTGGGATACGATGTCTGTTCGCCTGTCGATATATCCACCCCTCTGGCAGCGCACCTTCGAGTCTACCCCACAATCGGCCGAAGAAATCCACTTCCATGTGGTTCGGTGTGCTTCCACGTTGCTGGCCGCCTTGTGGAGACGCTCGATGACTGGCTGAGCCAAATGGCTTCTCGAGCATCGGTGGCAATTTCCTTCGAAGCGCTTCTTCCGGCTTCGTCGTGCACAACGTTCGGGCGGTTGTACCACTTGATATAGTCTGCCACACGCATCGCACTCCGTCCCTATTCTTTACCTTCGAACTATGTCTATGTTGCGTGCTTCTGCGGCATCCTCGCGCATGCCGCGTGTGCTGAATTCGCGTGCTCTGTCGACGTCGGCAGCCGCTCTGGCCCACAAGGAGGTCAAGTTTTCAAACGATGGTCGTGCGGCCATCCTGAAGGGTGTGAACCTCCTTGCTAACGCTGTGAGTGTGACGCTAGGCCCCAAGGGTCGCAATGTGATCATCGAGCAACCATTCGGTGGTCCCAAGATCACGAAAGACGGTGTCACGGTGGCACGTGCTATTGAACTCAAGGACAAGTACGAGAACTTGGGTGCTCGCCTCGTGCAGGACGTGGCCAGCAAGACCAATGAGGTAGCTGGTGACGGTACGACGACCGCCACGGTGCTGGCTCGCGCTATCTACGCCGAAGGTGTGAAGAATGTGGCTGCTGGCTGCAACCCCATGGACCTGCGCCGCGGTAGCCAAGCCGCTGTGGACGCTGTGATCAAGTATCTGGAGGCTAACAAGCGCGAGGTGACGACATCGGAGGAGATCGCGCAGGTCGCGACCATCTCGGCCAACGGCGACAAGCACGTTGGCTCGCTTATTGCCACTGCTATGGAAAAGGTGGGCAAGGAAGGTGTGATCACGGTCAAGGAAGGCAAGACGCTTGAAGATGAGATTGAGATTACGGAGGGTATGCGCTTCGACCGTGGCTACATTTCCCCCTACTTTATCACAGACATCAAGACGCAGAAGACCGAGTTTGAGAAGCCGCTTGTGCTTTTGAGCGAAAAGAAGATCTCGGCTTTGCAGGACATTCTTCCGTCTCTCGAGGCCGCTGTGACCATGCGCCGTCCCCTCTTGATCATTGCTGAGGACATTGACGGCGAGGCTCTGGCTGCCTGCATTCTGAACAAGCTGCGTGGTCAACTGCAGGTGTGTGCCGTCAAGGCCCCTGGCTTTGGTGACAACCGCAAGAGCATTCTCGGCGACTTGGCCATTCTCACGGGTGGTCAGGTGTTCTCTGACGACCTGGACATGAAGCTTGAACGCGCTTCGCCCGATATGCTTGGCACGACGGGCAGTGTCACCATCACAAAGGAGGACACTATCTTCTTGAATGGCGAGGGTAGCAAGGATGCCATCACGGCCCGCTGCGAGCAGATTCGCTCGGCCATGAATGACCCCTCGACTTCCGAGTACGACCGCACAAAGCTGCAAGAGCGCCTTGCTAAGCTGAGCGGCGGTGTGGCTGTCATTCGTGTGGGTGGCTCGTCGGAAGTTGAGGTTGGCGAGAAGAAGGACCGCTACGACGACGCTTTGTGTGCGACGCGTGCTGCCGTGGAAGAGGGTATCGTGCCTGGTGGTGGTGTCGCCCTGCTCAAGGCCGCCAAGTCGCTTGACTCGATCACGACGGCCAACTTTGATCAACAGCTGGGTGTGTCGATTGTGCGCAGCGCTCTGACGCGTCCTGCTCGCCAGATTGTGGAGAACGCTGGTGAGGAAGGCTCGGTCGTGGTCGGCAAGCTCATGGAGAACCCTGGCGACTTTGGCTTTGGCTACGATGCCAGCACGGGCGAATACAAAGATCTGATTGCGGCGGGTGTGCTTGACCCATTCAAGGTCGTGCGCACGGCTCTGCAAGACGCTTCGGGTGTTGCCTCGCTTCTCACGACGTCCGAGTGCTGCATTGTGGAAGCCCCTGAGGAGAAGCCAGCTCCCATGCCCGGTATGGGCGGCGGCATGGGTGGTATGGGCGGCATGGGCTTCTAAGGTAGTTATATCCCCGTGTAGTTCCGTATATATCCGTCGAATGAGTCTGAGCATCATGATCATGGGTTGGTCGTTACGAACCTTTGTGTCAACTAATGAAGTGTGTGGTTCTATGACGAGCGAGCGGCGCGGTGGATGACCGCAAAGAGCGATAGGGCTTCTTGCGCTTGCTGGAAGTCTTCATGGTTCACAATGGACGTCATCGTTTGGTCTTTGGTTTCGAATGGCGACGGAATGAACTTTTTGAGGTACTCGTACGCCACGAGCGTTGCACCAAACTGCGGACTCGAACGCAGCACACGAGCCAGAGAGCCCTTGAAGAACGCTGTTGGCGACTCGTTGGCAAGAATCTTGGCGAAGCAGTCGCTAATGCCCGAGTACGTCGCCTGGCCCTTGCGTGCCTCGACCTGCAAACGCGTCTTGATTACATCGGCAGGCGTCGTCAGGAACGCGGCTGGCACACCTGCGATGGATGCTGCGGCCATCAACTCGCCGAACGACAGCCTGTGGTCGGGACGCTCGCCGAAGTAGTCGTGCTTCAGGTGCGCATACGCTGGGAAGTAGATGGCGCTGAATGGAATGTCACGCAGCAAGCAGGCACCCGCACCGCGGTACAGACCCATGAGGCCGAGGCTGCGGATGATATGTATCGCGCCAGATTTAACCTTGCTGGGATCCGGCGATTCACCCTGGACCTGCAGGCGGATCTTGACAATCTCGAGCGGGTTGGTGAATACCACCTGGGAGCCACCGGCCACACCACCAGCGAGGATCTCAGCGCCGAGTGACACATGGCCGTCCTTGTCCATGGTTAAGGAACGCACAAGATCGTTCATCGTAAGCTTGATGGCTTTTTCAGGCGCCACACCCAGCAGCTGCGGAAGAAGACCTGAGTAGAAGCCGAGAAAGCCCTCATTACGAAGCACCTTGCGTGCACAGTCGAGACTGTTGCGGTACATGACTTCACCTGCGACACTCGAGCGCTGGTTCTGCATTCGGGTCTTGACTAAGTCGATAGGATACACAAACGCAGCGCCTGTGGCACCGGCAAAACCGCCGAGCACAAAGTTGAAGGTCGATTGACCGACATTTTGAAGGGCGGACTTGATAAAGGACGACGACGCGGTCCTGTCCTGCGAGGCAACGGCGCCAGAGGCCTGGTCCATGAGAGACTCCACAGCACCGGCGTCGTGCACCGAGATGGTGTGACGCACATACTCGCCATTCGGAGATGGTTGAGTTTCGTACTTCACTTTGCTGTTTTGGCGTTGCGCGCCTGTCTCAAAGTACCTCAGCTTGGACGCCAACAACGGCGGAAGGTCCTTGGGCGTGTATATCTGGGAGCGATATGAGAAGAAGCGGAAAACGTACCTGAAACTGGAGTTTCGACTGTCCTTTGAGTGATGTCGGATTCTCTGACGTGGCCGCTGCGGATGCTAGAGGCATCGCATCACAAAGGAGCGGTGAGAACACCATTTGCATCAACAGTGAGAAGAAAGCGTTCGACTTTCAACAACACTGTGTTGCAACTGCGAGTCATGTAATTAAGTGCCTATATATTTGCAAACCAGCCGAATGAAGCCACGTGGCTTCACGTGGCTCTAGGACCTGGCGGTGGTACGACGCGGCGCCGAAGCAGCGCCTGTCTTGTGCGAGACGCGCTCCACCACACTGGTGCCATCACGGAAACGGGCGCGGAAGAGCACGTTTGCATTGGAAAATAGACCCTCTTTTAGAGAAACAACGATGAATTGGGATCCCTTGAATCGCGTGCTGAACAAGTGACCGATGTGCTGTGTGTGTGACAGGTCCAGAGCCGCATCGACCTCGTCCAGGATGTACATGGGCGCTGGGTTGAACTGCAAAAGCGACATGATGAGACTGAGAGCGATAAGCGAGCGCTGACCGCCACTCAGCTCCGTAAGGCTCTGCTTCCACGTCGCACCGAGCCGCACGCGCACTTCCAAGCCCTGCGTCACGTCTTGTCCCTCGGGCGGCTGGAGCATGGCATAGTTGCCCGGTAGCAACTCGCCAAAAATAGCGCCAAAATCGCGATTCACCTGCTCAAACGTCGTCTGCAGTGCATCGCGCTTGTACCGATCGAGCTCCTCGATAGTTTGCTCGATCTTGTTTTTGTCACGTAGCACCGTGGAGAGCATATGCTGCAGACTCGCGTCCTTCTTCTCGACATTGTCGATCATATGCATGACGCGCGGGTTAATGCGCCGACGAAGTCCGCTCTGCTGCTCGTCAAGCCGCTTGCACTGCCGACGCACGTCGTCCATGTTGTGCTTGGCAAACTCGTACGCCGAGCCAGGCTGCCCAAACAGGTGGCATTCGTCCAAGATCCATGGAAAAGCCGTCTCGAGGGCCGTAATGTGGCGCTGTGCCGTGGCATGCACATGCTCGAGTTGCTCAAGTTCGCGATGCCACTGCTTGAGCTGCAGCTCACCATCAGCCACGGAAGCCTTTTTGGCTTGCAAGGCCGCTTGGAGCTCAGCGACTTGGTCGTCACACGCTGCCATGGCAGCACGAGTTTCAGCCATCGCCGCCTCACTTTCTGCTACGCGCGTTTGCAGATGATGCATATGCATCGAGCTGGCCTGTAGCTCGTCGTCAGCTTGCTGCAGCGATGCATGCGCCTCATCGAGTCGCTCCTGTGCATGCTCCACCTCTATGCGCGCCTGTTGGCACGCCAGTTCCGAAGAGCGCAGCGCACTTTGCCGTTGCTTGAGTTCTTTCGCTCGCTCGGCAAACTCGGCTTTCATCGACTTGCATGATGCACGCACTTGGCCGACCTTGGCTTCCTTGTCGGTGTCAAACTCGGTAATATCGCGCTCAATCGAGGCGGTGCGTGCCGTGGCCTCTTTGAGACGTGCCTGAGCCACCTCCATCGAAGACCGCAACTCGTCTAGCGACGTACGACATGTGTCAATTTCGGCTTGGAGCATGGCGGCACGGCCGCCCTCGACCTGCTGCTGCACAAGACGCGCCTCATGCGCCTTGAGTTCAACGTGCGATACGAGGTCCTGATATGCTGCGTACTGTGCTTGCAGTGCGTCCCATTCTGCATGAGTCGCTTCATACGCAGCACGCACCTCATTCCACTGGGCGGCTTTGCGCGCTACATCTTGCATGCGTAGGAGGACACTATGACTCCCTGACGAAGGGGCGCTGCCGCCCGAGAGTGTGCCTGCAGGGTCATAGACGTCGCCGTCCATCGTGACGCTCTTCATGCGTACGGCCGCGTCAAATGTGACGCGCTTGGCCGTCGCAGCATCGCGGCAGACAAGCGTCGAGCCAAAGACGTACTCGAGGGCCTTGGCCACCTCGTCTTCGTACCCAATGAGCGAGAGGGCCAAGTCAACATGGCCTGGTGCAAGTTTCTGGGCCGCCTGCACACGCTGCGACGACGCGACGTGCGGCTGGATCTTGGATAAGGGAATGAGCGTGACGCGTTTCTTGAGCTGGCCGTGTGCTAGGAGCTGGGCGCCCACATGCTCATCCTCGACGACGACGCTGTACAGTCGGCCACCGGCACATGTTTCGAGGGCCGTCGCGAACTTTGCACGCTCGGCATCAAGCTGCACCAGACTTGCCACTAGGCCCTTGACGCGGCTGCGATCAAAGTCGGGCGAAGGATCCGCATACGTAAATTGCAGAGCCGATGGAAGGCGGTCCTCTAAGGCACGCCGCTCGGATGAGAGGCGCGCCATGTCGTCCTGGAGCTGCATGCGATGTGTGCGTAGCTGCTCAAAGCGCCGAGCATCCCATGCATGTGCATCGAGCTGCACCTGCGCCGCCTCAGCGGCCTGATGAGCCCGCTCCAGCTTGGTATGAAGCGCGCGACTCGCGTGCCGTTCCTGCTGTGCCTGTGGTTCTTTGGTGCGGAGCTCGCGCTCCAGGTGCTCGATGCGTACTTGCATCTGCTGTAGCTCTGACTTGACGGCTGTCTCGTTCTCACGCGCCTTCGCCAGCTGGCCCTGGAAGCCGCCCTGGGTATCTTGAGTGCCGACGCCTGTCAGCAAGGTCTGTAAGAGGGATTCCTGTTCAGCAAGAGAGGCACTCTCCTTGTCGTATTCGTCTTTAAATGCAGCAAATGAGGATGAAAGAGAGGCATGGTCTTTTTCCTGCGTCTCGAGTGCAGTTTTGGCCGCGTCAAGAGCGTGCGTGTCTGCCTCGACGCGGCGTGCCTCTTCTTCATGCGCCGCTTGGCGGAATTCGTGCTGCGCCGTAGCCTCGACCAGCTGGTGATGCAGCTGCTTAGCATCAGGCCCCGTGCTTTTTTGGCCGCGCTGCTTTTGCTCTAACGCTGCCAATTCCGTGCGCAGGCTTTCAATGTGCTGCGCCCACGCAGTCATCTCCGCCTGCTTGTCGCGGATGCGTTGCCGCGTATCTTCGAGGCCCGACTGCTCTCTCTGCGTGTGCAGCGTTTGCCATTCGTGCGCCTTAGCCAGGCGCTCGAGGCGCTCAAGCTCGGACGTGGCTTTTTGGTATTCAAGAAACGCGCGTTTTTCCTCCCGTAGGCGGTCAAGTTTTGGCCGGATCTCTTCTTCGAGCAGCGCGGAGATTTCACGAACCTTTTGATCTTTCTTGGCCATCGTCCGAAATGCGCGCTCCTTGCGCTCCTCAAACATGCGTGTACCCGTGGCTTCCTCCATCATCGACAGGATTTCGGCGGGTTTCATGTTCAAGACCTTGGTGATGCGACCCTGCATGATCAAAAAGTTGGGGTTGTTGATGTTGAGCTGAACGCTTTGGAATAGATTCTGCACGGCTTGCTGCGTCGCCTTGTGGCCATTGATCAGGTACTTGGATGCGCCACCCATCGCCACCTGACGCGTCACGGTGATGGTGGCATAGTTTTCAAACGCGACGGGCGAGCGCTCCTTGTCACTGTTATCGAAAACGATCGTCACAGACGCTTTCGTGACACCAGCCTGTCCACGCTTGTAGATCAGGTCCTGCATATTCGACGCCCGCACCGAGCTCAGGTTGGTCAGACCCAACACGAAGCAAATGGCATCCAGGATATTGCTCTTGCCACTTCCGTTGAGCCCAGTGATGGCATTGAAGCTCGGATCGAATCCCCGAACATGCGTGCGCACGGGGTAACTTTTGAACCCGTCGATGACGAGCTCCTCAATCCGCATGCGCCGCGGCCAGAGACGTGGGAGAGGGCCTGGGAGGGAGGGGGACGTGTCGTGTAGGATCACGTGATACAAACGACGCGCGTCCTCCGTGAGGCGCGTCGCCGTTCGTCATGGCGAGTCGGCAGGCCACACTCGATGCGCTCTTTGGCGGCCAGCCCGAAGCCAAGCGCGTAAAGACAGAGGCGCCGGCAGAAAAGACGAGTGAGCCTCTGCGAAAAGAGTCGGATGGCGTGCCGATCCCTTATGCGGTGCTGGTTGACACGTTTACGCGCGTCGAGGCTACGACCAAGCGCCTCGAGATCCTAGAGCTCGTGACGAATTTGTTCATGCGGATCGTCTACGAGAGCAGCCAGAGCAAGCCACTGCTTTCTGCGCGGGACAATCTCTTGCATGCCGTGTACTTGTGCATCAATCGCTTGTGCCCCGATTATGAAGGCCTCGAGCTGGGCATTGGCGAAGGGCTCTTGATCAAGGCCATTGCTCAGAGCACAGGCCGCGAAGTCGCGCGGATAAAGAAGGATTTCGAGAGTCTGGGTGACTTGGGCCTTGTGGCGCGTGCATCGAAAAAGCACCAGCCGACCATGTTTCGCGCGCAGGCTTTGACGTTGTCGTACGTGTTTCACCAGCTGCGTCTGATTGCGGCAGCGTCGGGCGCCAAGTCGCAGGACAAGAAGCTTGGCATCATCAAGCGGTTGCTAGCGGCATGCAGTGATGATGAGGCCAAGTACTTGATCCGCAGTCTGGAGGGCAAGTTGCGGATTGGCCTCGCCGAAAAGACGGTGCTCATGGCCGTGGCGCAGGCAGTGATGCTGGTGATGCGGGGCGAGGCCTGCTACGTGGCCGACCTGGGTCCATCGCTGGAGAATGGTATCCACACCGTCAAGGCCGTGTTCAGTGAGTTGCCGTCGTACGATGTCCTGATCCCAGCCTTGTTGGCGCATGGCGTGGAGCACCTTCACGAGCACGTTACCTTGACGCCGGGCATTCCGCTCAAGCCCATGCTGGCGAAGCCGACCAAGGCGATTGGCGAGGTGCTGGACCGGTTTGAGGCGCAAGCCTTTACGTGTGAGTACAAGTACGATGGCGAGCGTGCGCAGGTGCATGGCTTTATGGAGCACGGCCAGCTTCAGGTGCGTGTGTTTAGCCGCAATTCGGAGGACATGAGCGTCAAGTACCCAGACCTTGTCGTGCAGATACCCCATTGCCTCCGGGAGGGCCGTGTGCACAGTTTCGTGCTGGATGCTGAGGCTGTGGCGTGGCAGCCGCGCGCCTCGGAGCCGGGGCGGCTGCTGCCGTTTCAAGAGCTGAGCCGGCGGAAGCGCAAAGACGTGCAGGCGGACGATGTGCGTGTGGCGGTCAAGGTATTTGCGTTTGATCTGCTGTATCTGAATGGGGCGTCTCTGCTGCAGGAGGCCTTGGTGCGGCGGCGGGCCCTGCTGCGGGAGTGTTTTGCGCCCGTGGAGGATGAGTTTGACTTTGCGACGTCCAAGGACTGCACGACGACCGAGGAGATCCAGGCGTTCTTGGATGAGAGCGTTGCGCATGGCTGTGAAGGTCTGATGGTCAAGATGCTCACGGGTGGCGATGCGACGTACGAGCCGAGTCGTCGCTCGATCAACTGGCTCAAGCTCAAGAAGGACTATTTGTCGGGCACGGGAGACAGTCTTGATCTGACGGTGATTGGCGCGTACTATGGTCGCGGCAAGCGCACGAACGTGTACGGTGCGTTTCTTCTTGCCTGCTATGACGAAGACAGCGAGACGTACCAGAGCGTGTGCAAGATTGGCACGGGCTTTTCCGAGGCGGATCTTGATGCGCACTATACCACGCTGAAGGCGCTGGAAATTTCTGCTGCGAAGAGCTACTACGACCTAGGTGAGGCCAAGCCGGATGTGTTTTTTGAGCCGCGCATCGTATGGGAAGTGCTGGCGGCGGATCTGTCGCTGAGCCCTGTCTACACAGCCGCGCGCGGTGCGATCGATGCGCGCGGTGTATCGCTGCGCTTTCCGCGTTTCGTTCGGATCCGCGACGACAAGACGCCTGACATGTCGACGACGCCCGAGCAGGTCGCGAGCATGTACCGAGCGCAGGCGGCGACGTCGGCGCGGATCGACGACGAGCCGGACGAGTTTTGGTAGTATCCTCCACCGTAACCACCACCACCACCACGACCATGGGGCCGCTTTGGACTGTGGGGCTGCAGGCGCTGCAGGCGCGCCTCGACACGCCTGCGATCCCGTGGAAGGCGCTCGTGAATGTGCTTCTGTGGGGCGTGTATGTGTTTGAGACGTATGTGTCGTGGCGGCAGTACCGGATGTATAGTCGGACGACGCCGCCACCGGCGCTGGCGGGCCACGTCAGCGAGGACGATTTCCGCAAGAGCCAGCGGTATGGCCGAGACAAGATGCGCTTTTCGATGGTGTCTGATGCGGTGATGCATGTGGTGAACCTCGTGAGTGTGAATGGCAATGCGAGTGCGCACATGTGGGGCTGGGGCGGTGGGCTGCTCCGCTGGCTGCGTGTGGCGCCGAGTGAGCAGGCGCTGTCCGCGGCGCACATGCTGGTGACGACGGTGTGTTATCTGCCGCTCAAGATGGTGCTGGAGGCGTATCGTGCGTTTGTGATTGAGGCGCGGCATGGCTTTAACAAGCAGACGTGGGGCACGTTTGGCATGGATCACGTCAAGCAGCTGCTGCTGAGTGCGGCGCTGGGTGCGCCGCTCGTGGCGCTGTTGGTGAGTGTGATCCGATGGGCGGGCGATGCGTTCGTGGTGTACACGGTGCTGCTCGTGCTGGCTGTGACGCTATTTGGCTCGGTGATTTTTCCGACGTTCATTCAGCCGCTGTTCAACACGTTGACGCCCGTGCCGGAGGGCCGCCTGCGGGACCGCGTCACGGCGCTGGCGACGTCGCTGCGCTTCCCGCTCAAGCACCTGTACGTCATTGACGGGAGCAAGCGCAGTAGTCACTCGAATGCGTACTTTTACGGGGTCGTGCCGGGTGGCAGCAAGCACATTGTGCTGTATGACACGCTGATCGAGCACTCGACGCCCGCGGAGATCGAGGCGGTGCTCGCGCACGAGCTTGGGCACTGGTCGTACTCGCACCCCGTCAAGATGATGGCCGTGTCGTACGTGCAGATCGCCGCGCTGCTGACGCTCTTTACCGCGTTTATCGACAATGCCTCGCTCTATGCGGCGTTTGGCTTCCGCGGGCCGCCGCTGCCCGTGTGGATCGGCCTCGAGCTGTTCAGTCTCGTGCTGCATCCGCTCGATGCGCTGCTGCAGTTTGGCATGCACGCCATGACGCGCCAGATGGAGTATGCCGCGGATGCGTTCGCGGTGCGTCTGCCGCGGCCGCAGGGCGCCGACGACGGCAAGACGTACCAGGAGCTGCTGCAGTCGTCGCTCATCAAGCTGCAGGTGCACAATCTGTCGACGATGCACCATGACGCGCTCTTCAGTGCGTACCACCATAGTCACCCGACGCTGCCCGAGCGCCTCGCGGCGATCGAGCGCGTCGCCAAAACCACGTAAGCGTTTCTCCACCACTATGATCGCCGGCTGGATCCAGGCCATGTGTGCGGTGCTCGACACGCCTGCGGTGCCGTGGCAGCAAGTCGCGAGCGCGCTGACGACGCTCGAGTACGTCGTGCACATGTACGTCCTGCAGCGCCAGGCGCCGCTGTATGAGCGCACGCAGCTGCCGCCGGCGCTTGCGCCGTACGTGAATGCGCGCGACTTTGCCGAGCGCCAGCAGGCGAGTCGGGCGGCCGTGCGCTGGGAGATGATCACTTACACGGGGCGCTATGCGCTCACGATGCTGCGGATCGTCTTGCTCGCGAACGCGCAGGCATGGACGTGGGCCGGGCGCCTCGTGCCGCACAGCGAGGTACGGCGGACGCTGGTGTACGTGCTCGTCCTCGCCGCGTTCTTTGTGCCGTTCGAGCAGCTGGTCAAGGCGAGTGAGCTGTACATGGCGCAGCGGCAATCGTCGCCTGCCTCGCTGGCGCCGTGGCGTACGCACCTGCGCGACTTTTTCATCATGCTGCCGTTCCGTGTCCTGCTCAGCCTCGCGGTCGTGGCGTGTGGCGTTTCGCTCGCGCACTACGCCGGCGAGATGCTGCCGGCGTACATCATCGCACTCGGCGCCGTGTACATCGTGTTCGTGTCGTTCGTGTACCCGCGCGCCGTGCGCCCGTTCTTCGACCAGCCCGTCGTGCTCGACAGCGGTGCGCTGTACACACGCGCCCAGGCCGTGGCGGCGAAGCTGCGCTTCCCGCTGGAGCATGTGTTCCTCGCGACGCAGAACTCCTCGGACGGCGGCGCCTACTGCTTTGGCTCACGCACGTTCTGCGTCGTGGTGCTCGATCGCCTCGCGAGCGATGCGGAGATCGAGGCGGTGCTCGCGCGTGCGATGGTGCCGTGGACGCTGCATCATCCAAGGACGCTCACGCTGTGTGCGGCGGTGCCCCGGGCGCTGTGGGTGCTGGGCATGGCGCTGCTCGTGCAGAATGCGTCGCTGGCGCGCGCGTTTGGTCTGGAGGACGTGCCGCGCCTCGTCGGCTGGCACCTCGCCGCGTGCATCGTGCAGCCGCTTGTGGCCCTGGCGCGCTTCGCCGCGCACATTCTCCAGCACCGGCTGTGCTTGGAGGCGGATGCGCATGCGGTGCGCCTGGAGCCCAAGCCGGGCAGCCTCGTGCGTGCGATCGCGACGCTCGGCGTCGAGCATCTGCTCATGGCGTCCGCGTACGACGACGCGCTGTACAGTGCGTACGAGCGCGACACTCCGACGCCCACACAGCGTATCATGGCGCTCGCTACGTGACTACTTGCGCTCGAGGCTCTTTTTGTAGGCGGCTTCCATGTCGGCCTGGACATTGGGCATGACAGGCTCGTGCTTCTTGTACTCCATAGAAAACTCGCCCTTGCCCTGCGTCAGGCCACGCAGCTGGCTCGAGAAGCCAAACATGTCGTTCAGCGACACCTCGGCCGTGATGGTAAAGTCGTCTTCGCGCACCTCGGTGTCCTCGATCGTGCCCTTGCGCTGATTGAGCGCGCCGATCACCGCGCCTTGGAACTCGACGGGCGCGAGCACCTCGACGGCCATGCGCGGCTCCAGAATCAGCGGCTGTGCGCCACGGAACGCCTCGCGGAACGCGGCGTGCGCAGCGATGCGGAATGCCAGCTCGCTCGAGTCGACGCTGTGCGCCGCGCCGTCCTCGAGCACCATGCGCACGCCACACACCGGGTAGCCAGCGAGCGCGCCCTTCTCGAGACCGTCGTGGAAGCCCTTCTCACACGCAGGAATGTAGCTCGGCGGAATGTTGCCGCCGACGACGCTGTTCACAAACGCCGTGTCCTTGCCCGTGTCCTCGTCGACCTTCATCGGCTCAATGTAGCCGATCACGCGACCAAACTGACCCGCACCACCCGTCTGCTTCTTGTGCGTGTAGTTGAACGGCGCAGTCTGCGAGATCGTCTCGCGGAACGCGACGCGCGGCTTGCCCGTCGTGCACGGCACATTGTACTCGCGGCGCATGCGCTCCACGTAAATGTCTAGGTGCAGCTCGCCCATGCCCGAAATGATCGTCTCGCCCGACTCACTGTCGACGTGCACGCGGAACGTCGGGTCCTCCTTCTGGAAGCGGTTCAGCGCGCGCGAGAAGTTGACGCTCGTGTCCTTGCCCTCCGGCGTCAGCGACAGCGAGATGACCGGCTCCGGCACAAACATCGCCGACATCGACAGCGCCGTACTGCCGTCCGTGAACGTATCACCCGACGAGCACTCCACACCAAACATGGCGCAGATCTCGCCGGGGCCAATCTCCTGCACATCCTCCATGTCGTCGGCGTGCATACGCACCAGACGCGGCACCTTGACCTTCTTGCCCGTACGCGAGTTGAAGATGATGCCGCCGCGGCGCAGCACACCCTGGTACACACGCATGTACGTCAGCTGTCCAAAGCGGCTCTCTTCCAGCTTGAACGCCAGACCGACGAGCGGCGCCTCAGTCGCCGGCACCAGCTGCACCTCACTGCCGCGCTGCGCCGTCGACTGCACCGCCGTCACGTCCTCTCCAGCCTCGTTCGCCTCCGCCGCCAGACGCTTGGCCACCGCCGTGTCGTTCGCAACGGCCCGCACCTCCATCGGATTCGGCAGGTACGCACACATGCCGTCCAACAGCGCCTGCACGCCCTTGTTCTTGATCGCCGTGCCGAGGAACACGGGCGAGAAGCGGCAGGCGACCGTCGCGCGGCGCACCGCCGCCACGAGCTCCTCCAACGTCGGCTCGCGCTCCTCGATAAAGATCTCTGCCATCTCGTCGTCCACATCCGACAGCTGCTCAATCAGCTCCTGGCGCTTCTGCTTCGCGAGCTCCAGCACCTCGGCAGGAATCTCGTCCGTTTCACGCACGACATTGCCCTTCGTGCCTTCGTTGTACACGGCCTTCCAGCGCACAATGTCGACCAGCCCAGCAAAGTCATCCTCCGCCCCGATCGGCACCTGCATCGCCGCCGCCGGCATACGCAGCTTGGTCCGGATCTGCTCAATCACACGGAACGGGTTCGCACCCGCGCGGTCCATCTTGTTGATAAACGACAGGCGCGGCACACTGTACCGGCGCATCTGGCGATCCACCGTCATCGTCTGAGACTGCACACCCGACACGGCACACAGCACCAGCACCGCTCCGTCCAACACACGCAGCGCACGCTCGACCTCAATCGTAAAGTCGACGTGGCCCGGCGTGTCGATAATGTTGATGTGGTAGTCCTGCTTCTTCTGCGTCGTAACCTCCGTCGTATCGGCCGCATCACCCGTCATGTCACTGCGCTCGGTCGGCGGCGTCGCTTTCCAGTTGCAGTACGTCGCGGCCGACTGGATCGTAATACCCTTCTCACGCTCCAGCTCCATGCTGTCCATTTTCGCGCCGACTTCATCACGTCCACGCACTTCGTGGATGTCCTTGATGCGGCCCGTGTAGTACAGCACGCGCTCCGTCAACGTCGTCTTGCCGCTGTCAATGTGCGCACTAATACCGACATTGCGCTGGCACAGCAAGCGCTGAAGATCCGACTCCGTAGGCTTGATGTCCGTCGCTAGCGGCGTGGCTTGCGTAGCGAGACTGCGCACCCAGCGCATAGCGCGCGTACGTGTGGCGCAACGCGCGACGGATGCCACGCTCATTCGCATCAGGGCAAGACAAAAAGAAGGACTTGGGCCGAAAACCCAACGCTGACGAAGCCCTCCTCCACACAGCCAGGAAGAAAAAAAGGAACGACAAGAACAGGATTCGAACCTGTGCGGGCAGAGCCCATTCGCTTACCACTGGCTTCCAGTGTCGATGATTCGAGGCGAACCCGTTAACCTCTCCGGCACCTTGTCATGCGTTTAGATAAGCTGGTGCGGCAAGATTATACAGGCCCATGTCGGCCTACGCGGCTGCCCACGCGTCTTCCCCCACGGGGGCACTCTTGGTATGACCGCCGACGAGCACGGCGTAGCACCCGAAGTGTGTGATGACTACCCGTTTCTACGTCTTGTCAAGCTGTCTTCTGATGTCTTGCCATCGCATAAAACGGTAGCGATCGTGGACGGGCGGCATGGAGGCGTGAGTATTGGGCGAGACAAGGCGTTTACCGCGCGACTTCGGCTGCCGTCGATGGAGGTGAGCAAGCACCATGCGAATCTGTTTTCTACGTCGCGCGCGCCTATTCGCTTTTCCATCGCAGATACGGGATCGATGCATGGCACGTATGTGCGACGGCGCGCTTCGACATCCTATGAGCGGCTGTCGCCACCGAAGCACGCGAGTCGGCCATGGACGTTGGAGCATCTCGATGTCGTGCGGATTGGGGTCCAGAGCACGGAGTTCGAGGTACACTTGCACGACAAGGAGGCGTGTGACAGGTGCGCTGTGGGGCTGGACGGTCAAAATGAGCTGTCGTTGGCGCCGACCGCCACGAAAGCCGCACGACGTCCGGCCGCGGAGCCTGTCGTGGGCGATGGCCGAAAGCAGCTCAAGGCGCTCAAAAGCATGTATGTGCCACGCACTGTGCCGCAGACCAGTTCTGCCTACCGTGATCGAGCGGCTGTCCGTCGCCGACTGTACCCGCCTGAGCCTGCGCCGCCTCCGCCCACGACGACCGCGGGGCCCGATATAGGTCGGCGGATGCTGCAGCACATGGCCCGAGGCGCGGATGTGCCGCTCTTACGGCAGTCGCCCATTGTGCCGCGAGTCACGCAGGGCCGAGCTGGTCTCGGCAGCGGACGGATGGTGGATGCCGACACCTATGCGCAAACTAAATGACAAAGACTTGCGTGCGACGAAGCCCGCCGGCAGGTCCAGCGGTGCTTCGTCCTGTATCGAGCAAGGCGTGTTCGGCCTGGAGCTCCGTGAAAGCCTCGCGAATATGCCATGCCTCGAGGGGTGGCTCCGCGCTGGCTGATGTGGAAAACAGGGTGCACGCCGGTGCATCGTCGTCCGTGTGCCGGCCGCGCATGGTGCGCATGGCCTCGGCCTTTTCTTCCCAGTCGCGCTTGATGCGCATCGCACGCGTACATAGCTCATGCACGACTTCGAAGGCGAGGAAGCCGAGGATATCGATGGTATCGTCGCTGGGCTTGACGTCCAGGTACAGGTTGGCGTGAATAAACTCGCGGAATCGCTTGGCCTTGCGGAACGTGAACGAGGCTTGTCGGCACTCGGAGTAGAAGACGTATTCTTCGCGTGTCATGCGCCGCGTCGTCTCGTCTGCGGCCTTGAGTCGCCGAATCGAGTCTTCGTTCGTCTCGTGGACGTCGTCGTCGTCGTCGTCCGCATCGTCCTGCGACGCGCGTGGGTAGTCGCAGAACACGGACGATAGCTCCCATGGCAGACGCATCTTGCGCTTGTTTACGCGCAGGGGCGTATCCTCGCCGCCCTCCTCGATGCCGTCGCCTTCCTGCGCAGGGCCAGCACTGCCGCCGGCGCTTGCGTCATTCGTGTCCTTCGCATTCTTGCGCACGTCCTTCCAGCTCAGGTACGTGCGCAGCCGATTGACCTTGGCCTTGTCGTACCGAATCAGAAAGATCAGGTCCTCGGGCGTAAAGTACTTGGACATGCGGCGCTGGGCCATGCGCCGCGACTGGATGATCATCTCAATCACTTGATTGCGCACAATGTCCTCAATCAGCCGCGTCACCCGCGGATCAGGGTTCTCTACCTCCGTCGACACGAACATCTTTCGTTAGCGACACAACGCACCATCTGCGCAATCTCCTGCTGGTAGCGGTACACGGTCTCAGACCGGGCATCGTCGTTCATGCTCGTCGTATCCCACCAACCTCCACCACACCGCCGGGATGTCGGAGACGGCCTCGGTGGCGTCGTCGGCCACCGTCACGGTATCGCCGGATGTGCGCACGTATGTGGATCTGTACTATGCGTCGCGTACGGAAGAAGATGTGTGCCTGCAGGAGCAGCTTCTCACAGAGTCCATGTGGAAACTCCGTGGCGTCGTCGAGTCACGCAAGCAGCTGCTGACGCGGCACACACAGGCCCTCGATGCGGCGCGCGCACAGCACGAGCGCCTCCGTTCATCGCTTCTTTACCGCATGACGCGTGCACAGCACATCCGCCTGACCGCTGAGGGTGTGGCGCGTGCCGAGTCGCGCGTGCGGGAAACGACGCAGGCGCTGTCGGCAGCGCAAGCCGAGCAGTCCGCGCTGGAAAAGCAGCGCACGGAGCTGGCCAGAGCGGCTGCGACGCGTGCGGTGGAGCAGACGCGCCTCGACATGCTGGGCGACGCGCTGTGTGCGCCGGGGTCGTCGGCGGCGGCAGCTACGGCGCCGTGTATGACGGAGCTGGAGACACTGCGTCTACTATGCAAGCTGATTCCGACGGAAATGGTCCGGGAAAAGCGCACGCGCGCAGCGCTCGTCAAGGCAGAGTCCAATGGGCGTGCATGCCTCAAGATTCTGCGCGATGTGCTCAACATGTCGATCCAGCTGGGTATGGCGAACGACAACCGCGATCGCCTGTTTCCGGGGCAGCCGTCGACACTGACGAAGCGCAGTATGCCGTACTTTTTGCGTGCAAAGGTGTGTCTGGGCGACTTTTATACGAATGTTTCGAATGCGCGCATGCGGCAGGCGCTCGTGGAACGCGCGCCGATCATGGATCTGGCCGATCTAACGCGGCTGCCGGGGAAGAAGAACAACCCACTCGATGCCGACGGCATGCAAAAGTCGATCGAGACGTCGTACACGCAATGCCAGCACGTGTGTACCTATGCCCAGCACGAGATTCGCATCTCGCACGCGCGCGAGGCGGCGCTGCGAACGTTTCAGACCGAGACGGAGGAGCAGATTCGCGCAGCCGAGGAGCGTGTGCGTCAAGCGCGTGCATACGCACTCGAGGGAAAAGAGGAAAAACTGGCGCAGCTCATGGAGGCGCTGCCGGATGAGCACGACGGTCCTCGGCCCCCGCCGCTCGCGGCCCTGGGCTTTGATGAGGACGAGGAGCGCGAGAGCCTCAGCGACACCGCCTCGGTCGCGTGCACGCTGGCCTCGACGGCGACGGCCGTCTCGATCGTCGGCTCGTCGCCGGCCGTGTACGCGCGCGCCTGGACGCGCCTGCACCGGCGCGTCGTCGACATCAACCACACATGCCGCACGGACCACGACGACGAAGACCTGCCCTGGACGCCGGGCGCCCTCGGTTTCTAGGCACCACGTGGCATCACGTGAGGAGGACTGTACGCGTAGGGCGCCGCTCACGGCGGCTCAGCGCTGCGACGCAGCGGTGACGACGTCGATGACGCTGCTGCATCGCATCCGGTCGTCGCCGAGCTACCTGTTTATAAAGTGCTATTTGATATGTACGCTCGTGACGCTGTTTGCTGCGCGGCCGCTGTCGTCGCGGCTGAATGCGAATGGCCCATGGACGTGGTATGAGTCGACCGAGGGTGGCCATGGCCTGTCGTCGTGGGGGCGCATGCAGGCGCTGCTTGCGAGCGCGACGCGTCGCGAGGGCCGTGCATCTACGTCGACATCGCAGGCGGCGTCCGCGACGGACCGCCACTCGGTCACGGGCGCCCCATCGAGCCCCCATGCGACGGGCCTGGGCTTTTGGTGGCAGGAGCGGCGCTTTCCGTTCCTGTTTCCGCCACCGCAGATCCCGCTGAGCCTCGCGCCGCCCGTGCGCCTGCCGAGAATCCCGCTGTTCGAGCGGTGGCGGCTGCGGTGGCACGACATGTCGCATTTGCGCCGCCTGGTCGCGTACGACGACCAGGACACGGAGACGTTCCCGGAGCTCGAGTGGGATGCGCATGTACGATGCTCCAGTGAGCTGCACGACGAAGAGAAGGCAGCGATCTACCAGCGGCGCATCCACATGTCGTCGCACGGCGCCAATACGCTCGCGCAGTTTCTCCAGCTGCCCGACGACGAGTATGTGCACCCCGACGATGTGCCGCTGATCGCGATTGGCGGCTCCGGTGGCGGCTATCGCGCCATGTACGGCTACACGGGCTTTCTGAAGGAGGCGGAAAACACGGGCCTGTGGCAGTGCACGATGTGGACGTCGGCGGTCAGTGGCTCCTGCTGGACGCTGGCGGCGTATTATACGATTGCCAAGTGCTCGACAGACGTGCTGGTCGCGCATCTGCTCGCGATGGCCCATGAGGAGGCGCATCCCATGAGTCTGCAGGCGATGGACCGCATTGCGCGCTCGTCGCACGGCATCTACTACCTGCTGGGACCGCTGCTGCGCAAGTCCCGGAACAAGTCGCTGCAGTGCCGCATCATGGACTTTTACGCGACCCTCGTCCTGTCGTACCAGTTTCTGCCGCGACCGCTCTCCCTCTTCGGCACGGACTACTCCTACAACGGGCCGAGCTCGGACCGCGAGCCGAGTCTGCAGGAGCACAGCATGTGGACCAAGTACGAGCCGAGCGAGGGCCTGAGCCGCAAATCGTTCCAGTGGTCCAAGGTGTGGAAGCGTGCGCACATTGACGAGGGTCTGCAGCCCATCCCCATCATGACGGGCGTGCGGCGTGTGTGGCGCCCACACAGCAAGGCCGAAGTCGCCGTCGTTGAGCAGGCGCCAGGCGTCGAACGCGCGCCGCTCGTGGGCAGTGGCTACGACTGGTACGAAATCTCGCCACTCGAGTTGGGATGCCGCAACATTGGTGCTTGGATCCCGACTTGGGCCTACGGCCGCGCATTTGAGAACGGCACATCGACTCACCGCGCCCCCGAGGAAATGCTGGCGTCGATCGTCGGGCAGTGCACGGGCGCTCCCGCCGGCCCGCTGACCGCGTACATTTCCACGATGCTGGCATCGATTCCGCAGGGCACCGTCATGTCGACTCTGCTCAAGTGGGTCAACGACTTTGTCATGATGAAGCAGTGGGAAAAGCGGTGGGGCAACCCGATCCGCGCCGCTGACGAGCCCAATCCGTTTTATGGCCGTGGCATGGACGATGTCGTCGTGGACATGCGCGAGGCAGATGTAACTCCGCCGCCCAAGGCCGTCACAAAGCCGCCGGAGGCGGAGCCTGCGCCTGCCGAGACGCACTCCCAGGAAGGGACCCACTTTCTCCCATGGGACGGGCGGCAGACGAGCGAGCAGATCAATGCCTTTTTTGCACGCCTGCCGGCCGTTGAGCTGCGTCCGCGCCGTGCCAGTGATGCGTCGGCATCCACATCGCTCTACGAGCACGACCCCGAGACGTTCATGGCACCGATCGAGGATCTGGAGGCCCAGGCGCCCACGGAGCCGCCGCGAACCAGGCAGTGGCGCTGGGAGCACACGCGCCGTCTGCGGCTCATGGACAGTGGCCTGTCGAACAACCTGCCGAATCATGTGCTGGCCCGCGACGAGCGGCAGGCGGATGTGATCATCTCGTTTGATGCGTCGTCAGACGTCAAGACCGGCGCGGCGATTGAGCGCATCCACGAGTTTGGGCGTGAGTGCGGCATCCACATCCAAAAGCGCCCTCCCAAAGAAGGTGAAGAGCCTCCTGCACCCTCGCCCACCTCAGAACAGGGTGCAGATACCGCGTCCATGTCGCCGTCCGACATGGAGCGGCAATGGCAGAGTGAGGCGGATCACATCCGTCGGGCATATGAGCCACTGTACGCACAGCGCTTTGACGGATGGCGGCTGCGGAAAGATAAGTCGACGGATCGTGCGCCGGACGTGCACTTTGTCTACTGCCCCCTGTTGCCCAATGCCGCTCAACCCGGTTTTGATCCGACCACCGCACACTACAGCACCTCGTACAATTTGATTTGGACGGCCGACCAGGTTCGCGCACTCCTACGCACAGCGATGGCCAATGTCGAGGAGGGTAGTCGTGCCGTCGGCGTGATTCGCGAGGCCGTGCGCGAGGCCTACGAGTCGCGCAAAAAGACCCGTCTCGAGCGCGAAGCTCAATCGGCCTCGAGACGCATGGCTCGAGCTGAAGCCGCCAGAGAGGCGCACGGCCCCCAGGAACCTTCCAACACGCCTCAACAGGCCATGTCGGCGGAGACAGATGCCCAAGCACAGGGGGCTGCGCCCTCCCTGCCTATAGACGGCCCCCGGATGCTGGCGCCGCCGGTCGCTGGATAGGAGATACCCCCGGACAGTTGCTTATGTAATGACGAAGAGAGACCGACCGATCGGCCGTTTTTCTTCCTGGGCCATGACGATGAACTTGATGCCGCGTGGCGTGTTGGCACGCACGTTTGCGTCGAGTGCGATGCGTGCCACATTGCCAGCTGAGCCCAAGGCATATGCGAAGCATGTGCCGGAAGTAGCACCGCCGCCCCAGACGCATGGTATCCATGTCGCGACGCTGCAGCTCAAGAGCCATCATGCACAGACGTTTGATCTCGACTTTTTCGCTGACTTTGCGATGCGTGCAGCCCACGCATTTCAGATTCCCACGGGTGGTGTGGCCATGCTCCCCATTCGCACCACACTCTGGACCGTGCCGCGTGGTCCATTTGTGCATAAAAAGTCGCAAGAAAATTTTTGGCGGCGGATTCACCGTCGGAGCATCAAGGTGTTCGATGCCAGTGACGAGACCGTGGAGCGTTGGCTCCATTTCCTCCGCGTGCACGAGATGCCCGGTGTCGCATCCAAAGTCCAGCTCTTCCGTCGATACCCGCTGGGCGTGGGTCGGCATATGGAGTCGGCGGCCTTGGTACAGGACGACACAACGCCGCAAGACGTGCGTGCGATGGCCGAGCAGATTTTGCGCGCGCAAAAGCCATAACTCTACATAGGTATAGCGATGCTACAACAGTGCATCGGTCGATGAAGGTGGCGGTGTAGCACACGCCCGGCGGCTATGCACAAGGGCAGCACGAGAGAGGAGGGCCCATGACTGATGCTTCCGCACGGAGGCACCAGGGGAAGATGCGCTGCCAGAGAGCTCATCATGAAGGACGGGTGACTCGGAGAGGAGATAGGATGAAGCATACTCAGGAGGCGTATAGGTGCACCAGGCACGCGAAGAAGAAGAGGGACCCGTTCCACACTGCATGCTGAGCCGGATATCGTGTTCATGTTGGGTGGCGGCAGGCAACGAGTAGCTGCGCTCCATGGGCATGCTGGCATAGTGACTCGGCTGCATGGGAATGGGGACCGAGGGCGTGGGGGTATGAAGGGTGGGTGCCGTGAATGGCATAGGGCTGTCCAGCGCCTCGACGGACGCCAAAGATGGGCACGCTACGTAGCTAGGCCCCTTGGCAGTACCCAGGAACATAGTGAAAGGGGACGGCGAGCCTAAGGAAGCCATCTGCCGCCCGTATGGGGTGAGAAAAAACACCCTAACGGCCTTGAGCTCAGTAGGTTCCTACTGGATCCACGCAGCCAACCGCGTCGCATGTGAGCACGTCAGAAGAGCGTCGTGGAGCGTTTGGAAACGTGCAACGCGCCAATACGAGACGTGATTCGCTAATGACCTCTGCCCTGTCTGTGTCTCCAATCACCTGGGCAGGTGGCCGCCCGGCCGACGCAGACAACACGAGCCCCATAATTCCCAGCCAAAGGGTCCGAGCTGCCGTATTGGGTGGCATGCAGTGATACATAAGCAGCATGCTCTTCGGGTATCCTATCTAGACCTAGATCAGGCTCATTTCCAGCGTCCATACGCGTCTTATCCACACGCGCACCAACTGCCCCTTGCCCTGCTCCAGCCAGCTGCGCTCCAGCGGCGAGAGTGTTCCGTAGATATGCGGGGGCACAACAGCTGGCGTCGCGGTCGTGGGGCGAATCGGCACCACGAGATCTATGCCGTCCCACCAGCACTTGCGCTGTTGTGTCAGTAGCCTGTACGTACCGCTGGCTTGCGCCAAAATAGTAAGAGTTTTTGTGTCGTGGACAGCTGCTGATGGTTTACACGTAGCGAACCGCCCTGGCCGTCGTCGGTCCACTCGCCTAGCTCCTCGTCCGTGGGCGTCTGATTTACAGGGATGCCCAATTCCATGTCGATGCCAGCACGCTGTACACCAATGGGCCGCCGTAGCGGGGGCGCATGGGGCGGCGCGCCGTCCGGCAGCTCGCCAGGTTGCGTCACACCCGTTTTGAGCAGCACGAGAGCCATGCTCGTAATCGCACACCGCGCTGGCTCACGAGCGCGATAGCCCCACTGGTCTTGGGGCTCAAAGCCGCTCATACATAGCATGTCAATCAGGTGCTGCTCGGCCATGTTGTTTTCTTTGTTCACGTTGCGCTGTAGCGCCGTGAAAATTTGGCGGCGGGCAAGAAGGGCATCGCCGCATGCATTCTTGAGTTGGGTAAATTCAGGCGTGGCGTTCGGCGGCATATTGGGGGGCGTATGGGGCATGGCTGCCGTGCGTGCCATGGCTTTGGGTGGGATAGTGAAGAACTCGAGCTCTTCGCGCAGCAGGATCACAGCCTGTTTGTGGAAGAGCGGGAGATGCAAAGGTTGCCCGAGCCCATTGACCATCTCACCGTTCATCGCATCCGCAAAGTCGAGGTAGTGGGGACTCAGACCCGCACCGCGGTATACGCCAGGCATGGTGTCTGTGCCATAAAAGTATTCCTGAGCGCGGCGAAAAAACGATAGCACGAACTGTAAGCACTGTGCATCCGAATCAACAGAGTATACTTGCTTTCCCTCACTCGCGTCGTCGTCTCCAGCGGCAGGGTCCGGCAGCATCAGGCCATTGGGGAAAAGGCACAGCAAAATGGACTCTGGCAGACTCATCAGCGTGTCTCGGTCAATGACGAAGCACACGCCACGCAGATCTAGATATAGCCGCGAGAACGACGGCATGCCGTCAGCAGACGATTCGAACTCGTCCCCCATAGTGCAGCAGGCAGAAACGGCGCGCCTTGGCGTCGGGCACGACATGTGCGCGTCGCGCCACGTGGTCGAAAATGGAGGGGCGCCTGTAGCGCCCTCGTTGGCCAACACCGCCATGGTCTTGTCGACGCACATTGCGCGTGTGTCGGATTCGCTGCCCCTCGCACAGAGTGTGGACGATGTACAGGGCCCTGATCTGACGCAGTACAAGCAGCAGGCTAAGCTCATTTTTCGAAAACTGACGCCGTCGTCTGAGACGCGATGCAGTATCGATAGTGGCCCCATGTCGCTGCACTACCTCGTGCACCCGCCGCCCAGTGACCCGTCGTCGGTAGTGTACCTGACAATTACAGAGGCCTCATATCCACGCAAGCTGGCGTTCTCGTACCTCGATGAGCTCGCGCGTGAATTCGAGATGAGCTATGGCCGACAGATCCTGCAGCGCACGCTACGTCCGTACGCTTTCGTCGCGTTTGATACATTCATGCAGCGCACGAAGCGGCTGTATGCGGATAGTCGCACGGCCGAATCGACGGCTGGCTCCCATCTCGACAAGCTCAACGAGGATCTGCAGGATGTGCAGAAGATCATGACGAAGAACATGGAAGACTTGTTATGGCGTGGTGATAGTCTCGATCGTACGTGCGCCCTCACTGACGCGTGCAGACATGTCGACGCTCTCCTCGTCGCTGCGCGACGAGTCGCTCAAATACCGCCGTGCGGCCCGAAAAATCAACGTCGATGCTATGATTCGCAAATACGCTCCGTACGTATGTGTAGCTGACCGTGCAGGATTGGCGCGCTGGTGCTCCTCTTTCTCTTTATTCTCTACGTCAAGTTTGGTTAGGCGTATGTAGGTGCCATGGCGCAGGTGGAGTCGTATACACGTGGCGCGACGCGCGTCCTACGATCCCTCATGGACGACGACCGTGCATCCAAAGGCGGGGGAGAAGATGAGGGGACCAAACTCTCGCGCTGGAGTGCGACACGTCTTGCAGAGATGCAAGCGGTCTTGAATCAGCGACTGGGGCCTGAATTTCTGAGCCAGCGGCCAGGTCCGGGAGGTGGTGGGCGCAAGCTGACGTACATTGAGGGATGGCGCGTCGTGGATCTCGCTAACGAAGTGTTTGGCTTCAATGGCTGGTCTACGAGCGTCAGGAGCCTGGAAGTGGACTTTTTGGATGTCCAGGCTGAGACGGGGCGATGCCAGTGTGGCGTCAGTGCGATTGTGCGAATCACGCTGCAGGACGGCGCGTACCATGAGGATGTGGGCTATGGACACGCCGAAGGCGTGCGAGGCAAGCATGCCGCGCTAGAGAAATGCAAGAAGGAGGCGATCACTGACTCGATCAAGCGCGGGCTCAAGACGTTCGGGCGTCTCCTGGGCAACTGCCTGTACGACCAGCACTATACCACCCAACTCGCCCGGATGTCTACGCCTGCGCGGCCACCGCTCCAGCCGCGGGACTTGTACCGCGGCCACAGCACGAAGCGACCGCCACCGGATGAGGGCCCGACGCGGCCGCCCCCGAAAGCTGCGCCGACCAAAGAGCCGCCCTCGGACGATCTGTGGAACGACGACAGCGAGGCAGCGACCATGGCCCTGGAGCTCGAGCTGGAAGATGATATGCTTCTACGACAGTCCCAGATAGCGCAGGAACTAGATGAAAATGTGTGAGCTTACCTCCTCTGCGTGCGCGCGGCCATCTGCATGCTCTCAATTTCCGACTCGAGCTGCTTGATAGCGCTGTGAGCCGTTTCGAGGTCCTTATTGAGGCGGTCGCGCTCGGCAATGAGGTGCTGCTCCCACTGACGGAAGCGGCCCTCCTCGAGCTTGACCTGGTCCGTGAACTTGCGGCGAAGCGCCTCTTCTTCCTCCTTGAAGCGCGGGTTTTCGAACCTCTTGACGCGTGGCTCGCCATACTTGCGCGTCTCCATCTGTGTCTGGCGGTAGTTTTCGTAGTGGTAGTCCTCAGTGTTGGTAATCAAGTCGAGCATGTGCGTTCGGATCAGGAGTGAGCGCAGCTTTTTAAAGTCGCAGTGGTGCTCGTTTTCGACTTCAGCCACACCCCAAAGATATTCACGGCCACGGACGATGCGTCCATCGTGCGTGCGCACGTCCTGGGTGCTGCCGATAATGCTGAACGGCATGGACGACATGAGCGCCCGAGCATGCTCGGCACTTGCCTCGTCAATGGCGTCGACGGGTGGCGCAAATACAGAGATGCCGTGCGTACGGATCACGTTGCGGATGCGCTCCTTAAAGATGGCCAAGTCGCGCCGCGTGAGTGTATCGGCTTTGGCGATCACGGGGATCAGATTGACACGCTGGGAAAGGCGCTTCATGACCTCGATATCGAGCGGCTTGAGCGTATGGCCCGTTGGCGCAATAAAGTACAGACACGCATGCACACGGGTGTCGATGAGCTGGCTGCGGTCGGGCTGCTGCTCCTGACGCAGATACGACTCGTGCTGGTCGTCAATAAAGTCGATGAGCGGTACCCAGCAGTCGCGGTTATTCACATAGTCGCCGAAGCCGGGCGTGTCGACAATCGTGAGGTTCACGCGGAACTGCTTTTCCTCCAACTCGGCTCGGATCACATCGACCTCGACAGCCTTGTCGAGCTGCGTCATATGGCGCTGCGCATAGTTCGTTCCGGGCGCGAGCTCAGTGCGAAAGAGTGTGTTGATGACTGTGTGTGAGATTATCGTACGTACGCGTTGTCTTGCCCGTGCCACTCTCACCGACCACCATGAGGGTAAAGTTGGCCGTCCGGCGCGAGGCAATGCGGTGGCGCTGATTCGGGAGATTCGAAATGCCTTCATGTTAGCTGAGACCACATACCGATAGGCTCAGTAGTCGTTGTTGTCATCGTGGACAACCCGTCGACAGCTGCCATCGCTGTAAGGATAAGAAACAAACAGGTGCCTCGACCCACAACAAGGCCAACTCGAGCGCGCTCCCAACCGCTGCCCGTACGCATATGCATCTCGGCCGAAATGGGATGGCGTGTGCCTCCACGTGATGTCGCAGGTCGTCGTCCTGGCTTCCTGATGGACTTTCAGGACCGTGCAGGCAACAAGGGCGCGGGTCTCGCCAGTGCGAGCGACGCGGCGAGGGACCGTCGCGAGCGACTCCGCCGCCTCGCGATGGAGACGATCGACGTATCTAAGGATCCATACATTCTAAGGAACCATCTTGGCAGCTTGGAGTGTCGACTGTGCTTGACGATGCATGCGAATGAGGGCTCCTACCTCGCACATACCCAGGGCAAGAAGCATCAGACGAATTTACAGCGCCGCGCCGCGATGGATGCGCGCTCTAATGACGTGCATGGCCAAAAGGCAGCCACGGCCCTTCTTGCCCCTGCGCCCGAGATGCCGAAAAAGACCTTTGTCAAGATTGGTCGTCCTGGCTACAAGATTACCAAGATTCGTGAGCCGTCCACGCCCGACAAAGGGGGCCGGGTAGGCCTGCTCTTCGAGGTGCACTTACCGGAAATCAAGGACGGTGTCGTGCCACTCCACCGATTTATGAGCAGTTTCGAGCAGCGCAAAGAGGCACCGAATCGAGCTTGGCAGTACCTCCTCGTGGCCGCAGAGCCCTACGAGACGATTGCCTTCAAGTTGCAAAGCCGCGAAATTGATCGTTCACACACCATCATTCTGCCTGGCACCCCACTGCCGGAACAGCACGACGAGCCAGGTACCTGGAGTCACTGGAACCACGTCGACAAGACCTATACCATCCAAGTGCTCTTTCGTCCCCTTGTATCATAGCACTTGCAGCATATCTTGCACATGTACAAACTTTTCACGCGGCTTGCCGAGTGCCTGACCGCGCTCGCGCTCAGCGGCATCGATTCGCTGCCAGTCGGCGTACGACACTACCCGCTGGCCACGCAGAGCTTCAGGTGTACCACGCAGCGCCTCCTTTTCTCCAACAGATGCGCACAGCGTACGCGTCTTGCCGTCCGGTGCATGCCAGTCGGTCAGCATTTCGTCTGCGACGCCGAAAGCATCCAACATCGTCGACACGATGATGCCCACAGGCCCCGTCGCAAGCCAACCAGAAACGTACATGCCGGGCACTGGCTGGCCATCGCGAATGACACGTCGGCGCTCATTGGGAATAATGTGCCGCTGAGAGTCGAATGGCACAGGTAGCGACGACGTGCCGGCCAGCGGCTGCGATCGGTATCCAACACTCGCCAGAACGAGATCAGCAGGCGTCGTTTCTGTGGCACCCGTCGTCACAGCACGTCCATCGCGCACTTCTGTCACGTCCCATTCGGCCTGTCTCACGCGTTTGTCACCGTAGAAGGCTTTGGGCGAGCGAAGAAGCTGGAGGCCCCAGCGTGGCGTGTGGTCTGGTGCGTATGGTGTCTTGCTGCCCTTGGCCAGCTGCGTGAGAAGACGCGTCATGGCTCGCTTATGAGAGACATTGTCACTGTGCCCCACTTCTGCCAGTGCCTGCTGAAGGTGGGCAGGATCCAATGGCTGGCACGGCGCATGTGACAAGTTGAGCATCTCACGTAGCTCCTTGTTCGTGAATGCTAGTTGAGCTGCGCCGCGGCGCACGTACAGGTCGACACTTTCGACGTCCCACGTACGCAAGTGCTCTAGCACAGGCTGAGGTGCATCGGTATACTGCAGCGTTTCGTCTTTGGGGGCCGACTTGCACTGCCGCAAGAGAATGCGTGCCACATCGAGGGCAACGTTGCCTGCTCCCACCACAGCCACGTGTCGAAGATCGTGGCCCTCCATGCGGGGAAACGGCGCATCAGGCGTATGAGCGTCAGGGTGGCCATTGTACCACTGCACAAAGTCGAACGCTGTGTGTATGTGCTCGAGGCCGTCAGGACCCGTTCCAGGAAGGTGTAGATGCCGTGCATCAGAAGCGCCATACGCAAAAAGAATATGTGTGTAATAGGGTGCCATGCAGGAGAGGGGCACAGGGACCGCGGCGCTGGGGAGCACATCGGCTCCGCCGGTCACTTGCACATTACCCAGGAACGTGAAGCGAGGATCGCGCGCGACCTCGTCAAACTTGTTCTCGACATTACGCACCTCTGGGTGGTCTGGTGCCACGCCGTATCGCACGAGCCCAAAGGGTGTAGGCAGACGCTCGTACATGTGGATATCTACGCCATTTTCGCCTGTTCCGCATTGGGCATCAAACGAATGTAGGATCCTCGAAGCGGCATAAAAGCCTGAAGGTCCAGATCCAACGATCGCGACGCGCATCGGTGGCGCATACGTCGTCAGAGACGCACTAAAGCGCCGGACGGACGTGCTGAACATGATCGAAGGTGTGGAGGCCATGGAAGATACGGCCATGATACACTATGTACACCGGAACCGGGCCGATGCCGTGCACTAGGCCAGGTCAGGGTTGATGAGCCAATCGAGTTGGGTGTTTTCGAGATGGTCGTCCCAATCATAGAGGAACTGGAAAACACCCTGTCCTAGTTCCTGCCTCAGGGCCAAAGCGAGCGACTCTGGTTGGGGCACTTGGACCTGCACAGTGCGTCCCTGAACCGTGGCATCTATGGCGCCGCGGACATCCACCAATTTAGTGCCATTGAGCTGGGGTGAGAGACGAGATACGTACACTAAAAAGCAGCGGTGCGTGACCCATCCTGGTGGCCAGAGTCTTGGCCAAGGCGGCCGTGGTAGGCGACAAGTCCTTTTGTGCTAGATGCTCAGGCACCTCGTACAGACCCAGAATCTGCTGGTGGTGCTTGGCTGTGTGCGCTTCAACCAGGGCCATACCGGCCTCGGTCATGGGGCTGAGCGTGTGCCAGTGATGCACGAACGGGATCACATCCTCCACACGCTCGCGAGTCGTGCCTACGAGTATGCCGATGACCGTAGATGACATGTACTTGGCAGAGTGGTACACGATCTTGCGATAGGCAAGCGGTGCCACCTCCAGGCTCTGTGTGGTCATGGCCATGGTGCAGGGAGCGGAAAGAATCGCAACGTGGCTTTTTCCCTCCACTACCACCGACCGTCCTATGGGGGAACCAACGACCACGGCGGAGCTGCCTACGCTCAAACTCTTGCTCATCGGATCGTCGGGTGTGGGCAAGTCCGCATTCGTGAGAAGGTATACAGACGACCTATTTGTTGAAGATGACGCGGCCGCAACGATCGGCGTGGATTACAAACTCAAGAGTGTTTGTGTGGACGGCAAGTGGTTCAAGCTGAGTATATGGGACACAGCTGGCCAGGAACGGTACCGCACACTCACAAGCAGCTACTATCGCGGCGCACAAGGCGTCGTTTTGATGTACGATATCACGGATCGGCGTACCTTTGAAGATGTCTCCGAGTGGATCCGTGAATTACGCATGTTCCAGGGCGACGTACCACCCGTGTGCTTGTTGGTCGGCAACAAAACGGATGTGGACGAGGAGCGGCAAGTGACCACAGAACAGGGACGTGACTATGCCGATGAAAAAGGTATGCTATTCATGGAATGCAGTGCCAAAGCGGGGCGCCGTGTCGATGAGGCCTTTGACGAGCTTGTGCGCAAGATTGTCACAACTCCTGCCCTCTGGCTCCATGTGGCACCTGGCGTGCGACGCCCAGGTGATCGTATTCCTGGTGGTGCGCCTGATGCAGGAGGCGTCATTTCTCTGTCAGGTGTATCAAGCTATGTTACCGCTGCGCAGGATCGTTGTGGATGCTAAGCCGTGGACTGTTTCGTGAGCTCCTTGTGGACATGCGCGCTGGTATCGGTCCGCAAGATCTCACGCAGCATAACAGTGGCGTAGGACGATGGCGGAAGTTCAAAGGAAAGCTTCATCGCCAAGTATGGCGCCTCGCTCTGGGTGGGTATGGAAACGCCCAAAAGAGCCTCTTCGTCCGTTGCGCAGAGCGGCGCATTCGCATCGGCATACGTGAGGAATTCGCACCGCAAGTTCCGCGGCTTGTGAATGAGGCGTCGGTACGCGCCTTTGAGGCGGTACTCTGGTTGATGCGAGGACGAAAGAGAGTCAGGTGTCAGGCCGTCTTGTTGAAGCATATCCGTGTACAATTGCTCTAGCCATCCGTCCTGTGGAAGGCGCACATCAGCGCCGGGCATGGGCATCACGACGTCATCCATCGAATGTTGCGCGACAGTCTCCGCATCAAGGACGTGGATCGACTCGTCTGAATGCTGCACGAGATCACCCACGACAGGTGACAATGCGCCGAAACGTGCCACGCGCTCTGACACCAACCTGTTCCAAAGGTAGGATTGGTACGCATGGACATACATGAGACGGAGAGAGCGAGGTATATTTTGGAAAGGACCTAGCGCATCGTTGGGCGACCAGCCGGGCATCTTCATTTTTTCGAGCACAGCGCGCTCTGCCACGCCTTTCTTGGGCATCAAGCGGTAGGCATCTTCATACCGTTTTTCTGCCACGGCTGCCTGAGCCTGTCGCGTCGCGAGCACAGCGGGGGGTGCATCCTCCTCGTCCGCATCACCGTGAAGGGCACCTGCCTCCAGCACCAGGCGGAGTGCCTCTCGGAAGTCCTTGCGCAGTACAGCAATGCCCACTTGATGCGTGGATACAAGACCCGTACCGAAACGCTGCATGCCGAAGTAATTAATGAATCCATGCGCCTCAAGATCGCGGACATGTTCGCCGAGGATGTGCTGAATATCATCACTGGGTGTGGCAGTATCAGTCCAGCGGACGTCGCGCAGCGTTATGGTAAAGTGATTGCCACGTAACATGCCGAACTGAAGTGGCGCATCTGCGTAGGAAAGGTGCGCAATACGCAGACCACGCTCGGCACGCGTCGTGACAGCATCGTGCACGGTCCGGCGCTGCTTTTGGCCCGGGGCACTACTGATCGGCTGCCCAATATGATTGACTCTGTCCCACACCTCACGCAGAGTCCGACGTCCCCGCTGTAGAGCCACTCGTTGGACGGTCACGGCGCGCTTGTCCTTGGTGCCAGCCACACTGAGCGCGTTGACAGAAGAGGCGCGTCCCCGGTGATCTAGCTTAAGAAAGCGTGCGAGCCATTGCAGTGCCTCTTGGCTATCCCGATTTGTCTTTTGCAAAGTAAAATGAATATATGGTGGCGCTGCAGCAGCCTCCGCGTCAGGGTCGTCGCGAGAGGATCGCCGCGTCGTGTTCTGCTGTACACGCACAGCAGAGCCCTCAGGCACTTGGATGGTCTCAGACATGAGACGATCGCCCGCCAAAGCACGGAGGACGCGGTGAATGTGCGTTCGGTGCGACTTGTCTGTCAAGACACAGGAGTCGACAGGGCCCTGCAGACATCCAGCCTGGACGTCAGACAGTCGGTCGCCAAAAAAGTCGCGTAGGTCGTCCCATGACCCCTGTGGCTTCTTCGAGTCCCAGACCGGCGGAGGATCCAGGCTGGTGATGCTTACCATGCGGCCATCTGCCGCCAGCTCATGGACGATAAAGTCGGCATACCGCTGCTTTATGATGGCGTGAACGGGTCGCCAGCCCGGATGCACGTAAGCCAAGAGTCCGACGTCTGACTCATATGTACGCCCGCTTGGTTCTGTGCGTTGTCGTTTGGATGGATGTTCGCTCTTATCAGCGGATGACATGCCAGATAGGAACGACGGCGCCGCGCTGTCCTCTCAGGCCGCGGTTGACAATGATGGAGGTCACGTGCATGATAAGCTATCGCTGAGAGTGCGAACATGACCACGTGGTTATGCAGGGTTATCTGGGTTCCCCCTTATCTGCTCTCGGTGTAGCAGATAGGTGACTTGGGCATGATAACCGCAGAGACCTCATTGTTCTTGAAAAAGCGCGGCTGGACATGGATGCTGTGCTTCATTTTTGGGCTACGTGTTGGCGATGGTGCAATTTCATACGACGGCGGAGAATAATATCCAGTGGACTACGAGTGATGGCCGGGCCGTCGTGTATAACCTGGGCGATATGGCGTGGGTATTGACATCCACGTGTCTGGTTTTTATCATGATTCCTGGCGTGGCGCTGCTATACTCGGGGCTGCTTCGTCAGAGGAATGCATTCACCGACATGGCGATGTCAGTCATGGTCTTGGCGGTAGCCTCCATTGAATGGTTCTTTTGGGGCTACTCACTTGCATTTAGCCCTACAAGCAGTAAATTTATCGGCAATCTCTATCATTTTGGTCTGATGCACGTCGATATGCAAGCACTGCCCGGTGTTGCGAATATACCTGTACTCCTCTACGCGCTGTATCAGCTCATGTTTGCTGCGCTCACGCCGGTGATTGCATGTGGTGCGTTCGCTGGGCGCGCAAGAGTGGGGCCTGCGCTGCTCTTTACGTTCTGCTGGTGCACGATTGTATACAACCCTATTGCCTGTTGGACCTGGAATTCGAATGGCTGGAGCTACACGATGGGCGGCTTGGATTATGCTGGTGGCACACCTGTTCACATTAGCTCTGGTACAGCGGCTCTGGTCATCTCACTATACCTTGGCTACAAGTACGGATCGCAAAGTATGGAGTTGCCGGCACGACCGCACAACACCACGTGCATTATTCTGGGCACCGTGTTTATTTGGTTTGGGTGGTTCGGTTTTAACGGTGGCTCGGGCGCGGGCGCTAACCTTCGTTCCGCGCAAGCCATGATGGTGACGCACATTGCGGCGTGTGCAGGTGGGATTACACTGCTACTTCTGGACTACCGCTTTGACCGCAAGTGGTCTGTCATTAGTTTCTGCTCAGGTGCCATGGCAGGACTTGTTGCCATTACACCGGCTTCTGGCTATGTTGGCACGCCATCGGCGCTGGTATTCGGTGTGGTGGGCTCCGTCGCATCGCATTTGGCGACGCCCATGAAGGATGTGCTTGGCTACGATATCTTTGTCGTGCATGGTCTTGGTGGTATGGTGGGCAATGTGCTGACCGCGCTGTTCGCTGATGGCCGCATTGCCACCTTTGATGGAACGAGTCCAACGGAGAGTACTGGCTGGATCAACCATCACTGGGTGCAGCTCGGATACCAATTGGCCGATTCTTGTGCGGGCTTTGCATGGACGTTTGTGATGACCCTCATCCTGATGGTGGTGATTGATCATGTTCCTTGCTGTGCATTCCAATGCGATGAGGACGTGTCGATGGTCTCAGATCTTCCTCAGTCACTCGAGCATGGACTATCTTCATCGCAGGACATGGACAAGGCACCCGCGGCCGTCATGCCGTTCGAGCAAGTCGTCCCGGACCTGGAGACGGGCGCTGGACCCAGCGGCATCGAGACGATGGATGACACGGAGAGCATCACTGAGAAGGGTGTCGTCACCAACGCCACGCTCTCTTCTTGACTTACAAAATCCATGTCATGGATACCTGTAAATAGAATGGCGCCTTGTGCGCGCATGTACCATACTACCCAGGATTTCAGCGGCTTCTGTCGTGATAGGCACGTGACGGTGCAGGATGACAAAGGACTGGTGCCGCGTCCCCAGATGCCCCGAGCGACCACTCCCGACAGGGCAGCGTGTCGATACCGGGTACGGGATGTCGCTGCAAAATATATCCAAGTCTGCTGTGCGGATCGGCAAAAATTATATCAAGGGATATACGGATACGCAGATCAAGGTCCGTGAGGCTACGTCAAACGATCCATGGGGTCCGAGTGGAGCACAGCTCAATGAGCTCTCGCAGCTGAGCCACAACCCGACCGACTTTATCGAGATGATGGAAATCCTGGATAAGCGACTGAATGACAAGGGGAAAAACTGGAGGCACGTATTCAAGGCGCTGTCTGTCCTGGACTACCTGCTGACGTCGGGTAGCGAGAATGTATGGAACTACTTCCATGACAACATATACATTGTCAAGACTCTGAAAGAGTTTCAGTACGTGGATGATGCCAACATTGATCAGGGCATCAATGTGCGCCAGAAGGCGAAGGATATAACAGCCCTGCTGCTGGACGACTCGCGCATGCGACACCGTCGCCGAATGCGCATGGAGGAAGAGACGCGCTTCCGTGATCCAGGCGATTACACCGACGATGCGGGCCGCCGAAGGAGACAGCGTGAGCAGGAGCGCATGTCTGCCGAGGACCGAGAGCTGGAGCAGGCGCTCGCCGAGTCACGCCGCATGGCCCAGGAGGAAGAGGAGCGGCGGCGTCGAGCAGCTGAGGATGAGTCAAACCTGCAACAGGCACTCAGAGCGTCGCGTGAAGAGGAAGAAAAGCGGAAGCAAAACGAGACGCTGATTGACCTGGACAAGGAAGAGAGCGGCTCGCTTCAGCCACAGTACACGTCCTTCATACCATTTCAGGCGACGGGCTTCAACCCATTCTTCCAGGCGCAGATGCAGCAGCAGGAAATGCTTCAGCAGCAGTACCTTCAGCAGCAAGAGTACCAGCGCCAGCTTGCCTTGCAGCAGGCGGCCCAGCAGTACCAGTACATGATGACGCAACAGCCGGCGGTGATGATGCCGCAGCCCACGAGCTTCGGCTCGAACAACCCGTGGCTGTCGCCATCGGCACCGGCGCCGGCTCCGGCGCCAGAGCCCGCCTCCCAAAAGACTGATACCCTGATTAACTTGGACGGATCTGAAGAAGAAGGACCTGAAGATCCCGAGCCGATGCCGATGCCGAAGCCGCAGGGCCCGCCTCGTGCCAAGGTCACCAACATGAACCCAGAGCTGAATCGGCTGCTCGCGTCTGGTGATGGAGTCGATACCTTTGGCAACACGGGCGACATGCGTCTAGGGCCCAATGCAGCCATGTGGCACCAAACGATGCAGCAGCAGCGGACGGGTCAGGCAGGATCCAATCCATTTGCGAAGTGAAAAAGAGAGATGCTATAGTTGATTTGTAAATGATACAAAGGGTTGGGCATTACGATGGCGATACCCAGAAAGAGAGCGAGATGACAAGGTAGAGAGCCACGAGCAGGGCGCCCTCGAGGTAGTTGCTCTTGCCGTCCTGGATGAGCGAGTTGACGAGCAAGACGGACACAACGAGGTTGATGGTCTCAAAGTCGTGGAAGTACAGCGTCAGCGGCTGACCGACGGCCCATCCGACAAGCACGAGCACAGGCACCAGACCCAGGCAGATTTGGACAGAGCTGCCGACCGAGACACCCAGGACAATCTCCATCTTGTCCTTGGCCGCCATCCACACCGACGTGACGTGTTCAGCGGCATTACCGACGATCGGAAGCAGGATGGTACTAATAAACACTTTGGAGATGCCATAGTTGTTTGCGACGTCGTCGATGGCCGAGACGAGGTAGTCGGCGTTCACTGAAGTGATGAGCGTGATGATCAGAAGAGCCAGAATCGAGGCCTGCGGCGACATGTCGGGCTGTTCTTCTTGCTCGTCCTGCTCCCGTGCAGGACTCTCATACAGGAACGAGTGCGTGCGCAGCTGGAAGACGAGGTAGCCGACGTAGATCAAGAGCAAGATCACAGCTGTGCCACGCGAGATGAACAGGATGCCACCCAGCGCATCGAAGGTGCCAGGAGCGGGCTTCTCGAGCGGCGCACCCGATGCGCCGTTGGACGAGAACACGGTCGAAAGGATATCTTTGCCGGCGTTTCCATTCTTAACAGAGCCCCAGTAGGCTGCGGGGAGGACCATAGTAAAGCAACCGAGGGTCATGATGGAGCCGGACGCCTGAGCGGCCGTCTGGGCAAACGTGTTTTCCGGCTGATAGATGCCACCGACAAAGAAGCTGAGACCCAGCACGAGCAGCAGATTCGACAGGATCGAGCCTACCAGCGACATTTGCACGACACGGAGCTGGCCTTGGAGAAGGGCCACGACACCGACAATCAGTTCCACCGCGTTACCGAAGGTGGCATTGAGCAGGCCACCGAGAGCGGGACCGAGTGGCATACTGACTTGTTCCGTGGCGTCCCCGAGCAGCTTGGCGAGTGGCACGATCGCGAGAAAGTTGAGGGTGAACACGGCCAGCGAGCCCCAGTGGAGCCATTGGGCCGCCATGCCCAGGGGCACGAACAGCAGCAGCCAGTTGGCGGCGGACGATAGGACGAGCCAGCGGAAGGAGGACAGGAGTGTTTTTGGGCGTGCGTCGCGCGGATGCAAGAGGGGCTGTGATTCGGACATGACAGCGGCAAGGCAGGAGCGACGGGCTACGAGGAAGCTACGAGGGCCCTGGTGATCGACGGAGCACGTGGCATTAGGAGCCGCCCCCGGCCAGGGCCACGATGAGCCGAAAGACTGCATCGAAAAAGAGAAAAGGGCTAGGGGTATCGCGCCGCAGGGCCATGGACGATGACGAGATAGATGAGCTGCCTTTGGGGCAGGTGGGCGATGCCAATGCGTAGCCGACGTTGCGGAAGTCGACCAGGTATGATTGGTCCGCCACGCGATACAATTGTAGGTCCATACAGACCTTGTGGTGGCAGAGAATGCACTGCGTCTGCACGTAGAAAATATCTTCGTTCAGGGCGCTGAGGACGTCTTGTCGCTCTTTGGCGCTCATTTCGTCGAGGCCGCGCGACACGGATGGCAGCGGCGCTTTGGGGCACCACTGCATGCCGAGTGACTCCATGGTGCGGTAGAGGACGAGCATGATCTCCATGGGACTGCTTCGGCTGCGGATACCAAAGTGCCATGGCGTGCGAGATCTCCGCGACGCGGATTTGCCGTGGGAAGGGTGGAGCGTTCTATCATCGCTCGTTGCGAGGGACAGGGACGCCGATGTGGATACGCTGGAAGGGGTGGAGCTGAGCCGGTGATTCGGTGTGGATGAGCCGCTGTGCGACGTCTGGTATAGAGAGCGCTGAGATGGAGACAGGCTCGATTGCAGCACAGCAAGGTGGTTGCAGCGCCGCATGTACGTTTCGTGCAGCGGCTCGCGTTCCACATCGTCCAGGACAGGGTCGTCGATCATATCAAAGCTTGCATACTCCTCGTCCGAGTCTGACATGTGAGAGAGCGCGTCACTTTCGTCGTCGTCGTCGTCGCTCTCATCATCAAAGATGGGGAAATCGGTGTCTGAGCCCTCGATTGCCTCATCTTCCACGGCCGCCATGAGCTCATTCACACGCGCCTTGATGTCTTCGTCGATGGGCCGCCGAGATGCGGCAGAGGGACGACGGGAGCGAGGCTCCTTGGCATGCATCAGATCGGTCGTGGCACCGGAGCGTTTGATGAGCACGTTGTAGTGCATGGGCGACGTGCCGGGAGCGAGGGCGGGACGTAGGGAGGGCCTGCGCTGCATGGGACGCAGGGAGGCAGGCAGCGATTCGGACGGCGGGCCGCCGGGACTGGAAGGCGACGACGACGGAGCCAGCTCGTCGTCCATGTCGCTGAGCATGTCGCTCATCATGTTGAGGGTGCAGTGATAGTCGCGGCACAGGTGGTAGGCGACTTTGATTTGGTTCGTGTTCGGAGCACGAAGCATCTCGAGGACGCTGCTGCGTGAGATGCCCTCTACTTTGCCGAGCAGTTCCTCGAGGATAAGGGGGTCGATGACGCCGAGATCAGGCGAGATCATCGAGGGATCGGGCGGCGGCGCACCATGCTGGGAAGCGGCCGCTTCGATGTGTTCGGTGCCGAGGGTGTCGTCCATGACAGGCGCGCGATGCAGCACGAACTGCTTGTCTTCGACAGAGGGGGTGAGGGGGTATGGGCAAAGATAGGCTGGCAGATCGACATTGAACCAAGGCAGCTGCATGATATCGGGGATGGTGATGCGTTTCACGGGATCCACGACGAGCATGCTGGACAGGAGATCCTTGGCTTCGGGAGAGAGATGCGATGGGAGGCTGTAGATGCCCTTGCTGATTTTGACAAAGAGCGATGGGACGTAGTCGTCGTCAAACGGCAGGCGACCACAGAGCATGACGTACAGAATCACGCCGCAGCTCCAAACATCGACTTCGGGCCCCGAGTACAGGCGGCCGGCGATGACTTCGGGGGCGGCGTAGTTGGGACTGCCGCAGCTGGTTTTGAGAAAGTCGCCGTCGCCCATCAAGTTGGAGAGGCCAAAGTCGCCGACCTTGATGTTGAGAAACTCGTCGAGCAGCAGGTTTTCGGGCTTGAGGTCGCGGTGGGCGACCTTGTGCTTGTGGCAGTAGTTTGTGGCCGTGATGATCTGCTGAAAGAAGCGGCGCGCCTCGCTTTCCGGCAAGCGCCCGTGGTCGACAATGTACTGGAACAGCTCGCCGCCCGCGTACTCGAGGACCATGATAATGTCCGACGGCGTCGCGATGACCTCGTAGAGCTTGATGATATGGGGGTGGCGGAGCATGCGCAGGAACTGGATCTCGCGCTTGATCCGCCCGCCGATGTCCATCGATGAGATCTTGTGTTTGTTGATGATCTTGACGGCGACGCGGTGGCCGGTCAAGGCATGCGTCGCCAGCTTGACCTTGCCGAACGTGCCGGAGCCCAAGGTCTGGTGCAGCACGTACAATCCGATCATGCGCGTCTCTTTGCCGTTCCGCGTAGCCGCGGCATGGTGGTGCTTGTTCTCGCGTCGAGCATGCCGGTGCTCTTTCGCGCTGCGGTCCACCGACATGCTGGGAGACGAGGCGCCTCGTACGTGCTCGGTCGCCTGGGATGGATCATGTGATATACCTCCACACTACATACGCAGGGCCAACGCCTCGTGCCAGGCCCGGATGGGGCGAGATGCTTCGAGGCGCAAAGCTTCGAGGAGAGCGCGGCGCTGGGTGTCGGTAGGGCGCGATGTTTGCTTGGCGAGCTGCGCCAGGGCGTGCCATGCCTCGGGGACATCGTAGCCGTGGGACTGCGTGACGGTGCGCAGGAGGGCCTCGGCCGTGCTGGTCGAGGATGTGGACGATGCGTCGGGCGTGCGGAAGGAGGGCTCGACGTCCTGCAGCGAGTGCGCTGTGCTGCCGAGGGAGCGGCTGGGCGTGGAGCGTGCATGGTCCTCTGCCTCGCGCGGCGAGCGGATGCTGGCGTCGGCCTCGCGCTCCGGCTCGTGCAGGAGGACACGGGCGAGGTGGACACGGGCGGCCGTGTGGTCCGTGTCGCATGCGAGGGCCTTGTGCAGGCATGTGATGGCGGCGCCTGTGCGCTGACCGGCCGCGAGGCACCACTGAGCGAGCTGGACCCACACGTCTGCGCAGCGTGCGTCGAGCTGCTCGGCCTCGGCGATCGCGCAGCGGGCCTGCTCGAGATTGTCGGCGCGACGGAACGAGGCGGCGCTGACGAGCCACAGGCGCTGGAGGAGGCGCGTGGCTTGGTGAGTTCGGAACGTGCGGCGTGCCTCGAGCGTCGAGGCGGCGACGACCGGGCCGGGTGTGGTGAAGCGCGGTGCCTGCTCCGCTGGAGCGTGGGGTGTGCTGAGCGGCGCGACGCGGGCGTGGTACGCCGAGAACAAGTCGCGCTGTCCGTACAGAGCGAGCTGCACGCCGTGCGTGAGCTCGACGAGGGCATTGTGCGTGATGAGGAGCTGCATGTAGGCACATGCGCGGGCAAAGGGCGACGGCGGCGTGTCGAACGAAGCGAGGAACGTGCGAAGCGGTGGCTGTTCGTCATCGGCCTCGATCTGCGTGAGGGCTTCGGCGGCGAGGCTGCGTGCGCCGGCGACGTCCTTGCGGGCGGAGAGGAGGAGCACGGTGAGGTGCCATGCATCGACGAATGCCGGCTCCAATTCGATGGCACGCCGAGCGTGTTGGAGGGCTGTGTCTGTGTCGCGCTGCGTGGCAAGGAGGCAGGCGAGTGCATAGTGCGACTCGGAGGCATCGCCATCGAGGGTCACGGCGTTTCGGAGAAAGACACGGGCGTCCTCGAGGAGCGACGCCCGCTCGGATGGCGCCGCGGCGCGTGCCTGCGCGAGGCGTGCTTCGCCGGCGCAGCGGAGCACGCGAGCGAGCATGGGCGTCGGCATCGTGAAGCGGTGGTCGGGGCTCTTGTCGGTGGTGCCGATGAGCAGCAGGTCATCGGTCCATTCGTGTGCCTGGGCGGGGGCATGGATGTAGCGGGTGGCGATGTGAGCGCCGAGCAAGACAGTGTCGACGTACTCGTTGGGCCCGTCGACGGCGCGCAGGGCCTGCGTGTCGCGCTGCGGCGGCACGCCCTGGGCGGTCCAGGTGGTGTGTACGAGGGCGATGTACTTGGGCACGAGTTCGTAGGCCTCTGCGTACGCCTCGGCGGCATAGAGCATGTGGATGAGCAGGCGTGTGACGGTGTGCGAGCGGAACGCGAGGCCGGCGAGGCCATACAAGAGCAGGACGACGTCGTCCGCGTCCGTCGTGCCGTGCGATGCGTGCTCGGCGCGCCAGCTGGACACGAGCTGCTCGCACAAGGTGTCAACATGCGCATTCGATTCGTCGGCGCGTGGAAAGCCGGGGGGCTGCTGCAGCAGGCGCACGGCGCGGGCCTGGATCGAGGCGTACGAGGCCAGGGGGGCCGGGAGCGCCAGGGGGCGGCGCGGCGAGGTCGTTGCGGGCGCGACGGGGGCGGACGAGCGCGTCGCCTCGGGTGTGGCGGGAGGCTGCGCGGCAGGGGCGACAGGGGCTGCGGCCGCTGGGGCAGGGGCGAGGCACGCCTGAATGACGCGGCGCTGGGGCTGCCGGAAGGTGGCGGGCCAGCGCGATGCGTGCGCTTCGTAGCGCTGCAGGGCGTGCTGCGCCTTGGGCGAGCGGGCGTGCAGCATGAGGAGGGCGTAGCGGTAGAGCGCCGTTTCGGTCCATCGCTCCATTTCGTCGACGAGTGGCGTCTTGTGGGTGGTGTGGGCGCGTGCGCGCTCGTACAGTTCGTTGGCTCGCTCGTAGGCAAAGAGGGCGTCGTCGGTCTCGCCGGCGCGTTCGTTGGCCATGCCGTAGACGGTGGCGCCCAGGATGGCTACGGCGACATGGTGCTCGTTGAGCGGCGTGGTGCCGAACGGATGGGCATTGAGGAGCTCGGTGCGCTCGGTGAGCTGGATGACCATGCTGTCGCTGCCGAGGACAAAGTAGCCGAGCTCGCAGAGGGCGACGCACACGGTCGCGTTCATGGGATCGGACGCGGTGCTGGGCGCCAGGCGCTCGAGGTCGCGGACGATGCGCCGCACACGCTCGTCGCCGTCCATCGTGGGGGGGAATGCGACGCGCCCGGGCGCATCGTTCGCATGCGATGCGTCGCGGTAGCCGACGGCGGCCATGTGCGACAGGATGGCGCTGTGCAGCTCGAGCTCGAGCGTCGCCAGCTGCGCCGTGAGCGTCTGCGCGGGAACGTGCTGGCGGAAAGCTGCGATGGCGTCAGCGACGTCGTGTGCGCTCTGCTGGGATCCAGGGGCGATGCCGCGCAGGCGAGCCATCTGCAACTTGCGCGCCGCGTGCGCGCCGCGATTCGGCTTCCACATCGGGGCAGACGGCAAGCGAGCGACGCGCGGCCGCAGGACTGGGGGGCCGAGGAGGTGGAGCGATAATTGCAAAAATGCCCCTTGTGAGGGGCGCGGCGCCGTGGGGCTATGGGACGGACGCTACATGTCTTCCTCGTACTCCTCGCCGTCGTAGCCGTCGTACTCCTCGAGGTCGTCGTCGGCGGTGGCCTCCTGGTACTGCTGGTATTCGCTGATGAGGTCGGCGAGGTTGGACTCGGCCTCGGTGAACTCCATTTCGTCCATGCCCTCGCCTGTGTACCAGTGCAAGAAGGCCTTGCGGCGGAACATGGCCTGGAACTGAGCGGACACGCGCTTGAAGAGTTCCTGGATGGCGGTGTTGTTGCCGATGAATGTGACGGACATCTTGAGGTCGCGGGGCGCAATGTCGCAGTGCGCGGTCTGCACATTGTTCGGGATCCACTCGACAAAGTACGACGAGTTTTTCATCTGCACGGCCTGCATCTGGTCCTCGACCTCCTTCATCGAGAGCTTGCCGCGGAAGTACGCAGCGACGGTCAGGTAGCGGCCCATGCGCGGGTCTGATGCCGCCATCATGTTCTTCGCATCAAACATCTGTGACGTGAGCTCCGACACGGTCGCGGCGCGGTACTGCTGGCTGCCCTGGGCGGTGAGGGGCGCGAAGCCGACCATGAAGAAGTGCAGGCGCGGGAACGGCACCATGTTGACCGCGAGCTTGCGCAGGTCCGAGTTGAGCTGGCCGGGGAAGCGCAGGCACGTCGTGATGCCCGACATGACGAGCGACACGAGCTGGTTGAGGTCGTCGTAGTTGGGCGTCTTGAGCTTGAGCGTGCGGAAGCAGATATCGTAGAGCGCCTCGTTATCGATACAGAACGTCTCGTCGGAGTTCTCGACGAGCTGGTGCACGGACAGCGTCGCGTTGTACGGCTCGACGACCGTGTCCGACACCTTCGGCGACGGCATCACACTGAAGGTGGCCATCATGCGGTCGGGGTACTCTTCGCGGATCTTGGAGATGAGGAGCGTGCCCATACCGGCACCCGTACCACCGCCGAGCGAGTGCGTGATCTGGAAGCCCTGCAGCATGTCGCAGTTCTCTGCCTCCTTGCGCACGACGTCCATGACCGAGTCGACCAGCTCGGCGCCCTCTGTGTAGTGGCCCTTGGCCCAGTTGTTGCCTGCACCGCTCTGGCCAAACACAAAGTTGTCCGGGCGGAACATGTTGCCGAGCGCACTCGAGCGAATCGAGTCCATCGTGCCCGGCTCGAGATCCACGAGCACGGCGCGCGGCACGTACTTGTTGTCCGCCGCCTCGTTATAGTACACGTTGATCCGCTCGAGCTGCAGCGGCGACGTGCCGACGTAGTTTCCACTGCCATCGAGGCCGTGCTCATCCGACAGCACCTCCCAGAACTTCGTTCCGACCTGGTTACCACACTGGCCGGTCTGCAAGTGCACAATCTCACGCATGTTGTGTCGACACGAAACAACCCAGCCGACGTGGCGCGTGGCGTCCCGGCAGAAGGAACACGCCTCCATCCTGTCCACGCGTCCACGCGAACGTCACGTGCTATGGACCTACAGCCACTGCTCCTCCAGCGCCACGCCTTCCTGCACGAGCTCGAGGCGGATCGGCTCAGTGACGTCGAGCGAGTACGGCACGATGATGCCGGCCTTCTTGAGCGCGGGGTGGCCCTCGAGCACGAGGCGCGCTGCGATCGCACACGGCAGGCCCACGAGACGCGCCATCGCCGTCGTGCCGTTCGGCACGCCATAGTCGAGGAGCGTCGACGTGAGCGTCTTGTGTGCGCCGTCCTTGGCCACGACGCCGAAGCGGTGCTGCAGGAGAACCATGTCGCGCTCGCCGGGCGCGTACGCACACTTGCCCTCCAGACGCACGCACAGCGTGTCGAGCAGGTTGCCCGACTTGGCCGCAAGCTGCTCCGGCAGGCCACCGACCGTCACCGCGTCGTCCGAGAAGAGGCCGAGCCAGCGGAGACCCTCGATCACGAGCTCACTCGCGCCCGTGCGCTCTTCGATACCGCGGCGGAGCGAGGCCTCGTCGGCCTGCGTGCCGACCAGGCGCGCCGCGAGCTGCGACCACGTCAGGCCTGGCGCCGCGAGCCAGTCCTGCGACGTCTCGTCGAGGAAGCCGAGGCGCACGAGGGCGAGGACGAGCTCAGGGAAGCCCTGGTACCGCAGCGTGCCGCGGATGCACTCCGCCGCCTCAGGGATGCCGTACCACTCGCGGAAGGGCGTCGAGTCGCGGTTGGCGTACGCGACCAAGGCGAGCGACGGGAGAATGTGGTACGGCTGCGCGGTGGCCATCAAGTCGAGGCCGCTCACGGTCTGCACGGCATGGTCGCGGACGAACTTGGCCGTGTTGCGCAGGGCCAGCAGCACGCCCCGCGACGACCACGAGAACTTGTAGCCGAGCGGGTTCGTCGCAGCCTCGGGCGCCGGCAGACCGCCGCAGAACGAGCGGAACGACTGCACCTGGCCGCCGGCCTGGTGGATGTCGGCGATGGCCTTGACGGCGTACAGGTGGTCGAGGCCGGGGTCGAGGCCGATCTCGTTCATGACCGTGATGCCGGCAGCCTGGATCTCGGGCTCGAGAGCGCGGATCGCGTCCGACACGTACGACGTCGTGACGACGTCGACCTTGTGCTGGCATGCCGCGCGGATCACAGCTGCATGGTGCGTGTACGGGATGAGCGAGATGACGAGGTCGTGCGGCTGGATCGCGGCGCTGAGGGCCTGTGCGTCCTGCACGTCGACCTGCACGGTGCGCGCCTTGGGGAACTGCGCGCCGAGCTTGGCGGCGTGGCGGGCCGAGCCGATGGTGACGCTGAGCTCAGGGAAGCGCAAGAGGTACTCGATGACCGGCGCGGCGACGTAGCCCGAGCCGAGCACGAGCACGCTCTTGGGCTTGGAGGCATCGGTGCGGCGGCGCTTGACGTCGCCCGTCGCGACGACGGGGGCGGGCGCCGGCTCGCCGTCCATGATGACGCGGTGCGCAAACTGCGGGAGGACAAAGGCAGCGCGGTGGATGTCGTTGTTGTAGTAGGAGCAGTCGGGCACGGTGCGCAGGGGCTCGCGGACGTTGCGCTCTGGGTCGAGCGAGCACACGACGAAGCCGATCTGGCCGCATGGGTACGTGGGGATCATGGTGTAGGCGTAGTCGGCGACGGGGAACAGCTCCTTGGTCGACTGGGTAAGCGAGCGAATGAGCTGGAGATGGAGCCACATGCTCTCGGCCTGCGTCGAGATGTGGCCGCCGGGGCGGAGGGCGCCCTTGAGCAGCTCAAAGTACGGCTTCTGGAAGAGCACTTCGGCGGGGCCGTCGGGGTCGGAGGAGTCGGTGATGATGACGTCGAACGAGCCCTGGTTCTGCGGGTCCTTGAGGAACGCAAAGCCGTCGCCGATGATCACGCGCGACTTGGGGTGCGACAGGCCCTCGGCCATGCGCGGCAGGTACTGCTTCGACACACGCGGCACGGCCTCGTCAATGTCACACAGCACGGCCTCCTCGACCATGTCGTGCTTCACAATCTCACGGAGCACACCGCCATCGCCACCGCCAATCACAAGCACGCGGCGCGGGTTCGGGTGCGAGTTGATCGGCAGGTGCGCAATCATCTCCTGGTACGAAAACTCGTCCCGCTCCGTGCACTGGATCGCACCGTCGAGCACGAGGACATTCCCGTACGTCTCGGACTCGAACACGAGCACGTCCTGGAACAGACTCTTTTCGTGGTGCAGGATGCGGCGCACACGCAGGCTCATCGCCTGCCCGGGCCACTGCGGGCTCTCTTCTCGGAACCAGCCATCGCGGATCAGGGGATGCGTCAGAACCACGTTGCTCGACATGGTGGGTGGGCAGGGCGAAATGGGGCCGTTTTCCGCCCACGAGGGGAGGCGGCACGTGACACGACGCCCCTGTCTCGCTCCCTCCATGGACGATACGCCCGCGAGTCGCAAGCGTGGGCGCAAGTCGGAGGCGCCACCGACGCCGGTGGACGTGCTGGACGAAGTCGATGACGAGCTTGTCGGATGGCCGGCCAAGCGGGGGAAGAAGCGGAAGAATGACAGCGGCGCACGCGAGCGGTCGTCCAGCGCGCGCGGCGCGAGTGCCGATCGGCGCAGCGCGTCGCGCGTGCCGGACAGTGCGGACGATGCGCGGCACGAGTCGGACGACGACGTCGACGATGCGTCCGAGGACGAGTCTGATGTCGCCGAGGGCGATGCACTCGCAGAAGACGAGTTCTCGCGGCAGCAGACCATCTATGCCGCGCAGCAGCGGAGCATGGGTCTCTTGTCGCACCTGATGGACGAGGACCAACTGGAGCGGCACATGGCCTCGCGACGTGGCTCCCTTAACAAGGGCAGTGTACGCAAGCTCGTGAACCACGTTCTGTCTCAGACTGTGAACCAGCACATTGTGATGGCCGTGAGCGGTGTCGGCAAGGTGTTTGTCGGCGAGATGGTCGAGCTCGCGCGCGCCGTGCAGCGGGAGCGCCACGAGAGCGGCCCGATCCTCCCGCTGCATCTGTACGAAGCGTATCGCCGCTACAAAAATGCCCAGGAACGCCCGGGTCGCTTTCCACCAGGGCTATCGAGTGGCGGGGCGGGCCTGGGCCGGCGCCGGCGCCTGTTTTCATAGCTAGATACCGAGAGGCCCAAACGACTGCACGAGCATGTCGCGGACGCGCTTCTGCTCGAGACCGCCGACGCCCTCGAGCTGCTCAGGCACGAGGCCGTCGGCGTTTTGGCGCCACCGATCGGCGCCGCCGACGTCAATCAGGAGAGCCGCCGTCTGTGCGTGAGCCGAGTCGACCGCGAGGTGCAGCGGCGTGTTGCCCAGCCGGTCAGCGGGATTCACGCGCGTTTTGGGGTGGGGTGTGCCGTCGTTCCGTGGTGGCGGCGATAGGAGCACCTGGACGACGGCGCTGTGCCCGGCGGAGGCGGCGCGGTGGATGGGGCGCTGCTGTGCGCCGTCGACGGCATTGACATCGGCACCGGCCTCGAGTAGTTCACGCACGATATCGACGTGGTTCTTGCTGCAAGCATAGTGCAGCGCCGTGATGCGCTTGGCATTCCCGGCGTGCACGTCTGCGCCTTGCGCGAGGAGCCACTGCACGATGCGCAGAGCGCCAGCTGACGACGCCATCATGAGCGGCGTCCACAGACTCGCGTCGCGCGCATGGACATCCAGGGGCCCAGCGGCCTGGAGCGCCTCGATCAACGCGAACTTTGCATCGCTGGACACGGCCCAATGGAGCGGCGTGCGTCCATCGGCATCAGGTGTCTGCAGCATCTGCTGCGCATCCGGCTGCGCCAGGGCAGCCCGCACGCCCTCGAGGCTCCCGTCGAGGCAGGCCTTGTGCAAGGCCGGCAGCTGCGCCATGATCGTGGGACGATGACGTCACCTCCACACCTACGTAACGATATACACGGCCATGGCCACACACGCCAGGGAACAGTAGGGGGACAATCGCTCGCCTGCGGTGAGTGGGGGCATCGACGTACCGATCCGAGCGGCCTTGAAGAACACGCCGAGCATGCTGAGGGTGAGTCGCGTGTACGTACCCTTTCCGGTTGCGGTCCACGAGCGCCGGCGCCGTCGCGCGGATATAGGTGCAGGTGCAGATGACCAGCAGCACCACGAGAAGGAGCGACTGGAAGTGAAAGAGCGCCGTCTAGGGTGAGCAGGGCCTACATACCATGACACGGTGGTGGTGGTAGAAAGGCGGCGACGAGCGGCCCCGGGGCGGTGTGGAGGGTTGCTTTCTCATGACCGACGTGACAGGACCGCCGCTCGGGCAGACCGACTTGCATCGGTGGCGACTGCGTGTCTCGGATGTGGGGCGGCACGTCTGGCACTATCTGGAGACGGAGGCAGAGGTAGAGGCATGGCCTCAGACGCCGATGGACAGGTACTGGCTCGGGCTGCCGGTGGGCGCTGAGACGTATCCCGAGGCGGCCGCCACACCGCTGGAGGCGGCGCAGCGGGGACTTGCGTTCTATCGCCACCTGCAGGCAGACGACGGGCACTTTCCCGGCGAGTACGGTGGCCCGATGTTCCTGCTCCCTGGCCTGATCATCGGCATGTACGTGACGCAAACGCCGATCCCTGCTCCGTGGCGCGTGGAAATCGCTCGGTACCTGTGGCACCGACGGCACCCGGACGATGGCGGCTGGGGCATCCACATCGAAGGACACTCGACCGTGTTTGGCACGGCGCTCAACTACGTCGTGCTGCGCATCGTCGGCGTGCCGCCTGACCACCCGATGATGGTGCAGGCGCGCACGACGCTGTGGCGCTTGGGCGGCGCGACGGGCCTGCCGAGCTGGGGCAAGTTGTGGCTGGCGTTGCTGAACGTGTACGACTGGGAGGGTGTGCATCCGATCCCGCCTGAGCTGTGGCTTCTGCCTGACGCTGTGCCGATTCATCCATGGCGCTGGTGGGTCCATACCCGCATGGTGTACCTGCCTATGGGATACCTGTACGGCCAGCGCTTTTGTGCGGAAGAGACTGATCTGGTCAAGGCGCTGCGGGCTGAGTTGTACCCGACGCCGTACGACGAGATCCACTGGCCCGCGCAGCGGAATCACGTCGCGGCGGCCGATCTGTACGCGCCGCACACCCGCATGCTGGATGCCCTGTTCTGTGTGCTGGGGCAGTATGAGCGTGTGCACATCGGAGCGCTTCGTGAGGCTGGCATGCGGCGTGCGTACGAGCTGATTGTGAAGGAGGACATCAACACGAGCTACCAGTGCCTGGGGCCTGTGAACAAGATGCTCAACTACATCGTGCGGTGGATCGTGGACGGGCCGGCGAGCGAGGCGATGGCGCGGCACCGTGAGAAGCTGCGTGACTTTGTGTGGATGAGTGCTGACGGCCTCATGATGACGGGCACGAATGGCAGTCAGCTGTGGGACACGTCGTTCATTGCACAGGCCATGTGTGATGCGGGCCTGGCGCGGGACCACCGCGATATGTGCCAGTCGATCTTGGCGTGGCTGGATGCGACGCAGATCCGTGAGAATCCGACGTTTTATCGCTCGGCGTACCGCTTTGCCACCAAGGGCGCCTGGCCGTTTAGTACGCGTGAGCAGGGCTACACGGTGAGCGACTGCACGGCCGAGGGCCTGAAGGGCGTCTTGATGCTGCAGGAGGCGAGTGGGGCCGACCTGGGCCGGCCGGTGTCGCAGCAGCGGCTGCGCGATGCGGTCGACTTGCTGCTGTCGATGCAGAATCCGGGCGGTGGATATGCGTCGTACGAGACGATCAATGGGCCGAGCGTGCTGGAGTGGCTGAATCCTGCCGAGGTGTTTGGCAACATTATGGTCGAGCACGCGTACCCGGAGTGCACGACCTCGGTCGTGTCGGGCCTGCGTATGTTCCAGCGGTACGACAGCTACCGCTCGGCGGACATTGATGCGGCGGTGGATGCGGCGGTCGGATATATTTTGCGGGCGCAGCGTGCGGATGGCTCCTGGTACGGCTCGTGGGCGATCTGCTTCACGTATGCGGCCCTGTTTGGGCTCGAGAGCCTGCGGCACGCGGGGCACACGCATGCGAACAGCGAGGCGGTGCGCCGTGCGTGTGCCTTCCTGCTCGGCCAGCAGCGTGAAGATGGTGGATGGGGCGAGAGCTACAAGTCGTGTGAGACGCATGCGTATGTTCAGTCGCGATCGCAGGTCGTGCAGACGTCGTGGGCCGTGCTGGCGCTGATGCATGCCGACTACCCGGACGCGACGCCGATCCGGCGCGGCATTGCGTTGATCATGTCGCGACAGCAGCCGGACGGCTCCTGGGCGCAGGAGCAGATCGAGGGCATTTTCAACCACAATTGTGCGATTTCGTACCCGCACTACAAGTTTGCCTTCACCATTTGGGCGCTGGGCAAGGCAGCAGCTAGGGTTTGGTAGCTCCACATCAGCTTGGGCCTTCTCTCGTGCAGCATGCGGCAGGGGGCGGTGCGTGGCGGTGCGACGCCGTATGCGGTGGCGCTGCGGGCCTTGCTGTCACATCGGCGCGATGCAGGGGCATGCAGGCAGGAAGCGCGGTGGCTGGTCGATGAGGTGCGGGCGCGGCACGGTCTCTCGTCGGCGTGGGTGACGTGGCCGGCGCCGGCGAGGCAGACGCTGCTGTCACTCGCGCGGCGCGCGGCGCGTGATGAGCCGTTGAGCTATGTCATTGGGCACCAGCCCTTTGGGCCGCTGTCGCTGCTGACGCGTCCGCCGATCCTGATTCCGCGGTGCGAGACGGAGGCGTGGACGTACCAGTTGCTGTCGCTGGTGCGTGCGCGCTTTGCCGACGATGGTCCTCGGCCGCGGCGGATCCTGGATTTGTGCACGGGCAGTGGATGCATAGCTGTGGCGCTGGCGCACGGTCTGCAGGCGTACGACGTGGACGTTGTCGGTGTGGACAGTGATGAGCGTGCCGTGCGTCTCGCGCGTGAGAATGCAGAGCGACACGACCTGAAGCGCGTCACGTTCGTGCATGGCGACGTATGGGACGATGCGTGTCTGTCGCGCCTGGGCGCCTTTGACCTCGTGACCTGCAATCCGCCGTACATTGCCGAGGCGGCGTGGGCGGGCCTGGACGCGAGTGTGCGGGAGCACGAGTCGTATGCGGCGCTTGTGGGGGCCGCTCAGGATGGGTACGCGTACTACCGGCGTCTACGGAGCGTGTCGCTGTGGACGGCGTCGCCGATGGCGCCGTCGCTGGTGATGGAGGTGGGGGCGGGACAGGCGGGGGGGGGGGGGGGGCCGGGTGTGGCGGGGGCGGAGGGGGGGGGGGGGGGGGGGGGGGGGGGGGGGGAGGGGGGGGGGGGGGGGGGGGCCTGTTTGCGCCGTGGCCGACGGAAGTGTGGAAGGACGATGCGGGATGGGATCGTGTCGTGGCCGTTACATGGCCGAGTAGTAGTAGTAGTCGTCGATGAGAGGCAGGTACTCCCTGATGATGGAGGCCAGGAGGCCGAGGAGGCGGCGGTGCTCCGTGCGGGCCACGAAGCCGGCCAGCTTGGGGCGTGTCCAGCCGTGCCAAACGGGGCCGCGGAGCAGGTACCACCAGAGGGAGCGGTTCCGTGCGATCCATTCGTCGCCTTCGACGGTGCTGGCGGGTCGCTGGGCGGCGCTTTGGGTCGAGAGGCTGCTGGCGAGCCAGTCGAGGAACGAGTTTTCCATGCCGAGCACGGAGAGCCACAGCGAGATGGACGGGGGCGAGGGCGATGCGCTGTGCTGGGCGCGCGTATGCTGCCGCAGCGTGCGAGCGAGGCATTCCACGAGGAGCGAGGTGGCGAAGGGGCGCAGATCGCGCCTTCCGTACGTGCGCAGGAGAGCGACGTACAGCAGGGGGCGCAGAATCCACACGGCCTCGGCGATGCGCGCGGCCGGCTGGGTCAGCGGCCGGACGAGGAGCGGCGGTGGCGACACGTCCTGCTCGGTGAGGGTGCGTGAGAGCAGGTGCTCGTAGACGTCGCGGGAGCCGACGGACGCGAGGGAGCGGCGGAGGCAGTGTGTGCGTGTGCCGCGCCATGTGAGGGGCATGGTGCTGGGCGCCGGCTGCTCGAGCTGGGCGGGATCGAATTCGCGCTGGGGCAGCGGTGGCGTGATGACCGGTCGGTTCTGGGAGGCGCGCACGAGTGTGAAGCGGCACGCGGCCTTGAGAGCCTCGATGGCGAGGACGACGTCCCATGCGCGGCGCTCGCCGAGGCGGCGGCGCGCGAGCATTTCTGCGAGGAGCTGGACGGCCTCGGTGGTCGCGAGGGCCGCGGCTGCGAGCGCGTAGCGCGGCTGTGTGGTGCGCCAGAACGACGTGTAGCGTGCGTGGGGCGAGATCTTGGGGACGTTCGCGCTCGCGAGCGCGCTGGCCAGTGCCTCTTGATCGCGGTCGCGGTGGCGCGCGTACACGATGCGGAAGAGCACCGAGTCGTGGTACAGGCCGAGGAGGTGGACGAGCGCGTAAATCACCTCGCCGGCGAGCTCGGCGTCTTTGAAGCGGCCCGGGAGGATGTACGTCATGCTGCGCAGCGACGACTCGAGCGCCGTGACCTGCGACACATGCTGCAGCAGGAACGACTCGTACGCGCCGCGCTGCGGGCGCCGTGCGGCGGACATGGCAACCGGGGCGCCGGTGGCTGGGCGGCGGCTGGGCGGCTCCTGCACGTGACACAACCCCAGGGCTGTCTGTGCGAGGCGCCGAAGCGCTCGCCAGCGATGCCGACGGCACAGGAGGCCGCGGAGCAGGAGGCGCCGTCTCGGATGGACGCGGTGCTGTACCAGTTCTATGCAAAGACGGTCGCTGTCGTGTGTGAAAGCCGCGGACAGGCGGACAGCGATGCGCCGCGCAACAAGTGGTTCGCGCTCGAGCTCCGTGCGTCCGAGGCGTATCGTGCGCCCTTGCGGCCATGGCGCGCGCTTGCGTCGGCGCGCCTGCCTGTGGTGGTGCCGGCGCTGGTCGTCTCGGTGCGTGTGCGGTGTCTGGACGCGGCTTACGATGTATATGCGCATGTGCCCCACAGGACGCGCCTCGAGCATGGCGTGGCGGTGCTGTTGGAGCAGTGGCGGCTGGATGTGCGGGCGGACGAGGCGCCAGCGCAGCGCCTGCCGGCGATCTACAAGCAGGCGGTCGTGCACTTTCGCGCGATGTATGCCATGGCGCACACGCTCCCCCTATCGCGCGTGTGCCAGCAGCTGGACCACCATGCCCTGGCTGTGGATGTCAGCATAGACGCAGCGCCGTCGTCGCTGGATCTGCCGGCGAAGACGTGGCACATGGCGCCGATCTCTACGCCGCTGGGATCGCTGCAGTGCCGCGTCGATGCAGCGACGGTGCATGCCCTCTCGCTCGAACGACGCGAGCGGCCGTCGCCCCGCTGTGGCCGTGCGCCGCCGCTCTCGATCGACGCGGCGTCGTCGTCGCCGCGCGCGTCGGTGGCATCCGTGCCGGGCTGTGAGCCAGGTGCCTTGCGCTCGCTGTTCACGAGCTCCGCGCGCATGTCGAGCTCGCCGTCGTCGCTCGCACGCACGCCGCCCTCCGACGCGTACATGCGCGCCGAGTCGCCGACCGAGGGAGCAGCGCGTCCGCAGCGCATGCCGCGGTACGCCACGCAGCCGTCGTCGTACCGGCACCGCCACTCGCCGTCGCTGGAAGACAGCAGTGCACGGAGCGCCGGCATGCGGATCGGCGCGCGACGGCCGGCGGCCACCGCGAGGCGAGACTCGCTGTCGTCGTCGAGTCCCACGGCGTCTTCGCGTGTATTTGGCGGGCGCTCACCGACGGCGGCGTTCGCCGTGCCGCGGCACCGACGCACGTCCACGCCGCACGACGCGCTAGATCTCGTGGCGATGATTGACGCGCGGCAGCATCGCGAGAGCCTGGACGACGAGGCGGCGGCGAGGCCGTGGGCGACGGATTGGTACGACGACCTGCTCGGCCAGCTGACCCACTCTCTGCATCTGCATGCGCTCGACGAGGTGTTTGGGCCGCCGCCCACGCCGCGCCGCGGCGTGCCGATCCGCGAGACGGACACACGGCACTAGGCCTTCCATGGAATGACTGTAGATACTATGACACGGATACGTCTTCATCGACACTGCGACGCGATGCCAGTGCCTGGGCGGCCCATGTGGCCATGTCGACGGTGGGCGCGTGGGTGAGGAAGGGGTGCTCCAGGAGACGGGCATACGTCGGACGGCGCTCGGGTATCTTGCAGAGGCACTGCGCGACAAAGTCGCGGGCCGTGTCCGAGTACGTGCATGTGCCGCGCTCGAGCTCGAGGGTCGTGCCGTTCGGCCTGGTGACCGAGATGGGCTCGGCGGACGGCGTCGGCAGCTGTGGCGCGTCGCCCTCGACGATCGCCTGCAGCTGCGCAAAGACGTTCGTAAATGTCTCGGGCGGGTAGGGGTATGTGCCCATGGCGATTTCCACGAGCGAGATACCGAGTGACCAGATGTCAGAGGCCACCGTGTACGTGCTGCGCATACGGTCCGCTCGGATGCGCTCCGGTGCCATGTAGCTCTGGCACCCAATGTTGGTCTTGGCGAGGCTCTTCTCGAGCTGACCCGACACGCCAAAGTCGCACAGCTTCACCTCGCCAAGCGAGTTGATCAGTATGTTCGTCGGCTTCACATCACGGTGGATGATCTGCAGCTCGTCCTTCAGGAATCGCAAGCCACGCACGGTACTCAGCGTGATCTGCGCCAGCACATCCTCAGGCACGACGCAGTGCCGGCCGGTGGTGAGCTTCTCGAGACTGCCAATGTCCATGTACTCCATGCAGTAGTACACGCACGACTCGACAAAAAAGGCGCCATAGAACTCCACGATCTGCGGCGCCAGGGCGCGGTGCAGGATATCGAGCTCCATGATAATCGCATTCAGCTTCGCCTCGTCCAGCTCCAGACGGATCTCTTTCATAGCCATCTCAACACCCGTGCGCGTGTGCCGCACCTTGGTCACCGTGCCATAGTTGCCGTGTCCCAGCTGCTCCAACATCTCCAGATCATCCATGTGGATCGTAAAGGTCGTCCCGTTCTTGAACTCGACGCCTGACGCATGCAGCACCGCCTTGCCATCAAACACAAGGCGTCCCGACGGATCAACAATCTTGCTAAAGCTGCCGAACGGCGTCGGCGCCTTGCTCGGCAGACCGCCCAGCGTCAGGTCGGGGCGCCGCCGCTGGCCACTCGCACTCGCATCGGTGCCCATATCGCTCAGGCGCAAATTCGGCCGCGGCCGCGGCGCCGTCGACGGCATCTTCGGCATCAGCAAACTCGAATTAAGCTTCTCATCGTGCTTCATCGTCGACGATGGCGGGCCGGACGTCAGCGCAGATATGCGCGCATTCTCACTGAGCTTGGCTTGCAGTCGCGGCGGCAACTTGGCCGCAGCCATCTCGCGCGTACGTGCATTGATGCCCGCAAAGCCACCAGCAGGGATGCTGGACTTGCGCGGTGCATTCGGCCCGCCGGCGTGGGCGGCAGCAGGATCCTCGCCCATCAACCACCAAGGGAACTCTCGGCAACCAGCGGCCAGAGCGACGCGGGCTCCGGCCCCTTGTGCTTAGTCAGCGTTCGCTCCACCAGGCGAGGTCGACCCCCACCACCGCCGCTTGTCTCCACATGGTGGGGGCAGCGATCGGCGCCGTCCATGCGGTGGGCGCGCTGCTCACCAGCCGGACGTTTTTCCAGCCGGACGAGTACTGGCAGTCGCTCGAAATCGCTCATCGCATCGTGTTTGGATACGGCTACCGCACATGGGAGTGGACGTCCGACCCGCCTCTTCGCAGCATCGTGCACCCAGTGCTGTTTGTCCCGCTGTACAAGCTCCTCGATATCGCGGGCACCAGTGCTTATGCACTAGCGACAGCGCCTGCTATGCAGCAGGCGCTCGTGTCTGCTCTCGGAGACTGGTTCGCATACCGCCTGATCGCACGGACCGCCGGCCACTCGGTCGCGCTTGTGTGGTGCGTCTTGCATTTGAGCTCTGTCTACTGGCTGTACACGGCCTCACGGCCATTTTCCAATACGATGGAGGCCGCGCTGTGCAGTATCGCACTATACTATTGGCCCATGTCGCGCGCGCGCGTCCTGCATGTGTCACGCACTCATCACACGTATCGCATAGCGCTACTGGCTGCCTGGGCCGCCGTGCTCGTCCGCCCCACGAGTGTCATTCTGTGGTCGTTTCTGGGCCTGCAGGTCCTGTATGATGCATGGCACACAGCATGCTGCGGGCGACTACTGCTCGATGCCGTGTGGACTGGTGCGGCCGCTCTCGCGATCGGCGCCGGTCTCGATACCCTATATTACGGCACATGGACATGGACGCCGCTGGCGTTTGTGCGTACGAACCTCGTGCATGGCCTGTCGTCGTTCTATGGCATGAATTCATGGCACTGGTACGTGTCCGTCGGTCTGCCATCGATCCTCACCGTGTACACGCCTTATGCGTTCCTGGGGTGGTGGCGCCACGGAACCCGCCACCCCGCCTTGCGCCGTCTCTTTGGCGCCTGCGTAGGAACGATCTGGGTGTATTCGTGCCTGCAGCACAAGGAAGTGCGCTTTCTGCAGCCTCTCGTGCCGTGGCTCCACTTGGCTGCAGCTCTGGCGCTCCGCTCGGCGTCCAGTCGACCTATTGTCTCCTTGCGCGATGCTTATGCCGCATTGCCGCGCTGGACGCGGATCTGGCTCCTTGTCCAGGTACCAGTGCTCGTGTACGTGTGTGCCTTTCATGCACGTGCACAAGTGCAAGTGATGTCGTACCTCCATACCCTCAGCCGCAGCATGTCGCCGCCCCGCAGTGTCGGGTTTCTGATGCCGTGTCATTCGACGCCGTGGCAAAGTCATATGCATACACCGCATTTCGAGGCCGCAGGCGAGAGCGGCGATACAGGCCTTGCATGGTTCCTGGCATGTCCACCACCGCCGGCCACTGTCGCTGCCCCGTACTGGGACCAGTCAGACTACTTCTTCCACGATCCTGTGACCTATCTTCGCACGCGATTTCCTCCAACAGTCGACCCAACATTTCCGCCCATGTCACAGACCTCTTTTGCACCCAACGTCGGGCACGATCTCGGGTGGCGGCATCCGTGGCCTTCGCACTTGGTCGTGTTTTCTTCTCTCCTGGCAAATACTTCGGTCAGCGATCTTTTCTATGCACAAGGGTATCGACCTACGAAACGGTGGTGGAACTCTCTCTTTCATCCAGATACATACCGGCAGGGCGATGTCGTTGTGCTGACGCACTACTCCGCGGACGCCTTGGGATCACGAGACGTGAATGCCGCGTGAATTCTGCGAGATAACTGGGGTCCCAGGCGTCTCGTGGGCCGTCCGCCATCACTGACGAGGTCCGCCAGCACGTCTGCTCCGTCTCGCTCAAGTGCCTGGACAAGCGACGCAAGCGAAGGATACTGTGCCGAAATCACAGCGGATACATGCGATGTGCACCGCGGAATCTCCTCAAGCATGGCACGGTACGCCGGCAAACCATCGTCGGCAGCCTTGGCGACTCGGCGTGGCGGGGCCTCGGACTGGAGACGCTTGTACGGCCGAATCGAGATATCGCTGGCTAGTGCATGCACCCACTCGACTGCCTCCTCCTGCTTTTCTAAGCGTACGACATGGCATTGATGTTCAAGTTGCAGCTGTAAGAGTCGCCGTTCGATGCGCTCACGGGTATCATCATTAGGCATTTGAACGTCAGATGCATGGCCTTGCATGCGCTGCCGAATGCTGTGGGCGTAGTCGCGGTTCTGGCGTGTACGGACCTGCCGCAAAAGAGACTCGAGACCCATAATCAAAAGAATGCGCTGCTCACACTCGTCCATCTGTGCCAGCACTTCATCGTTGGTGGTATCCAAAATATGCCGCGCCGCAGCGACGAATACGAGCGTTGGCTCACGCACAATTTGCTCATCCGCCAATGGCTCCCACAGCTGCTGGATAGGGTCATATGTGGACCGCACCTTGCGCTCAAACACAAGGCGGCCCATAGGCGCCGTGCGTGGAACGAGACGCAATGTCGCCTCGTCGTCTTGAAGACGTGCGCGAATCTGTACATAAATGTCACTCCATAGTCCCTCGGCCAGCCCAGTGTCCATATGCACGATCAAGTCGCGCATCGTATCTGCTCGTCGCCGACGCACACGATTCGCCTCGCGCCATCGTTGCTGCTCTGTGGGGGCTCGTTTTACCGGGCGTCTCTTAGGGGGCGGCGGGGGCGTCGGCGAGCTCGAGAAAAACAGAGGATCCAATGGAGCAGCTGCCCGACGAGCTGTACGTGCCTCAAGTGTAGGCGACGACTGGATATCGACTGGTCGTGGTGGACTGGACAGGGTCACCAACGACGCGTCACTCTGTGACATGGTGGCAGGAAGTGGAGGGGACGTTATTTCCCTTCCACCATGGCGGCCAAGGGAAATGTCTTTGATCAGTACAAGTGCATCGAGGTGTATGATGCATTGGACAGTGGCCAGTATGGCGTTGCTGTGAATAAAGCGGATGTACTTCTAGCATCTGGCCCATTCCCTCTTGCTCGCGCGCTCAAGACGGTGGCTCTGTTTCGCCAGCGCCGTCACGACGAAGCGGAACGCGAGGTAGACCAACTGCTGGAGGGCAGTGTCGATCTAAATGTTCTCTCACCGCTTGGCTTCGTGCTGCCACGTATGGGGAGAGCCAAGCAACTCGCAGATCTATACATGGCCGCAAGTCAGGCGCATCCACAGGACGAAGAACTCGCTGATGGCGCACTCCTTGTGCTTATCAAGGCTGGCATGTTTCAACGTGCCCTTCAGCTCATCTTGAAGCGCTTTCGCACAACCAAAGATCCACGCGACTTTTGGCGTTATGTTCAAGTGGCGGTCTTGCACGCTCAACACGTCAAGCCACCCAGCTCGAAGCTCACACTTGATGTCGCACTACGTCTCATCAAGGAGCAAAAGCTCAATGAGCATAGCTTTACGCCGGAAACACTTTCTCTATACCTGCACTTTTTCTCACTCCTTGACCACACCCAGCTACGCGAAGCTCTGGACCTGCTCGCCAAGCCGCCGATTCAGGATATGGTCAACAAGAACCTTGGCATCCAGTTTCAAGTAAGGGAGTGTTGGAAAGCTCTAGAAGACCAGGATAGCCTTTTAAACGACTGCCGCACACGCATTCAAAGCGGCGATCGAAATTGGGCGGTCATCTCGCAGTTCGTCTCGTCGAGTGTTGCTAGGGGCGCCCTTGCGGAGGAAGATGTTAAACTCGTGCTGCATGCGGCGGCCCAGGATGAGTGGAAAGATCGCGGATCGTTCCTTGGTGTACTGGAACTGTGCCGCTTGACGCTTGATGCCAAACGGTCGTTACCGAATGGCGTGGACTATGCGAAGCTCGTCACAAATTATATTGAGCGCTTTGCGTCCAAACTCACCTGCTTTGACGATATACGTCCGCACCTTGCTGCGCTCAGTACGACCCCTGACGTGCCTCATGAGCCACTCACATCTGAGGCAAGTATTTCACAGCGGATCAATGCAGAAAAAATAGCCTTGTTTTTCGGGCAAGGTGCCTCTGCCGAGGACTTATTGCAAGCGTACATCGAGTCACTCGAGCGTGTGCGTGAGCCGTCTACTGAAATGCAGCCTGGTGATGACCTGGCTTTACTAGCTGTCTACGTGACTCTTTCCAAGTCCTCCAGCGCCGAGAACTTGATACAGGCGGCAGCTATCGCATCATATGCATGTGAAAAAAGTGTGAGAGCATACAAACTTCGTCTTTTGCTGATCCGTCTCCTTCTCCGCTTGGGATGTCTAAAGCTCGCTGTATACCACTTCGATGCGCTTGAAATTAAGGCGGTCCAGCTCGACACTATGTCCCACTATTTACTCGACCGCAATGCCTCGTTCGGCGGCTCTCATGCTGCTGACGTTGGCAACCATTGGGAGGGCAGTATCAAGGACTTTTACGAACTCAGTGCTTTCGAAGTCCCAGAGGCTTTGGGCCGTGCATTCCTAAATGGCAAGTTCTCACAAGTTTCGGATTTGTGTGATTTTTATGACTGCGTCGAGGGTTCATATGCTCGGCTCATACTGCTTGTCGACATGCTCTGCAGTAAGTTTGTCACCCAGGACTTGGTGGATTCGGAACGTGATCATGCTGTGAAACTACTTCAATACATCTTCGATATGATTCAAGCTGATCGTTTAAGTGATCAGCGCGATACTCATTTGCTACCTTGGATCAACGAGACGCAAAAGACGCACCTCGAGTCTGTTTTGTCATGTGGCCCTCTGCGAAAGAAACAGTGGCTCAAAGCTATGCTCGAGATTCTTTCTGTTGCCTTACCTACACCTTCGGCTCCATCAGATATTTCATCGGATGTACTCACCGGCCCAGAAGGCGCCTTGCTTGACTTAGCCCGTGCCCTGAGAGATGACACAAACTTGGCTGCCCCCTTGTTCTTCGAGCAAATGCATACACACGTGAGTCAGGCAACAGCTCCTTTTGAAATGCTTCATGCTGCATGGACAGGTATCATGGGTTTACGTTTGTTGGAAGCTGTAGGCGAAGACAAGAATAGGGATATCAAGGACCTGCTAGGCCCTGTTGCTGGTTCCGCCCTTTCGAATATTCACGACTTACTCACCAGGGAGATGGACAAAAACATTCACGTGAACCTCACTGAACGCCTAGGCACATCTGGCTCGGATTTTATTCAAGACGTGGATTCTGGCCGGAAGGACGCACTCAAGGACGCCCTTCGTCCTTACCAGGCCGTCCTCCGCTCCATAGCTTGACTTCACCTCCACATATAGCTCTAATTTACGCGCGTTGACGCGCCTACTTGTTATCATACCGTTTATCCAGCCTTGCTTGACTCAAAGCATTGTGAACATGACAGAGGCTATTTATGCTGAAATCGACAAAAAATATACCGACATTGCGTCTACTCTTTCTGAGAAAGACAAGGTATGATACTTAAACCGGATACTTACAAGTTACCAGATGGTTTTGGGTCTTGCGTACTGTCCTTTGGACGAAGAACTTACGAGGGATCGCATTCGTGTTCGCAAGCTCTATCGCAAGTACAACCTGTCTGCACCGGCGACCACATCCATGGATCCCTCCGATGAAGGTGACAACGACTCAGATGATCTAATGGGGGTTCAGAGGCGCGAGTTACTCGCTCAAATCTTCGGCCTTGATAACGAGCTAAAACACAAAATCGAGATCGAGCCTCCATTTTACCTGTACGTAATGATCGATACCGGCGCTTTTCGAGCGTAGCGAAACTTTTTATGAAGCGGGCTAACGATTGACAGAGACTATGGCTATAATGTCAAATTCGAAGGAGCCTTCTATGCTAATTCAAATGCGACAATTTTGGATTGTGCTGAGGTTACGTTCGGCGATGGTGTTCTTTTGGGACCAGGGTGTGTACAAGCGTACATGACAAATCACATGTACTAACTCGTGCAGAGTGCATATTTATGCAGCGACCCATTCGGTTAGTGCAAAAGAGCGGGACGCGGTTCTGGAAAGAGCTTTACCCGTAAAAATTGGAAAAAATTGCTGGATGTACGTATTTAAATTTTATTCTATTATTTTAACAAAAAAGCGGCGGAAACACGACTATTGTGTACGTTAAAAATTATTATATTAATTTTTATTAGTGCAGGTGTGACTATTGGAGAAAACGCAACAATTGTAAGTTTAAAAAATAATATATTTATTCTAAAGGGAGCAGGAAGCGTTGTTACGAAAAATATTCCAGAAAATTGTGTTGCTGTCGGTTGTCCTGCAAAAGTAATTAAATATATTTAAACTCAATTTAAATAAATAACTACAAAAATAATTAAAATGAGTAAGCGAAACTTAAATTTACTATTTTAGTCTAATTTAATATACTTATCTTTTTCTGGATATTTTTAATAAGGGTGTTAATTCTTCCCTGATTTGGTTGGGTAGAAATCATTATCATGTTGGGCTCGTAGGCGCGGTCATGATTGGATGTCCTTGGTATCTCATGTGGAGTTGATCCGGTCACAATTTCATTCCAAACTGAGGCCAAGCTTGGTAAGGGTTTTAGCAGCGGGCTTCTTGTTGCGCCGGTGACCTCTTTTGTCTCTTTGTGCGTCAAATTTTCAAAAGTATCTGTCAACAGAAGCCGATTTTCGGGTATCACACGTAGATCTAGTGCGTGAACTTCGTAGAAGCGGACGCGGTACCATTGTGTATCCATAAATTGCACATCGGGACAGTCAGCCGAGACGATAGCGTTTTGGATGAGATCATGTAGTTGAGACAGTATTGGTAAGGTAGATGCCAGAGTCTGATGTGAGTGTATTTGTACTTACTTGGAACATGGTGAACCAAATACTTTCAGTGTCAGTTGTGTCTGCATTCAAGCTTCGTTCAAGATTTCTTACGATATGCTGGTGTGGGTTGGACATGGCACTGCGCAGAACGCCGCATTCCAAAATATAGCGGGGTTGTTCAAGAGGTTCAGCCATGTTGAATTTGACTCGCAGAAAGTAAGGATGATCGCATTCCTTTTCGCCATAGGCTATTTCCACTTGTTGCCAAGTCAGGGAATGTAGAGTCAGGAAAAAGTTGGGCGCGTTCCAGGAAGAAAGAGAGTTTAGCAACAAACAAAAGCGGGCAATTTGTTGCCAAATCTGTTGGAACTTGGTAAGACATGCTGTAGCTTCGTAGCACGTAAAGGTAAATACGCCCGACCTGGGATCGAAGTTCAATCTGTCAGATAATTGCAGCGATTCCAAATCGTAACATTCCTTCAGATCGACTTTGAAGTGCATGACGACTCTGCGCCTGAGGGGTAGCCACCACTCACAGAGCTGAAGCGACATATTGGGCTTAATAAGGTCCTGATACGAGGTGAGTAATTTACAAGCTTGGATACAGAGACTGGGAAGTAATGGATCTGGACTTTTACCCGTGGGCGGAGTGGTAGCATGCGACTTGCCATCCAAAAGCACGAATGGGACAAGCTTGAGGCGCAACTGCTCCTCCAGATGAGAGTATACGACTGTGGCTACGCTGTAATGAAAAGCCAACTCGAGTTCTTCCGTGTGAATTCGCTCTTTGGTAAACGAATCATGTGGGTCACTGGCTAAGTCAGCTGGCGTGTTGACCAGAGTCAAATCTTGGACTGAAAATTGAGACAAGTGTGTCTTATTCAGCCACTTAACAGAGCTGATCGCCTGCATTGTCTTGCCGTTTTCCATCTCAGATGCGATGAGAACAAGAGCCATGCCAAGATGTTGCTTTGCCTCGAAATACAGCAAAAGATGGTAGCCAGGTAAAATACCGAGTGGGACATACAAAAGAGGATGTCCCTTCTGTAATCCCATCCTGCTGAATTCGTCCGAGCGAAGAGAAATGGATGCCGAGCACGGCAAACCGAGCCATGCCATTTTGAGCTGCAGGTTTTTCGTCAAGCATTGCATTCGGAATGCAAAGATTGTGTCGGCAACACACGACAAGTTTGCTTGAATGCGGTCTGCCATTTGTTGCAACGCGGCATTTTGACTCTGACTCAGTGATAGGGTCATTTCGTTCGGGTGAGCTTCGAGCAGCTTCAGTCCGATCCGGCCAGAGATAGTTGAAATATACAACATAATACGCACCGTTTCTGTTAACTGGAGATGGAGAGAGTACTGGGGTCCATAGCCATTGTCCTTGTGCGTGCAAAGTCGACATAAGCCTGGGTTGTCTGCGCCTAGTCCTTCGAAGCGCCCGATTTCTGCCTCGAATCGTTTCATGAGCGCATGCGAATGGCGCCTGATGCACAAGAGCACTAGTGCCTCGATATCCAAGCGATCCAACGCACAAGTTTGATCATCTCGCGGGACATGTGCACGGACCTCGTCTTCCAAATGCCACTGTACATGGATGCGGTTCTGCTTCGCAGCGGCATTTGTGCCAGACATGATCTCCGACAGCACACGATTGGGGCCTTGCAGTGGTAGCGATTCAAGCTGAAGGGTGATATGGCCTTGTAGCTCGCTGTGACCGTTCCAGTACGTAATATCCAATACATGCTCTTTAAGGGTGAAGCTGATATGCCTTCCCCAATTGGAGCTGGACATGCGCTGAAGCTGGCGATGCATGATATGCAGTTGGCGCTGGAGTGCCTCCTGCTCAAGCATGTGGTGCAGTCGCATAAGCGCTGGTTCATCGTCTTCGCTTGTTTCTGAAGAAAACATCGCCTCAGCCTTTTCATAAATGCGATCTAGGTAAGCCTCGGTCCATGTTGGCTCTTGTTCGTCTTCATCGACTTGATCAGCAAAGTGAAAATCGAGGAGCCACCAACGGTCTTGCTCTTCAGGGCCTTGTACAGTGAGACACATATCGTATAGACCAGGCATCTCCATGTAAGCTTTCCCATCGGCTATGCGCTGTAGTCGTAGCTTCATCGGGATGGACTCTGTCCATGCGAGTCGGGCTCGCAGAGTGCGGTCGAGATTCGCCATGATGCTGCGTGCCTCTTCGTTATTGAGAGGCGTCGGCGTGACTGTGCTATCTTTGATGGACGCTGGTAAGCGTTGGTATGTTCCAGTGCACAACACATCGATCGCAGTGACAAAGTCTGCATCACTCATTCGTGCATTCGGCAGAATTTTTCGCACCTGCGTCAGGCCTGAGAATGCATCTTCATGGGCCCATTGCTGCTCGACAAGCAGCGCGACAACATTTCGTGCGCGATGGAGCAACTTAGCATCCTTTGTCCATCGCACGATTACAAGCAGCTTGACAAAGAGCCGGCGTAACTCGAGTGCTGTCGTGAATATTTTGGCGCGTTTTGCGTCGCTCGATAGCGACGGAAGCGTGTCACTCAGACTCTGGATCACTTGATACGCCGTATTCGTTATTCTTTCGACGATCAATCCCAGGGGCACCAGCCCGCCATCCTCGAGTGGCAGCTCTTGAAGCAGCTGCTCCAGCGATACGCGTGCCTCGGGGCTCTGGTGGCTCATAACGAAAAAGGAACGCCTCCACATCCTCTTGGCATTGGCCCACGATGGAGTACTTTCGATCGCTGTCGTCGGCGCTGGGCAAGTCGGGGGGACCTCTATCTAACTACGTCATCGATGAGGACGTCGAATCGTACCATGGGCAAAGTATATGGACACTGCACCGCGGCACGCGCCGTTCTGATGCGGTGCCTGTTAGCATCTTCAGCTTCGATCAGACACAGGCATCGCGCGATCAAATTGCTATGGCCCAGAATGCCATAAAGCGTCTACGGACCACCAGATACCCACACATTCTCAAGTTTTTAGACACGGCAGAGAGTCACGGCACGCTGTATCTCGTGGTGGAGCGCGTCGAACCATTGATTGACACCATGGCGCTGTGGGCGCAAGGCAAGGGACGCGGTGCATCCACACCGGCCTGGATCGTTTGGGGCTTGAGCCACATCGCGAGTGCCTTGGCATTCTTCCACGAAAATATGCATGCCGTGCATGGTAACGTGCACCCCGGCAGTGTGTTTCTCGCGCCATCGGGGGAATGGCTCTTGGGTGGCATGGAAACGCTAAGTCAGCCATCTGAGCCTGATGCCTTGGTTCTTCGTCTCGGTGGTAGAGCTCCGCGTGCGAATGTGTATGCTGCGCCGGAAGTGGCTCAAGCTGGGTTTGGCGCTTTAGAAACTCGCCACATCTACGCAACTGACAGCTACAGCTTGTGCATGCTGGCCGTTGAGGCGTTCAATGGCACTCTGCCGGCCAATATGTCCCATTTCCCTGCTGGGCGTATTCCGACGCCCCTATATGCACATCTGAAGCGCATGGCCCAACCACGTCCTGATACACGACTGAGCGTAACCGAGTTCCTCGAGCTCGGACGCCTGCCTCAAGGCTTCCTCAGCACCAATGTCCTGGTCCAGGCCGATCAAATCCTCGAGGATTTCCGTGTAGCTCATCCCGTGGACAAGGGCAGTGTACTTGCTCGTCTCGTGGTATCACAGGAACAGATTGCGCCATCCTTTGCTCAGTTCAAGGTCCTGCCTGCGCTTGTAGAGACATTCCGCTACAAGGGCGGATCCAAGGATCTCGATCTCGAGTTTTCTGCCTCATCCCTCTTGCCGCTTATTCTGGAGATCGGCGCCCATATGGACTCGGACGCATGGCGTCGTGTGCTCAGTGAGCCGATACTCGGTGCTATGGCTTCGCCTTACCAGCCGATCCGCTTCGTGCTTATGTCCAATGTGACGCTGTACGCTCATCATCTCGATGCCAAGGCCGTATCACACCAACTCTGGCCTCTCGTGTGGAAGTCGTTCCAGTCGACCCAGGAATTAGAGCGCACAGCGGCGATCAACAGTATCCGGGTCTTGCTCCCCAAGTTCAGCGAGCGCATCCTGAACAATGAGCTGCTACGCGAACTTGCCAAGATGCAAAAAGACGTTCGTCCGCTTCTTCGTCTGCAGGCGACACAGTTGCTTTCAGAAATGTCGCCTCGTTTAACATCACGCACCAAAGCCGACGTCCTGATTCCTGCTTTTGCTTGCAGTTTGCGCGACACTTTTGACGAAACGCGCCTCGCCGGTATCAAGGCCTTCCGCGAGGCTGCCGACAACTTTGACGCTCCAACAGCTGCTTGCCATGTCGTCCCGGCTCTTTCTCCGTGTCTCGTTGATGCGAATGCGGTGGTTCGTGACTCGGCGTCTGAAGCATTGCACTTTTATCTCAACAAAATCAGCGAGTACACGCAGGACATGTCGTCGCACAGTGTAGAGCTGCCATCCGAAGAGCCCCTATCGAAAGACACAGAGCCGACTCGTAAGCCTGAACCACGCGCCAACAACTTTGCCTCGTTTCTCTCAGCCACAGCCGGAAGCGCAGCCTCTCGATTGGGCGAATGGGCCATGGCGCAGCTCGAAGAGGATGATGCACTCGCGACACAGGTATCGCAGAGCCTAGCGCAGCCCAGCAAACCTGCACAGTCACAAGCATCCCATACACCTGATTTGTTATCGCCTCCAGCTGTGCCCGTCCACCAAGCGTCCTCCTCAGGCATGGACCTTTCTGCCAACAACAGGGCCGAAAAGGTGGCCAATACACTCATGCAGTCACAGCTCAAGAAGGCGGCGCCCAGTCTTGCGAGCAAGCCGCGAGAAGCGTCCCCTCTCACACGAGTGAACGCTCCGTCCAAGACACTATCGAAGGAAGAAAAAATGGCCCAGCTCCATAAACTTCGTGAAGAACGACGCGCCGTACGTATGATCTACTAACCTCAGCGTATTTCGCAGCTCAAGTCTCAGTCAAATACTTAGGGCCATGTTGTCTGCCAATTGTTGCAGGACCGTAGACGAATCCAGCCCTATCCGCGTGTCAATGATCGCATCCGCACGCGTCTGCCCTCGGTTCAAGAGAATCGTGGGCTTGTCAGCTTCTACGGCATCGCGCACAAGGCGGTATGCCGAGTGCGTGGCGACCGTTGTGCCCACGAGCAGCAGGGCATCGGCCTCCTCCACGAGTCGCTCGCAAGTGTGGCGCAGTGATCGCCTTACATTTTCGCCAAAGAAGACGACATCCGGTTTGAGTATGCCTCCACATGCTGGGCATGACGGGTACTGAAACGTTTCGTAGGCTACCCCCTCGAGCTGGACATCGCCATCGGGATTACGACGCAAGGACAGGTGCGGCTCGCGCTCCAGTCGCTCAGCCCATGCATGCCAATCGGGGTTGAGCTCAGTGAGCTTGTCCTGCAAGGCATCACGCGAGCACACAAAGCCACAGCCGTGATGGACGTCCATGGAGCCGACAGAAGTAGGGACGAAGCGATCAATCGGACCGAAGGAGCGCGTGTGGCGCGCCTCCCACCATCGCTTGTCCTGCTCATGTGGGGTATCATGCCGCGACGTGCAGCGCACTTCGCCGAGCGAGCCTGTGGGTTAGTTACCTGCATACAAACCGTGCAGCTCATGGATCGATGACGTGTCACCACCTATTGAGTCCGTTGCCACATGATGCAGCCGGTCGACGTTTTGTGTAACTAGTTGGTCCAAATACTTCGTGTGCTGCAGCGCGGCTAGTACCTGGTGGGTCGCATTGGGCTGGGCCAAACGAACTGAGGGGTATCCTAAGTAAGACCGCGCCCAGTACCGACGCCGTTTTAAATCTCCGAAAGCACCCTGGTGCATGAATTCGTGATAATAGACGGGGCGGTACCCCTTGTTGACGTACAGTCCATTAGGGCCTCGGTACGACGAAATACCGCTGTCGACCGAAACTCCAGCGCCAGTGATACACAAAACGCGTCTGTTATGATCCAGGAGCTGGTACAGTTGCTCGACTGCCTCTGGTACGTCCGTCACCGTGGGCAACAAGCGTTGCGTCTGGGGCAACGACGGAATGGAAATCCGCATGAGGTGGAGGTACGGCAGAACCCGTCCTGCGCCTGAAACCAAGCATGTAGCTCGACCGCCATGGAGTTCTATGCGCACGATATAATATCGGTCGTGGCACTGCTCATTGCTTTAGTCCTTACCTTTTTCGTTCTGTGCGCACTATCGCTTGGCGTGATTATGCCTATCCTCGTGACTATAACGTGCTATCGCGCGAATTATACGCCTCGGGCCGTATCACTTTCTGAGGATACGCCAGCGAGGAGCCCATCGTATCTGGCAAGCCTGTTTCGCCAAGACCGCACGCACAAGTTGGGGCCCGAAGGTATGCATGGATTTGTCGCAACATGGAAGCGTATCTGCGCTATAGAAGGCTGGCGCGGCCTGTTTCGCGGGACGCATCTTCTTGTATGTACCTGTGCGGTGGCGACTTTGCTATTTTTCTTCGTTCCGACTGGCATCATGTTGGCCCAAGCTCTTGCGAATCCTTCTAAGGAAGTGGGTGCCTCTGCGAACGTAGGAGCTGGTTTGATGATCTTCGTGTCGTTCCTCCTATTCCCCGTGGATATCCTGATACGCCGAACGATCGTTCATCCGACACACCTGAACTGGGCTCATCCATGTGAGTGTTTGAAGCATATCCTCACTGTGCAAGAGTACAAACAGCCGTGGCGGCTATTCTTGTTGCCGGGAGTGACGTCGACGTGCCTCGTGCGGCTGCTTATCAGTGTCTTGACGTCTTTGGTGGCGTTGTTCCTTGCGCCACCTGGTCGTTTCACGATACTTGCGCTCTTTGTCTCACAAACGTCGGACTATGCAGCGGTCACTGTGCATGGGAGTGCGTGGCAGGCGCTGGTGCGTGTGCTGTTGCCATGCCTGATATGGTTTGTGCAGCTGCCTCTCGACAATATCTATGTTCGCGCAGCGACACAGCTTTCGGATCGCTCGTATGCCGCGGTGCATGGAGCAGAGCTTATTGTACCGGACAAGGAGCCTATTGTGTCGCTACGCCCTTGCCGTGGTAATGATGATCCAGCATGGACGTATTTTGGCGCTTCGCATGTCGAGCCGTATACAAGCTTGGTGGATGTATTCCGCAAGATCCGCGACGAAGAAGGCAATAGCAGTCTGACTCGTGGATTACTATACACAATCTTGGGACGTCCGCTCCTAATGTAGCTATGGCACAGAAAAACACTCTTTAGCATGTACCTGTCTCTTCCTCATACACCACCTTGATAGTCGTCTCAATATCGCCTTTAATGAAGCGCGAGAGCCTGTGGTCTGACTCGCTGTTGTCGAGAATGGGCGGCCGTTGCCATGCAGGCGTCACAGGTGCGAGGGCCTCAATATCAATGTGAATGTGGTCCAATGATGCTGGATCGTCGGGCCTGATCGAAAAAGACATCTGTTTGAGCGCTTCTGAGCACCGCTTGCGCCGAATACGCAAGAGTCGAATGAAGATGAGCACCATCAAAAGAAGGCACATCAGGTACTTGAACACCACAAACGCTTCCTTGCTTTCCCATTCCATGTTGGTGGAAGTGTGGCGTGCTTTCCCTCGGCGCTTTTTATCACACCAAGACCATCCTGCATCGATGCCCACCGGATCGTAGCCGGTCAAATTCATGCTTGGGTGCATGTGATCAGAGTATGATCATTAGGTAAAGGCCATGAGCATATATCCCACCACCGTATAAAAGGCGCCCCGCATCAAACTCTCGCAGCCCTCTTCATCGTACATTTTGCAGGCACAGTCCCATGCGCCAGTGTACGGCTGCACTTCCGATGCACCAAACTCTGTCGATGTGGGCTGGTCGTGTCCATAGCATGGCCGCAACGACGTGACGGGCTCCGCCGTCGTTGTTGCCCTCATTTCGTCCTCCACATCCTGTTCGTAGGAGGCTTGGTGGTTATGGGAGGCAGGCGCCGTGGAAGCGTCAATCGATGTCGTGCGATCATACTGCGTCATAAGCCGCACGAGAATGCAATCGATGGGTACTAAGAGCACTGCCACACTCAGACTCCACACCACAAAGAGAACCAAGCCCCAAAACGTGACGCGGAAGGTGTCGGACGTCGGCGCCTCAAACGTATCCTTGTTTTGGCGCGACACTTGGGGAACAAAGTTTTCGAGCAAGGGCAGAGTCCAGTACCGCACCATGTGAGTCATGTATGATGCAGTGAGGTGCCGAAAGAGCTGCAGAGGTACAAGGCCCGGGACAATATACAAGCGCCATGGCTGCAGCACCTCGGCGGGAGACAATACTTGACGCAGTGCTGTACGTGGGTGGCGCCAGGACACGGCTGCGTGATGGACCATGGTCCGCCTCAGAAGCACCTCGGTGGGTAGCAGCACGAGAACCGAGACAATCAGCGTGCACAGGCTGCGGAACGGGCGTTCAACAGCGATCAAGCGCACTTCGTTAGGGTGATAAGCAGATGGCTGATTCAGGAGGAGTATCAACACAAGCATGACCAAGAACTGGACAAGGATGAGCGTTGTGCCTTTGTACAGCCCACGAATGCCTTCGATTCGGTAGACGCGCCGGGCCATTGGAATAAATGTGCGAACATTTGGTCCGATTTTGGGATTCTCATAGTGCCGCCACGCAAAAAGGAGGCCCCACAGGGATGGTCGACTTGGCTCACGACCTGCTTCCATGACATGGTCGAGTGACACGGCGTGCGGCAAGTAATTCGCACGAAGCCGCGTAAGCACATTCGCCACCGGGACACTGATGCCCACGAAGAACGCTATTTCTACCGCGAGAATCAATGGCACTAGCAGGAACCATGCTACCTGCTCTGCCGTCGACGACATGACCGTTCGAGACAAGACGCGTCCTCCTCATGTGGGTGTCCAAGTCAAGTTCACGTGACACTGCACCGTGAGCCGCGACGAATCGCGGTTCGAGGCTCGCTGTGTACATCATGGCGAGCCGTGTGATGGACTATGCACTGCAAGGTGCGCCAAGCTTTGAGTGCTGACGCTAGTCTCTGAAACACTGAAGAATTTCCGCGAGACCAAGCTCTCGACCGTGCGCCCTGTGCGCGAGTTCTTCGACTACCACCGGATAAGCGTGCCGCGCGACACGAATGAGGCGATCCAAGTACGTCTTGTCTTTGACTGACACCAGCGTATCACGTACAACACGCGCCACTTCTCTGGTAACTACTCACTTGTCATCATTTTGTTGGCCATTTACAGCCTGTACGTATGCACCTGTCTTCTTACGCCTCGCCAGCCTGTCAGACCCCTTGTTGCTGATTGCTCTCTTTATCCTTGTGGGTGGATTTGCGGCGATCAACCGCTTTGCACCAGAGCCCATGCAGGTGGGAAACCACCTCGTCACGCAGAAGAGCCTGTATGCGATCCTCGTGGTTGTTGTGCTCGTGCTCTTGTGGTTCGCTCAGCCATTCGCCCTGATTTTCTGGCTTGTGGGCAGCAGTGCGCTGTTGATTCTCGGACACGCTGCGTTCATCGAACCACCTGTCTCGAGCGAGTACGCTGGTGTCGAGTCGGTCTAATAGTCCATACGTACCTAATCCGACGCCGGATCCTTGGTACGTAGCACGTGGTATTCTCTCGAGGGACCGTCTCGTTCCCTCTCCACATCGCCATGCAGCGATGCCTCAAACAGGCGTCGTTGCCAAGCATGTGCTTCCGACGTATTATGCGACTGTCGTCTCTTTGCGCACGTACGTAGAGCGTGTGCGTGCGGCGGCACTACCATCACATGAATTGTCCTGGAACCTCATTTTGGACGGTCTCGTGGCGCTGCCATGCTCTTTGGACGATCATATTCACCAGGGGGAGACTGATACATATGGCCTAGAGGCGAACGATTACATGCCACTGGAGTCCGTCATAGGACATGTCCAACGCACTTTGCACATACGTCGCCGACATGACATGCTTCTTCTTGGCTTTCATGTGATGCCTCATCGCATGGTAGCGACACATACCAACTCGATCGTGCAAGCCTTGTTAACGGACGACGCATGGAATTCTCTGCTAGTCCTCATGGGTACGCATGCCTTTGTACATATGCTGTGTGGAACCACCTACTATTATCCTGTGGCACTACATCGTGACTGCTACTCCCAAATGTGGGGCATGCCGCTAACCGATCAGAGACCCTTAACACGTGGTCCTCCCACTGTCTCAGAGCGCCATGTATCCGCCGCGCATCTCTTTTTCCGTCGCTCTCGTCTTTTCTATGCTCGCCCGGTCCAGGTGTACCGCTACGGCATTGTTTTGGGTTTGCCACCGACGCACACTTTTCACATGCATGGACACACCCATACCGATCGACGTGTGCACACGGCCCGTATCCTGCGCGACATGCAGCCTCATGCATTTGGTTTACCCCATGCATGGCACCGCCTCCCATCCAAGAACGAGACCCACGACCTGCCCCGACGCCGCTGGCCCAGAGGTCTCACGACCCTTGCTCATCTCGTGTCGCGCATGCTACAAAAACACCGGCGGTGCAGGTACGACGTCATCTTAGAGGCGTGCTGTCCTCGGCAGCATGTGGTGCCTACCATGTCTGTACCCTCATTTTCACCACCCGAGGTGCTTTCGCAGCAAACGACCTCTGCACGCCCATCTCCCTCAGAGCCTCGCTCATCATCACCGCCGCTGCTCAGCTACGCAACGCCGCCCAGTCGTGTCACTTGGTATGTATGCGTCGTGCTTCGTACTATTCTGCCGCACGACATGGTGGGCAGCCCACATAATTGGGCTGTGGTGCGTCGCACTATTCGCCGCTTTGTGCATGCGCGTCGCTCGGAGAAAATTAGTGTGCATGAAGCCCTCCAAGGCTTCCGCAAAAATGAATGTGCGTGGCTGCAAGAGTACCGCGATCCGGTGCAGACACATACACGACTCTGCGCGTGGATGTGGTGGCTATTGGACCACGTCGTTTTGCCCTTGCTGCGCACCTGCTTTTACGTAACCGACTCGGCTGTGTTCCGGCGACGCGTGTTGTATTTTCGACAGGACGTATGGGCGCAGCAAACCAGGCCGCATGTACATGCACTATGTATGCACTTGTTTTCGCGCGTGCAGACACCCATGGATGCTCCTATACCCTACGCCACCATGCGTCTCGTGCCCAAAGAAGCGAGCGTGCGCCCCATTGTCAACTTGGCGCGCCGGCCTATGGGCTTTGGGCGATCCATCAACGCGCAGCTCCAGGGCGCCTTGGATGTCCTGAGCTACGAGGCGGCACAGCAGTCCCCCCACATCTTCGGTGCGGCTATGCCTAGTATTCATGCTGTGTACGCGCGCCTCAAGGCATACAAGCAGCGTTTCCAGGGCAGGTGGCCGCGGCTTTACATGGTGCGGGCAGACATTCGAGCGGCCTTTGACTCGCTCGATCACACGCGCCTCTTGCACCTCGTGCGTGCGTTGGTGCCACCGCATGCGACCTATGTGCTACAACGGCATGCACAGATCCGGCCGGGCATCGGCATGATTCGACGCGCGCAGGTACGGCGTGCATGGCCCGCGCCTCATCCGCCCTCGTTTCTTGAGCAAAGCGCGGCGCAGTCAGCGCCTCCGCCTCGGCACGCGGTACTCGTCGACGGTGTCACATACACCACGATCAAGGCTGAAGATGTGTTGGCGCGCGTCGAGGCACATATCCAGTGCACCCTCGTACGCATCGGTAATGCATTGCATCGCCAAACGACTGGCATCCCACAAGGCTCGATCCTATCGACGCTCTTGTGCAATCTCGTCCTTGCTGACGCCGAGCGGACCTACCTAAGCATCGATGAGGATGAGGACTGTTTACTGCGGTTCACCGACGATTTCTTGTTCGTGTCGCCCTCATATCAGCGCGCCTACGATGTGTGTCAGGCGCTGCACAAGGGCTTTCCCCTGCATGGATGCCGCATTGCTCCCGAAAAAAGCCTCGTAAATTTCGACGCGTGTCTCCCCCCGGGCCACGTTGTCCGTCGCCTCGCACCCCACACCCCATTTCCCTGGTGCGGCATCTGCATTGACCCCACGACTCTGGCTATCCAGCCTGATACCCAACGATACCCCAGGCACATGGGAGATACGCTCACCGTGCGTGCCGCTGGCCTTACTTCGATGCTTGTTCATGCGATGCATCCGCGCGCCGCGGCTGTGTATACAGACACGCATCTGAATACCCCCGGCGGTGTCTACACCAATCTGCTAGAGGGCTTCGTTTTCGCTGCGGCCAAGCTTCGGGTATTTATGCGGCACATGCCCTTTGCCTATGCGCCGCCTGTTATGCGTGCCATCGTGCATGCTGTTCGGCTGACATGGAACATGATCCGTGCAGCGATTCGTGAAGCTCGTGTCACGCTGCATCCCGACGCTCAGTGTCAGATCCAGCGCGCCTGTGTCGAGTGGATCGGCTACTTTGCCTTTGCGCACGTGCTAGAGCCATGGCCCGTACATGCGCCGCTTGTCGCCGCCCTCATGCCCTTTGTGCATGCACAGCGGTACGCACGCTCGCGCCGCAAGATCGGCCCCCTTGTTCTGCGCGCCTGGGCCGCTCACCGCGAGCGGATCCGTCGCCTTACCTAGACGCCCCATAGTGCCACGCGCCGCTCGCGCCTCTGATGGTGATCACGTGATCAAATATGCACAGGGCTGTCGGCAAGTCCACGAGCGATCGGACGAACGGCGTTTCCGCAGACCACAATGGTGTCAGGATCCATCCGTATGCTGCGTGCACCTGCATCGCGCTCTATGGGCATTGTTCGTGGTCTTCATATGACCAAGGTGGCTCGTGGTGCGCAGCAGCCGATGTCCGAGGCGCAGACGGCCGAGTACCCTCGCGAAGGTATGTAGCGTTTTCCTCACCTCCAGGCTTCAACTCGCGGCTCTGGACGCTCGGTATCGCGGCAATCGCCGGGGGTGCGATTACGAATCACTTTTTGAAGAAATACGTCAAGGGCGATGAGGAGGCAGCTAAGCCCTTCTTTACCGACCTAATTGAGTCGTGCTCGACGAGCACGGACAAGATCCGGGAGGCGAATCAGGAGCACATTGACTTGTCCATCAAGCGCGCTGAAGCGCAGCTCATGATTCAAGACGCACAGAAGCCCAGCACGCACCGTGTGAGGTTTCCTTAGTACGTGGACTCGGCGCAACTAACGACCTAGCTTGATGGAGCAGTACCCGAGGCGCGGCCTTCAGACCGGCTCTGTCGTCGACACGTCAGACTTGCAAGTCAACCGGGAGCGTGTATAGGTAGACTAGCACGAATAGCAGATGAGCCAAGCAGCTTTGGACACGGAGCACGCTGCGACGGTGAGCCCCTCTTACGCCGTACGCGGACCGACCGCCTGCTGGGTCCGACCCAGGCCGGCAGCCCTGAGCGGATGCTCCATGTGCATAAATCCCCGAATTCCAAACCAGGTTTTTCTTTTTTTGCGAGCACAGACAATCCAGGCTAGGTAACGATGACGACGACAGGCGGAAGCAGCCGGGGACGCCTTCGTACGTCGTTTGCCAAGAGCGAAGCGCTCGACCCATTTTATTCGGGTGGCGCTGTGGCTGTGACATCTGATGCAGCATGGATCGCCGCGACGTTTGGAACGGACGTACACATGGTCGAGGCACGTACCTCGCGCATTTTGCACAAGATCGCCGGAGATGGCGAGGATATACAGAGCCTCACGCTGAGTAACGATGATACGTACCTTGTGACGGCCTCCCGCTCCTTAGCGCTGCACTTCTATGTTCTGCCTGGCATGGAGCATGTGCGCACGATTTCCAAGGCCCACGAGGCGCCTGTAGCCCTGATGGCCGTGGATCCGACTTCGAGTCTGCTGGCGACAGGGAGTGCCGATGGCTCTGTGAAGATCTGGGACATGCGGGGCGGATACTGCACACACGTGTTCCGGGGCCATGGCGGCGTGATTAGTGCGTTGTGCTGGCATGTCGAGAGCCCTTCGAAGGCAGGACGCCGCGTGCAGCTCTTCACCGGCTGCGTCGATGGCAAAGTGCGCGTATGGGATTTGCACGGCCACAAGAAGGCGATGCACGCCAAGCCATCGGCCGTGCTGAATGCGCACGCCGGCGTTGTGCGTGGCATTAGTCTCTCCTCGGATGGACAGACACTCGTGAGTGGTGCTCGAGACCAGACGCTTGTGTTTTGGGACGCACGCGATGGACACTGGCATCGCCGCGAAATTCAACTGGCGCATGAGCGCATCGAGGCGCTGCATTTCCTGCCTGATGTACCGTACTTTTACACGGCCGGCTCTCGAGGCGCACTTCGAGTGTGGGATACCAAGGGACGGGTGGTGAGTGAGCAAACGGTCGAGCGAGTCGATGAGGACGAAGAAGATGAGCTGCGTGGCCTGGTGGATGCGGTTCTTGCTTCGAATACGATCGTGACTGTCTCAGCTACCCAGGACCTAGCCTTTTTCGTGTGGGACGGACAGCTGGTTCAGACGCGCCAATTGGTGGGCTACAATGACGAAATCGTGGACTTGGCGCTCGTACAAACACACTTTCTCGCTGTGGCATCAAACAACAGCCAGCTGCGCATCTACAGGCTCGATACCCAGGACCGTGATCACGACGTGGCGCTTGTGGATGGGCATTCCGACATGGTACTGAGCATCGACACAAATGGCGAATGGCTCGTATCCGGTTCCAAGGACCACACAGCGCGGATCTGGGCGCGTGTGCACGACGGACGTCATGGATGGGTCTGTCTTGGTGTATGTGAAGGGCATGCAGAAAGCGTCGGATGCGTCGTCTTTTCGAAGAAGGAAGATGCGCCCTTTGTCATCACAGCCAGTCAGGACCGGACCGTCAAGTTGTGGGATCTCTCTGTGCTGACAAAGGACAGCCGTAACGTCAAGCTGTCGTCCTTGCTAACCCTAAAAATCCACGACAAGGACATCAATTCCATCGATATCGCGCCTAATAATGCGCTCCTTGTGTCGGGTTCGCAGGACCGCACGGCCAAGGTATTCCGTCTGCATTATGCGCCGCCACGCAAGAATGCCAAGCCCACAGCCTCCCTTGAGCTGCTATCTACGTGCCGCGGCCACAAGCGCGGCGTATGGTCCGTCCAATTCTCTCCAGCTGAGCAGGCCTTTGCCACGGCGTCGAGTGATCAGACAGTCCGAATGTGGAGTCTCAAGGACTTTACCTGCGTGCGGGTCTTTGAGGGCCACACGGGCAGTGTGCTGCGGCTGCGATACACGCCCAGCGGTACACAGATTGTGTCGTCAGGTAACGATGGACTCATCAAGATCTGGAATGTGCGCGACGAGGAGTGTGCGGTGACGATCGATGCGCACGAAGACAAGATTTGGACGCTGGTCGTGCGAGATGAAACGCCCACGACGCCGCTCCAGATTGTGAGTGGTGCCGCGGACAGCACAATAGCCGTCTGGAACGACACCACCGAGGTCGTCGAGGCCGAGCAGGCGGCAGCAGCCAAGGACGCCGTCGAGCGTGAGCAGGCCTTTACGAATCTCGTGCTGCTTCAGGACTACCGCAGTGCGATAGCACTGGCCTTCCAAATGAATCAGCCACGCCGGCTGCTGCAGCTGTTTACCCAGGTAGCAGCATCGCGACCGGAAGAGGATGCGATCGTATCGATGGAGCGTCTGTTCCAAGATGCACTAGGCACCGCAGACGCCCAAAGCGGCAGCATCACTGGCCTCGCGACCGTCGATGATATCCTGCGCGACTTGCCGCGGAGTCAGTTGGCGCAGCTGCTCGTATACGTGCGCGACTGGAACACGTCTGCACGCACATCTCCGATCGCACAGCTGGTCCTGCATGCGATCGTACGGCAATGGGATGCCGAATCGATTCTCGATGCGATAGAAGACGCGCGTGCGTCGCTCCAGGTATCGGCCGTCGCCCTGCTGGAGGGCCTCGTCCCGTACACAGAGCGCCACTATGCGCGTGTGGACCGCATGCTCGTCGAAAGTGCCATGCTCGAGTACACGTTGCAGGCCATGGATACTATCATAGGCGAATAATCTACACAAACATGTCCAAGTCATGCCGCGCGTAATCGCGGTGCTCTTCAGCGCGGTCCTGCAGGGCAGGATAGTACGCGACCAGCGCGTCCTGTGCGCCAACATAGTTGGTGTTGTAGATGCGCACATACGCCTCACGAACCTTGCGAGCAGGATGAAAGAGGCCTTGCAGCGTATGGTACAAGATCACACCAGGTCCTAAGGCCACACGCAGCGCCTCGATGGCCTCCATCACAGCATTGATCACGTGAGGAGATGTCTCGAAGACATTGGGCCACACCAAGTTGAAAAGGTGCTGCATGCCATCTTCGCGGCCCAGGCCAGCCGTGCCAAGAGCCAGGTGCTTGACAATGCTGGCGGCCGTTTGGCGGTGCACGGGGTCGCGGTCTGTGAGTGCATCGTCCAGCAGCGTGATGACGCTGTACACGTAGTCCTTGCTCATCTCGCCAATGTACTCAAACACCCAGCTCAGGGCCTTGAGACATCCATGCTTGACGTTCAGCTCGGGCGTACGGTACTCATTAAGAATGGCCGGCAGACATGTGAAGGGCCCGCACGTTTCGGCGACAATCGCAATCGCGACCGTCGAACACACACGGCTCTGTCGTTCCTGGACACGAAGGTTGGTCAAAAGCACCTGCAGGACATCCTGTGGTCCAATCGCTCGCGCAATGTACCCAAAGCTGTTAATTGCCGCACGTCGCACAGCCTTCTTATGTGCCTTCAGCAGATCGAGCAGCTCAAAGCAAATGCGCATCCACTCACGCGCACTCACAAACTCGGCACCACGGTCAGCAATGCGGCCAATGAGGTTGATACTCGCTTCCTGTACGCGCTCATGGCGGTTGCGGAGGATGGGCGTCATGCGCGGCAGCAAATCTCTGACGGGTGGATTCATCTGCGTCATGCCCACGACGTTGGCAATCGCACTCTCAGCGGTGATCATACTCGCCAGTGCCTCGGGGAATTCTTCGCCCAGTTGCTCGAAGAGAACAACGCCCAAATTCGAAAGCAGTGCGTCCTCACCACACTGCTTGAGCACAGTAGCCAGCTTGGTCGTAAGGTCCGCGGCCTGCTGGCGCGTGCTGGCGTTTTTGTTGTTGAGACGCCACAGAATCGTCGACACAATCTGCATGAGGTACGGCTTAATGCGCATGCCCAGCGCATGAGCAATGGAGCCTGTCCCGTCAAGCATGACGCGATCCTCATCCGACTGCTCCTGGAACGCATAGATCATGCCGTCCACCAGCTGCATTTCCAGTCGCTCTCCGATATCGGCCGTGCCGAGCGTCGACACGACATGCCGGATCGTATCCATCGCCATGCGACGGAACGGCTCGCTCTCATCCTTGAGAAAGTGGACCAGTCGCTCAACGACCTCACTTACACCCATTTTGTCCGCTAGCGCCTGCGTTGTCTCGACGACCTGGCGGTAGTTACGTCGATCCAAGGCCATACGACGCACCCAGAAGCAACGGAAATAGTCCGGCGCCAAGTCGTTTCGCAGAAACGCGCCGGTCACGCCTTCGGTCATAGCACATTGCTTGACAACCTTGAGGACAATGCGCCGCATCTCGTCATCCGCACTCTGAAACTCGCGAATCAGCGTCGGCGTCACTTCCTTGACAAAGTACAGCGTGCTGTCTGCATCCATCAGCGGGATAATAAATCCGATGGCCTTGAGGAACGCCGCCAAGCCACGTCCGCGGTGGTGCCGGATGCCTAGCCACAGTGGCTTGAGCACATTTTCAAAGCTCTCAATACCGTACGGTGCGGACGCTTCGGCTAATGCCGAGAGTGCCAACGCTGTCATCGTCTTCACCTTTTGTTGATCGTCCTCCAGCCCTTTTTCAATGCAGTCGACCAAACCTTTCAAATGCGGTAGCACAGCACAGCCCATCATAATAGCCAATTGCTGCACGACTCGGATACCCGTATGACGCGCCTGCCAGCTTTTCTTCGAGCGGCACACGGCGCGCAGGAACGGCAGCATCGCTGGGATGCCCAAAGCCGACGCGACGACTGCCAGTGCTCGAGCTGTGGTATTCCGCACGTATTCATCGGCATGATCAATATCCGGCCGCATCGTACTGATCATGTGTGCCAGACCGGCCGCCTTGGCGAGATTGCTGATAATCTCGCGGCCCTCGATACGCACATAGTAGTCCTCATCAATCAGCAGAGGCTCAATCACCACGAGAATACGATGGACGTAGGGCCGCACAAGCTCATCGAGTTTGTACAAAACACGGTCAATGACCTTGACTAGCAAGTGGCGCTCCTGGTCTTCGAGCGTGCGCTCCATCAAAAGCGGCAGGATCTTGTCGAAGAGGGGACCAGGTCCGAACGTACGTGCTTGCTCCGTAATCTGCCGCAGCGCTTGCTTTCGAAGCTGAGGCGTGCCATTTTTGATTTTCAAGAGCAAGCGCATGATCTCACGTTCCCTAGCCTCAGCACGCGAGATGCGCTCCTCTTCATTGTCTTCTTGGAGGACCTTGCCAAAGTACTTTTGGTCCTCGGGCTTCATAAACGCCAATTGACCAACACCTGGCACATCCGTTGGCAGATCTGCCACAATGTCGTCGGCCATGGCACCAAGCGTTGATGATTCGGGCATGTAGAATCCAGAAGATTCCGGCTCTTGCAGTTTGTGTGCTTGTGCGGGCGCATAGCCGGGCGGTGGCTCAACAATCGTGTAGCCTTCACTCGGAAGCAGCACATTGAGCTCTTCATCTGACATGTACCGAATGCGTGTCGGCTTGTTCGGTCCGTCTAAGGGTGTTTGATCCCATCGAGAACGCTTTTTTTCCGTGGGCTCGTCCGCCGGTGTCTCGTCCCAACGTGAACGACGCCGCTTAGCAGAATCATCAGGCTTGGGCTCCTCACCTTTTTCCTCAATAATCTTGCGAACACGCTGCTCCTCACGCTCGAGATTAGCTCGGCGCATGGCATCACGGTATCCTTCCTCACCCGTACTCTCTGCAGAGAACGGATCATGCTGGCTCTCAGGCCCGGCATCCCGATGAAAGCGGCGGTTATGATAGTCAGACTGACGCGACGCCAGTTGGCGCTGCGCCACACGCTCTGCAAGTGGATCATACGAGTCATCGGCGAACTCGTGCAGCAAATGTTGAGGTGCTGTGAAGGCATCGAGGGGATTGGATCGCCGAGGCTCGTCGTCGTCGTCGTCGTCCGGCCCCGTAGGCAACGAGTCCACGTACGACGATCGCGACGCTCCGGACCCATAAATGTCGCGATCTTCCTGATTGCTTCCCAAGCCGATGCCCTGCCTTCCAGAGGCACGCGCAGCTCGAAGGCGCTGGATCTCGTCCAGCTCCTCACTCGACATGGTCGCCACAAGAGAGTAGCTTGCCACACGATCGACGCTGTCCACTGTGTTATCACGTGATATATGCGGCCATCGTCAGAGGAGGAGCGTTTACTGGCACGCCACCGAGTGGAATGGCGCCGCGGGCCGTTGGCAAGAATGCCAAGGCGGTGCAAGATGTGGCTCCGCGTAAGAGCGAGGGGGGTACATATACATTGAAAGATGTTATGGTGGGCGCAAAATTGTATGCAGAGAAGACGGCGCCTGAGACTGGCGAGACGGAACAACGACTAGCCGAGGTGTTGTCGATCCGCGAAGAGCGACAAAACAGGCTGCATTTACTGCAAGAAATGCAGGAAAAGGGAGCTGATAATGTGGAAGAAAAAGAGCCAGAGCTCCATTTTTATGTGCACTACTCTGGCTTTAACAAGCGACTGGATGAATGGATACCCTCCGCCAAGCTCGTATTGTCGCGTGAGATGGAATGGCCGCCACCCCCTGAGGCGGCTGAGTCCAACAAGAACACGAAGCGGAAGGTGGTCAAGGATGCGCGTTCGACTCCGCAGGCGGAGGACAGCAACGTCAAGAAGGAGCAGGGAGACGACACGTCGTTCAGCAAAGAAAAGGAGGTGGAAAAGCTGCGTACGAACGGGTCCATGACGCAGTGTGCGAGTGAAGTCTCTCGCGTTAAAAATCTGAATATGATTCAAATGGGTAAGCATCAAATTGAGGTGTGGTATTTCAGTCCTTACCCGTCCGAGTACGCATATATCGACTGTCTATACGTGTGTGAAATGTGTTTGTCGTACTTTCCTAGCGATTTCCTGCTCAAGCGTCACCGTCAAAAGTGCACGATGCTGCACCCCCCCGGCAACGAGATTTATCGGTGCGAGGACATCAGTTTTTTCGAGCTCGACGGTCGGCGCCAAAAGACGTGGTGTCGAAATTTGTGCTTGCTAAGCAAGTGCTTTTTGGACCATAAGACCTTGTACTATGATGTGGATCCCTTTTTGTTCTATGTCATGTGTCAGCGCGACAATACCGGCTGCCACATGATCGGTTACTTTTCGAAGGAAAAGGAGAGTGCCGAAGGCTATAATGTTGCATGTATTCTGACCCTGCCGCAGCACCAGCGTTCGGGCTTTGGGCGGCTCTTGATCGAGTTTTCGTACGAGCTCTCAAAACGCGAGAGTAAACTGGGCAGTCCGGAAAAGCCTCTGTCTGACCTCGGTCTGCTCGGCTATCGTGCATACTGGTCTGAAACGATCGTCGAGCTTTTACTCAAAACGACGGAAGAGATTAGCATTGACGACATTGCAAACAAAACCTCGATTCAGCATGCTGATATCCTACAGACGTGTCAGGCACTCAGTCTGCTGAAGCAATATCAGGGTAAACACTACCTTGTCCTCTCAGATGCCGTGCTCGAAAAGCACGAGCGTCAGATGAAAAAGAAACGTCGGCGCATTCATGCTGAACACCTGCATTGGAAGCCGCCTGTATTTACGCGTGACCAGCTTCGGTTTGGTTGGTAGATTGTACACTAGCATGACGCAGTTCGTCCAGCACGATCGGTGGCCAGAGCAGCCATGCATCCCAGCACGCAAGAATAGTGTGCACGCTGCGCTCGAGCTCGTGGCTTTGGGTGCATCGTAGAACGTCGCCCCAATGGGCAAAGAGCGTGGAGAGCCATGGCTCGAAAGCGTTTCGGTACATCCAGGCACATGGAACGCGTGCTGATGTATTATACAGGATATCAGACATGGCGTAGAGGATGGCCAGCTTGCGGGGTATCGGTGCCTCGAGCATGGCTCGGGCTATTTTGTCAGCGACAGCCTCTGCCGCCTTGGCATGGTCCAGGGCGAGTTTCATGCATCTTGCGATACGCTCACGCCGCAGTGTGAGTCGGGCAAGCATTGAATCGAGACGGCGAGCAGTAAGCAGGGATAGCCCTTCCACGATCTCTCCTACTTCCTCCGAGTCAGTGGAGCACATGGGATTCTCGCCGTTCGAGCGGTGTCGCACAGGTATAGGAGATGCGTGGCGTGGGCGCGAGGGCGGCTCAGGTGCTGGAACCACGGTAGGCTTCTCTGCTCGTGGTCCTTGCGAGCTCTTCAACTCTTCTACAAACGCTTGACGACGCCTGGGCGCCACGTCCGTCGGCTCGTCGTCGTCATCAAACGCCCTCTTTCGAGGCATGACGCGTGCCTCCACAATTTGTTGCACTGGCAGTCCTTCTACAAATCTAAGGCTCTCGGAATATGGGCTCTTACGCATCTCCCGCCAGTGGGAGATTCTCCACACGGAGCCGAACGCAAGAGGCCAGACAACGCGTTATTTTGGAGACATGTACACCAAGCGAGACTTAGTCCCAGCTCGAGGTGGCGGCGGGGGCAGCGCCCGTGTCAGCGGCCCAGTCCTGCGCGGCGTCGGCGCTCCAGTCGACCTGCTCGCCACCAGCCGAGAGGTTGGCGGCGACCGAGGGGTTCACACCACCGGCACCAGCGCCCTCAATCGCAAAGTCGACCTGCTCAATCGTCGACTCCTGCACAGCGCTAGCAGCAGCGGCCTGCTTGGCCAGCGCGGCCTCGGCCTGCTCACGCTCAATCTCCTCGGGGTCACGGTAGAAGAACATGTCGACCATGACGTTCCAGCCGTTGGGCGTGCGGGGCACGATACCCCGGAGGCGCAGGAACTCACGGCAGAGCAGCCACCAGAGGAGACCAATCGAGTGGCGACCCTTGTTGTTACCGGGGATGGCAATGTCGACGTGGCGCAGAGGAGCGTCCGTGTCACACAGGGCAATCACAGGGATGTTGACGTAGGCCGACTCACGGATGGCCTGGTGGTCCACACGGGGGTCAGTCACCACAATCACACGGGGCTCCTTGAACGAGCGCGTGATGTAGTTGGTGAACGAACCGGGCGTGAAACGGCCAGCGATCGCCGTGGCGCCCGTGTTAGCGGCGAACTTGTGCACGGCACGGTGACCGTACGTGCGGCCCGAGATCACACAGATGTCAGCGGGGTTCTCGACGGCGGCGAGCACACGGGCAGCGAACACGATCTTTTCCCACGTCTTGCCGATGTTGATCAGGTGGATACCGTCGGCACGGCGCTTGTGAACGTACGGAAGCATGGCCTTCTCGCAGTTCTTGGTACCGATGTGCGTCTGGGCAGCGAGAAGGAGACTAATGTCCTCGGGCGTAGGGTTCAAAATAGCAGGTTGCTTGGAAGCCATGTTGTGGAATACAGCTCCAAAATGGATGTGCGTGTAAAGAAGCGCTTCGATTGCCGCCGCCGATCCTTTGGGCCAGGCGTGTGGAAGAAGTGCTCGATGCCTGCATCGGCCGAACAAAAATACAATTGGTCACGTGTTTCGCAAAACTGTACCCAGCTCCTGGCCGCGTGCGTTCGAACGAAGCCTGTCGACGGAGCGCAGCGTGCCACTTGGACTACTTCCTCAACGAATAAGGTATGTGTGAGCCTGTCTAACAACGCAGCAAAATGGCTGAGCGTGGACGTGGTGGTTTTGGACGTGACCGTGGACGTGGTGGCCGCGGTCGTCGTGGTGCCCGCAAGGATGAGAAGGAAGAGTGGGGTACGTAAAAAAAAAGTCGTTGGCCGCGGCATGCTAACCTGACCAGTGCCTGTGACCTCGCTGGGTCGTCTTGTCAAGGACGGCAAGATCAAGTCGATGGAGGAGATTTACCTGTTCTCGCTCCCCATTAAGGAGTACCAGATTGTTGACATTCTCCTGCCCAAGCTCACTGACGAGGTCATGAAGATCACACCTGTCCAGAAGCAGACCCGTGCCGGTCAGCGCACGCGCTTCAAGGCCTTTGTGGCTATCGGTGACTCGGACGGTCACCTCGGTCTCGGTGTCAAGTGCGCTACGGAAGTGGCCTCGGCCATCCGTGGTGCCATGATTATGGCCAAGCTCACGATCATTCCCGTGCGCCGTGGCTACTGGGGTAGCGCTCTTGGTAAGCCTCACACGGTGCCCACGAAGGTGTCGGGCAAGACGGCTTCGGTTATGTGCCGTCTTGTGCCTGCTCCCCGCGGTACGGGTATTGTGGCTTCGCCCGCTCCCAAGCGCCTGCTGCAGCTGGCCGGTATTGAAGATGTGTACACCCAGTCGAAGGGTCAGACGGCTACGATGGGCAATTTCCTGAAGGCTACGTTCGAGGCTGTGTCGAAGACGTACGCTGTCCTCACGCCCAACCTCTGGGAGGAGGTGCCTGTCCCTCCGACCCCATACGTGGAGCACGCCACGCATCTTGCTCGCGTCGGCAAGAAGCTCCACTAAGTGCGCGCAAGCACGCAAGCCGAGTTGCGCCTGTAGTAGCTAGCTAGAGTTTTGGCCCTAGCCCAAAATTGCATATTCCTCGATGCCATGATGCACTGTGCGGCCTGAACCAGGTCCGGAGCCGCCGCGCCGTAGGCAGGGCCCCTCTTATTCATCACGTGACTCCCGGCTTGACCCGTGACGGGCGCCAGCAGCGCGCCGGGTCCGCGAGGCTGGCTCATCTGGACGACAACGATCATGATTGCCCGTGGTTTCATGCACTCGAACAAGGCTGCTCGTGCCGTGCGTGTCGCTGGCCAGCAGGTGCGCTTCAACTCGAACCTGCCGATTCCCCCCAAGATCGCCACGCCCAAGAGTGTGCAGGGCGAGAACGCGGCCAACACGGAGGCTGTGGTCAACTTCTACAAGGCGCTGCCCAAGGGTGCGGAGCCTGAGAGGCGCCCCTCGGGCTTCAAGGCCAAGTACTTTGACGGCAAGCATGCCAGTGCCAAGCCCCTTGTGTGGACGATCGCTGGTCTGATGCTGTTTGGCTACACGCTGGAATACAACGGTCACCTGAGTATGTATGCGCTGTACTAACGCCGTTACAGAGTACCACAAGAATGCGCACCACTAGATCTAGGTATGCGTAGCTGAAATGCATCAGAACGATCCTCCTGGCTACGGCGCTATGCGCTATGGATGATTTGATAGATGTCGTGGCGTGCCAGCGGAGAGGAAGGGCGCCTGGCCCTGCCGTTAGCGGCGATCGCCGCCTCTTCAGGCGCACGAGGTAGGCTTGAGGCATCCGTGTCTCCACGTGGTTGGCCATGTACACGTATGCTGCGCCACAAGTCGACCGAGTGTCGTTTGTGTCGCTTGTCCAGACCGACGTGCTGCATGCCGAAGTCGTGCACACATCGCAGCTGCGTGCGCGCGTAGAGCAGTGCCTGCATAGCCGTGAGCCGTTGGCCATAGTGCAGGCCGTGTCGGAATACTTGCCGTACCTTTTGGGCTTGTACGACTGTGTGCAGCGGGACACGATTCTGCTACGTGATGACGTCCATCTGACGTGGCGCTCGATGCTTGTGTCGAGCAAATTTCGGCTGCATGGCCTGCTGAGCGAGGTGTGCCTGATGCATATGCTGTATGCATCTTCTTTGCGTGCCGAGGCAGCGACGATCGTCGAGGCCCTCGGTGCCTATGAACTGGGTGCTCATGACCGCAAGGCGTGTGATGACCGCATGCGTGTGGCGATCGACTTGTTGTGCCGCGCGAGTGGCGTGTGTGAGTACGTCGCGACACAGCTTTTGCCGACGTACCCGGCGCCGCCCAGCAAGTCGGCGTACCCGCCGGAACTGGTCAGTGAGGGCGTCCAGGCATGCTCCAAGCTGGCGATGGCCGATGCACATGCGCTGGCGATCCGCAAGCTCCTCGTGCCATATGCAAGGCACCATGGGCCCCCTCTTCCGCCTCAGCATCCGTCGCCATCGCTCCTAGCCAAGCTGCATTTACACACAGCGTCGCTATTTCTCGAGGCTCATACGCTCGCCGCCCAGAGTCTCGGCATGGACCCGCACTCGGCCAAGCACAAACTCGCGCAAAAGCTGCACACGCTGCGTCCAGACACGGATGCTGACGATAAGATGGCGTTCCTGCCGTATGCCAGTCGCTCGGCACACACTCACAAGGCCCTGGCCTTCCAGTGGCTCGGCATTGACCAAGGCGAGTATGCGAAAAACACGGGGTGGGCTATAGCGTATCTGGACATGGCGCAATCGATGCTCGACGGGCACAAGAAGACCCCGGTGTGCGCTGACATGAGCCGGTGGCGTGCTGCGTACAAGAAAATGAACGATACCCTCTCATTCCAGCGCATTCCCTCGGTCCAGGAACTTCAGCTATGTACATCCGAGGGCCGCGCGGCCATGTTTCCCAAGGCCTACGTGCCCGTCTATGCGTTCGGCGCGAAGCGGGAGGCCACGCACCGGACGACGTACGCCGGTGCCGGTGCCTACTACTAAGTGTGCGAGGTGCGCAGCAGGCATGCGTCGATGTGGGCATTGATGCTCGCGGTGCGCATGCCGCGTACCTGGATGTCCTTGCCGCACACGGGGCACACGACTGGGTCGCGGCTCGCTGTGGGCGGCGTCTTGAGCCACTGCGCCAAGGGTCCGTCGCGTGCCGTGTGCATATCGATGAGCGACGAGGCACGCACGCCGACTAGACGCAGGCACAGCGGGACGGGTGCGGCCGCACGCTCCTGCTCGAGCAGTGCATGCACGACCGCGTACAGATTGTCCGATGTGTACACGGCCACACGGCACGCTCGTGCGCGCGTGAAACGCTCAAAGGTATCGCGCTTGCACACCAGTGTGACGGTGCGGGCTCGGTACGCCTGCTGCACCAGGTCGCGCGACAGCATCTCGCAGGTGGTACGGAGGTGGGCGTGGAGCGTGGCTGGATCGGTCGTCGGAGCAAAAGTCCGCTCGCAGCCGACCGAGCGGCGTGCATCGCGGCTGGGGGGTGCGATGTGAGTATCGCTGATGCCGAGCGCAGCGGCGAGGAGCATGCGGTACGAGTCCATGCACACGCTCAGCTCGACACGCCGCGCCCAAATGTCATCACAGGTGTGGATCGAGATGGCAGAGAGCATGCGCTCGGTCACTTGGCCGATGCCAGGTACTTTTCGTACGCTGAGGCCCCGCATGAATGCGATCATGTCGTCGCGCGTCGGCGGCACATACCACACGCCGTCCGGCTTGCCCTGGTCGCTCGCGATCTTGGCCAGCAGTCGATTGCAGGCGATGCCTACACTCACCGTGAGGCCCTCGGTGGCCTGGTACACGTCGAGGCGGAGCTTGGCAGCGACGTCGCGTGGGTCCATGGCATGTGTCGCACAGTAGGACGTCACATCGAGGTATGCCTCATCCAAGCTGCGCTGGAGCAGTGTCGGATCGTAGGTGCGGAGCACGTTCATCACCTGTTCACTGCGTCGGCGGTACGCGTCAAAATGCGTGTCGACGACCAAGAGGTCGGGGCAAAGGGCGCGTGCGACGTACTCGGCCATCGCCGAGCGCACGCCCCGTTGGCGTGCCTCATAGCTGGCAGTAAGCAGCACGCCATGACCCACGGCAAAGCGCTTGCCACGCAGCTCGGGGCATCGCTGCACCTCGACAGCCGCATAAAACATGTCCATATCGCAGTGTAGGATGATCCGCGACACATCGCGCTGCGCCTCGAGCTCAGCCACGACTCGCGACACGTGCGACTCAGCACGCGCTCGCTCTACGCTGCCTAGCCGATCGAGAGCCGCACTGCGCCGTTGGAGCATGCGGTCGATGCGACGCGTCACCGCCTCGTGCCGTCGCCGCTCGTTTTCATAGTACTTGGAGCCTTGCGACACGTCATGAATGCTGCATAAGTAGCGCGCACGTACCGTTTCTGGGTATCTGCATCCGACGCCACCCAGGCCTTATGGCTCGATGGCCCGCCCAGGTGCCGGTACAAGCTGGCCTCGTCCGCCGACGTCATCTCGGCCCCGGCTGTGTGGGTGGAGGGGTCCAGGATGTCGTTGGGCGACGAACAAGCGAATCACGAGCTGTTACGCCGCTTTGGCCCCCGGCACGCAGCGAAGCTCGCCAGGCGCCAGACGAGCCGCAGACACAGAAGCGGCCGCGCGTCCTCCGTCGCAGGAGCGATCGGATCAAGGCACGGACGAGGTGGCACGCCGCGCGGTATCACGAGGCGCGCCTAACCTCGCACGTCGCTCGCGGGGAAAAAGGCACGGAGGAAAAAGACCTACTGTACTACTGCTGCTTGCATTCCTGAGGCTCGGGACGCTGAGCTGGAGCGTCATCGTCGTCGTCCTCGTCGTCGTCGTCTTCGTCTTCAAAGTCGTCCTCGTCGTCCCATTCGTCGGGGTTCTCGTACTGCAGCGCTTTGCCGGTGAAAAAGTCGATCGCGTGTGGAATGATGCGGTCCTTGAGATCCTCGCCGATCTGGTAGTCGAGCTCCAGACGCTCCTCGAGCGAATCGAGGTCTTCGTCGTCGACATCGTCTGCGTCCGTGGGCGGCCGCGGCGGCGAGAAGAAGTTGAAGAAGGAGTCGGTGGGCACTAATCGCTTGACAGTGCGTGTCTCGTTTGTATTCTTGTTCCGCTGCTTTTTCGTCTCGAGGCGGTGGGTCAGGTTCGTTTCCGGCGACGTCCACTCAATCTGCGTGCCCTCCGCATGGTCGTACACCAAGTCGCCCGAGAAGCCGACCTGGTCCTGGTAGAAGTACGTCTTGGTCAGCACCGCATTGCTGAAAAACTCGTTGTGAGCTGCGTCAAAGACAAAGTCCAGCTGGAAGCCCTGCTGCGCCTGGCCTGGCACCGCTTCACTGCTAGCGTCCAAGTATCGCAGGCGCACATCGGTCAGGTGCCGCAGGGCGCCCTCGTCGCGTTCCGTGATCAGCTCAGAGAGCGCCACATGGTTCCGCAGAGCAGTGAGCCAGAACTCGGGAATGCCCTTGGGCGCATCGGCGCTGATCGACAGATGTGCCAGCGACGCCTCGTCGTCGTCGTCGTCGTCCTTGTCGACAGCCTCGCCATGCTCGACCTCCTCGGCGGTCGGCTCGTCCTCACCGAGCACAATCTGCTTGCGGCGGTTATATAGCGGCGCATAGAGCGATGCAAACTTCTTCTCGAGCGCGAGAATCTCGTGCTGGAACTGAGCCTCCAGCTTCTGGTGGTCCACATTCACACCCTTGAGACCCTCGACGCGGCGACGAACCTCGGCGGGGAGGGACTCGATGTAGCCTGACGACTGGCCCACGAGCGTTGAGAGGCGGTCCTGGATCATGCTCGTGAGTGCGGCATTCGGCAGCAGAGCCGCGGCGGCATCAGCCGCCTCGCCCTGCTCGTCCTCCTCGCCAATCGTGCCGACCGTCGGGCGTGCGAGCTGCTCGCGCTCGATCGGCGCATTCGATAACGGCGTATTCTGCGGCGTAGGCGCCGTCCAGTTTGCGTCTCGTTTTCTGCACGGTGAGTCGCGGCTATACGCACTTGCCAATATCCATGGTTGGGGAGGAGAAAACGCGGGCTGAGAGCCGCTGACCCCAGTCTCGGCCCCCACGCTGTGGATCGGGGCGTTAAGTGGAGAAACGGCCCAGGGACCCGCGCCTCTCCACGTGGCCGTAGCCGCCGCCACCATGGACTCGGTCGCGGCGCGAGTCGACGCGCTGTTGGCGGGGGGCGATGGCGATGGGCTGAGTCGTGCGCATGTCGAGAGGGCACAAGCGCGTGTTCATGCACAGCTGACGCGCCGTCGCGACGAGACGCGGCGCCTCCTGTCCCTGACTGCGCATCCCCTGCCGAACGAGCATGAGCACGATGCACAGGCGCTGCTCGCGGCCCTGGCTGACTTGGAAACGCATGCGAGCCGTGCTGAGAAAAGCGTCGGCGAGATTACTGCCGAGATCCGGTGGCTTGATATGGCCAAACGGAACGTGGGCCACTCGATCGTGGCGCTGCGGCGACTCCAGATGCTCGTCAGCAGCACGATGCAATTGCAGCAGCTGTGCGAGACGCAGCAGTACCGCGATGCGGCCTCTACTCTGCAGGCCGTAGAAGCGCTCTTGTCGTTCTTTGTGCGCTTCCACAGTGTGCCGTGCATTCTTCAGCAGCGCACGTTGACAGACTCGCTGCGCGAGAAGCTGCACAAGATGGTCATGGGCGAGTACGAGGCCGCGTTTCAGCGGCCACGGTGGGACGCCAGCACGTCTGCCCTGCCTGATGCGGCTCTAGTGGTCGATGCGCTCGGGCCCGAGGTGCGAGACAAGCTCATGGAATGGTACTGCACGCGACAGCTGCGGGAGTATCGGCGCGTGTTCCGGGCGGTTGACGAGGCCGGACAACTCGACAATGTGCCGCGGAGGTATGCATGGATCCGTCGGCTGCTGCGCACCTATGCGGATGAGCACGCGCCGGCCTTTGTGCCGGCATGGCACGTCGAGCGCCGGCTCTTGGTGCAGTTCTGCGATATTACGCACGACGATATGCGCAGTGTGCTGGTGCGTGAGCAGCCGCGACTGCACGTCGATGTGCTGTTGAGTGCGCTGCACAGCACGAACGAGTTTGAAGCGTCGGTGGCGCGGCAGTATGGCTTCCACGCCGACCGACCCATCTCGTCCGCGTTTACGCCGTACCTCGGCGTCTATGTCGACGCGCAGGACCGCCAGCTCAGCGAGATGCTGGCGCAGATGGCTGCCAGCTCGCAGGCGGCGACGACCGACACGTCGGCGGACGAGCCCGTGCGTGTGCTCGTCTCGTCCACCGAGCTCGTCACGCTGTACCGCCAGGCCCTCGAACGATGCGCCTCGCTCGGACCGCGTGCGCCGCTCCGTGAGCTGGGCCACGTGTACGGCAAGTGGCTCCGGCGGTACGCACACGACGTGCTGCTCCCATCGCTGTCGTCGCGCGACGTGTTGCATCTGTGTACGGTGCTAAATACGGCCGATTACGGCGCGACGACATGCACCCAGCTCGCCGAGCGACTCACCGAGAAGCTGCGCGCCGTAGATGCCGAGGCTGCGCCCGTCGTCCTCGACGCGGAGCGCCACGAGTTCTTCAGCGTCATGTCGTCCGCGCTGCAGGCGCTCACGCGCGCCTTGTCCACGGCGCTCGACCCGGCGTTCCAGGCGCTGCTCCGCCCCGATGTGCCGTGGTCGCAGCGCGAGCACCTCGACGAAAAGAGCGCATGGGTCGATCTGCTCGCCAGCGGCCTCGAGAGCGTGGGCGTCGTGGTGCGGCACCATGTCGAAAACAAGCGGTACGTGCGCTCGTGGTGCGACAAGGCCGCGCATCTGACCATGACGCGCATCACGCAGTCGATCGTGCGCCTGCGTCCGATTCGGCCACGCATGGCCGAGCAGCTCCAGCGCGACGTACAGCATGTGCATACGCTGCTCATCGAGTGGCCGAGTGGCGCGTCCCAGGCCGCGTACGTGCGCATCGTCGACAAGGCCATGAGCCGCGTCCAGCCTGTCTTGGCCATCTTGGCCGTGCCGCCCACCGATGCCGCGGCGTTCGTCCACGCGTACCGCCAGCATGTGGGGGATCAGTCGCTCCCCAACTTCCAAAAGATCCTCGATCTGCAGGGCGTGCGCCGTCCCGAGCAGCAGGCGCTGGTCGAAGCGTTCCTCGCCGCCGTGGATCGCGCTCCGGATACCCTCCCCACTACGTCCGCGCTCTCGTCCCTCGAGCTCGATCCGAACGCGGACGTGTACGCCGAGACGGGCGGCGATCGCGCTCGCGACGAGGGGTCGGCGGCAGACGCGCCGCCTGGACGGCCCTCGACGCCCTCCGCCGGCACCGCGCTGGGCCTGCCGGACTGGAAAAAGTTTGGCAGCATGTTTGGCGTCGCGCTCGGTCAGCGGCGTCCATAGGTCCTATACAAGCTGAGATATGGTATCGGCAGGCAGCTCGCCGCGCTCGCTTATGCGCTTGTGCAGCGACGTCGGCGATGCATCGCCCGCCAGGGCATGCTGTCGGCACGCCTCGTCGGCAGCGGCCAAGATGCGGCCGAGGGCCGCGACGTGCTCGGCACGGGAGGCGCGCGTCCACACGAGGCCGTTCACGCCAATCGCCGCCTCAAACGCAAAGTGGCGCGATACGCTGGGGAGCAGGGTGTGGCTTGGGCGCAGCAGGCTTCGTGCGAGCGGCAAGCTGACGCGCCACACCATCGATAGCTCCGGCTCCTGCGCGACTTTGAGCTCGCCCATGCCGTCGGCCTTGTTGTGCACGGGATCAATGCAGCTCAGCACAGGCTCTGTCCACGGCTCGGCACTCTCAATGCGGGCATACACCAGCGCCCCGATCTCGAGGTGCGGCCGATTCCGCCGAGACGCTCCTTCAAACGCCAGGACCGGCAGAGACGCATGGTGCGCCGAAAACAGCGTCACCGTAAACGATTCAGCGCCGCGATTCGTGACTTGTCCAATCACCCGATCACCCTCGCATGGCACGTACCGCCGGCACGCCGACTCGACGTACCAGCCATGCATCGGGACGGCGGCCTGCGCCGTGCGCTGCTGGGTGTGAATGTGGCCCAGCGCGCCCATGTGTATAGAGGAGAGGGTGGCAGGTGCATCAGGGGTATGTGGCGTAGGCAGCACGCCCGGCCCCAGCTTGGTTTGCTGCAGGGACGGCGCCGCCTCGTGGATCACATCGCCCGGCAAGACCACGACCATGGCAGTCACAGCGGGAGAAAATCGGCCGCTTTCGTACGTGGAGGACGGGGCAGAAGAAAAAAAAAAGGCTTCCCTGGATCTTTTTCTCCCCTCCCCCCCACCATCACGTACGTATCGACCCAAGGCACGCAGAGGATGGTTCCTATCTTATCCACATTATCCGAGCCTAGCATGGACGACAAAATGCTGCGTTCTTTCTGATGCCTCTCTCTCTCTCAAAGAACAGACAAACTAACCAGCAGCCAGCTCACGCAGAGCCAAGACACGCTCGTTCATAGATACGTACAACGATCGTCACACCCCACCACAAGGACAGACGCGCGCACCCCGCACCGCCGAACGGACGCAGACACGCGGGCTCCTGCGAAGGCCGCGCGCCCGCTGCCACGCGGCGCCGCCCAGGGGCCGAGAGGGCATATCACGTGACACACATCGGCGCGCCGAGTCGGTAGGGCCGCCGGAGGCGGCGTCGCTTTTCCTGCCGAACGATGTCGACGATGATGAGGAGCATGCTGTACCGTCATGCGCTGCCGTTGCGGCCCTCACTGTACCGCACCATGCACACGAGCTTGCGTGTTGGCAAGGACAGTGCGCACCAGACGGTACCTGCCCGCCCGGCGCCTGGAGAAAGGCGCGACTTGGTGGCCGAGCAGGTCAACCGGATCAGTGAGCCCACGGCCGCCTCGGTCGTGAGTGATGCACCCAACTCACTCCACCAGCGCTACGTGCGCATCTTCCAGCCAGCCAAGCCCGCGACGCAGTCAGGACGCGCCGGCACGCGCGACTGGCGCGTCGAGTTCGAAGTCCTTCAGGGCTCAGGCCGCTGGGAAAGCCCCCTCATGGGATGGGCCAGCACGTACGTACTCGCTAGCTCACACAAACAGTGCCGATCACCAGCAGTCTCTCTCGATGCGGTTTGATTCGCTCGACGCAGCCGTCCACTTTTGCGAGAAGCAGGGCTGGAACTACCTGGTCCAGCAGCCACACAAGGCGCGCATCCCCCCGAAGAGCTACGCCGCCAACTTCAAGTACTCGCCCGGCAAGCTGCGCATCCACCACACAAAGTAGATCTCCATAGCGCCCACGCCATCCCTAGACCTACGAGCTCCGTTTCGACGCCTCCACCCAACGGCCATCCCTTTTGCTGTCATGGTGCGGTATGGTCAGCTGATTGTACGTGTGCGGTGGTCCGAGCACTGACCACCTGTAGATTGGACCGCCCGGCTCGGGAAAGACAACGTACTGCTATGGCATGTACCAGGTAAGCACGCACACACTGACTCAGTTCTTCTCTGCCCTGAAACGCGGCGTCCATATCGTCAATCTCGATCCAGCCAACGAACGCGTCCCATACCCCTGTGACATCTCCCTGTCAGATCTCATTTCCGTCTCTGATGTCATGGCCGAGCTGGATCTAGGACCGAATGGCGCGATGCTGTACTGCATGGAGTACCTAGAGCACAATATCGACTGGCTCGAGTCCCGCCTCGCAGCCTTGGAGCACGACTATGTCCTCTTCGACCTGCCTGGGCAAGTGGAGCTCTCGACAAATCATCCCAGTCTCCAGCGCATTCTCGAGCGCCTTCAGAAGCAGGATTGGCGCGTACGTACCCTTGTCTCACCAGGCAGTTGGTCGCCGTTCACTTGTCGGATGCCACGCACATCACAGATCCCGCGCGGTACGTTGCGCTTCTGGTGCTTGCGCTACGTGCCATGCTCATGCTCGAGCTTCCGCATGTCAATGTCCTCAGCAAATTCGATCTGCTCGATGAAGAGCAGCAGTCCCAGCTGAGTACGTACGGCCGTTCTGACGACCAGTCTTTCCCCTCGACTACTATACAGAAGTACAGGACCTACACTACATGTCGGATCACTTGCACGCCACGCAGCCGCGTGTCGCGCAGATGTACGAGGTGCTGGGCGACATCGTCGAAGACTACGGCCTCGTGTCGTTCGAGACGCTCGCCGTGGAGGACAGGGACCGTATGCTGCATTTAGTGGAGGTCCTCGATCGAGCGATTGGGTACATAGGAGCCTAGGGCGGAAGCCGCGTGCCAGCCGCCAACGAGGTGATTGTGGGAGAAGCGCCCCCGAACCGAGCACGGAACACGGCTGACGCGATATGAGGCTGGCGTGGCTCATGTGGGCCGCCTGGGCGCTATTGATAGCGGCCGTGGGAGTCGTGCATGGCACAGCGTCATCGCCGCACATGGCGATCATCGACAATATACCGGACGGCATCTCGGACAGCTGTTCTCAGCTCCTGCAGGAACTTGATCAGGACAAGGTGTTCCAGCAATGCACTGAGCCGCTCATTGTAGCCACGAACACATTCGCACAGCAGTCGACGAACTCGAGCCGCTCTGTGGCGCTCTCGTCGTCGATGGAAAAGCTGTGCAAGGCACAGAATGGATGCGATCGACACCTTGTGCGCTACTTTCTCTTCGAGTTCTGGAACCAGTGCACGGATGAGCTCGAGGCCCGACATCCTGAGATTTTGCAGTTGTACGAATACCTGTACATATTCAATCCCTTCCGTGACGCCGTGTGCTCCAAGGACGCATCCGGCAAGTATTGCCTGCCGACGATCACCAAGAATGCTGCCAAGAAGAGTCCCAAGACCAAACGAGCTATGCCTCTGCCCCAGGATGTGTACAGTGATGCGTATTGGGCTCGTGTCTTGCCGACCATCCCACGCAGCCATATGATGGCAGCGGCGAATGCATCCACTGCCTCTTCCCCTGCCATCAACACCTCTCAGCTGCCCTCCTTGGCCCCGCAGCAAGTCTTTTTTTTCTTGTCAGGCGAGTCTGACAAGGATGTGTTGTGCACGGAATGCTCGAAACACGTGCTGGCCGCGTACATTTCCTACGAGCTTTCGTCGCCCTATGCGCCGGGCCTGGAGAACTCGGACGTGCTCAAGTCGCAGCAGAGCATTTACGAGCGTGCCAAGTCAGTTTGTGGCCGCGACTTTGTCTCGTCCATCAACCAGCAGGCCCACGTACAGAGCTTCACGGGCCCGGCATCTGGCGCCGTATCACCTCGCGCCCTCGCGCCCCATCTGTGGGTTTTGTTGGTAGTAGCGTGTCTCTTCTCTACGTAGCGACTACGTCTGTCGAGATGGTGGCGTGGCATGATGGTTGGCAGGCAGCGAAGTCGTGTGTGAGCCTGCGCTGGGCTGCGGTACCGGCACGAATCGTGGCGCATGGCCCACCATACCCGTCGGTGCCGAGCCCTGTGAACTGCCGTCGGGCTGGGCGCGTTGCTGCTGCTGCTGCTGCTGCGCTTGCTTGTACAGCTGGATGGCCAGGCTATTGATCTGCTCCTGACTCAGGTGAGATGCAGCGAGCGTGATCGCCAATTGCTGCTGCAGCGCATGCAGATTGGGTGGGGCTGAAGTCGGCGCGGCCTGGGTGGATCCCAAGTACGATGAGCCGGGGCCTGCTGCTGCCACTGCCGTAGGCGGTCGACCGACGGCATTCACACCGGCAGCAGCAGCATTCGTCACGGGTATCGCAGGCGCGGCAGACGTGCCGATGGGACTGGGTGTCCCGGTTGGCTGTGCGTCGAATCCAACACCTGCCGGAGCTGGTCGAGCTAATCTCGAAGACGGTGATGCGGAAGATGCAATCACAATGGGCTGTGGTGGACGTGGCGGTCCCTGTGTGGTCGAAGCCACGATCGGCGAACCTGTGGGCTGCGTTGATGCCTTGAGATTAGCGGCTGACAACGGTGACGCGGACGTCGCAGCGGCGATGGCGGCCGAATCGACGCCGAAATATTGCTGTGCCGCCCGGGCCAAGGGCAAAGACGGTCCGGCCATCATCACGGGCGGCTGTGCTGGCGCTTGGGCCGGCTTGGTCGCCGCGGCAGCCGCCGTCGCCGCTCCCTGATTCGCTGAGATAGCTGCAAGGTACTGTTGCTGTGGAGGGAGGGACGTAGACGATGGCGACGATGTGGCTGTGACATGAGGTGGCGCTGGCGCTGGACCGGAGGTGGACCGGGACAACAGGGCTGCCGACGCGGCTGGGGATGGACCGCCGCCGCCAGTCGTACCTGCCGCTGAGGGCGACTGAGCTGCTGCCACACCCGCGGCGGGTGCTGCACCACTGGCGCTGGCCGACATGGCCACAGCCGCCGCCTTGCGATGGGGGTCGTCGTTGGCCTGTGCCGCCTGCGCCTGGACCAACTGCAGGCGCTGCTGCTGCTGAGCGTAGGCAAACTGCGCCGCGCGCTGCTGCTCAAAGAATTGCCGAATGGCCGCCTGATCACGCTCGGCCTTGAGCGCACTCAGAGCCTGGGGCGTCGGTGTCGTTGTCATCTTGACCTGTGTGTGCGTGTCGTGGGCCGTCAGATTCGCTCGCTCCATGGACGCATTCGCAGCTGCATTCGCAGCTGCCTGCCGCTGGATTTGCTCGCGCCGCTTGGCCCATTTGCGCATCATATCCAGCAAGTGCTGCCGGTACACTTGTTTGCTGTCACGGGGCGCTGGACGTGGGGGCCGTTGGTCGGCGGCGGTGGCGAGCCATTGGCATCGGTCGTAGCAGTCCCATGCCGTGCGCTTCTCTGTGGGAATGACGAAACATGCTGCATTGAACAGATCGGCCACCAGCGACCAATGGTCGTGGTACTGCTTGGCGAGCGCCTGCACAAACGCATCCTGCTCACTCGACCACGACAGTTGTTGCACGCGTGCGTCTGGATGAGCAGGTGCGGTGGGTATACGAGGGCCAGCCATGGATTCTCGAGGTGCTTTGCCTGCGCGCCGTGAAAACAGCAGGGACCCGGGCTGCACACCCGCCACATAGGGCGGCGATACCTCAGGTGCATGTGGCATACGCTCAGCCCACTCGCTCGTATCGACCCAATGGCCATTCTCGCGGTATCGCGCCGGATCAAGGGTGCTTACCAGGATGGGCTTAGCATCCAGCAGGCGCGATACATGCACGAGGCGGGTTGATTGCGCCTGCGACTCGTCCCGCCGTTTTTGGGACGCTGGGTCGTCCGACGCGTTGGGTGGCGCGTAGGGCGGTAGTTCCGGAAATAGCTTGTCAAAGTCGAGTTGTTCAGGATCGATGGACGGCGCATGGTCCATGCGCATGAGCGCAGCGCTCGTTTGTGGATCAAGGTGCTCTAAAAGCGACCATGGCGATACAGTCGTAGCCGTCGTGTCCAGGCTAAAGATGGGGGCACGGATCGCCGTGACGAGGGCTAATGGGAGCTTGTCCGACAGCGTCGTCTCCTTGTTAGCGTCAGAACGCATAGGCTGCGCTGGCTCGTCTGCCTTGGCGGGCGGCTCGGTGTATGTGAGGCGCGGCATTGTTTGCGAGTCTTCTTCGCCTTCTGCATCAGCATCAACGTCGATGTCCGGCTCGTCCCTAGGCTTTTCGTCTTTGGGTTCGTCGGCTGTGTCGTCTTTGACACGGGCTTTAGGATCAGGGTCAGCCTCCGACTCAGGCTCCAGTTCCAGTTCCGGTTCCAGTTCCGGTTCCCGCTCCGATTCTGGCGCAGGTTCCGGCTCCTCCCATTGCATGGGCTCAATACGGCGTCGCGAAACGCATAACGAAGCCCGCTCTTCAGGTGACGACCGATGCCACTGAGCAATTTGATGCGCAAATTCGTACGCCATCGCCAATTTCCACTTGCGCTCTTCTCGGAAATCTGTCTGCATCCACCGCATTTCCTCCAGCACATAGTCCCAGTGCGTCTTGCGCTCAACCCGTCCCTTGACCCGCTTGGGCTGCCGGAAACTCCATAAGCCCTGCTGCTTCATATCTTCCATGCGCATCATGGCGCGCAAAAACTTTTGTTCTGTAAAAGCGACTTTCCAGTCTCCCGTCAAAAGACACTTGCTGGCTTTGCGGACCAAGCTTGCACTAGGACATGCACGGATCCGCACTTGCCAACGCCAAAGGTCTGGTCCTGCTGAGCCCTTGACAGGCTTGGCCATGGGCCCAGGTCGTTGTGTGCTGCGCCTTGTCCGGTGATGCACGGACCCACCGCCTGTGCCGATACCCGTGACACGGCGCGATGGGTCTGGAGGAAGGGGGCGTAAGGAAGAAGCATACGTGACAGAGAGTGGATTGGGGGCGAGGGTTTGGAGGGTAAGTGGTGGTGTGGGATTGGGCAGCGTCTGATCGTATTCGACAGGCCGGGGCATCGGCGAGGGCGGCAGACGCACGGCCGCATTGCGCGCAGGATGTGGTGTGTTCTTTGGTTGCGACTGAACCTTGAAAAGAGGCGCGGGGGGTGGTGGAAGCTGCGTCGTAGTGTCGGAAGGGGGTAAGGGTGCTTTTTGTTCAGCATTGCGCGTGGCATTCTCGCGCAACAGTGTCATGGTTTGTGCAAGCCGCTCAGATAGCTCCTGGACTGCATGGTTGGGGAGCACGAGTTTCGGCAATCCAGCATGCTCATCAGGCACAAGCGGCGCCGCTGGTGGAGCGTACGCCGCAGCATGCGCATCCGCTTCGGCTGTTTGAACGAGGTATAGCAGCTCGCGGACGTGCTCACGATGCGACGCCACGATCGAATTCAGTTGAATCTCAGTCTCACTTATCGTCTGCGCTCGCACATCGTCAATCGTGACGCGACTTGTCGTCGCGTCCGACATGGTCGAAAAAGAAGGGGCCGGTCAAGCGCGGCTGAGACGAGCCCAGGCTCCATATATTACATAAACATCTAGACTACACTACAAGGGGCAAGGCCGTTGCTGCTCCGAAATGAGGCCGGCCAGGACGGTGACGTCATCGCTCTTGCCACCGACATAGTACATGCCCTCCTCATTCGCATGCTGTTGAAATGGACTGGAAATCACGCGCGGGTCGTCCATGACACTGCGTGCTAAGCGGCATAGGCGCTCGGATAATAGGGAGGGCGCATACATTTGCATGGCCTCGAGGTCACTGCTGGCGAAGTGCGAGAAAACATCGTGCACGGTGTCCATGATCTCGTCATCGAATAGGTTATCAAACAAGCCGTCGCTGGCTATGAGCACGAGATCGTCAGGTAGTACCTTGAGCTCCCAATGGCCAGCATCGTGCTGCGGCGTATCGTATGGCAAGTCATCCTGCGACGATATGCGATCGTACATGTGGATGTAATTGCTCATGCTGTCATTGACATCAGGCAGATCCATATCGTGCGCGCCAGCAGGAATCATGCCGCTTCGATGCATACACAGCGCCCGTGATAGCATCACACTCTCGACTGTAGCGTCCATCATACCCAGCTGCAGCGGATAATTGAAACTGTGTTGCTGCTCGGCACTCCGGAAAATCAATTTGCCATTTCGGATCAAAAAAAGAACGCAGTCGCCCATGTTTGCGATCCGCAGCTCATCGCCGCGCAGAATCGCCGCGAGAGCCGTCGAGCTCCCAAGAATACCTTCTCGCTTGGACGCACGCACACATCGTTCCCAGGCCCTCTGAAGCATGTCAACGGGATTGCACATAAACCATTCACTCAGAACATCGTCCATGCCTTGCGGGTCGTCCAGCGACTGACACAACGTCTCGTCTAGCTGCTGCAATTCTGCATACAAAAAATGCATGAGCAACCGTGAAAATAGCGACGGATCAGCATGTGGCTGAGCGGCCCAGCCACCCACACCATCAGCGACACCCATAGCATCATTTTTCAAAAAGTAAGCATCCTGGCCGACACTCTGGCTTTGCAGGCGTGTCTTTACGATCCTCCCATCACTTCGAATCGCTGATTGCAGTCCACAGCCATGTAAAGAAGCCAATGAGGATGGCAATACAGATACTTGGTCAGGCGAAGGCAGAGGTTGGTCGTCTTTCTGCCCGCCCAGAAAAAAGTCCGTCAGAGGACCCAGGAATCCGTGAGACGAGGTCTGCTTACCGTGCACAGGTGGCCGAGATTTGGGTATACCATACGCACCCGCGTGGAATACGTACGTAGTCGTTTGCCCACCAAAGCTGCTCGAGTCAAAGATTTGTTTTCTTGAGCCGGCGATCGACGCGGGGGGTGCATTCCAAGGAAACAGACATCGCCCGTGCCATGTGCAAAGTGTTCGTCTTGGCACACATATCTTTGCGCGCCAAAACGCGTGCATGCCACGCGGCGCAAAATGAGGGTGACCAACGTGTGTGGGAGCGACAGCACCCAAATTTAGACATGGACACTCTAAGTAATGTCATCCAGCCGGCCCGAGAAAGTCATGACAAGGTGCCGGAGAGGTTAACGGGAACGCCTAGAACTATAGCTTCTACACTGATTCAGTGGCAAGCGTTTGGTCTTTGACCGCACAGGTTCGAATCCTGTTCTTGTCGAATTTTTTGTAATTGCGTTGAATTTTGTAATTCCATATTGTCCTTATGACTCCAACTGTCCCCTCCGGGCCAGGTGTGGCGCTTGTGATCGTTGACGTCCAAAATGATTTTATCGATGGAACGCGTAAGTAGGTGCGTCTAACTGTTAGTGACGGTGCCTGGTGGAAAGGACATTATTCCGAGCGTGAAGCGCTTAGTGAACGAGTTTCCCTGCTCCTGTATCGTGGCGACCAAGGTAGGTCATGTTCTTGGCTTACGATAGGATTTCCACCCGCCTAACCACGCGTCGTTCGCATCCACGCACGGACTTGAGCCGTTCCGATTACATACCATTCCGCATCCTTACGACCCACGCGCATCCCTTCCGCAGATGCTCTGGCCTGATCACTGTGTGCAAGGTACGCGTGGTGCCGAGATTCACGATGACGTTCAAGCTGCGCTCGATATGCGTGAAAAGGCTGGCACACCTGTTTCTTACGTGCTAAAAGGAACAGACGCTCGTGTGGACAGCTACTCTGCCTTTGCGTGCGCCGATTATTTACAATTTACCAATATGGCGTCCATCTTGCATCGTGCCCATATCCACACCGTGGTGCTGTGTGGCCTGGCGACCGACTACTGTGTGCGTGCTACAGCCGTGGATGCTGCCAAGTTTGGGTTCCGCACGTATGTGTTGCAGGACTGCATCCGTGGCGTGGACCCTTCGACGACGGCGGAGGCTGAACAAGTCATGTCCTGGTATCAAGTTTCACTATGTACATGGTAGAGATCTTGGTACTCATCCTTCCATCGCTGTCGCCGCGAGAATAGGGTTTGAACGATTTCAAGCAAAAACACGAAAAAGATAAACACGATAGCAAGCGAGAGAACGGCAAGGAGAACGAAGCCAACGATGGCGCGTGGAATGCCCCAGACGTTGGCTTCTGTGGATAGAGCAATACACAAGGCCCATATAACTACGCGGAATGCGCAGAGCAAGCACTGTACCACATTGCTTTGGATATCACGGCCAGGTCGGCACACAACCAGCACGGCAAAAAGCAAGACATCAATGACCAGCAAGCCGGCGCTTTGCCGCAAGCCATAATCATGCTTCTGTGCAAAGCCGATGAAACACGCACGCAAAAACATGCAGCCATGCATAATGGTCCAAAACCACCAATATTTAGGCCGCCACGGATGTGACATGGAGCCAATATGCAGGGCCGCCGACTGCAAATCCCAAGGCTGCGAGCGAATATAGTAGAGAGAGTCGGGTCCGCTGCGGTGCACTTGGACCCATTGCTGAGCGAGAATAATGCTCCATACGCAGACGATAGCAAAGCATGTTAGGGCTGCGATAAAGTGTGAGAGCCATCCTGTGGAATGTGCGAATTGGAAGAAGGCAAAAATGAGGATGGGTGTCATGGCGGACGCCAGTATCCTGAGCAGCAAAGGCCGAACCCATTGCACATACAAGCGCTCGAGAGCATAGGGCATAGACGTACGGGTCAAAAAGACCACAGGGACAGTCGCCAGAAGCGCCAAGCCTATGGCGATACAGATTGCCATGAGCCAAGTGACAAGGGATGTTAAAAACGCACTGTACGGTGAGATGTTAAGTGTTGCCGCGTAATAGAAAATGCCAGACTGTGAGAATCCATCCATCGCGACAGCCCACACCACATTGTCCACGCTCTTGCCTGGATTCATCTCGCCACCGGGCCCTGTATTAGGCGCATACAGCTTTCGACGAAGCAGCGTGTTGAAGCCGAGAGATGAGACGTCATTGACGTCAAGCACCTCGGCAGAGTCATTTCCATTCAGCATCTCAGCGGGAAAAAAGTTCGCAAGTCGACTGTACTCGGCCTCCATGAGCGATCCAAAGTTTACGTTTAAATCATTGCTCCCTGTGTTTTGGCGGGCGTCGAAGATCGATGAGACAATTGACTCGATATACCACAAGCCCACAATCCAGCCAAACCGCCTTGAAAATGCGTGCACGACACGAGGGACAATGATCGTGAGCATCGATGCCATTGGCGTGAGTTGCATGGTGGTGACCACATCTACGACGCGCCATTGCAGGGGGGACAGTGAGTTTGTCCATGCAGAAGTGATAAGTGAAGCGACTGTCGCAGCGATGACAAAGGCACCCACACCATATGTGACACCCGGGAGATCGACCGTCATGGAATTGGAGATTTGAACCTGGATACAGCCCCTGGGCTTCTTCGTTTGGGTATCATAGAGCCGCAACATAGCAAGCGCTTCAATGTCTGGGACGGTATACACAATTCGTGGAATATCGGATGAAATAGAGTCAGGAATCTGCACCTGCGCTGAGCCAGAAAAATTGTAATTCGGGATGTGACAAAAGGATCCGCTGGCCAGGGCACACAAGTCCTGATGTACTTTGACGAACTTGCGGCCGTACGCATACAGCAGGAAATCCGTGTCATATGTCAGATCCGTCTTCGTAGAAGACAATCGCACGTCAAAAGCAAGGGTGTGCGTATCGTCATTGTACCTAAGATCGAGAGATTGGAGAAGGAGCGGACCGGGCGCTTCACAGTACGCCACACTCGATGTGTACAGCGTGTGATTCGGATGAAATATGTCACTGTGAGATGCTTGCACCTGCTTTAGGATGGCCATCGCGCCAAGAGCGCATAGCGCAAACCCGAAGCGCATTCGCAACGTACACACCCGGATCCAAGTCAGTGGCGTCGGACCGTGCCGCGTGGAGTGGAGGCTCTGATGCACGCCACGGACGCCAGGCAACGTGCTGCACGGAGTGTGCTTACTCATCATTCGAAGCCCACGTGAACACACCGTGCTGGCATTCATTTAGTTGCGGCGTCCTTACCTAGGTTGTTCTCGACGACTGCGGGACGTTAGTAGTACCGATGCAAGAAGCTCCTTCTGCTGGTACTATCGGGTCCACTGCGCCAATGAGCTTGCCTAGGCCCATGGATGATCCATTTCCAAGTCTGAATCAGACTAGCGGTGCAGATGTCGATGTGGCACCGCAGCCCAAAAAACCGGGCAAATCACTGCAGCCAGACATAACCTCAGAGGACATGTTTCCCTCGCTGGGTGCATCGCGGAGCAGCGCACGTATTTCTGCACCTAAAACGGCTGCGCCCATGATCCAACGCGTGATGCATCAGACGACTGTCACCATGCACCTGTCAGATGAGCAGCTCTCGCGCCTCAGCTCGCTCCTTCAGCGCGTGCAGCAAAAGTGCAGGTCGGTCAAGATCGAAGCATCAACGATGCGCAAGACCGGGCAGACAAAATTTATCATCAAGGGCTCGTCCGAGTCTGCCGTGCAGGAGGCGAAACGTGAACTTGCCATTCAACTGGCCGAGCGCGTCACACTCACGATGCTGATTCCAGCTTCCCTTCGTGCGTTTGTCATCGGTGCAGGCGGCAAGAACATCCGGTCCATTACAGATGACACGGGTGTGCGCATTCATATTCCACCTCGCACTGAGGAGCAAACGCCAGCCACCGATGAGTCGGGCGATCTTTTGCTGGGCGAGCAAATCGAAATCACTATCGAGGGCGACTCATT
>ENA-OOJM01000003-OOJM01000003.1-human-skin-metagenome-genome-assembly--contig:-NODE-3-length-130797-cov-7.679835_pt1 | contig 130797 bp, 79 predicted proteins | sample MGYA00248875_ERZ500988 | MGnify/ENA primary metagenome ERZ500988 (study PRJEB25958, sample SAMN03398507) | human skin metagenome | study: EMG produced TPA metagenomics assembly of the Human Skin... | reverse complement strand
CTCAAATAGGCGACAGGGCACTCGGCCACGTAGGCCGTGCAGCCAATGTACAGGTTGCGCACTAAACGGCCCAGGGCAGGTCGATGCATAAGTGCGTGCAAGAATGCTGAAAGCTGCGACGGTTTGTGCAAGATCACGGATCGATACAGTACCTCAGCTCCGACGACATAGTACGCACGGTTCAGCTGCATCACGGTGAGTACCGTGTCCGCATCGCACTCAACGCAGGCGGCGTGGAACGGTTTGTAACTCGGCATGTGGCATGCATCTATGACATCACGCAAGGTGCATACTCTTGTGGCAGGCGCCTCGCATGCTAGCAGGAGAATGTAGGTACACAGCTCCCCAGGCAGCGGCATGGTCAAGTGGAGGCAAGGGTAGGATGACGTCAGGCTCCATGTTCGATTGTCTCCAAGCCGCCGTCATGTCGACGACAAGCGCGTGTGCGAGGCAGTCGTGCAGATCAGGCCTGTGGGTGTAAGGAGACGGCATGCCTGCACAGCTACGCCACTGATGCTGCTGGAAGAATACACACGCCGGAAGGGGCTTGGTTCGACCCCATACGCTGGTGGCTCACGTGCCTATTGATGAGGGGAAGACATGCGCTTTCTTGGGAGCGGGGCCTATTTCGTAAGCGACCGATGTCGCTGCGCATGACGCATGGCGGGCTCTATCCAAGACTTGCCTATCATTTGTCCATGCCGCGACGGGCCGCGCCGCCTTAGTGTGTACATGATCCAACGCTTTGTTCATGCTAAGGAAGAGGTGTCATACAACATCCATCTCTCAAATGAAGAGAGGATGGTGTCGTCTTGCACTAAATGTTGTTTACAAACTTGTTGAGGAGATCAGGTGCATCGCCGCGGCGCAAGAACAGCTCCACGAGATGAATGCCATCCGCATTCTGGACCTTTTCGTCCTCAAACAGCTTCTCGAGCTCTTCACGCGTGCGCACACTGTGGTAGTGCTTTCCTGGAACATTCATTTCGGCATTATGGCTGCGTGAGGCCTCTTGCCGCACATGGCTGGACTCGTAAGACCGGATATCAGCACGCACGTCGCGTGTACACGACATGAAATCGAGCAACAGGCTGTAGTCGAGGCGCGGGATGTTGTTGTACGAGCGGTCAGGACCATGGATCTTGCGCTCAATTTCGTATCCGTCATTGTTCAAGACAAAGATGATGGGGTTCAGGCCATAGCGCATGATCGTGGCAATCTCTTGCATCGTCAGCATCAGACTACCGTCGCCAACGAAAAGAATGACGCGGCCCTTGTCTGTCACTTGCGCGCCACACAGCACACCGAGCACGGCGCCTACGCTCCAGCCAATCGAGCCATACAAGAGCTGCTGGTAGAAGTGCGCACCAGGTGGAACGCGCGTGCGGGTGGCGCCAAAGCACGAGGTGCCCATATCACACACGACGTGGTCTTTCGGACGCAAAAATTGGCCGACCCTGTGCCAAAGGTAGTCCTGGGAAATGAACGGCTCGTCAGGGAAGGATCGCTTTTCGGGAAGCCGAGCGCGTAGCTCCTGGGTAAGACGCAAGTATGCATCGTGATGCACGGCAAGACGCTCGCCCAGAGCAGGAAGCACCTCTTCGAAACCGATGCCACTGATCTCGGCATAGCCGATCTGGACTGAATGGCTGTGAATTTCGATCGAGTGGCATGTCGGTGTGCGGTAAGAAAACTTGCCCGTGTTCATATCCGACTTAAAACCTCCCAGCATCACGAACAAGTCGACCTGCTCCATGATGGCCTCGAGACTCGGTGCCGAACCGCGGCCGACGTATTCACCCAGGAATTGTTCGTCATCCTCAGGGTATAGACTCTTGCCCATGGGCGCAACGACGACAGGCACGCCAATCTTCTTCAAAAAGTCATACACAAGCTTGACAACATTGTGACGCATCACGCATCCGTCCACAAGGAACAGTGGACACTTGGCTGCCTCGACATCGCGCGTGATTTCGTTGACAACATACTCGCACTTTTCAGCTGGTACGACTGGACGCGGCACCACAAGAGGTGTATCCAGCACCTCACCAGAGACTTCCATGTCGATGATATCCACTGGAATGCCAATGTAGGCTGGGTGCTTTTCCCTGAGCATGGACAGGATCACACGATCTACATGGTAGGGGGCATTGTCGAGATCACGTTGAGACCATCCGATCAAAGCAGCATCACACGATATTTGCTGCGACATGTTGAAGTATGCATTGTACATGTTACCGCCAAGCGTGTGGTGCATCCACAGATGGTTGGCCTGTGCGGCCGAGGGAGGCATGCCGACAATGTGCAGAACAGGCAGCATTTCAGTGTAGGATCCAGCCACACCGTTCAGTGCTGATAGCTCTCCCACGCCAAATGTCGTGACAAGCACGGCGGGACGACCCGCGGATCTTGCATAACCATCAGCGGCGTATGAGGCATTCAGTTCATTCGCGCAGCCGACCCACTGGAGCTTGCTGCTATCCTCAATATGATCGAGCAGCTGCATGTTGTAGTCGCCTGGCAGGCCAAATACGTGCGTGACATGTAGCTCTTCCAGGCGTTTGACAATGTACTGACCCAGTTTCATGGTGGCAAGACGAACGATCCCGATAGACTCGGCACACCGGATGGCTCCGAGATGTCCGCATCACGTGGTGTGCACAGACCAAGGGCGAAAATCCGCGCGCTCCCTCAGCGTTCCGTCACGTGGAGCTCGTATTTTTTCAGTCTCACGAGCATGGGGCGCTCCAAGAGTAAGCGCAAGTCAGAGCCCTCATTTGTGGTGGATACGCAAAGTGAAAATGTGCCAGAGAGTATAGGTTTGACACCGAAGGCAGCAGACTCGTCGACATCAGCAGCGACGGGCCTAGATCTTCCTGACCACGTGGAAATTGTCACACGCGATACCCCATCCATCGAACCGGCGCCGGCACAAGACGGCGAATATGAACAGCTAGACGCGGATACGTCGCGGTACTATGATGCGGAGGCGAATGACGAGCGTAAGCGCAAGGGAATCTGCCCCGTGTGTGGTGAGGCGGGTCACGATAAAAAAAAATGCCCTTACAAGCAGTGTTTGGCCTGTGGCGCAGTCAACGAGCACACGACGCGCGACTGCCCCCTGAGCACGAGCTGCTTTCGGTGTGGCGGTGTAGGGCACCTTAGCAGAGACTGCCCCGCTCCGAGAACAGGCTCCAGGCGTCGAGTGTGTGAGCGATGTGGAAGCACTTCGCACCCAGAAACCACCTGCCACACCCTGTGGAGGCAATACACCTACTACACACCGGACGAGTACGACAAGGTCCGCGCCAAAAAGTATCGACACGAGCAGCGGAGGATGTCTGACACGCAAAAGCGTGAGAAGAGGCAGAATAAGGCCCGGCAGGCATGGGCCGCAACCCTAGTTCTGCCGGACAATGATGCAGGTCCCAGTGATGATACGGATGATGAACAACCTCATCCCTCAGCTCCTCGTGACTGGGATCCAGCGCGGCGCGTCTGCTACAACTGCGCAGCCGTGGGTCACCATTGGGGCGATGATTGTTTCTTACGACGCACGAATCCGACGCGACCGACCGGTGATCCGTCGCCATTTAGCGAGCTAATGGCTCACACAGGCCCCTTTCGTATGCAGTACCACGATACCATGCGCTCGCGGCGGCCGTCTGCGCCGCCTCCGCCCTCGCGCACTCGGCACAGCCTGCCGAGTCGACCATCGCTCTTGGACGACATGCAAGATATGGATGAGCAATACTGGCTCTCACGGCACAAGAAGCTACGTGGCCAAGATGCAGCCCTATCAGACTTGGAAGACGACGCGCCCACGCAGCCCAAGCCGCCCAAGCGGCCGCACCGTGCTGGGCCGCGGGGCCGCGGCTCTCGTTTCCAACCGCGCTATCGTGGAGGGTATACGTAATGCCTCAGGGTGCGCGGCGCGCATGGATGCCGCATAGTCACGTGACAACGAGCCTGTCCGTGACGAGGTATGTGCATATTCTCCACGCTCCTGCATGGGATCGTACGTAGGCGCGTGGCTAAATAGCCCTGCGTTGAGAATTTCGTTTCCTTCCTCCCATACCTATGGCGACAGTGTCCGGCCTCTCCGCGCATACTTCGGCGGGCGCTAAGACAGCGGTGTGTGCTGCGATGGAAGACGAGCCCCCATCGCCATCGCTCGCCTCGCTGGAGACTCGTCGCGATGAGAACAAGGAGAACATTGCACCGATCCGGCAGGTCCCTGCCGCCATTCTTGCGGAGGAGCATGCGGTGCGAACACATGATGCGATTGCCATGCGTACACGCAGGCGCATGGCAGCTATGCCTGTCACACCTCCCTCGACGCCCAAAAAGCGGCGCGATCCGTCTGCGCAGTATACCACACCGACCAAGCGCAGCAAGACACTTGACACGCCACCGCCGACACCGACTTCCTCTGTATACGCGCAGGCGCGCGCACTCTTGCGCAAGGAAGTGCTTGTAGGCCGCAGCGCCGAGCGCTCCAAGCTGCACGAGTTTCTTGACACGAGCTTGCAGGGCAACTCGTCAGGATGTCTACACATTTCTGGTATGCCTGGCACAGGCAAAACGGCGCTTGTGCGTGACGTGATGCGTGAACGTTTGGATGAGCATATGTACATGAACTGCGTCGGTCTCTCGCACCCGCAAGAGGCCGCGCACCGCGTCGCAGCAGCTCTCAACGTGCCGGACGTATCAGCCCTGGAGTGCCTCAGTACATCGCGTCGCCACTCGCTCGTTGTGGTCCTAGATGAAATGGACTTGTGGCTACACACACACCGCGACATGCTCTACCGCATGTTTTGTCTCCCCAAGCTGCTGCATGCTCGCACCCAAGGCGCTGTGCGCCTCGCTTTGATCGGTATCGCCAACTCGCTCGATCTCACTGAGCAGTTTTTACCCGTACTTCGAAGTCAAGGCGTCTCGCCTAGTGTCTTGCACTTCTCGCCTATGCCAGCTGACGAGGTCCAGGCGCTGCTCGCAGCACGCCTGCATGATGTCCCAGGCGCCTTTACGCAGGCGGCACTCCAGCTCCTCGCCCGCAAACTCACCGCTTCTACCGGTGACATTCGCCGTGCTCTGGACACATGTCGACAGGCACTTGACCTGGCCGAGCAGGACCAGCGTGGAAGTGTGACGCCTACGCACATCTTGCGCGTCTTTTCCCAGATGGCGGGTCATGCGCAGGTCTCACGCGTTCGTGCGCTTGGCGTGCACGCCAAGCTTTTGCTGCTTGCCTGGATCGTTTTGCAGCAGCATGCCGAGGCAGGCTTGGTTCGAAGGAGCGGCACGTCTCGTGGTGATGGAGGCGTGAGTCTTTCTGACTTGGAGGCAGAATATACCCGCATGCTCGAGTACGACGCGGCATTCGTTACGCCCCTTGGTGGCTCTGAGCTGCTAGATGTGCTTGAGCGTCTTGAAGTGCAAGGTCTCGTGCGTATTTGGTCGGAAGCCGGCAGTAGTCAAGCCTCTTCTTCCTCTGTGCGCGTTTCCCCCAGTGCCAAGCGTGCTGCGGCCCGACAGATGCTCGCAACGAACCGGCGCATGGCGCCGACACTCGAGCGTGAATGCCTGGTGCGCGCGCTCACCACAGGCGCCACGTCACCTGCCGAGGCAGCTGACACCACACATACACCCACCGTCGTGGATGCCATGACTCGGCTTCTCGAACGCGCGGACCTGGATATTGCGCGCCAGACCAAGTGGCGTGTGGATGAACAGGCGCGTGTACGCAAAGAAGAGTTGGGTGGTGGTCGTGGTGCGATAGCGGATATGTAGCAGACTATGTGTGTTGGGCCATGGCCAGGAGCTCGCGAGTGATGTCAGCCGACGATTTGTCTCCAAAGATAATCGTGCGTTCAGGCATATTGGTGAAGTGGACGATCATGCTCGGTGGCGCATTGTCTGGGTGCTCGACGTTCACCTGCAAGTCGGGGTTGTGATACACGAGTCGAGGAAGTTCCTGACGCAGAAACGACCTGGCGTAAGTAGAGACCACGTACCAGTCGCGCTTGTTCTCAAACTTGCGTGGAACACGCAGCTGCAGACTCGCTATAGCCTTCGGCAGCTTTCGCGCACCAGCGCCCGTCTCCAGTGCCGCGATCACACTCTGCAGCGACGCTGCGCGCCGTGATGGAGGCATGAGGGAAAGCGTTGTGGGATCCATCACGTGAGACGAGGAAGAAGCTGCGCCGCCGAGTGTGGAGGATTCCTCCCCAGCGGCCTCCATCTTGGCGTGTGACGCGTCGCATGGCCAAGACACAGGCACCCGAGTCGGCGGGCGGCGCGTCCTTCGACCCTGAGCCGGGTCGGCTCCTCAGTGACATGGCGCCGCAGCTTATGACACCGGCGATGATGAATGCCATCGCACGTGTCAGCTTGCAGACGAATTCCATGACGACAGCGCGTGATCCATTCCCGCTGCAGCGCAGTATCCTGCTGCTGGCACCTCGCTTTTCCATGGAAAACCCCGCAAGATCTCTTGCGCGCATAACGCACTCGATATGGCAGTTCTCAGGCATCGGAAAGTCAAGTGAGAGCAAGGGCCGCAAGCGCGAGCGGACGCCCATCACGTCGATGGACGTAGGTGTGCTTGAGGAGAGCCAGCGCATCCTGGCCAATGCCGATGTAGACTTGGATGCGTCGTTGGACACATCCGTTCTTGATGAAAATGCGTCGGATGTGGACGGCGTGCCTGTGTCTCTCTTCCGAGGCTATGAAGCCACCGTGCCACATGTGTCTTCTGGCAAGGCGAGGCGTCGTCAGATCCAGGCGTCTGAAGCGACACGCCGTCGCAAGCAGCCGCAAAACTTGCTCTCGCTTCACGAGCTCGAAGCACAAGATGACGAAATGTTGTCTGAGCGCCGCAACTTGGAGATCCGCCGGGCCCTGTATCATGCTGAGATTGTCAATATAGATGCGAAAATTGCCGCACTCGAAGCGACCAAGGCCTCCCTTCAGCAAAAACTCTTGAATGTACGCGAGGAAGAGCTTGAACTGGACGATGAGCGGCAAGGCGTGTCTGAGCTGCTGGAGTTGCAGCGTCACCGCAAAGCTATGCCTGGCGGCCGGGGACTGGATGCCAGTACGGTCGTGCCTTGCGCGGGAGGCAGTCGCTGGCGCAAAAGGCCTGTCTTTTTGCCGAGCGAGCACGATGAATTGCCTTCTGGTACCGCGTTCATGAGCATGCCACTGGAGGCGGGTCCTGTCACGGCCCTCGACTTCAGTGAGCCATACGGCACGCTCATTTCCGCCGCCTTGGACGATGCTGTTCGTGTATGGGATTTGTCGACTGGCGAAGACGTCGGTCGACTTCGTGGTCACACTGATACGGTCAAATGTCTACAAGTGGAAGACGAACTATGTGTGAGTGGCTCGCTTGACAGCACGCTACGAGTTTGGGACTTGACGCGCGTGGATGCGTTTGAAGCTGCGTGTCAGGCACGCATGCAGGGGCAGGAGCCCCCCGACGAGTCGCCGGATCCGTGCGTGCGGGCTCTCGAGGGGCACAGCCGCGGTATTACGGCTCTCTACTTTGACCAAAAAAGTCTTGTGTCGGGCGCAGCGGACAAGACGCTGCGGCAATGGGATCTCGAGACGAGTCAGTGTGTGCAGACCATGGATATTTTGTGGGCAATGTCGAATCCGAGCACCAGCGTTGATTTGCGCGTGCCGTCGTCAACTACTGTCCTAGATCCTCTGCATGGTGCAAACCAATATACCGGGCCGTTTTCATACCCACAACCGCCGTACGAAGATGGCACTTGGGAAATGTATACCGACTTTGTGGGTGGCATTCAATTCTGGGGCTATGCACTGGCAAGTGGTTCGGGCGACGGCGGAGTCCGACTCTGGGATCTGCGCACCGGTCAAGCACATCGCACATTGTTGGGCCACACGGCGCCTGTCACTTGCTTGCAATTTGACGACACGCACATCTTGACAGGCTCTCTGGACAAAACCATCCGAATTTGGGACCTGAGAACCGGGCATGTATGGGAAACGTTGCACTACGATTACCCTGTGACGGCGCTTCAATTCGACTCGCGCAAGATTGTCGCCGCAGCCGGCGCTCGCGGCGTTGATGTGTATAACCGGACGAGCGAAAAGCATAGTGCACTCGCGATCAACGGACACACTGCACCCGCTGAGCGGCTACGATACATGGATCGCTATGCCGTTACGGGCGGTCGCGATAGTTGTGTCAAGGTTTGGAGTTTGTAGCTATCAAGATTGAGTCCATACGTGACAAAACAGGACACCGAGACCGATGGCAAAGAGTAGGATACAGAGGTCGTCCACCAGGGAGCTTGCGAGCGATCCCATCGTCAACAAAGGCGTAAGTAGCGCCCGCACGCCTGGCGCATACATCGATACAACCGATTCGAGTGTGCCCGGAAGCGAAACGGGCGCACGCTGCAGCATAGCGATGCGTATGCCCTGTAAACCCAGTTCCATGGATACAAAGACCCAAAAGATCGGCCAAGCAGGCAGTTCAGCATCAAACCACGGACTTTCACCGGCCATTCCAAGGTATGGGCGTAGCCAATCTAGTGGTGTACGCAATGCGCCCCACGGAAAGACGGAGGGATCGTCTTTACTGAGCCAAGCAGTGATCGGGGTATATTCCCATGCCAGCGAGGCCCACTGCCTCATGAACGAGTCGCGCGAGAACTTGTCCATGGAATCCGTCGGAATGCTGCGACCAGTGAGTCCCGTATTGTGCGAGTGAGAAAAGATGGACGAGAACACAATATAAAACGCGAATACGAATACTAGGGTCGCCTGAACGAGTCGAATGCGTTGGACAGATCGTTGCACGTGCGCAACCTCAGTAGTCTGAGCGGATGAAGCGCGCGATGCGCCAGCTGCATTAGCTGCACCTGCCACAGCGTCTGTTTGTAGACCCCGTCCCATCACCTGCTGCATCAGCGCTAGAGGATCTTTGGGCATAGTGCCACCTGGCGCTTCGTTGCTCATCCGCGCTTGTACGGCCGCTAACATAGATGTGAATTGGTCATTTTCCCTTTCTCCTTGCACCTGAGATGACTCAGTTATATCCGTCGAGCGGGTCGCGGTAGCCGTGGCATTCGAAACGATCGCAGGCCCTTCTTTGCTGTCTGAGGTGGGCATGCGAGGTGGTGTGACAGTTGAGGTATCTAAACCTTCATAGTCTTTCCCTCTGCCCGTATTGGTGATGCGCGAAAGTCGACTGCTGCCCTTTTCGAGGATTCGGCGCTTTCGCTCTTCACGCTTCGCTGCTGCGACGTCCGTCATGGGGTGGTGGAGGAACGCAGCGCCGCACCATTCAGCGACGCCACGAATCATGTCACGTGTTATAATAGGTGGCTACGCGCCGGGAACGCGACTGGTTGCGCGTTGTTTATGATGACATGCGTGTGGCAGCGTGGCAACTCTGCAGCAGGCTGCATGCATGGTGTGGCCAACGACCGTTGACAACCCTCCGTTGTACACGACATCGTCCACGGCCCTTCTTCTTGGCACCTGTCCACGCCATGGCGGAGTCTACGGCAGCGCCTCGATTCGCGCCCAAGTCGGCGTCGGAAACATACCAAAAGTTGAGTCAGCTTGAGCATGTTCTCAGGCGTCCTGATACATATATTGGTAGTGTTGAGCGGCGTACCGAGACTATGTGGGTCTACGATGCCGCCAAAGAACGCATGGCATACCGCGATACAAGTTACGTTCCAGGCTTCTACAAGATCTTTGATGAGATTCTTGTGAATGCAGCAGACAACAAAGTGCGTGATCCAGCGATGGACACGCTCAAGGTGACAATCGATAAGGAATCTGGCACAATTTCTATATGGAACAATGGTCAGGGTATTCCCATCGAGATTCACGAAAAAGAGCAGGTGTATATTCCCGAGCTCATTTTCGGAAACTTGCTCACGTCATCGAATTACGATGATGACGAGGCCAAAATCACGGGTGGTCGTAACGGCTTCGGTGCGAAACTCACCAACATTTATTCCACAGAGTTTATCGTCGAAACCGCCGACAAGCAGCATGAGCTGAAATACAAACAAGTGTTCAGCAAACACATGCACGAGAAGGATAAGCCCAAGATCACAAAAAACTCGCGCAAAGAAGAGTACACATGCATCACCTTCAAGCCAGACCTGTCGCTCTTCCACATGGACTCCATCGATGCGGATACCGAAGCTTTGCTGATGAAGCGTGTGTACGACATGGCTGGTACGGTTCACGGCACAAAGGTCTTCCTCAACGGCGAGCGTCTCAAGATTCGCAACTTTAAACAGTACATGGAAATGTACGTTCAGGCGATCCAGGAAATCAGCGGCGTACCCAAAGGCGAGACGGATGAGACCGAAAATGGCGTGCCTGCGCCTCGTCCCACGATTGTATTTGACTCGTCCGAAGACCATGGACGCCTCTGGGAAGTGGGTTTTGCTGTGTCGGACGGTACGGCACGTCAGGTCTCGTTTGTTAACAATATTGCCACAATCAAGGGTGGTAAGCACGTCGACCACGTTGAACAGCAGATTGTCAACCGCATCATGGAACATGTCCAAAAAGGCAAAAAAGGTTCTGCTGTTAAGACCAACCAGATCCGTCAGCAGCTTTGGATCTTTGTCAATTGTCAGATTGTCAACCCCACATTTGATAGTCAGACGAAGGAGACACTTACTCTCAAGCCGTCAGCCTTTGGCTCTAAGTGGGTTATGCCAGAAGATTTTGCGCGCAAAGTGCTCAAATCAGGTGTCATCGACAATGTGCAGTCTATTGCCCAGTTTTACCAGGACCGACAGCTTCAAACCACTGATGGACGCAAGCGATCTCGAGTATCAGTCACGAAGCTGGAAGACGCCAACTGGGCGGGTACCAAGCGCAGCAGCGAATGCACGCTGATTCTCACTGAAGGTGACTCGGCCAAGGCACTAGCTGTGTCGGGTCTCAGTGAGGTGGGCCGCGATGCATACGGTGTATTTCCCTTGCGCGGAAAGTTGCTCAACGTGCGCGAGGCAACGCACGACCAAATCATGAAGAACACCGAAATCAAGAACATCAAAGAGATCCTGGGTCTGCAGCACGGTAAGGTTTATTCGTCGGTTGATGGACTGCGATACGGTAGTTTGATGATCATGACCGACCAGGACTTTGACGGCTCACACATCAAGGGCTTAATTATCAACTACCTCGATCACTTCTATCCATCCTTACTTAAGATTCCCAATTTCCTTGTTGAGTTTATTACACCGATCATCAAGGCTACCAAAGGTAGGGAAGTCAAGTCTTTCTTCACGATACCCGAATATGAGCAATGGAAGGAAAGCAGTGAAGGTGGTCGCGGATGGACGATCAAGTACTACAAGGGTTTGGGTACGTCCAAGGCGGAAGATATGAAGAACTATTTCCGCGACATGGATACGCACATGTTGTCGTTCGACACCATCCGCCCTGTAGATCACGACCTTGTCGACTTGGCCTTTAATAAGAAAAAGGCCGACGACCGTAAAGAGTGGCTCCGTCAATTCGTACCCGGAACGTACTTGGACCATCGCATCCGGAACATTCCTATCTCTGACTTTATCAACAAGGAACTGATTCTTTTTTCGATGGCTGACAATATCCGCTCGATTCCTAGTGTCGTCGATGGTCTAAAACCGGGGCAGCGCAAGGTTCTGTTTGGTTGCTTTAAGCGCAATCTTAAAACAGAAATTAAGGTGCAGCAGCTCCAGGGTTATGTGTCAGAGCATACGGCGTATCACCACGGTGATCAGAGTCTGGTCATGACCATTGTTGGCCTTGCGCAGGACTACTGCGGCAGCAACAATGTGAACTTGCTGCTGCCCAACGGTCAGTTTGGTACTCGAAGCATGGGCGGTAAAGATGCAGCTAGTGCGCGTTACATTTTCACGGCAGTGCCACGCATTACGCGTCTGATGTTTCATCCAAAGGATGATGACCTCCTTAACTACCTGGATGATGATGGTCAGAGTATTGAGCCGGAGTGGTACGTTCCTGTTGTGCCACATGTGCTGCTCAACGGTGCTGAGGGAATAGGTACGGGCTGGAGTACCTTTGTACCGAATTACAATCCCCGGGATGTGGTGGAAAATCTGCGCCGCCGCATGGCTGGTGAAGAGTACGTGCCTATGACGCCATGGTATCGTGGCTTTGTCGGTACGATTGAGCATTCAGCGGCAGATCGATTCCGTGTTTCGGGCAATGCAACCCAACTGGATGAGCGAACGTGGGAAATCACAGAGCTTCCCGTGCGTGTATGGACCACGTCCTACAAGGAGTGGCTCGAGGAGCGTGTCGTGGGTAGCGATAAGACGCCATCAACACTACGTGAGTACAAAGAATACCACACGGATACGACTGTGCACTTTGTCGTGGAACTCAACTCGCGCGGAGAAGAAGAAATTGCTCGTGTGGGTCCCGAGGCATTCTTTAAGCTCTCCACGGTTATTAGTACGGGTAACATGGTCCTGTTTAATCCCGAGGGCAAGATTAAGAAGTACGCTTCGCCTCTTGAAATTCTCGACGACTTTTACTTTTTGCGCTTAGGTTTCTACCAGCGACGGAAGGAGCACCTGGTCGACCAGCTCAAGCTTGTGTATGATCGCCTCTCGAACCAGGCTCGGTTTGTCAGCATGATCATTTCCAAGGAGCTAAGTGTGTCAAACAGAAAGAAAGCAGACATCATGGACGAGCTGCGTCAGCTCAACTTCCAAGCTTTCCCCAAGGTGGAGGCCAAGGCCAAGAGTGTGGCGGATGAGGCCAATGAAGATCAAGATGAGCTCGACGAGCCCACTGGCACTGCGACAGACTTTGACTATTTGTTGAGCATGTCCATCTACTCTCTGACAAGGGAGCGCGTTGAGCGTCTGCTCAAGGAGCGTGACGAAACAGAGACGCAGCTCAAGATTCTTCTTGGCCGCTCACCACAAAACCTGTGGGACGAAGACCTGACGGCCTTCCTAGAGGAGTGGGATGCTAAGATAGCAGAGGACGCTCGACTCGCTTCGATGACCACAACGAAGGTCATTTCTGCGCCGAAGCGTCGTCGTGCGCCTCCCAAGCCCAAGAAGGAAGAGGGCCAGGCGGCACTCACGAAAAAGACAGCTCCCAAGAAGGAGGCACCCAAGAAGGAGACCACACCAGCGCCCCCGCCGCCTGCAGAAGCACCTCTGCCATCTCCATTGAAGCATGAGCGCGTGAACGACGATGAAGACGAGCTAGCACTGCCACCACCCAAGACGACCAAAACAGCCTCCAAAGCCAAGGCGGCACCCAAAGGCAAGGCCCCCGCCAAATCGCGAGCCAAATCGACATCAGCTTCTCCTTCTCCGCCTCCATCGCGACGAGCTACGAGCAGTCGTGCAGCAGCCAAGGCACGCCCAACGTATGCGCTCGACTCGGATGAGGATCCACAGGATGATCCGAATGACGATAGTGTGGCATGGGACGGCATGGAAGAGGAGGACGACAGCGATGAAGACTACTATCGCTAAGAAAAATTATATGCTGCTGTCTTACTCGTTCTTGAACGCAGGCTTGCGCTTCTCGGTGAACGCTGTCATACCCTCCTTCTGGTCGTGCGTCGAGAACAAGGACTGGAACAGGCGGCGCTCGAGACGAATGCCCTCGGCCAGCGTGAGTTCGTACGCTAGAAAATCTGTTAGTGTCACTCATATACGTACATGCGTTGACGGCCTCCTTAGCGGCTTGAACGGAGATCTGGCTCTTCTTCGCGATCTTGCTAGCGACGTTGACAGCTTCATCCACAACGCTGCCCTCGCGGACAACGCGCGATACGAGACCGGCTGCCTCGGCCTCATCGGCGGTGAGATTGCGACCCGTCAGCACGATTTCCATCGTGCGACTCTTACCGATGGCACGTGTCAGACGCTGCGTACCACCTGCACCAGGGATCACACCGAGGTTGATCTCAGGCTGGCCAAACACAGCCGTAGGTGAGGCCAGCACGATATCGGTCATCATAGCAAGTTCGCAGCCACCACCAAGAGCGTAGCCATTCACCGCCGAAATGATGGGCTTGCGAACCTGCGTAAGCTTACTCCAATGACCCAAGAAATTGGCCTTGTACGTCTCAGAAAAGTTCTTGTCCTTCATCTCTTTGATGTCGGCGCCGGCCGCAAAGGCCTTCTCACTACCAGTCACGACGATGGCGCTGATGCTGGGATCTTCATCAGCGGCATCAGCGGCATGGTTCAGTTCGTGGAAAAGCTGTGAGTTTAGCGCGTTGAGAGCCTTAGGACGGTTTAATTGCACGAGACGCACACCGTCCTTGGGCGTGCTGACTTGAATGCACGTGTAATCCGTGCCGTCAGCAACGGGCGAGAAGCGCGGCAGCGACGTGGAAAGCATGGCACGCGATGAGAGCGGCACTGCCGCCGAGCGCGATACCACAGCACGAAGTCCAGAACGCAGAGCAAACATGTCGACTAGCTACAGGGGTAAGAGGCTAAGGTTCGCCGATACGGACCGAAGAGGGCCGTGCATGCGGGGCGAATCTATTCGGCCGAGTTTCATGTCGTGGCAGGCGGAGCCGCTGCGCCGCGTACGGGCGCCAGGCCGCCGTGCTGGATACCGGCACGTGAACCGACCACGCGACGCTTTCGTTTCTTGATGGCGTCTCGATGTAGTTGGCGGTAGGTCTGGGTAAGCTCAGAACGCTTAGATAGCCAGCGTTCGTGAATCTCTTGGTCCGTATCCACTTTCCAAAACGGTGCAGAGCCACGTTGAAGCAAGGCAGGTAGTAAGCTCGGTGTACCTGAAGCAAGCGTAAAAGGTGTCGTAAATGGTGGGAAACGCATAGTATTAGCCGGCGTCGGGGCTGGTGCTGGTGCTGGTGCATGCTCTGATGCAGCAGTTGAAGCGCCTAGAATACCAGCCACTGCATCATCGTCTTCGGCCATATCTTGTTCATCGACTAACGAGCCAAAAAGCGCAAGGGAGCCAGAGTCCTCCGTAGGCTGAAACATATCCTTGAGACTTTCCATATGCACTTTTTCTGACGGTTGAGATGCCTCGGTCGTGATACCAGAGGCATTATAAGTTACGTCTTCTGTGTTATGATTATCTTGCAAGTTTACACTCGAAGGCTCCGGTTCATCAGCATGGCTTTCTCCGAACAAATTCTTTACCACATCCAAAGCTAGTTTCTTCTCATCTTTCGAGTGCACAGGTACGTGCTCAGTTTCTTCATATCCATCAGAAAAGTCACCATCATCCATAAGATTAGTACGGTGAATGGGCTGGGATTTCGCCACTGGTGGCTCGTCCGCCTCGTTCCACCAAGACCCGGTCTGTGACGTTTGTGGTGCATCGAACAAATCGGAGGATTCTTCCTCCTTTTTCCACCACTCATCTTCTTTCGACGTTTCAGGGGCATCAAACAGCTCATCGGGAACTTGTTCGTTCTGTTCAAATAGGGTATTGGGTAGCTCATCTTCAAGAGGCTCGTCGAAAGAGGTCGCAACAACTGCTGTAGGTCTCTCTCGTGGACCTGTATCAGTAGCGACACAATGGCCATGTGCATCAAGTGCTTGCCATTCACGAGTCTCGTCATTCCAATGCCATCGAAGTTGCGCTTCGTCGTCCTGTGGAAGGGCGTCGAAAATGCGTCCAGACAAGTGCTCACGTTGATATCGTGTCGGATCTAATGTAAGGCGAGGCGCACGACGTGGGGCGTGACGTTTATGTACCTCAGCATCAGCAGGTCTGGGGATCGGTCGTGACGGACGCATTAGCATAGGTCTGATCAAATGTCCGGCAGGCGTAACTTTCCAGCCCCATTCACCATTATTCACACGTTCTAGCGTTACGGGTCGCATATCATGGGCTTCCATTCCAATCCATGGCCGTTTTCGTAGGCGTCGTCTCTGCCGGTCCAGCTCCTTACTCTGCATATCTCCTGCACCGAGCTTCGCGCGCTCTGTCGCCATCCGCTCGTGCCATGGGGGTTTTGCTTCACCCACACGAATTTTGGCACCTTTCCACACGGCACCACTCAAAGTATTCATACATTTGGCGAGCTGCTGGGGAGTCGTTTGCAGCGTCACAAAGGCATACGGCCGGCGCTGTCCCACGCCATTAAGGTATGAATCCTCCGACCCAACAATGTCCAGTACTTTTCCATATGTCGAAAGACGTTCTCGCAATGCGTCCTGCGAAAATTGCGGCGTAAGGCCGGAGATGTGCAGACGCTTTGTGATGGGTATCGAAGCCTCTGACATGCTGCTAGAAAAGGGGCATGGCACTCCACTTTTTTTTTCTATGTGTACAACGTGCCAAAGGCCTTGGCTGTGCGTGCAGCAATCCACCAAGCGACAGCGACAGCGCCTAGCAGTGCTACGTCTGTGATCAAGAGACCCATTCCAGCCATCATGTAACGCGGAACCCAGATCTTGAATAGCATGAGATGACGACGGAAGAACCACGCCCACAAGGCCGCAGACCATGTCAACACACCCACGTACAAGAGCAATCCCAGAGCAGAGTGCAGGATGTCTCCTGGCAAACGCATGGGCCGCACATGACCCGTCTCTTCTTGTTGTACCTTGGCACGAGTAGGAGCGACGTTCCACAGTGTGAGTAATACGACGCCAAAGGCAGGCAGGATACTCAACGGGCCAAATGCATTCAGCACGACAAAGAGCGGCGACCATGGGTACGTAACAACAGGGAATCCCACGAATGCGACGCGCCACTGGATGGCTGTAAATGTCGCTTGGTGACCTGTGCTAAAGAAGGCGACAAAGCCAATAAGACCAATGCACACAATTTCGAGGAGCGACGGAGCGTGAGTTGGCGAGGCAGATAGGTCCTTGGCATTTGGCATCTTGGAGGCTGCCAGCAATCGTGCATCACGCTCATAGTCACCCAGTTCGGCTATCAGGACCATAGCAACAAAGCAAGCGGATAGAGCTAATTGGCCCATGGGCTGAGAAAGCAAAAACAAAAGGGAGAAAGCGAGTGATGTGAAAAGCAAAAAAGCTGCGCCAAAGGTATTGCCAAAGCCGAGAAGTGCGACTTTTGGCGGCGCATCGCGCTTTTGTGTCGGTTCACGAAGCACAGAGAGACTCAGTGGTGACATGTACCAATACCACGCACCCGCCAAGAGCAGGAGGAGAACGGCACGTGCCGTCCAGATCTTGATGACCAGGAACGAAGACCGCGTTGCTTCGTCCAACTGTTCGAGTCCATGAACCCAATCGGCGAGCCAAAATCCGGACGAACCCAGCAAAGCTGGCCGAATGATCCATGTGAGCAGTGTCGATGCCGAGCTGAGATGCGCATGACTTGGCTTGAGAATTCGGCGCAGGATATCTGCCATAGCAAACGCAAAGAGGTACGCGGCAGCAAGTGCATAGGGGCTGTTGGTCGCAGGGCCAGAAAGAGCATATGCGGGATTGTCAGCAAACTTCGTAGTGGCTTGGTACGCATAGAATGAGGGAGCGCAGTACGGTGCCTGCTCTTCACGACAAACGCGGCTCATACCAGCAAAGCGCAGCAGTAGCAGGGCCAGGATGGATATGATGGGAATTTGTTGCTGCCACCGCGTCAGAGGTGCACCAAGACCCATCCATGCACGAGCTATCAGTAACAAACATACCATACCCAGAGTGATACGATCTTCCCACATGGTGAAACTGTTGCTGGCAAAGAGCAAGGCATGTCCGAGTATAAGAATACAAGCCACCGTATTCGACATGACAGAGCGCATCGAAAGCGTTGAGAAAGCGTCTAGGGCCATGTTACCCGGCCACATATGCCACATGAGTGTGCATGCAACGCCCAAAGCCACGCCGCCTACCAGGCTTTCAAGCACAGAGATGCGTGTGATCATGGTCATGGCGACGCCTGTCGTAATACCGTACCAGCAACCGTAAAAAGCGTTGCGCCACACGAGGTGAGAGAGGGCTTCCATAGTACTACGCTTCGAAAGGCGCCACAAGAGCCATATAACACCAATTGAGCACGTGAGGATTGACATACCGAGCACCATGCGTGCGTAGTCAAACTGTGCCCACACACGCTGGGCACGATCCAATGCTAGGCGGACGAAAGTTAGGTATGCTTCAGCAGTAGCTCGGGCGTGCTCCAAGGACGCGCGCTCGGCAAGTCGGGCATCTGCTGTGAGGGCGTTGCGCCATGCCTGATCAAGTTCAGCGGCGAAGGGAGAGAGGTCCGTCGACTGCTGAGCATAGGCGTCCAAGTAGGTCTTGACCTGACGTGCATTGATGCGCAATGCACGGAGCAGGCGAGACGCCGGTGCATGCAGCGCATCCTTCTCAGAAGCAAAGACCTCTGGTATAATGGCACCCAAGCTGTTGAAGGGAATCGGCACGCCAAGGAGAAGCGACAAAGTCGGCACGAGATCAATTTGTGGGAGCGATCGATGAAGCTGATTAGGCAACATCGAGAATGGCTGGAATGCCGGAGTCAGTATCTGCGAGCGCAATAGAGCAACGACATCTGCATTGTTAGATAGGGGCGTCTTGGAACGACGCAAGTCGAATGGCTTGTTCGCATACATCCACAAGGCACTGCCGACTTCGAGCTCCGAGTCACCACCGTGGTCGCCCGTCGCGTCCATGCCGTGATCGCCAAGGAACACGAAGAGGGTATCGTCTTGGAGTTTGCTGAGAACACGCTGGAGTATATCGTCCATCTGCTGGAGCTTAGGCGGCATGCGCGCATGAGCCGGCCCGAATCGGTGGCCCACATGATCTACGCCGAGCGAATGCGCCACTATAAGTGACCAATCATCGCGATCCATCGTGTCGAGCATGTGTACTTCGACGCCAGCATCGACTGTGTCCAGGTCCTCGACATTGAACGACGAATAAGGATGCGTGTCGTCAAACAAGTCAGCAAAGACCATCTGCCACGTATCGTCGCCGACAAATGATAGACGCTTGGAAGCACGCTGACGCATCTGTGCAATCCATGTGTCTTCGTTGATGCGTCCAGCGCCGCCAAAGTTGGCGCCGGCCTCGATAAAGGTCGGTAGCGAACCGGTCGTGAGGCCCTTGAGGCGCTGGAGCGTTGTGGTCGGTGGATGAGCCACGAAGTGCGCAAGGAACGATGCGTGGGGAGTAGCATTCGCGCGCATAGCGGGTGTGCGTATGTGATTATGCATGAAAGCATTGGGCGTAAATGCGTCAGATGCCTGTGCCTCGGCCACAAAGTCGTAGCGCAGGGCATCGACGATCCACAGCACCACACGCTGAAAGCGCGGAGGAAGCGTGCATTCTCCATGCTTTTCGAGCAGCTCGTCCCATGCGCGCAAGGCCATCTCGTCGCCCTGGGCGGCCGAGCTGGGCGGTCGCGGTGCGTGCCAGACTGACACCGCCGGCTTCGAACAGTTCGACACGGCATTCAGCTCCACACGCTGCAGTAAGAAGCCACTCGTGAACAGGAACAGACCCACGACGTGTAGCATGGCTACGATGCTCAGTATGCCAAGCACGCGCGCGAACGGAGCGCGTGCTGCCTTGGCAGCCCCATCGCTCTTGGAGGCCATACGCCAACACGTTGCTCGGCGTACGCGCGTCATTATGTCTTTCGGCCGAGTACACGTAGGTGTCTAGGGGCGTGGGCCCACTACGCTTGTCAGTGATGCACAGCGTAGCTGAGCTGGGGCGCTGCGTGTCGGAAGGCGCAGCGCATCAGGATGGGCGTGCGATAGCGCGTGTGTTTTCGCTGCACTCTAGCAGTGTGCGCCGCGTCATGGCGACTGTCGCGGACCCAGCGGTGCCGGTCGTGCATGCGCTGCTGCACGCTTCTCGCGTGCCGTCAGGATGGAGTGATGTGTGTGAATCATATGTGCGGTGTGGTGCGTTGCTTTTTGGCCCGAGCTCGCGTACGCGCAAGCCTGCCGAGTCGTGGCACCTGGCTGCAGAAGCCTTACAGGCATCGGCTAGCGCCTTTCTGCGTCTGTTTGCTGCGCTCACACCCGGACGGTGGGCGATACCCGTGCTGCGGGCGCTGCTCCGAGACTTGCGATGGGTGTCGAAGTGCGCGGACGACGCGAGCAATGCAGCATCGCGCGAGTCGCGCACCTCGCATGCCCACCTAGAAGAGTGTGCGCGCATCCTGAACAAGGGCTTTACGGCCTGCATCGCTGACCGCCATCCTGTGCTGGAAGAGAGCAAGAAATGGGGCACCTATGCCATGGTCGGCCTCGTTTTTGCCACATACTTCCAGCTGCGTTCTATCTCGCTGTGCAAAAACATTGTGCGCGCGCTGGGCGCCGGCGACCTGCCCCCTCTCAGCGCGTTTCCTCGGGCACAGATGGTCACGTTTCGCTACTACATGGGGCGTCTCGCCCTGCTGGACGAGGATTATGTGCGTGCAGAGGCAGAGCTTTCCTCTGCCTTGGCCTACACGCCGCGGCACGCAGCAAAGCAGCTGGAGCGCATCCTTGTGTATCTCACGCCCGTGCGTGTGCTACAAGCGCAGCATCCGACCTTTCTTGCGTCGTATCCCCGCCTCGAGGCGACCTATGGCCCGTTGATACATGCCTGCCAACGTGGCGATGTTCGCGCATTTGATGCAGCACTGAACGAGACACGGCGCGAGCAAAGTCTTGTGCGCTTAGGCGTGTACCTGGCCTGGGAACATGCGCGAGACGTATGTATTACGCGGCTCATACGGCGCGTGTGGCGCCAAGAGGGCAGCTCGACGCGGACGCGATTAGCGCCGATCGCCTCGGCGCTCCAGTGGCTCGATGGCGCATCGGATGCTTCGGGCGCCGAGTGGCTGGTCGCCACCCAAATCGCGCGTGGGCGAATCAAGGGGTATATAGCACATGAGCGCCAGATGGTCGTCCTGAGCGCGTCGGATCCATTTCCGCACGCGGCGCTCACGATGCTGTCTTAGGTATGAAAGGACATGACATGGGGCTCCAGTGTCTCGGTATCTAGCACGACCACCTCGTGCGTGCGTGCGAATGATGGGACAAGGATGAGTCGGACGTTGTGTACGAGCTTGGTAGCATAAGCGTCCTGGTTGCCGATGATGTAGAGGTCAGGCGCGGCACGGATCACAAGTGCATCGGTGGCCTTGAATGGGTAGCACCACAGCGTGTCTGGCGCCGTCGGCGCGATGTGCGACCATTCGAGCGTAGATGCGGCCATACACAGTGCTGCGTCTGTCGTTTGTGCCTCATCAGGCAAATACTTGAGCAGGTCGTGTACGTTTTGCCCGCTTGTCGCGAGAATGCGTCGGCCATGCAAGCTGAACCACGTCGGATTGGTGCACAGATGGAGCGTATCGTGCACGGAGGAGCGGGGGAGGAGCGTTCGAAGTAGCGGCTGTTGCGGCAAGGCAGCACTGCACGGGTCCTGAGCGCCGGGCATGACCACCACCGCACGAAGAGACTCACACAACTGAGCCAGCAGCGGATCCATGTAAGCAAACGGATTCGGCTCCTGATGCTGGGGATCCACGACATGTTCCCACGCCGCACGCTGAATCGAATCACCCGCAAGCACAAGACTCGAGATGCGTCTGGTTTCATCGCGTGACGAGGCGTCCAATTCGCCCGTGAGCCATTCGACGAGCAGTTCGCGTGCCAGGTCATTCTTCGGATCAGCCTCACCAGCACGCAGGCCACTGGCCAAGACGATGCGGCCGCCTGTGACGGTGGTGGGAGCGGTATCAGGCGGGGGCAGTCCAGGAAAGTAGACGTGGCGCACCTCCAGGTCGCCATCGGGCGTCTCGATGCCGACGATGCTAGCCACAACGCCTGTGACACACTTGCTCGCTAATTCTGAGCCTGGTCGAATGGCCTCGCCAACGAGACGCACGCGTCCACTTTGGTCCTCAAAAAACAGCTCGTCGTGCTCCGCGTCGACATAACTCGTGCGGGGTGGGGGCGGCGGAAGCGACAGGTCGCGTGCAATGTCTTGCAGCACATCTGGCTTGCGCCGAAGGGCGGAGAAGAACGTACCGGTGACCACACACACCTGCCGCGGTGGGATATCAAGGAGTCGATCGACGTGCGTGGCTGACGCGTGGCGCTCCATGGCGGCTTCCTTGGCGCGCTTGCGCAGGACAGCGAGGCGAAAGTCGTACATCTGTGCATATTGGCGTCCAAATGAGCGCTCTGATGGCGGTATACGCAGTGCGTCTGAGAGGGCCGGCAGCGCGTCGAACGACGCGTCCGGACGATGATGGGCCATGGACAAGCAGGTATCGGTGGTCTATTTCCACGTGACTATCCTTGTTGGTCCTGCGCCTCGTAGGCATTCGAGCGGTGCTTGGGCGTAAAGTGCCAGTGCGGCGGAGCAGGACCCAGAAACATTTCAGAGATGCGCACCCAGTCGCTAGCACTTGGGCTGCTGAGCAGAGATTCGAGCGCGTCGCGGCCATGATACGGTGAGGGCCGGTCGTTCATGCGCACAGGTACATGCTCAAGCAGGCCGATCGGTATGTACCGGTGCGTGAACGACAGCATCTCGCATAGGAAGCGGCGTGTCGTGTTGACGCCCTGTGTGTCCGCACCCCAATGTGTGAGGCCATACGAGGCATACTGTCGGATCATGTCCAAACGCTCACGACTGCTTATATCCCAATCACGACGCTCCTTGATCTCGGTAAAGATCCACGGTCGGATCAGGGCGCCGCGAGCGATCATGGTGCCGTCCACGCGCGCATTCTCGATGTGGTCGTAGTATTCACGCCATCCGTACACGTCGCCGTTGCCGTAGACGGGCACGGGTACCATTTCTGGCTCGTCGGCGTGCTTGGTGTCCTCGTTCCACGTACGCACCGCATCGTGCAGCGCGTCGACACACGTGCGAATGTACGACCAGTCAGCATCGTTCTTGTACCGCTGTTTTCGGGAGCGCCCGTGCAGTGTCATGGCCCCGACGCCCCACTCGGTCTGAGCGCGACCAAAGATCTTGTGGGCTGTGGGCTTGGACGATGTGCCTGTGCGTAACTTGATCGTCAGAGGAATCTCACCCAGCGCCTCAGACATGCCACGCACGATGCGGCCTAGCTTCGTGGCATGGTCCAAGAGTGCTGAGCCCGCGCCCTTGTTGTATACGAGGTCGATCGGGCACCCACAGTTGACATCCACAAAGTCGAGGCCTGAGCCGACGTGGCGCGCCAAAACTTCTGCCGCCGGCACGAGAAACTCGGGCTTGGCACCACAGAGCTGGGTGCCGAAAATACGCTCGCCTTCCCAGCGACGCACCAAGCTCCATTCTGAGGCCTGGCCCTGCAAGAACGATTCGGCCATGCCCATCTCGCCACAGTGAATGTCGGATCCAAACGACGCACACAGCCGACGAAAAGGCAAGTTGCCCGTGGTGGTGAGGGGCGCCAGGTATAGCTCTCCCTTCCATGAGAGACGGCGCTTTTCACAGGGGCGGATCCGCGCCGTGTCGACCGCAGAATCATCGGCATTCCGCATGGCATCTTCGCAGGCCTCGAGGGAGGCAGTTGGATCCGCCAGTATGCGCTCGCGATCATAGTTTATGCGCAGCGGACCTTTGCCGAGATCGGTGTGTGCCACCTCCGATGCGGGCATCTGAGACATGGCATCCGCTTCGCGACGCAGGGCCGCCGTGATGAAAGGCGCTTTGTCAAAGACGTACTTGCGCGAACGAAGCTGGCGCGCGACGTCTCCAGGCAGCCAATTGATTTGGTCTGAGTGCGGATTTGACTCGTTTCGGCGGCCTGCACGAGCGAGCCATGCGTCGTGCCGTGGCACGTCCTGCACGAGCTCGAGACCCGTGCCTAGTGTGCCTTGGGCATCGGCGCCACACACTCGGGCAGATGCACTGATGCGACGGACATGTGCACCGAGGAAGCGGCACTTCCAGCCCATCGGACATGCACCGCGTTCGTGGAAGTAAGCGCAGTGCGTGCCTAGCACAATGGACCGCTGCACGGCGTCGTCGGTATGGGTGGGCCGTGCGTCTTCTCGTTCGAGGGCCAATGCATGCTCGTAGAGCGTATTCAGGTGCGCATCGCGTTCTTCGGGCGAGAGGCACAGTATGTTCTCGCCATGCGGTGGTGGTGGCGGAACGAGTATATCGCGTTCCTTGTGCTCCAGATACGCGCACAGATCATGCGTGAACTTGCATGCATCACCAAATTTGCACGTATTCCCGAGAGCCATGTGTGGACAAAGTGCTATGTGGTCATCCGTGCGTGCAAAGGTGCGGCCCTTATTTTGACCGCGAGCGCGTTTGCGGGGCTTGTCCTGATCGCCTTCGTCAGCACGATCCAGCGCCTCAGGTGCAGGCTCAGCGGCCGGCGGCGCAGGTGCAGGTGCCTCTCCGCCTGCAAGCGGCTCACTTCTCGCGGGCCATGCGGGTCGGACAAACTCTGCCTTGATGGGGGCAATCCCAGGCTGGTACACGACCATCCAGGCCAGGCGGCGTCAGCGCACGAGTCGGCGTGGCTTTTTTTGTTCTGCCACGTGACGCCACAGGTGGAGTCAGACGTCGTCGTCAGACACCCACGAGGGCTTTTCTTCTCGACGAATTGTGATGGCGACGCCGTTTCCTCGCGTGCCCGCACAACCGGAGGGGCATGAGCGCCATGTGCGTGAGAGTGTCCTGATGAAAGTGACGAACGAGTCGCATCCTGACAAAATACTTCCGCGAGACAACGAAGAAAATGTGTTGGTGACGTCAGCGCTACCGTACGTGAACAATGTGCCGCACCTAGGCAACATTATTGGATCGACGCTATCGGCGGATGTGTACGCGCGGTATTCGCGTACGCAGAACCGCAACACACTGTATATTTGTGGTACCGACGAGTACGGTACGGCGACAGAGACCAAAGCATTAGAAGAGGGTGTCTCGCCGCAGGCGCTGTGTGACAAGTACCATGCGCTGCATGCCCAGGTGTATGAATGGTTCCAGATTGGTTTTGATTACTTTGGACGTACGTCGACGCCGAAGCAGACGGATATTGCGCAGGACATATTCCTCAAGCTCTATGACAACCAGTATCTGGAAGAGCACACGATGCGCCAACTGTACTGTGGCACCTGTGAGCGATTCCTGGCGGACCGCTACGTGAATGGTATCTGTCCCAAGTGTGACTACGATGACGCACGTGGTGACCAGTGCGACAAGTGCGGACAGCTGCTCGATGCGATCGAGCTCAAAGAGCCCAAGTGCAAGCTGTGCAAGGGCACGCCACAGGAGCGTGAGTCGAAGCACATGTTCCTCCGTATCGATACGCTACAGCCCCAGACGGAGGCATGGGTGTCGGAGATGTCGAAGAAGGGCCACTGGTCGTCGAATGGCACGTTTATTACCGAGTCGTGGTTCAAAGAGGGTCTGCGTCCGTTTTCGCTGAGTCGTGACCTCAAATGGGGTGTGCCTGTGCCGCTGAAGGGATACGAAGATAAGGTGTTGTATGTATGGTTTGATGCGCCGATTGGCTATCCCAGTATTACGGCGAACTACACGAGCGACTGGGAAAAGTGGTGGAAGAACCCCGAGCAGGTGCGCCTGTTCCAGTTCATGGGCAAGGACAATGTGCGTTTCCACACGGTCATTTTCCCGTCGTGCCTGATCGGGACGAAGGACAAGTGGACGCTCCTGCACCATATCAACACGGCCGAGTACCTCCAGTATGAGGGCGGCAAGTTTTCCAAGTCGCGGAATATCGGCGTGTTTGGCGACAAGGCCAAGGACATTGGCGTGTCGCCGAGCGTGTGGCGCTACTACCTACTTTCGACGCGGCCCGAGTCGTCTGATAGCCAGTTTGTGTGGCACGACTTTGTGACGCGGAACAACTCGGAGCTGCTCAAGAACCTGGGCAACTTTGTGAACCGCATCATGACCTTTATGAAGAAGTACGAGGCGCGCCTTCCGCCATTGCCAGAAGGTATGTTGCTGCGGACGGATGCGCCGCTTCCAGCGACGAGCGACGGCACGCCGTGGGGCGATCTTGTGGCCAAGTTTGTGGCGGATGTCAACGCGATCTTGGCCAAGTACACCGAGTATATGGATGTCGGAAAGATGCGTGCGGGTCTGATGACCATGATGGAGCTCTCTGCGCGAGGCAACCTGCTGCTTTCTGACGCTGGCCTCGACAACACGCTGTTTTCCGAGCACCGCGACCGGTGTGACGCGGTGATTCTGCTGGCTACGAACCTGATCTGGGTGCTGACGGCGCTCGTGCATCCGTTCATGCCTGCGACGAGTGACGATATGCTGGCGCAGCTGAATGCGCCGCCACGTGCGCTGCCCAAGGACCATGCGTTTGCGCTGGATCTGCTGCCTGGCCACATGGTCGGGAAGGCGGCGCACCTGTTCAAGAACATCGACGAGAAGCAGGCGGCGGCGTGGAAGGCGCAGTTTGGTGGAGACAGTTCAGCCGAGGACGAGAAGCCAGCGATGAGCAAGAAGCAGGCGGCCAAGGCGCGCAAGGCGGCCGAGAAGGCCAAGGCGGCGGCCATGCCGCAGACGCCTGAGGTGCTAGCGCTGGATGCGCGTGTCAAGGAGCAGGGCGATAAAGTCCGCGCGCTCAAGGCGGCGGCCGATGTGCCGCAGGCCGAGATGGATGCGGCCTTGCAGACGCTCCTGTCGCTCAAGGCCGAGCTGCAGTCGGCCGTGGATGCAGCGCTCGCCCAGCAGGCGGCGTCTGTGGAGCTGTCTGCCAAGTAGATAGGCTCCCCCATATAGGGTGGAGGTAGAGCGACGCGTTTGTGCTGCGATCCATCATGACGGAGCCTGTGTCACGGGAGCCGTTGCGGACGTCGGAGGCGCCGCGGCCGCGTGGTATTTTGAAGAATGCCGGACGGCGGGGCAGCTCGAGTCGACATCTGCAGTGGGACGAGCACAATTTGCAGGAGAATGAGGACGAGCGGGAGAGCCAGACGTTTATGAAGATTGACGAGCCGAAGACGCCGTTCGTGCACAGTGCGACTGTGCCGCCGATGGACGACGAGGGCTTTGACTTGAATGATGCGGTGGCGTCGAAGGAAGCGACGCACGCGAACACGCTGGCGAATGCACGGGCGACGGAGCGTGCAGAGGAGTTGGTGCACATGGTGCAGCCGTCGGACACACCGGTCGACTTGGGCGTTGTGCGTGAGCGCTACGAGGCGGAGCAGGCGCACCATGCGGCGTTTTCGGAGAAGCGGCACCAGCACTATGGCAACGAGGCAGCGGCCCTCAAGAGGCGGCCGCCGCCTGAGGAGGAGGAGGAGGAGGACGAAGCGTAGACTAGATGCTATTTCGGCGTGCGCGCAGACCGCGCTCGGCAGACTTGGTCGCGGTCGGGATGCCGCGGGCATGCGTCGGGAGGCGGCCGTCGGCCTGCCACTTGGCGAGCGCCTGGATAGCGACGTTGTAGCCAGCCATGAGGATTTCCGTGTACCGCCCGAACTCGAGGGTGCCGTACTGCTCGACGGGCATGCGCAGATAGAGGCATGCCTCGTTGGCCTTGGCTGACTCGAGCATTTTGACGGACGTCGTGTACGTGAGGCGGGTCTGGATGTCAGGGATGCTGGGGATCATGCGCATGTTGCTGAAGGGGTTGAAGCGGTTCAGCAGGACCCACCAGCCCGAGAGGGTATCGCCGTAGCTCTGGGAGGTGGTGTCGTCGATGCTGCTGACGTCGATCGCAATCACGGTGCGGGCGCCCATCGCGAGCATGATCGAGACAGGCAGGTTGTCCGTGTAGCCGCCGTCCACGAGCATGTCGCCGTCGTCGATCATCGGCGGCACAAGCCCCGCGAGCGTCATACTCGCACGAATGTAGCGCCACGCATATCCACTGAGATGCACCTCCATCCGACTCCACGTAATGTTGGTCGTGTTGCAGAAGTACGGGAGCCACATGTCCTCGATGTGCGTGTCCGAGAAGCACTTGAAGATGCCGCGGTTGAATTCGTGGCCGGTCGTGTACGAGACGAGCGGGTACGTCAAGTCGGTCACAAAGCGCCACAGCGACGCCATGCGGCCGGCAAAGCGCTTCGCCCGCCCGTGGCTCGAGACGGCCGCGCCGTCCCGCGCGTACAGACCCCCGACGAAGGAGCCGATCGACGTGCCGCCGACCAGGTCGATCGGGATCCCGAGCTCCTCGAGCGCACGGAGCACGCCGATGTGCGCACATCCACGCGCGCCGCCGCCGCCCAGCACGAGGCCGATGGAATGGCCACACAGCCGGCGCGCGAGGCGTGCCATGTCCGAGAGGTGCGCGGGCCGCGTGCCACGCGGCTGCGGCGCATGTGAAGTGCGCGCGATGCGCGTCTTGAGCTGCTGCGTCCACGTCCGAATCGCCTCGACAGGCGTCGGATCGCGCATGACGCGCATCCGCGGCGCCTTGATGCCCGGCATCTCGACGTGGTGGTGCGCACTGACCCACGGACGCGGCTTGAGCCATTCGCGCGTCGTTCCCGGCGACACGCTGCGTTCAGAGTGCAGGAGAACCAGCTCCTTGCGTGCCGTCGTCTTGATGGTCAGGAGCAGGCGCTCCAGCTCACCGGCATGAGGATCGTCGCCGAGCCCGACGAGCAAGATGCAGTCGGCCTGGCGCACAGCCGTGGCAGCCCACGACGACGAGGCAGGCGTGTCGACCATGTACAGCACAAGGCGGTAGTGCTGCTCCTGGTCCGCGAGCCACCCGGCCAGCTTGAGCTTGCCCATGCGCGAAAATGCATGCCGGCCGAGCTCGCGGATCACCGTGCTCTGTCGCAGGACCACGACAGGCTCCGCCAGCACAGTAGTGCAGGCTGCCTGCAGCTGCTGCGTAAAGGCGGTAATCGGCACATCGGACGATGTCGGGAGGACCGCCACCGTCTTGAAGTTGTGCGTGCTCTGTCCCCGCCCGATCGTCGTGGCCAAGTGCGGCGGCAGCGCCATGCGCCGCGCCGTCTCGCGCATGTCCATGTCCGTGCGCATGCGCCGCGCGAGGATCCGCGAGATTTGGATCGTGATCGGTGGGTGCCACAGAGCCAGCGCATGGAAGAGCGTCATGGGCATGCGGGCGAGCTCCGAGTCGCGAATCGAGTGCATCGTCACCGTGCGCGGACTCCTTGTGATGACCTCGACTTCGCCTACGCTGTCGCCCTGGCTGTACTCGCCAACAACCTCGCGTGCTGCCCCGCCCTGCTCCTGCAGCGCGCGGAGCCGGCCGCTAATCACGACGTACAGACTGTCGCCGACATCGCCCTCACGGTACAGCACTTGGCCAGCGCCTACATGCACCCAGTCCAGCGACGCATCAATGTGCAGGATCAGCGGCGGCAGCAGACTGAGCAGGCGCTTCGACAGCGTGAACAGAGCATTCGGCCGGCGCTCGACCCACCGCTCCAGCGCCTTGACAGGCAACAGACCCACATAGGTATCGGTGCGCGCGACAATGTCCACAAAGCTCGGCACGCCCAGCAGGCTCGAGAGGTAGCCGGCAATGCCGCCGCGCTCCACGGAAAACAGGCACTGGGCCGCATGCTCCTCCGTCTGGGCAATGCGCATGTCCAGCACGCCGTCAATCACGTAAAACAGCCCGGCATCGGTCTGACCCGCCCGCGCGAGGACACTGCCCGCATGGAACAGGCGCAGCTCCACGCCGCTTTCCTCGGCCGGCAGCGCAGACGTTGCGCTCGCGTCGTCCGCGACAGGCGGCGCGCTAGACGACAGCGTCGGCACATCGAGGCGCGAGAGATTCGTGTACGCAGCCAGAGGTCCGCGCTGCGACGAGAGAAAGGGACTCGCGAGTGGCACGGGCACATCGGGTATAATGGCCTCAGTGAGGCCGACGCTCTGGACGATGCAATGCATGACCTCGTCACGCAGGTCAAGCGCGTCGCGTGGAATGTGGCCCGTAAGCGACTCGTCGGACGTGTAGCGCACAGGCACATCAGAGACGAGGGGCTCGTCAAGCACACCGACCATGCTGTGCAGATCGCCCGGCCCGACGGCCTGATGCACATGCGGCAAAGGCCACTCGAGGTGCGGCGCAGACGCGCGAGGACGCAGATCCGCCACGCTAGGGCGCGAAAGCGGGTAGAAGCGGCGGCACAGCTGCTCGAGCGCCGCAGGCTCATAGTACTTGTCGGGAAGAAACGTGCGCGCCGACTCATTGATCGCACGCTCCGTCTGCATGACATAGTACGTGAGGCCCAGGTACTGGTGCGCCGTCAGGAACGTGACGCGCGAAAGACGCGTCAGAATGACCTGCACAATGTGGGAGGCAGAGCTCGGATACTTGGCCGTGAGGTGCCGGAATCCCTCGGCCGGGATCGCGGCCAGCGTGGTATCTTGCGTAGCACGAGCGCGTGTGCCCGACTGCGAGAATGGGTGCGACTCGCTCGGAGCACCTAGCACTTCGCCCGTGTCAGCGTGGCAGCTAGAGAGGGGCGGCACATCGGTATCGTCCTGCTCGACATGCTCGGTAAAGAGCCGCAGGATCGTAAAGAGCGAGCTGAGTGTGCCGCCGCTCCGGACCTCGTTCACGAGTTGGTATTCAGGCACGGCATCTGAGTGGGGAATGTGCGCAAAGACCTGGACGTGTCCCTCAATGACGATGTAGAAGGACGTTTCCGCGCTGAGCTCAATCTCGTCGCCGGCCAACAGGCGGCGGGTCTGGAGGTAGCGCGTGAGTTCATGGAACACAGGTCGCTCAAGGAAGCCAAACACGCGGATCGCCTGCAGAAACTCGTCGAGGTAAGAGTTGAACGAGGCACGGTCGTCATAGTCATGCGTCTCCGGCGCCTCCTCCGACGGCAGGTCGGCCGGGTGAATCTTGCGGATCGGCGCTTCGCGGACATGCTCATACCGATTCCAATGGCGATAGCGCAGCCATAAAATGACAAGCGACGTCACGCACACGCACCATAGCACCAGCACGGGGAACGTCACCTTGACAGTCATGCTATAGTGCAGGATGCGGTACACAGCACTCGGCACCGTGATCGACAAGAAATGCAGGGCCCATCGCACCATGCGCAGCAACGCCAGCATGATGCCCAGTAAGCCCTGCGCGAGCTGCGTGATGGGCGTCGCAGGCACGGGTGGCATGCCTCGGACCACGTCGCCCTCCATGATCGAAGGTGGCGCACCGTCGTCCATCGTGGCAAGCTCCACACAGGCCTGGCCCCGACCTCCGCGCACGGTCGCCACGTGATAGAAAAGCTTCATGGTACACTACAGAGGTTATGGTCAAGCAGGTGAAAAACAGGGTCGAGCAAGTCGATCGTGTATCATACAAAAACACTTTTTGGGGCAGCGCAGGCACACAGACACACGTGTGATCGCGCCAATTTACGGCGTGAGACACACTGTCTCGGCAATGATGCCCGTGACACGGTACGGGTCAATGTTCGACGCCGGGCGACGGTCCTCGAGGTAGCCGTAGCCCTGTGCTGCCACATGACGGGGAATGCGGATCGAGGCACCACGGTTGGCCACACCGGCCGAGAACTTGCCAATGTGACCCGTCTCGTGACGGCCCGTGAGACGCATATCATTGTCCTCGCCGTACACAGCAATGTGCTCCTGGTGGCGCTTGCCGAGGCGCTCAATGGCAGCCTCAATGGCCTTCATACCACCCTCCTTGCGCATCTCCAACGTCGAGAAGTTGGTGTGGCAGCCGGCGCCGTTCCACTCACCCGGCACAGCCTTGGGGTGCATGGACACACTCACACCCCATTCCTCCGCGATGCGATAGAGCAGGTAGCGGGCCATCGTGAGGTGGTCACCCATCTCAATGCCCTCGCAAGGACCAACCTGGAACTCCCACTGCGATGGCATCACTTCAGCGTTGATGCCCGAGTGGTTGATACCGGCGTAAAGGCATGCACGGTAGTGAGCCTCGACAATGTCACGGCCCACGACACGACCAGAGCCGACACCACAGTAGTAGGGGCCTTGCGGTCCAGGGAAACCGCCCTCTGGCCAGCCGTACGGACGGCCATCCGTGCCCATAAGCGAGTACTCCTGCTCAATACCGAACCAGCAATGCTCGTCCTTGCACTGCTCAAAGATCTTCGCGGCGTTGTGGCGGTAGTTGGCCTTGTTCGGTGTGCCATCATTGTTGTAGCACTCGGCCAGAACAAGCACGTTGTCGCCGCCACGGAAGGGATCAGGGAAGTACGCCACGGGGCGGAGGTACACATCCGAGTTGTCGCCAGGAGCTTGGCCCGTCGACGAGCCGTCAAAGTTCCACTCCTTGAGGTCCGAGAGCGACCGGATGGGACCGTTACACGTGGTGGTCTTGGCGCGCGGCATGCCCGCGGCATCGAGCCACACGTACTCGGCTGCAATCTTGCCGTTCTGTGGCAGGCTAAGGTACGGAGAAAGCAGCGAGTTGTTCTTGGTGAATTTGCTCATGGTGGCAGGGACGACAGAGATGACACAGGCTACCGGGGCAACAATTAGGAAAAAAAAAATCTTGCGCTTAACTACTCCTAGCCCTCGGTCGCTGTCGGCTGCCACCGTATGCGTCCTGAGGCACTGCAGCGTCCTTGTGGCAAACCAACGACCAGATTCGATAAGTCTTTTCGATCTGATTGGTCCGAACGGGATATGTATTCGAAATATGCCCCCCTTATCATGACACAGCAGATAAGCCTGACAGGGCGAGTCACACGGCGCCTTGGCACCCACGCAGGGCCACTCGTCCCACAGACATGCCCGATGACCTATGTTTCACGTGACATGGACCACATGGCCGGGGGTCGAGGTTGCAGCGCCGAGGCGCATAGGCCGCGTCCAATGAAGCACTCTTTTTTAATTGATCAGCCACACGCAACGCGTGCGTTTGGTCGTCACACTGTGGGGTCGTGATCTGAGCCCTCCTTGTGCGCGCAAGAGGCTAGCATGTGTGGTCATCGTGAGGCGGCCATGTCGCCCACGGATCACGAGAAACAAGGCACGGCTGATGAAGCAGCTGTGCCACTGTCGCTGTCATCCACGACCTCTCGCGGCGTGTATCACCAGTGTGGGTCGGGTCGACGCGTCAAGCTGTACGTCCTGGAGCACCAGGCATGGGCCGACCGTGGCACGGGGTACTGTGCGAGTGTGTATGACCAGGACAGAGGTGAGGCATTGCTGGTGGTGCGCAAAGAAGAAAGCTGTGAGTCGCTGGGTGAGGTGGCGGACGCGGCGGCGACAATGGACTCGTCCTCGTCTGGGCCGGAATATATGGTGGTCGTGAGTGAGTCGCTTGAAACGGACGACTATCTTCTCCATGCGCCTGTGATCAAGGAAGACGTGTACCAGCGGCAGCACGATACGCTGATGGTGTGGACAGACCTGGAGGGTCAGGACATGGCGCTCTCGTTCCAGGAGCTGGAGGGCTGCCATGAGATCTGGGGCTTTGTGACAGAGGTGCAGCAGCATTTTGCTATGAGCCGGGGCCTTGACTTTGAGAAGCAGGAGCCGCTGCCGCCTTTTGATTTGCCTGAGCCTACGCTTTCGGCCCTGCCATCGATCCGGGACAAGCTGCATGAATCGTCGCTGCACAGCTCAGCGATGCGCGAGAACATCGTCGAGTGGCTTTTGCGCGAAGATTATGTGCGGAAGCTGGTGCCGCTGTTTGAGCAGGCTGAGGCCCTGCAAGACATGTCGTCGTTGCACGCTTTGTACGGTATCATGCAGACGCTCTTCACGATCAACGACAATCTGATCACAGAGTACGTGCTGCAGGACCATGACGTGTACCTTGCTGTGGCAGGCATGCTGGAATACCGCCCTGATGCCCCGAAAGAGGCGCACCGCGCGTACCTACGTGACGAGTCGCGCTTCCACCAGATCATCGAGTTTGATGATCCGTCGATCGTGTCCAAAATCAAGGAGACGTTTCGACTCATATACCTCAAAGATGTCATGCTTGTGAGCTTTATGGACGAGGCGATGCTGGCGATGCTCAACTCGCTACTGTTTTTTTACCAGAATGACATTGTACACTACTGCATCCACAGCGACCGTGTGTGGGAACAGATCCGCCGTGTATTTTACCAAGATTGTGGCACGCGGGACGTGATCCTCTTTCTCCAGCAGCTGTGCCACATGTCTCGTCAGCTGCAGCTCACCAGCCGCGTGAGTTTGATACGCAGCCTCGTCGAGGGCGGTGTCCTCGATATGGTCTCGTATGCCCTCACCCAGCCGGATACGTGCCATGCCGCGACAGACATTCTCATGATCATGATTGAGTTCGATGCGTCGTGCGTGCGGACGCATATCCTCAACACATGCCCCAGTGACATGGACGCCCGCTCGCCCTTGTTCCATACCCTCGTGCGTGTATTCCACGAGACTCACGATACCGGGCTGTGTGGCCAGATGAACGAGGCTTGGCGTCTGCTCCTGGATGCCAACATCGACGGCATGGGCATGTTGGCTCATCAGGACGACTTGGACGCGTATCTTGCCTGGATGTATGAGGGGCCCATCGAGGATCTGTTTGCGCCGCTCTACCAGGTCCCCCAACTCTCGACCCTAGCATGGGACGAGCCCCTGTCGCTGAGCCCGCACGACCAGATGCTGTATCTGCACCTGTGTGACCTGTGGTGCTGCGTCATGACGCATCACCCCCAACGCAGTCGACACTATGTGCTGGCATCCGATGCGTGCAGCCACATTGGCTCGTTGCTGCATGTGCGTGATAAACACATGCGCCTCGCTGCCCTGCGTGTGCTGCGAGCCTATGCCGCGAGCCAGGACCTGGATCTGTATCAGCACCTCATTGATACCCAGGTGCTGGGGCACGTGTTGGCCCTGCTCCAGCGCGAAGCGCCCCGCGACAACCTCGTGTCGTCGGCGTGCCAGAGTGTGCTGGAGCAGCTGCGGAAGGACCAGGCGCATCCTGTGCTTCAGCACCTGATGCAGACGCATGCCAGCATGCTCTATCAGCTGCGCATGAATGTCACGTCGCATGCGTGCATCACTGCTTTGATCGTGCAGTGTGAGCGACAGCGGCATGCGCCAGACACAACTGCGTCGACGACTTCGCCGCCGCCCACCGTCTCGTCCGACGGCGATCATCATGACGACGCCTACTTTGCTGACGAGGAGGAGGCTCCGGCGCCTTACGTGTCAAGCACAGAGCCTTTTCCCGCGCTCGTTCGCCGACGAAAACTGAGTGACGACGACGTCGACGACGATGACGTCTTGGAACGTGTGGCGAAGCGCAAATCGATATCCCATGAGCTCCCAGCTCGGATGGAACGCCCTGCCGAGGCATCTCACTCCCCGCGTGCAGTTATGGCTGACGAGCTGGGCGGGGAACGTACATAGAACCTTGGGTATATCTATGGAGGTGCTGTCTCGAGCTTCGCCAGACGCGCGCGACCTTCGCGAACGAGCTTTTCCAGATGAATGAGCCTGCTCCGGTCTGCTTCGAGCTGCTGCACGGCATTCGAGCGTGCCAGGTCAATGCGGTCCGCTTCGGCTCGCTGCGCTTCAAGACTGAGAGCGTCCAGGATCTGGCCCGTCGGTGTGTGCACGACGTGCGCTTGCGTCTCGCCTGTCGATGCATCGGCCTCCGCGTACGACGCGGACGACGTCGCTGGCCATGGCGTGGGCGGATGTGCTAGCAAGATCTCGTAGAAGGACTCCAACGGCTCAGGGAAGACAATCTCTTCATACTGCCACGAGTGCACGACAGGAGGTAGCGCTGGTGCTGCTGGTGCTTCTGCCGACGACCCAGGCTCAGCGGCAGGCACAGGCGGCAAAGACGTCGTCGGGCTGGACCATGGGTGGAGTTTGAGGTGATGCAACACGGTCAGCGGCTTCTCGCCCGCTTCAGGCACGAAAAAGATTTTGATCTGCACCTCAAACTCGCCCCAACCCGTTTCAGTCACACTAAAGGGCGAGCGATCGACATCTGGTGTGAGTGCATGTGTACGTACTTCGTGTCGGCTGAGCATAGGTATCGTGCAGTCGGAACTGCACGCGCTTGATAAAGTAAGAGAGGTCATCCTTGCCGCCAATAGCAGCATGCAAGTCCAGTTCGCTATCGCGTAGGCGCGTGCCAATCGTGCTTGTGTCGTTCAACTCGCCATGCGCGCCCGGATGCGTGGGAATGGGGGCAAGTGGCGCACTAGCGGCACTGCGAACGGCAATCGTCCAGCGATGCGTGTGGTCTGGTGGCGCGCACAGCTTTTCTGCAGGCGTGAGAGGCGTTGACGTCGATCCAATAAGGATCGGACGCGAGATAGCTAGTCCTCGCACGCGCTTCGTCGACATGGCCCAGGACAGCCTCCGCCGAGACGGCGCGGCTCGTGCGTGTCGGTGTGTGGAGGCCGCGTGGCCTCCGGCACGTGTCGCATGGCGGTACGACCGTGCAGACGGCTTCCACGACGAGGACCGCTCCGACGAGGCCATGTCGGCGACGAGTTCAAGGGAGCGCACCGAGTCAGCGAGCGAGCACGACATGGAGTTGGGGAAGTCGTCCAGCATGGAGGCCGCGCCCGCGACCGAGTCGTCGCACGCCCGACTACTGGATGGCAGCCAGGCAGCAGCGGCTGCGAGTCAGTTTCTGCACAGCGCGGGCCATGCGAACTCAGGTGCTATTGCGGCTGTGCTGAGCTACTGCGTTGCGAGCATCTCCATGACCGTGATCAACAAGTATACCGTGTCCGGCGAGAAGTTTACCATGAATCTGCTGGTGCTGCTGTGCCAATGCGTGGTCGGTGTCGTGATGGTCTATGTCGCCAAGCGTCTCGGGCTCATCCAGATCCGCGAGCTGAACAAGCGCGACGTGAAAACGTGGTTCCCGATCTCGACGATGCTGGTGTTCGTCATCTACACCGGCAGCAAGGCACTGCAGCATATGGACATTCCCATCTACACCATCTTTAAAAACTTGACCATCATTCTCATTGCGTACGGTGAACTCCTCTGGTTTAACGGCCGCATTACGCCGATGGTGTTTATGTCTTTCGTGCTGATGGTGCTCTCATCGGTCATTGCTGCCTGGCCTGACATCTCGCGACCAGCGACCACGACGCTGTATTCGCGCGCGATCGAGTCGCTGGCCATGTATACGGGTGTTCCGCATCCTACATCGGGCTGGGGCCACGGCATCCCAGCGCCGCAGTCGCACCACCCGTCCGTGACGGGCACGCGCCCGCACATGTACCATGCGCCCGACGTGTCGCTCGCCGAGTCTATGGCCAAGCAAGCAGCGGCGGCCGCTGCCGCTGCGCCGCCCTCGCACTCGTGGTCGACGAATGGCTACGTCTGGATGCTGGCCAATTGTCTCATTAGCGCAACCTATGTGCTCATCATGCGAAAGCGCATCAAGGTCACGGGCTTCAAGGATTGGGATACCATGTTTTACAACAACCTGCTGAGCATTCCTGTGCTCCTTGTCATGTCGCTCCTCGTCGAGAACTGGAGCGCCAAGACATTTGAGCACAACTTCCCTGCTGAGAAGCGCTCGACGCTCATCTTTGCGATCCTGCTTTCGGGCACAGGTGGCGTCTTCATCAGTTACACGACAGCCTGGTGCATCCGCGTCACGAGCAGCACCACATACAGTATGGTGGGCGCGCTAAACAAGCTGCCGCTGGCGTTGAGTGGCATCTTGTTCTTTGGAAATGCCGTCACACCATACAACTCCACCGGCATCGCAGTCGGCTTCATTGCCGGTATTGTGTATGCCGTAGGAAAGAATAAGCAGGCAGAAGCCGCTCGTCTGGCCAATACCGCCGCTACAGGCTCAACGCTCCATGCAGCGCCCAGCGGTGGTCACAAATCAGATCTCAAGGGCGAAATGCCCCTCCATACACGCTCGCAGTCATAGAAAATCGGGCCCATTTTTCTACTCCACCCATCTCGCCATGTCCCACCATCGGCGCACGCCTAGCTCCAGCGTAGGTGCCTCGTCTCGCGGCCGTGGAGAGCTGAGCGCCCTGCTCGAGACGCTGCACATGCCCGACACGTCGTCAAACGAACGTATGTATGCTCTCGTGCAACTGGAGCATATTGTCTCGCAACGTGTTCTACATGATTTGCCGCATGTCAAGCAGCGGGCGCACGAGAATGGAACTCGCCGTGCGATGTTTTTCATCCAGCTGGAACGGTGCTGTGACTGGTCTGCATACCACCACGGCGTCAAAACGTACCTTGCTGAGCACCTACTTGACCTGCTTGGCCGACTGCACCTAACCCTTCAGGGCACCCATGCCTCAGAGGAGGGCCACTCGATTGCCTCGGAAATGGGCTGTACGATGTCGATCCTACAGGGAATGTGCCTTACAAATGACGCTAGTCGGCAACTGTGCTCGTCGAAAAGTTCCTTGGCCCTTCTTTTAGCGATCGCCAAGGCCGAATACTGTCGCCAGCAGCCTGATTCCACCGCCCTGGGCCTCCTTGTACCCCACACACTTGATACCCTTATGTGCATCCTCGTGGACGCTCCCTCGGACGTGCGCCGCTCATTCGAACAGGCACACGGTCTCTCTATTGTGCGGCGTATTATGAACACGCACAAGTCAGCACCGCCGACGAGCCACACTACCCACGCCAAGTGCATCGAGTTCCTCCTCTTCTATCTCCAGGCGAAGGAATTCGAGCAGCAGGCCGCTCAGCAGCTCACAGGGAACGTGGCCCCCTCCGTATTCCAACCGCCTGAAGCTCCAACGCCCAAACCCAAGCGCGGGCATGCACGCTCGCGCTCTGCCATCACAGCTACACCCTTCTACTCGCCAGCGGCGACACCCCTTTCCAGGCACCGCGTCATGTCCTATGGCTCGCCCACGAAGCACGTATCCAAAGGCGTTCCTACTATGTTGCCCGAATCCAATCCATTTCTTCTTGCCAAGTCGCGCGACGCTCCTCACGACCCTACCACCCGCACGGCGCCGCGCCCTATCGAGCCAGAGGCGTTGCCCGTGCGTCGAGACATAGGCCCTCCCTAGCCGCGCAAGTTATATCACGTGATACAACCATGCTCGTTGTTCGCGACGACCTTTTTGAAGCGTCGCGATACCCACCATGTCCGGCCGTCAACAAAAGGTGATGCTGCAGCCGATCAATGTCATTTTTCGGCACCTACAGCAGCAAACGCGTGTGTCTTTGTGGCTCTATGACAATGTAGAGTACCGCCTGGAGGGCAAAATCATTGTGCGTGCAAAGACTCTGTGCTAACGTTCAGGGTTTCGATGAGTTCATGAATGTGACACTAGACGACGTCGAAGAAGTGCGGACAGGCGCACCAATGGAGCGCAAACCACTGGGTACGTTCGCAAGCGCATCTTTGCAGACTAACCATACAGGGCGGCTCTTACTCAAGGGCGACAACATCGTACGTACTGGGGCAACAGTGCCGCGAGTTTTACCTCGTACACTGCGCCTATAGGACGTCACTAACGCGAACAGACTCTGATTCAGCCTGTATTGTGAGACAGGGCTTGCGTGCTGCCTTGGCTAGCGTAGTGGACATCATGTAATTACATAAGCATCTGGGATCACTCTTCTCGTGTCAGTGGCGCGCACGCCCCACTCTGATCATCGCAGGCATGCATTGGTAGGGATGGGGTGCTAGCCGCCGCCTATTTCGCGCCATCAATGACGCCACCCTTCTAAGCGCTCGATTTTTTCATCGACAACATATCGAATGCTTGCTGATACCATGCTTGAATCCTGCGGAGTGACTCGTGCGTGTCTACGATCCAGGCTTCTGCGGCCACTACGTGCTGCAGTTGAGCATGCCGTAACATTCTGCTCAGCTCCAGATCACACAACCTTTCCAGTCATCACTAAAGCAGAGTAGTGTATGTGTTATCAAGCATGCGTTGCATCATCCTGATTTTCGCAGCCACCTATGTTGTCTGCATGGAATCATGTGGTACCCGTCCTCCTTGCCAAAAGACTTGCCACTGCATGTCCTTGTATCTATTCTTTCGCGCGAATTGGTCAACTCATGCACGCGGATGATGGCTAAAACCACTCTGATTATGCATCATCCTTTTGCTACATCTTTTCCTCTTTTCTCTCTTCTATGCATGAGCCGTCTGTAAATCGTAAAAGACATGGTGCAGCTTGGTCCTATGTTAATCTAGGCGCTCTCTCCATGATGAGTACCTGCTTAGCACCCGTGTCATGTCTTGGTAGCTTACCTAATGTGCGAGAATAAAAAATTCGCTGCCCTGTTCCACCATTCGAGCGATGGCCAAGCCGAGTGAATTGAAGCGCAAGGCGGCCGCCACCACTGGCACAGTGCATCGAAAGTCCAAGAAAGTAGAAGATGCACCGACTAAGCGCCAACGCTCTGAATTAGCGGCAAAAAAGGCAGAGCTTAACAAAGCACAGACACCCGTGCCCAAGGAAGCACACGAAAAGCAAGAGACGCACTCGAACCAAGTGTCACCTGCTGCGCCAGGATCTGCACCGCGTGGCCTGCGCATTGTGGCAGGATCTTATGAGCGCTTTCTTTATGGCATTGAGGGATTCGTGCATCGTGGAGCAGACGGCAACTATACCGTGAGCTTGACGCCCCGGTTCGTATTCCCCGCACACGTATCGTCGATCCGCTGTGTCGCTTGTGCCGGCCGCGACTCCAAGTGGCTCGCTACGGGTGGTATGGACGAAACTATTAAAGTATGGGATCTACGCCGCCGCAAAGAAGTGGGTGCACTTACAGGTCACGAAGGGACGATTACGTCGCTTTCGTTCCCCACCCGCACCTTTCTCCTATCAGCATCAGAAGACGGCACAATGAATCTGTATCGGACGCGTGACTGGGCTCTTCTCCGAACGATGCGTGGTCACAAGGGCCGAATCAATTCTGCTAGTGCTCACCCAAGTGGTCGTGTTGCCTTGTCTGTGGGAGCCGATCGCATGATCCGCATGTGGGACTTGCGTCGTGGTATGGGGTCGGCGTCTGTCAAGATTGGTGCAGAGGCTGAAAAAATCGTTTGGGATACTCAGGGAAAGCGTTTCGCTGTGCTGACAGGTCGTCAGGTGCTTGTATTCGGCACCAACATGTCGCAACTCGCTCGGATTGAGCACCCAAAACGCTTACATGATGTGTCCTTTACACAGTCGAACGACAAGCATGAGTGGATGCTGGTGCCAACAGAAGCTGGTGTTGTGCATATTTACGATGTGGACGATATTCAAGGATCAGAGGATGAAGCCACGCCACGCGAAGTAGCGAGGCTGGTAGGCCACTCGAATCGCGTGCGCAGTGCGTGCGCGACACATATTCAGGCGGACGATCAGACACAGCACGTGCTCTTCACGACGATTAGCTCGGATGGACTGATTCGTGTGTTCCGTGTGGATGGATCCCGGCTGGAACATGAGGCTTCAGCGCACTATGATACGAAAAAGTCGCGTCTGACCTGCCTGAGTTCTGTGGGCTTTGACCCTGATGCTACTGAATTCGATGAGGACGAAGAAGAAGAGGATGTCGAAGACGAGGAAGAAGTAGACGAGGAAGAGGAGGATTATGATGACGATATCGATAATGAAGAACTTGCCCGGTTGGAGGAAGAGGTACGTCGAGCTCGCGAAGCTGGTATCATCATCGAGGGTCTTGATGACGAGGAGGAGGAAGAAGAAGAGGAAGAGGAAGAAGAAGATTAAGAGCTGCCTAGTCCCTAGGACGATATGGTGTTGTACAGCATAGCACTTTTCACGAGCATGTTATTGAGCATCATGTATCAGACGTGTAGATCTGCGATGATAACGCCATGGGAAAAATGAGTGTATGCGTCGGAGCTGCAGCCATCTTCGGCGAGTGTCGCGTGCCTTGGTCATGCCCCGCTGTCCATTTCCTCGACGTATTGCATGCTAAAGAGAGACGCAGGCCATGTAGCCATTCGAAGCCAGCTCGATCCTGACGCGTGCATGAGGAGCGGGCAGCTCGCCTCAAGGTGGACATACAGATCCTTCCTATCTAGGTGCTTCTATACTTCCTGGCATGCATCGACAAGTCTAACATTTCACAGGCCATGCTGGATGGTAAGGAGCTTTTCAATGGCAAAATAAAGGACACTGGTATATTGAGATCGCTGAACATGACACCCCATGAATTTTCTCTTGCCCTCACAGTGCTATTCCCGACCTATTTGGCGTTTCAGCTCACGTCAAATTTGAAGTTGGAAACAATCGGACTGCGCAAATGGATCCTCACGCTTGCATTGACCTGGGGCGTCGTCGCGACTCTGCAAGGTCTAGTTCCGTCCAAGGCAGGTTTGTATGTCAACCGTATTTTTCTTGTCTTGGCAGAAGCAGGCCTGACTCCCGGCATCACGATCTTGTTGACCTTTTTCAATGTGCCAGAAGAGCTGCAGCTCAGAAGGCCTTTTACTTAACAGGCACATCGCTGAGTGGATCTCTTTCTGGGCTGCTTGCCACAGCGCTTCGTAAGATGGATGGAATCTCAGAGCAGCATGGCTGCCATTGGATATTTCATATTAAGGGTATCTTTACCGTTGTGCTGGCGACCGCATCTTGCTTTATTACACCGAACAGGTCCCCCTGGGTGCTTTATGTTGTCACGTCTTGAGCACGAGCTGATCATGAGCGGCAACCTACAACCACAGATCGGCATCAAGACCTGCCACATTAGGCAACCGAGCTCAAAGAAGCCAAATATGAGACGATGTCAGAGAGCGAGAGCCAATCTCCGACGCCACCATGGTACAAGGAGGTTCTGCGAACGTGTACTGATGAGCGCGTGTACTTGACGGGTATCCTGGGCTTTTGCGTCTGCCTGCCGATATTTTCGTTCACAAATTTCATGCCCAATATCATCAAAGGCTTGAGCGATTATTCGACAGCCAATTCCCAGCTCTCGTCCTGCCTCCCCCATATGCCGTCTCGTTTATGTACAGCTTGTGCATGACTTTCATAGCCGTTCAGCTGCAGTCGCGGTACCTTTCAGCGATGCTGAGTTTCATTATGGCGCTCGTGGGCATATCCGTCCAGGAGGGTCGAATTTTGGTAGGAACGACATCAGCTTGCGTGCGGACGTCATGATGAATGCGTGATTGAGCTGTATCGAAGAGCGCATTCGCCACTAGAAGTGCTGCGCTCGCACTTGGGCGATAGGCGCCCCGAGTTTCTCTTGGAGCTGTTAGTCTAGACGAACTTGATGCCCAAATTGTCGTCTCCTTCTGTGGCACTACTGCCAAAAATCTGTGCACACTTGCGCACAACGAGCGTATCGAGGGCCTGTCTTAGCATGTGGGGCGGTAAGCCCTGACGTTCCACCCATACACTGTGCTGCAGCTCATAGAGCGTCAACACCACTCTTGTTTGTCCCGTGTCTTTGACCCAAGCATAGATTTGATCGCCCCACTCTGACGGTGTGTGCCAATACACCCAAATCCTGTTTCCCGGCTCAATGTGGTAAGTGGGCAGAGCTCGCGCGGCTGATACGCTCAACGCATGTGTGCGTCGATCCGGCTCGACCTGCCCGACCTTGGGCGCCTTGTAGCCACGCGGAAGCGGAGGATCGTACACGGCACGGCCCTTGTCTACCATGTGCGCAAAAATTAGCCGAATCGTGTCAGGGGACAGCGCGCGATCCAATTCGCGGTGGCAGAACAGGTCTGATGTGCGTTCCCATTCGCCATCCGCGTCCAGCTGAAAACGTCGATGTGCTGCGCAGTAAGACAGGATCAAGCGCATCCACAGATCAACTTGCAGCACCATAGTCTGTGCATTGGGCTGAAGAGTGTAAAAGGGCGCAAATGCATGTACCTCAGGGAAGCTGTACGAGGCAGCGTCTCCCTCGTCTGGCGCCATGATCGTAGCTGTGACGCGCGTCTCTCGCTGCAATGTCTTACATAATACGGAGGGGGAGGGTCAGTTCCGGCAGGACGTGTGGGCAGTGGCTCCATCTCATGTCGCATGTGCCGACAGCCGATGGCGAGGCCGAGCTGCCCCACGAGCCTTCGACAACAGCCTTATCTGCCCCTATACCGGCGCAACCAGAGGACGTGCAGCGTGACGATGAGTCGCACGCTGCACGTGAGCCGCTATCAAGCGCGGAGAACCCCATGCGCCTGAGCTCGATGATCTCTGATGAGCCGCCGCGTGAACCAGAAACACAGGCGCCAGTGCCAGACGAAGTACGCCGTATACCTTATCATGATGATGCATACGCTGTGCCTGTTCCTCGACCTGCCTATGAGATGCCACGTGAGCCAAGTCGTGTAACCAAGACGGAGCATGACGACGAGGAGGCACCTGCGCCTCGTCCGCACCATCACCATCACCATCATCACCACCACCATCATACCTCGCATTCGACGGCTTATGTACCTCTCATTCATCAGCCGTTAGCTCCGCGGAAAGATGAAGCGCTGGCACCCGGCAAGGAGGTTACACCACCCACATACCAACCGGCACCGCATCATCATCACCACCACCACCACCATCACCATGCTATGCCCCATACCCAACTACCTCATCATCATCATCACCACCATTCCCACGCCCCACACCACCACCACCACCACCATCACCACCGTGCCACACCGCCGGTGAGCGGGGAGACACATCCAGCTCCAGCGATGGAAGAGCAAGTTCAGGCCGCCGAGACACAGACTGAGTTAGCGCCCATGTCCCCCTTGGAGCACAAGCTTCGTGAACTTGCGAGTGGGCCGCGTGTAGACAACGAGCGTGTGTGGCAGTTTTTGGACCACTGTGAACAAATGGAGGAACTTAGGCGCATGGAGCAACGCGGGGAATCAGGAGTGCAGCCGAAGAATTTGCCTCTGTTTGGTCTTGGTTTGGATCGAGGCCGTGCTGTGCGGCATTTAGGCTCGATTCTGTACGATCCGACCGGCGCATCATCGATCCCAACAGAGTTGCTGGTCAACAATATCGGTGCAACAATCGAGGTGCGTATTAGTGGCCGTTCTATTGGACTTGGTATCACCGAAGACGAATGGCGTCGAGAGGAAGCCAAGCTACAGGCCGAAGTCAATGCGCGCATCGCTCGTGAGGCGGACCAGGGCATGGCGCCCACCCTCGCTCTGGACCGTACGTCCTCGTACATGCCTCCTTCAGACGAGTTCCGCGGACGTTGGCGGCTAGGCTGGCGAGGATTGGAGCATGCGCGCATCAATCGTGAAATTCGACTCACGCATGCGTGGAATGAGCGGCGAGCACAAGAGCGCATGCACAAGCGTGTGCGCCGCACGGTGCCATCGGAGCAGTTGCCATCCTCTTCACTCCCTCCGCTGCCTGTGCACTCACTTGACGAGCCAACGCTCGAACGTGCCGCTTGGAAGTTTTGGGGCCAGCGCAGCTTGGAATCCCGCCAACTTTGGGGCACGGACGTGTACACGGACGATTCGGATGTGCTTGCTATGTGTGTGCATGCGGGCTGGATTGAGGCGCCGCACATTCCCGGTGTGCCTGAATGGCTCTGTGGTGGCGGCTGTCCTCGTGTCGCCAAGGCATGGAAGGCCCTCTCTGACCGCGAAGTCGAGCAGCTGGGTGGGCCGCCGGCACCGCCGCAGGCACATGCGCCTGTGGGAATCGTGCCGACATCCACCTGTGATCTCTCTGTAATGCTACGAATCGCACCAAAGCTTGTGCTGTACAAGGGCTGCCATCGTGGCGGCATCCAAAGTCGGAGCTGGGGAAATACACACGACGGAGTCAGTTTGGTGGTTGAAAGTGTGGAGCTTCGTTCTCCGAACTATGCTACGTGTGGCGGACGGCGATCAGCCAAGGCACGCATGTCGCACATGTCACAGCTTCGGCAGGCGGCCATGGCAGATCAAAAGCTGCCGCCGCTGCCGCCGCATGCATGTGCTGACCAAACGGGTATAGCCTTGCCGTCTCTGCCGCCACCAGGTGCCCACGTATTTTGGGATACTCCGCGACCTTAATGTACCATGGACACGCGCACAGGCACACAGGCGTGTGTATGTCGACGTGCCCTCTTGGCGTGGTTGATATGTGCTATGCAATACACCCCACATACCGAGCTCGCGTTTGCAAGGTACCTTGGCATAGCATTGTGACACACCAGCGATGCTGGGGTCTCATGTTCACCCTGTTGGTTCTACTAGCCGCTATAGTACCGATCACCGTAATCACCCAAACCTGGAAGAATATAATTGCGGTCAGATAGCTTGGTATCAACCCAGGCCGAAATTACACGCACGTCCGGGAATGCCTTCCACACATTGTGAAGACCCTCGGGACTCGCAATCATGTTGAGGAACAAAATCTTGCTGGGCTGGACGCCGTGATCCACCAACACCTGCATCGCCTGGATAGCCGATCCACCTGTTGCCAGCATCGGATCAAGAAGAAGGACCCAGCGGTCCGCGATATCTTCTGGCAGCTTAGCGTAAAATAGCTTCGGCTTGGCGGTATCTTCGTCGCGCTGAATCAGAATCTTGCCTATGCGCACACTGCGACAGCATTCTCGGAGACCCGCCTCCATAGCCTCACCGGCCCTGAGTATTGACACACCACATATACGGCCCTGGAATGCAACGCCATGGTATGGTACGCCCGTCGGCGTGTTGACGGTGTGCTCGAACACGGGCAGGTGATTCAGACCCTCCTCGACTAAGAGCCGGATAATTCGGTCCGAGTAGAAGATAAAGTCGGAGCGCTGTGTGTTCTTGTCACGTATTATCGTGAGAAGAGCATGCAGCTGCGGCGTCTGTGGCATCCGCTCCGCATTGGGCGGGAGCGTCGGCGAGCCTGATGATACGCCTGACATGGCTCGTGGCCTACACTGGCTCCTCTAGGCCTATCGGTGGTGGTTTGAATTTCTGTGGAGATGTCTTATCTAAGCACGGAGGCCATCCGCCCCATCGCCTGTCGTCCGTCCTCCTTTGCCACTTGCCTTTTTCCCTTGCAGCATGTCGGTAGTGGCGCCAACCCGCGAGCAGATTTTGATGCTGTACCGAGCGCATCTTGCGACGGCGCGCTCTTTTGCCTCTTACAACTTTCGCGAATATTTCGTGCGTCGCACTCGCGACCAGTTCCGAGCATTCTTGTACCCAGAGACGTCGGCGGCTGCAGAGAGCGTGAACGCGAGCAACAACTTGCTCTCCAACGTGCCGACTGCCAACAAGGCCATGCCGTCAGTGCAGCCTATGTCGGCGGACAAACTGAGCAAGTTCTACCAAGAGGCTACGGAAGAGCTCCAAGTACTCCAGCGCGCGGCCATTACGAACCGCATGTATGCCGGCGAGCGTTTGGTGGTGGAGGACGAAGCGCATCGTGAATGGATCGTGCGGTCCTCGGACGACCTGGGTCGTGAGGCAGCATCGTAGGTGGATACCCATAATGATGTAGGCGTGTATATCTATCCAATTCTAATCAAATGAGGGTTATTCTTTCTCGCATGAATCCATGTCCCAGTTGCGGCGCAGCTTGTCCATGAACAGGCGGAACGTTGTGAGCGAGCCCTTTTCGTGTGTCAAGGTCACACTGGTCGCAAAGGACGGCGTTAACGTCGATGGTCCACCGCCCAATACGGGCGACATGGGGCGGTTGGAGCGTGGATCAAAGCCTGGCATGCCCGGCGACGTAGGTGTCACGTTACGGCCTCCTCTCTGTGAGCGCACGGGCAAGATGGTGTACTCGACGCGGAAGCGCATCGGTTTGCAAGTCTGCGCGGCCTGACCCATTTTGGGGTCAAACAACTTCTCGAGCAGGTACTGCCTGGGGCCTTGCTGCGTGAGTGGGTAGCTCATCTGCGCCCGCGACATGGCCGTGGGCGTTGCGCCCAATTGGGCCAGCAGAGCATCACATTCTTTCATTGTAAGTGTGAGGTTCTCAACTGACATCAGGACGTGCATCTGGCGCTTGGGCAAAAGGCCATGGAACCATGACTGCCGCGCACCAATCGACTGCGCATCGCCACCCATCGGCGACGTGGGCCGCTGGGGCATATGTGATGCCTCGGAGTCAACGCCTATAATGTCCAGGCCGAGGCCCCTGGGCTCATCATCATGGCCACGCAGTGCGCCCATAAAGCTCCGGCGCGTGCGCACTGTCCAATTACTGCTGCCCGTGCCAGATGACACCGTGCGACCTGATGGCTTGGGCGACGTCACCGACGAGCTGCGACTGGCCAAGTCAAAGGGACTCTGGGGCCGCCGTGGGCTGCCAAGCGGACTTGATGGCTGTCGCGGAGGTGGCATTGTCTTGGGTCGTGAAGCTGATGTCGTTGGACTGGTCGGGCGTCCGGGCGATGCCATCGGACTTGGTGATCGGCCTGGCGACGAGGGAATAGGCTGGGGTGGTCGGCTTGCGGACGTCACAGGGCTCGACATGGGCACCCTGCTCGGCATCGTCGGGCTGGTTGGTCCGCCTGCGGACATCGCAGGGCCCGACATGGGCACCCTGCTCGGCATCGTCGGGCTGGTTGGTCCGCCTGCGGACGCTGCAGGATTCGACACAGGTACCCTGCTCGGCATAGTCGGGCTGGATGGACGACCCATGCCCAAGGACAAATTCGGCTTGGGCGACGTCGGCCGTGGTGATACTGGACGTACAGACATGGCAGGATGCGGGCTCTGGGGCAGCGGCGGCGATGCTGTCGGCGGCCTCGAGGGCATGCGCTCTCCGACCGGTGGCTGTTTGCTTGAAGGCATCGCAGCACTAGGTCGCATGGGGGGACTGGCCGGAGGACTGGCAAAGGCCTGCGACATGCGCGGCGACTTGAGCTCATCCGGCAGCGGGATATCGCGAGCGCCTTGGGGTTGCCGGACCTGGGGCATGCCCGGCACCTGAGCGCGGCCTTCGCTCTGGCGCGGTCGGAGCGGCGCACGTGTCGTGGGTGCTGGATTTTGATTCTTGGCATGCCGAGCAAAGGCCGCATACACGGGCGTCTGGATACGCTTAGACGCACCCGTTTGGGTGTCAGGCAGAGATGGCTCGTAGCTCGCAACGAGCAACGAGTCTTCATTCGCATCGTCATAGCGATTCGCGCTCTGTAGAGATGCATCAGGCTCAGAGTCAGACGACAAAGACATGGAAGGCTCCGGCTGCGATTTTGCCGGCTGTGCTAATTTCGCTGGCTGTGCCGTTTGAGCTGGCGGCGCCTGCGATGCGGGCATCGGCATGGCCATCGACGTGCTCATAGCATCGAGCGAGTCGAGCTCATCAGCAATCTCACGCATGAACATGCGCATTAATGAATCTTCACCCGTGCTATCATCGCGACCATTCTGCGATGCAGTACGTGCTGGTTGTGACAAAGAAGGCAGACGCTGTTTCCAAGCAGCAGCATCGGATGGAGCGGCCCGTGACACTGGCTCCTTTTGAGTGGGTCGAATCGTGCTCGCAGCCTCCACCACCGGTTTATTTGCTTCAGCTTCTGCTGTCTGCAGGGATACACGGGGCATCTTGGGCACCTCAGCCGAAGGCACAGGCTTGCGTGGCAACGACGCGCCAAAGGCAAGAGTGGATGCCTTCGTCGATGGACGGATGGTCGTCGATTCCATCACAGATGGCGCAGGTCGGACATCCATCGAGCTTCGCGAAGAACTGCCTGACGCCTGTCGGATCGATGCAAACGAAGGCTTGCGTCCTGCCAGTGTCGTAAACAATGACGACAAACGTCGGCCCGATCCATCTTCACGCGATGGCAGTTGCTTGGACTCAGCCACTTCACGAGCTTGCTCCGCACGAGCCCTTTCAAGGCGGATCTGCTCAGATTTGAGTTGCTCAGCCTTTGTTTGTTCGGCTTTTGCTTGCTGGACTTTGAGCTGTTCGGCTTTGGCTTGCTCAATCCGGACTTGCTCTTTAAGCCTCGCAGCCTTGTCCTGCTCGGCCTTGAGTTGCTCAGCCCTTGCTTGCTCAGCCCTTGCTTGCTCGGCCTTGAGCTGCTCGACTCTTGCTTGCTCAGCCTTTGCTTGCTCAGCCTTTGCTTGCTCGGCCTTGAGCTGCTCGGCCTTGAGCTGCTCGGCCTTTGCTTGCTCGACCCTTGCTTGCTCAACCTTGAGCTGCTCAGCCCTTGCTTGTTCGACCCTTTCTTGCTCAATTCTGCGCTGCTCAGTCATTATGCGCTCAGCCTTGAGTTGCTCCAGCCGACGCTTTTCTGCTTCGAGCTGTTCGTTCTTGAGTTGCTCCGACCGTGCATGCTCAGCACGCACTTGCTCAATGAGCCATACGGAAGCTGTGTTGCTGGCTGGTGCCTGAGCAGTATCCTTGGAGCTATAATCCTCATCCACTGACATGCTCTTCAACGTCGAATTACTTGACGAGTCCGTCCAGCCAGCTGTACGGCCAGGCACAGTGCGAGGTGGTGTTGAGGTAAGCTGAGCGGCCGCTGGCGGTCCCACAGGCATGACCACAGGCGCAGGCGCACGTTCATCGAGACCCTCATGTAACACACTGACCCGGCGATGTTCGATAGGGTCTTGTACCGCCTGCTTTGATGGTGTACCCATAGATGCTGGAACGATGGGGGGCGCTACGCGTGGTGAGATGGGCCGCGATTCCGCGCTCGATGGAGCTGTGGTGACAGGCGGGGGTGCTTGCGTGCTGGCCTGTTTGAGTTGGAGCCGTTCGTCCTCGTCGAGATCATCTGCTTCTTCCTCGTCGTCAGAACTGTGCGTATCACGGTGGATTACAAGGAGTGTATAAAATGTCTTTTGCCAGTTCTGTCCTGACTGCAGAAGCCTTCGGATAATCTGCTCGTGCGAAAGCTCCGGCCACAATGTGCTGAGGTTGCCAAGAATGTCGGGGTCGATCTCTGCTAGCCGGATGGGTTCCTTCGACAAGGCGCCGACTTCCGATGTGACGGGATTTTGTGAAGAAAGTCGGCCATTGTCAGTGAACCACGGATGCGAGCAAATCTCCTGCATGCTTGCACGTTTCTTCGGATCGACCTGAAGCATACGCCTAATGAGGTCTTGAACGGAGGGTTCCAGGTACGATGGCATGGCAAACTTGCCAGAACGTACTTTGCCCAAGAGTACTTGGATGTTGGGGTCATCAAAAGGAAGGCGGCCACACAAAAGAGCGAATAGAATAATACCGCAACTCCAAATATCACTCGCTGTGCCATCGTATGTCATACCACTTACAATCTCTGGACTTGCGTAATGCGGGCTTCCGCAGCTTGTTTCCAACATCTTCTCCGTTGGCTGAAGCGCAGCCATACCAAAATCTGCAATCTTGACCGTGCTGCGTGAGCCATCCAGCAGCAAGTTCTCAGGCTTCAAGTCACGGTGGCAAATGCTGAAGGTGTGGCAGTAATCCACACCAAATATAATTTGCCGGAAGTACTGCCGGGCCTCATGCGGTTGGAGACGGCCACGCGCCACAAGATAGTCGAACAACTCGCCTCCTGCGACGTATTCCATAACAAGAAAAAGCTCTTTGCTCGTTTCATACACGTCCCACAAACCCAGCAAATTCGGGTGCACAATGAGCTTCATAATCACAATTTCACGTTCGATGCCAAGCGTGAGTTTGTCCTGTTTCGCACTCAGATCCCGGAGACTCATGCGGCTATTGATGAGCATCTGCTTTGGAATGATCTTGACGGCTGCTAGTTGCTGCGTGCGCGTATGTATCGCGAGACGAACGCGGCCTGATGCACCCTGTCCGATCAGCTTACCCAATTTCCATGGGCCCACATGAGGCGGGTCATTGTAGTGGCGCTTTTTCTCACGCTCGAATCGTGTCTGAGGTCGCCCACCGTTTGCTCCGACGGGCGGTGGCACTGGCTGAACCTGTGCCGTAGAAATGGGTGGAGCGGGTCGGATGTCAGACGGCGTAGGTCCTCGTCGTGCAGCCTGTGCCGATTTAAGTGGTGGTGCGGCAGGGCGTGTTGCTTCGCGATGGTTCGACGTGGATCGCTTGTCGAAAATCGAAGCCATGTCTTTCGTACGCTTGCGCGTACCGAGCGTGTTAGTAGCGACCTGTAACGGCTGTGCTACAGTACGCAGCGCAGACGCAGGGCGTGATGCCCTGGGTTGTAGTGGCGCGCCTGCAGATGAGTACTGTGCGGACATCATGCACACAGTCTACTGGGCCGCAGGTCACGATAAACGAGTGTGGAAGTCTGCTCACCCAGCCACGGTCGAAACGAAGCGGATGGGAAAATTGGTGCTCGTGGCCTGAGTGACTGACGTCGCAGGGTCTGGCGCCGCGTCGCGCGCACCTGCAAGGCAGACGTGCATTGCTTCATCATGCATGCTATACGTGGAGGCATTGCATAATGCGCGGCTAGTGGCCCCTTGCGCGTGTCGTGCACTGGAGGAAGCCGTATATCACGTGCATATTCTTATGCTACCTGCATGTACGTCGGCGGCTGTCAGCAGCTCGCGGAATTAGATACGGGTCCGGTGGGCAAAAAATTCTGTCGCGGTAAGTACGATGAGTTGGTACACGTACGCCAACAATCATGGTGGGAATCTGCGGTGTTAGTTAGGTAGATTCAACGTACATTCCACTTGTCACGCCGAATTGTAAAACTAAAGCAGCATGAAATATGCCGCGACGTATATTTCGCTGCCCCATCCGACGAGGTGGCCGTATGTGAGCTGTCCGTGTCTGTGTTCTGGGTATCTTGAGGAGATATGCCTCCCTCGGACGATGGCGAGCTGTTGAATCCCGAACGCAGCGCCTTGTTTCGTGTCTTGAGGGTACACATGGTAAGCACTGCCTTTTGACTCGAGTCAAAGCACACGGAGCCATACTTCTCCCAGTAGTTTACTGCGCTCTCTTCGGCCATCAGCTCATAAATACACAATCGGCCATCGCGCAGCGCTTGGATTGGCATACCAACCAGCTCAGAAAACTCCTTGTTTCCCTTGTAAATCTCGCCCGTACGTCGCCACAAGCACGCCGGAATGCCCTGGATCGAAAATACACGGTCATAGTCTAGGAGCAGTCGCTCGAAAGCTTCCTCAACACAAATCAGGTCATAATTGGTGAGACTTTTAGATAATGCGATGAATACGGGCTTAAAGACAGAGAGCGGACGTAATATACGGCGACGCGAAGCCGGCGACACATTCTTTTCCATCCATTCATTTAGCCGAGCGTAGCCATGCACATGATTAAAAGGGCGCAACAAGCCGGTTTCCCATTTGGCACGGATGACCTGTTGAAGTCGTTCGTCACGACTTCCATCCGTTTGATCAGCGGCAGTAAGCAAAAATCGCTCGGTCTTGGAGTCGGTTGTCTTGCTAGGAGACTGTCGATTCAGTGTCGTCAGAGAATCCGTACTGGATGAGTTGGTGTCCGCACCACTCGACAGGGAAGGTGCTGAGGCTGACAAGTCCATTGGACGTTCATTCAACTTGTCGGGATCCAATGTTCCACTAAATGAGTGCCGCCGTTGATGCGAAGATGACGACAGCCCCACAGAAGACGAGGTATTGTTAAGTGAGTCTGGATCTTGTGATCCAAAGGGTAGAGTGGATATCATGGGGTCATCCGATTTGAGCGGCAGGGGCAAAAGGTCATTCGAACGCATCATTTTATCACCATCTAACGAATTGAGGAACTCGTTTAGAGTGTCAAGCTCACTGCCACCTCCAGCATCTCCTGTTTGCTGGGAGGTGCCTCCCAAGCCAAGCCAAGCTGTTCCGCCCAGCTGAGTGCCCGACATTTGGGTCGATGAAGACGCCTTGTCAGATTCTACGCCAAGAGGCGATTCACGCTGCGCGGCAAATACGGTTTGGGTGTGCGCTGACTCGGCAAACGGATCCATGTTCACATTCTCACTGCTGCTGGGAGGAGTGGCGGTAAGGCTCCGAAGTTGTCGGAAAAGCGGAGATGTCGAGTCCACATCTGTTTGCTTAGAGGTTGGTATAGATGAAGACGGAGTCTGAGCCGTCATAAGTGAAATGTCCGAGCCTGATGGCGTATTAAAGGACATATCTAGTAATCCTGTATTCAAAGCATGATTGCTCGGCAAAGACAAGCCTGTGGGAAAGCTAGGGGGCTGTGTAGACTGTACGAGGCCGTGATCCAAAGGAAGCACATTGACGCTTGATGCAGCGGACGAGCCATTCAAGTCCTGTGGTAGTACGCCCCGATTAGCAGCGACCTGGTTCATATTAACAAGCGCATATGGTGAGATCATGGTGTTAGATGCCTGTGCCACTGCAGGTACGGATGTTGGTGGGTGTCCCTGCGAAGGCGTCACTGTGGCAGTCTGTTTGCGCGCGGATCTAGAGCGGCTTCCGTGCGAGCTGCTGGTCGTGGACTCGTTACGACAAAGATGCCCGATATCTCGTTTAATGCAGCGTTGACAAGGTCTATTTTCGTCGCACGTCATATGGCTTCGGCGGCAGTAAATGCAAGCCATGTTGACTTTGCGACGCGTCGATGGCTTTTTCTTTGCGGGTGGTGGAGCGTCGGCCGTCTGCTCTTGTTTCAGGTCAGCATTGACCGGCAAGCCATCTTGAGCTCCAGTGACCGAAGCATCACAATTTTGTGAGCGCGACATGTCGGTCCGACTTGATGCAGTGCCTGTCAAGAGGATGGATGAAGTGCGAAAGAATTTCTGTTGATGGGTGGTGGTTGGAAGGATCAGGGATGAGTGTGGAGGTCACAATCCGTTGCCTCAGGGCAGCTAGAGGGCGACCAGAGCCGAACTCTGCGATGGCCATGATTAGTCAGCCCTCGTAATGACAGGCTGTCAGACGCATGGCCACCGCGCCACTTTTTTTTTATTTTTTTAACCTGCTTCGTTCTTTGTCGACGACCCACCCCATACTCGAAGGTTGGAGGTCTCGAAGCACTTGAAGACATGTTTGCAGCGCCCATGGTACACGATGATGTGCGTGCATTCACGCCACCACCGGACAATGTAACTGAGCTGGCCATGTCACCTCTAGCTAAGACGACGCTGGAAACACTGCTGTACCGAGGCTCGACAGCCGCACAGCTTGAGACGGTGCTGGATCAAATTGATGTTGACACATGTGATGCAGACGGCGAGAATGCTTTTTTCGTGGCGGATCTGGCTATGGTGTACCGCCAGTACATGCGCTGGGTGCGGGAGCTGCCACAAATCATTCCCTTCTACGCGGTCAAATGTAATCCAGAGCCGCTTGTGTTGCATCTTCTCGCGGCATTAGGGCTCGGTTTTGATTGTGCATCGAATGGCGAAATACAAAACATCATTGATATGGGTGTCTCGCCATCACGGATCATCTACGCAAATCCATGCAAGGCCTCGTCGTTTGTGCGTCGCGCAGCATCACAAAACATTTGTTTGACGACGTTTGACAACATTGATGAATTGTACAAGATGAAGCGTTTCCACCCAAAGTGCAAGCTGGTCGTGCGTATTCTCACGGATGACTCAAAGAGTGTGTGTCAATTAGGTATCAAGTTCGGGGCGCCGCTCGCTGATGTGCCGCGTCTGCTGGCCAAGGCGCGGGAACTTGAATTGGACGTTGTCGGTGTAAGTTTTCATGTTGGTTCTGGGTGCTTTGATCCCGAGGCGTACCGCGATGCCCTGTGCCGCTCACGCAAGGCATTTGACATGGGCCGCGAGCACGGTTACACGTTCGACTTTCTCGATATCGGCGGTGGTTTTGAGCACGACAACTTTGAGGCTATAGCCAAGGTTGTGCGTTCGGCACTGTTGGACTACTTTCCTGACCATGAATTTGCGCCGGGCGGTTCGCTTGTGCCCAGCGGGCTGCGCATTATTGCCGAACCTGGCCGTTTCTTTGTGTACCACGCTTTTTCGCTCGCCACGAATATCATTGCTCGGCGAGTGTCAGAGTCGAGCCAGGACGACGACGACTCAACGCGGCCCAAAGCCATGTACTACCAAAATGACGGCACATACGGCGCATTCAACTGTATTCTCTTCGATCACCAAAATGTACAGCCCAAGGTGCTCTCCATGCAGCGGCAGTATGTGTATCAGGCTCACCAACACGCTCCTGGTGTCCAACAGGACTTGTGGCCCTGCAGCGTGTGGGGCCCGACGTGTGACAGCATGGACTGCATCTTGCCGCTGACGCACCTGCCGCGCACACTTGACGTGGGCGACTGGCTTGTATACGAAAATATGGGCGCATACACCTTGTGTGCATCCTCGACATTCAATGGACTTGCGCGGGCGCAGGTGCGGTACACGATCGGTTGCGACGCCAAGGAACAAGACGGCGCGCCTCTGACGGTGCTGCGCCTGCTCGAGTCGGCGGGTGTCGCTCACGCGCTGTAATAGGTATGATATGTATAGTATGACATGTTAGCGACGACGCCGCTTGGTCCCGATCTGATGTATGTGAATCAGGTCGGCTTCTACTTCCAGGTCCTTGGCCGGTGTCAGCTGACTGAGGCACCGCGCTGTGTCCCAACGCAGTCGACCGCCTCCCGACGATAAGAGGGGCGTGGCGGACACAGTGTCCTCCTCATCGCTACGATCCGGGCTGGCCGAGGTCGATGCGGCGTTTGAGTTCGCCGAGGAAATGGTTCTGGACGACAACTTGGATGCAGTCTCTTTTTTCTTGCTGCCGTTTTTGCCGGAGGCTGCCAAGTTGATGCCAGCCAGCAGCGAGCTCTGAGACGCAAACGTCTCGTACAGCGGTAGCCGGATACTGCTGCCGTCTGAAGCACTTTTACACAGAAGCATACCATGCGCATCGTTATCCGCCTTGGCCGACGTAATGGTCGTTGTGGCATCGGCCACAGTCCATCCCAGCAACTGGGCCACGGCTTTGGCGATGCGTGGGTAACCGTTCGCAAGCACGTCATCATAGTCAAGTAGCTGTCCAATTCGTGCCGGTGTGCGACCCGCGGAGCCGTCCTTGTTGCGCAACTGTCGCGTTGAGTGTGGCCGCTGCGTTGACTCTACGATAGGGTCGCCAGCAAACTCGCCGCTATCGCGTTCCTCTTTTAGACGCTTTTTGCGCTCTTCAATTACACCCAGCATTTTGTCGCGAATATTTCGTTTCGAGATACGCGCTTCGTCTTCGGCTTTGGTACTCTCTGTATCGTACGTATGTTGGCTCCGATCGGACATAAATGCAAAGTACAGCGATGCCTCGCGCAGTGAGCGTTCTCGCCATACTGTCTGATCTGCAAGTTCCATCGCATACTCACGCACATACGATGGACGCATCATCAAAGCATGGTACGTCGATGTAAGACCCATGTATGCATCTTGATAGATGGGCTCGCGATGCTCTAAGACATCCCAATGGACACGATCGAGGCGCTCAAGGACTTCCTTGCGCTTACGATCGCGCTTGGATGCAGGTGGTTCGGCCATATGCGGTGGCGGCATCGGCGGCATTGCCATACGACGGACGGATGAGGACCGAGGCTGTGGCATGGTCGGCATCCGACGCGCCAAAGGCGGAGGCTCTTCATGCATCATACCTACAGCCACACGCGGCTCGTGAGGCATCATCAAGCCATTTGCTCCGTCATCATGAGGCATGGGCGGTGGCGGCATCTCATGTGGCATCATGTTGCGCATCGGTACATAGTCCATCGACTCGGGCGGATACCGCGACAGCGGCGGTAGTGACACAGGATGTACGTGCATGTCGTGCATAGCACCGCCAGCATACGCTTCATGCGACTCTGACATTCCGAGCGGTGGTAATGATCGCGGTGGCGGCGGGTGCGCCGGTCCATGGTATGAATAGTATGTGGGCGGGTCAGGCACCGGGACTGGTATCGAGTGGTAATAATAGCCAGGGCGCACATCGCCTTTAGCGTCCATGGATCCATGATACTCTGTCTGTAAGAATGCAACTCTTGAAGACATACCGTTAGGTGGCGGCGCCGGCACCGCTTCATAGGGCATCATGGTGGGACACGACAGCCGCAGTCATATCAAAGCACAAGGCACCGCTCTCAAACGAGGTGCGCATAGTGGAGGCTCTCGGCCGAGTCCAAGTAGCCCTGACGGTCGGGCCTGCCAGGAAAGGGGGCCAGAGCCATGAGCTAGGAGAAGATTGCCTTTCGTTCGACGATCACCACGACCATGTTTGCGACCAAGGCAGTGCGATTCGTTCCTTCGGCCATGCGCGCCAGCACAGCCACCAAGTTTTTGCGCACAAAGCGCACGACCAATATTGCTGGTCTTGAGATTCATCCCGATCCGCTGCCGGAGCTTGTGTCGACGTATACCCATACGCTGAATGTGCTCAAGGGTCTGCCCGAGTCTGCTGTGTTTCGCCAATCGTCGGAGGCTGTGACGCAACAGCGCCTTGATATTGTGAAGGAGGCCATGACGCCCACGTCGCGCGAGACTGTGTACGGCTCCGAGGCCGCCATTGACCGTGTCGTCGCTGCTATTGACGGTGGTCTCATTGAGGAGATCGTCGAACAGGCGAACGACGAGTTCCACCTTGCTGCTAAGATGATTGACTGGAAGCCGTACGTATCCTTTTTTGCTGCTTACACACTCACAGACACGAACCACTTCAGGTGCCCGCTCCTCCTGGTCAATGGAATACGTTCAATATGCAAGCTGCCTCGGGCGAGGGTCACTAGCGCTGTTGATAGATCCCATAAACTCGATTCGTCTTTGCTATGTGGCGCCTTGGTTTCTTGTTTTCGACACGTGCCCATCTCTTTATCGCCGTACCATGACGCGTCATTCGAAACAGAATTCCGCCCAAGGCCATTTTACCTATGCCGAGTACCAGTATGTACGAGCGACATCTTACCTGTAAGAATGCTCAAGGACCGCTGGGGCTCACGTAGTTTGCGTCTCTCGAAAGAAAATATGCGCGCGTTCAATGCATGCCACTTGTGTCTTCAAACAGCGCAACAGCCTGTATGCTGTCCCGAAGGACACCTGTACTGCAAAATGTGCATTCTATCCGACCTTTTGAAGCAGAAATCAGTTCTCGCCGAGCATGCAAAACGGTGCGAAGATCATGCCCAAGAAGAGCACAAGGAGGCGGCACAAGTCAAGGCTAGTGCCGATGCTAAGCGAGTGGCTACTTTTGAGCGCAACGAGTCTCTTATTGCTCCTGGCAGCAAACGAAAGCTTGAAGAAATGGGTGATATGCCTCGCAAGAGGGCAGAATCTTCTGATGCGGCGTCTTCCATGCCGGCCTTCTGGCTCCCAAACATGGCACCCCAGGTACACGACCAGGGCGCCAAGAGTAGCCCTGATCGAGCCTCTACGACACTATGCACTGCTACCAGACCCCACAAACTTCTGGCTAAGCATCTTATCCAAGTCTGCTTCAGCATACGCCCAAGGGACGGCCAGGACCAGACGTTCTGTCCCTGTTGCAAGAAGGAATACACGAATGTATCCCAAACGTATGTGCTTCGCCCCTGTGGACATGTTTTCTGTGCATCGTGCACCGCGACCCTGGTGACCAAGCCACTTGAGGAGTCAGGAAAAGCTTCCAGCTGTCCCGAATGCAGTGCGAGTATCCAAGCGCGACGTGATGTGATTCCTCTAGAGCGCGAAGGAACGGGTTTTGCCAGTGGCGGCCAATCGGAAGTGCACACCCAAGGCATTGCTTTCCAAGGCTAACTACCTACGTCCTCGACGGAGAAGTGCTGTTAGCACGACACCAGTCACTGTGACGGCACCTCCAAGGAGAGCCATGCCAATATACCCCTCTTTCGCAATACCCTGCTCAATTAGGGCATGCAGGCTCTGTGCTTGTGAATTATTCGGTTCGCGTTCCAGAAGGAGTGCATTGAAACGTTTCGCCTCGTCAAAGTTAGACAGCTTGTAGTGTCCAAGAGCCAGATAGTACAGACATTCGCGGCGGCGGGGCGGGTCCGTGCGGTAGATATCGGTCAGAAGCGCGACACCTTGCAGCATCTGGTGGCGCTGCGTGCTTTTGATCAGGGCCCATGCATAGTTAAACTTGGTCTGCGTTGTGATATGCCCCGAGGCTGCCTCTACATCATACTGGTCATGCAGCACCTGTAGCTCAACCGGAGACAAAGACGTCTCGGCGTCGACCACGTACGGCAATGTCATTAGGTGGCGGAGTCAACGCGTGGGTGGCGCTAGCTGATGTCGATCATGGGATATATGCATAAGTCGCGGTCCTTGCAGGTAGCCTGTGTCACCTCTTGTCCAGGGACAGCGATGACTGCGGAACGGGACGCCGAGCAGCTCTGGCTGGGCGAATTGCGTGTCCAAATTGTCGATCCACGGAAGGAGACTCCTGGTGCTCAGCTGCAAGAAGGTGGTGACGAGGCCGCGTCGACGTCGACACAAGGCCGTTCACCGACGTTTGTGTCTTATGGCGTGCGGGCTGAAACGACACTTCCTCACTTTTCACGCTCGCACATGGTGACTCGTAAACGGTTTCAGGACTTTGTGTTCTTGCATCAAACGCTCGTGACGGATTTCCCTGCTTGTATTGTGCCGCCGTTACCGGACAAACACCGCATCGGTACGTATGTCTCTCCTCATTTCTAGGCTACTTGACGGGTGATCGATTCAGTGTGGAATTCATCATGCGACGATGCATGGAGCTTCAGCTCTTCTTGGAACGCATCTGCAGACACCCTATTCTGCAGCGCGCCGAGATTGTGCAGCGGTTCCTGGAGTCGAAGGAATGGCACATTGATATGCATACACACGCGGGTCATGGCATCGCAAGTACATCGGCAGCAGATGCGCTACCGCTCCCACCACCACCGTCTTCTGGACTGCTAGAATCGGTGAGCGACATGTTTGTGAATGCTTTTACGCGTGTCCGCAAACCAGACCCCCGGTTTGTCGCGATCAAGGCGGATTTAGAGGGCGAGGAGGACCGTGCTACGCAGTGGGAGCGTGTCCTCTTGCGCAATCGGATGCATGTATCAGGTACGTGTTCGGGTTCGATACCATCGTGCCTCGTTTATGCGCGCGAGATCTCGATGACTCATGCAGGCGTGAAGTGGCGGCTTTTGACGAATTGTATGCTGCACATTTGGGCGCCTCGAATGAAGACTTGTCCTCTGATTACCATGATGTAGCAACTGCGTTCGAACAGCTGGGTGAACTAGAAACGGGCATGACGCAAGACGTACAGCGCACGGGTCAGACATTACACGAGTTTGCTGAGCTCAAGTCGCGATTCACCTTCCGTGTGCTGGACGATATGCTCACCATGCTTCGTGCGAAGCAGACCTATATCACAGCTCACAAAACGCTACTCAAACACCGAGAAGCGAAGCAACTTGATTTCGAAGGACTCACTGACTATCTGCATTCGACGGTCACAGAACGCGACCGCCTCGCCAACCTCGGCACACCCGACGGCGAGCCTGTGCACGGCAATGTCCGCGGCAAGGGTATGCGCGGCTACATGCGCCACATGGTCGACCGCGTATGGGGCGTCGACGAGGAGCAGGCGCGTATTGATCGCATGCAGCGCTTAGATGGGCGTATTGATGAATTGCAAGACGCGGTGTCACAGTCGCACGCACAATCACAGGCTTTTAATCAGCACGTGGCCAAGGAGCACTATATCTACGAGCTTGGCCGTCGTCGCGAGGTGCAGCAGTCGCTTAAGCTGTACGTCGACGGCCACGTTGACATGTATGAGCAAGGTGTCCGCATGATGGACGATCTGATCTGCGCACTGGAAAGCGGCACTGCCGACCCGGAGGAGCAGGTCGGAAATGACACGACAACCACATCTGTATAGTACGACTACGATCTTTTAGCTAAACATGCTACCAGCTGTCGGCTGCATCATGATCGGCTCAACGCCACCGGTGCCACTCGTTAGGAGTTTGTTCGCAAAGGCGCCAGGACCAAGAATAGGCGTGTCGAGATCCTCCTTCTCTTTGGCCGAATCCTTGGCTGCACGCTCGCGGACCTCTTTTTCAAGGGCCAGGAGCTTGGTGCGAGTGTCGCGTGCCTGTTGGATTTGGTATGGCATGGTAAAGTCGGACAAGGCGTGGCGCCACGATACTTCCATGACAAAGTCGGGTGCGAGCAGGTCGTAGCACGCAAAGAGCATAGCTGCATAGCATTCCTTGTTGCCCGTGTCGACAAAGTATTCCAGCAGTTCCTCGGCCACCTCGGGCACGCCTGAATGCGAGGCCGTCTCGATGGCGTCACGGAAGAGTGAATCGGCCTTGGACAACGAAATACTGTCGTCAAAGCGGTCATTCTTGCGGTACAAATGCGCAGCGAGACGACGGAACTCGAGCAGCTCGTGGTCCTTAAGCCTCGATGCCAACGCCAAAGCATCAAAGTTGTCATACGCATCGATCGACACACGCAACGTGTCATAATCTTCCTCCTCAATCAGCAAGTCATTGTATGCATCATTCACAGCCTCCAAGTTTTGCGGTTGAACTGATATGAGGTACGAGCGAATCAGCGGCACGTTGTCGTGGTCATGCTTCTTGAACATACGGACAACACGCGCGTGATCAATGCGCTTGACGAGCACCGTCAACAGGTCATTCAGCAACAGTGGGTGCTGCTCCAGGTAGAATGTCAACGCGCGATAGTAAATCTCAACGTTGGCGACCTGGGGTAGCACGGCCTTGAACTGGTCGTGGTCCCATGCATCCGAGCAGTGTTCCATAATCGTAAGCGCCGCATTATCCGGCTCGTCGTACTTGGTGTAGAGGAATACCAACTCACGCCACAAGTGAGCTTTGTCCGTAACCTTGATGAGCTGTGGCAGGTTGCTTCGCGACCAATACAGCTTGAGGTATTCCATCAGACGCTCAGGGCGGTACTTGGCGAGGGCTATGCCCATCTGCGTAAAGACACCCATATGCGCACGCTCCAGACCCAATGCGGACTCGAGGAGGTCGACAAGCTCGTCAAAGTAGCCCTTGACTTCGTAGGCGCGGATCAACGTCGGCACATCCTCAGCGTGAGGCACCACAGCTAGACCTGCAATGCGCGCGAGCTTAAACTCGCCCTTGTTAAGGCATGCGGCGTGCATTTGTTTCCACACAGACGTGTTACCAGCCTTGCGAGCGGCCTCAATCGCACCGGGGAAATCATTGAGATACACGAGGGTTGTGGCAAGACGCGCATAGTTCGATACGCTTGAGAATAGCAGACGCGATGCCTCGTAGAGACCGTCGTTGAAGCACTTTTCACCCACATGCAGCACATCGGCCACGTTGGTCATCGAGAGGAACTCCTCCATATCAGAAAGGCGGTGTGCCTTGGCCAGACAGTACGCGTATTCCGTGTCAATCTTGGGCTCACGCGTCAGCTTACGGGCCATCTGCAAGTAGCGGATCAGCTCTTCCTCACGGCCCGCACGCTCAGCAATCTCGATGACTTCCTCAAAGTTCGATGGGTCCTCTGCGCGAACGTACGAGTCCATCGCGTCTTTGACACGCAAGCCATCGAGCTGAGCTTTACCAAGACGTGACCAGATCTCAGGCAAGTTGAGCTTGTTGGCAAAGTGTTGCGCACGATCAATGGACACAATGTGTTCTACCAACACGTCCATCGCATCCGTGTTCTGACCGGCCTTGGAGTAGATTTGGAATGCCTCTTCGAAAAGTCCGTGGTCAATGGCAATCTTGGCAATCTCATCGACGTCATAGCCCGAAAGACGCTCAATGTAACCAGTCACCTTGGCCTTGTCCGTGCGGATCGCCGTTAGCATCAGCAAATTCTTCAAGCTGCGATTATCACTGAATGCAGATGGCTGCAGCACAATAGGCTCGAGCAGCTTAATCAGCTCGTGTGGCAGGTCTGCTGCCATGAAGGCCTTGACGGTTGTCGACACGTCTTCAGGGTTTGTTGATTCAGGCACGGCCACTGCCGTCACTTGATCAATCAGGGCGCGGCGATGCACATTGTCTTCTTTCAGGACAGACGCCCACAGCTCTGGCTCACGACGCAAAACCAGGTAGCGGGCCTGATGCTTGTACATAGAGTTATCGTTGGTGATGGCGATAAGCTCAGGATCACAGAAGCCCTTGGCGTATGCAATGTAGGCCAGGTACGGGTCACGCTTCTCACAGTATTTACCGACAATGAGGGGGTCGTACAGGTTGTTTTCTTTAAGAAAAGCCTCAGGATTCTGGTTGCTGTCAATGCTGATCTTGGCCATAGCATTGTACAGTGCCTGATCCTCACTACCTGACTCGATTTGCTTCTTGAGCCAGGGCATAATGAGCTTGAGCCTGTTGCGCTTCTCGACTTCGTCAGTAAGCTCATCCACAGGGATGGGGCCCGTCACAGAGTCGAGTATGCTCTTGATGACACCCTCGTCGCAATCCACATCGAGCAAGGCACCGATAACCTGGGGCGTGCGCGTAGAGTTGACCTTCTGGACGTACACCTCAATGTAGTTCAGCATCATGTTTTGGTACAGGTACAGGACCAGGTCGTGCACGTAATCGAAACGGTCGCACACAATAATGAGAGGTAGCTGATCTGGCAGTTTAGCCTCCTTGAGGAAGTTTTTGACTTTCTCGGGGTTGTACGCATTCGACTCGCGACAAACGCGCTCGACTTCGCGCATCTGACCTGTCCGTGATGCAGCCTGGATGTACTTGAAATGTACCTCCGAGTCTTCACTTAGGTTCACAACTGAGCCCAGGTAGTAGTACAGACCCTCAAAGCTGCGGAACTTTTCGAACATCGTAATCAAGTTCGAAGAGCCCAATAGATCCGAGTACTTGGTGGCGATCTGCACGACGACCTGCAAATTCTGGCGAATGTTGGCGCGCAGCATTTCGTACAGCGACTCGAGCGATTGCTCTACTGTAAGACGTCCAAAGTAGTTGACTAGCCACTCGTTGTCGAACAGATTGGAGTGCACTACCACGCGCTTAATATCAGCCAAGTCATCATAATGTTCGAGGGCACGCTGCATGAGACCTGCTTTTTCGCAGAGGTTGGCAATGTGAGGGCGATCGTAGTGCGTAAACATCTGGTTGCCCAGAATCGCGTCAGCCACCTGTGGCGCATTGAGTAGGTTGGCTTCGAGAAGACGCGTCTGCAGATTGGCATGCTCTGGCAGGTCATCCTTGAGAGCGTCGAGCAGGAAAGACGTTGCCTGTTGCACGAGATTCTGGCTCAGGAATATGTCAGCGACACGTTCCACATCCACCAGTGGGCCGTCTTCATCCGACACGAGGCTCGATGCGAATTCAGCTCCTTGCTCGGGGTTCACACGCACAATGTGACGCAGAAGCGTTGCATAATCAGGTGTGTAGCCCACCTTCTTCGAATACAGAACGATCTTGTTAAATTGGCCCGTCTCAGCGAAACAAGCCACGACCTTGTTGGGGACATTCGCGCGCAAGTACACACTCAGGGCCAGACTCATGTCTTGCATGCGCACAATATCACCCAGCTCTTCGCTGCACTCGATCTTGTCTTCTTTGAGCCACTTCTCGAGCAAGTGCTTGCGCCCCTGCGCCAGGACAGGCTTGGAAAGCTCCAAAGACTCGTGCTGGTTTAGCGAACCACTTTCGAGGAGCATGCCAAAGTACTGCAAGATGGGCGAGAGCGTACCAGGTTGAGTCGGCACCTGCTTCAATTGCTCAATCATTTGCGGTGTGCGTAGAATTCCACGCGGCGAATTTGCCGCAATCTTGATAGCCTCCGAGTACTGACCAGTGCTGAAGAGCGAATGGAACTGTTGCAGGTACATCTCGTCTGCACCCGGCAAATTGCCGCGAGACGCCAGCTTGAAGGCCAAGTCCGTGTTGTTAAGTGTGCGTAGGATGTATGGAATAATGGCATCAGCATCGACCGAGACCGACAGCACCTGGCCGCGGCGGTTGACGGCAATGATACCGTTGGAGCTCTTCTGCTCGGCAGCCACAAAAACCGTTTCACCCGAGACGCGGTTCATATATATACATGCACCCGTCTCAAGATCGTACAAGTGGATGAAGCCGTACTTGGTCATCAAGTACACAATGCCGTAGCGCTTGCTGACCTGCATCGCGACGGGGAAATCGTTGGTCGCCTCATCGGGGAAGAATACATCCACGGTCTTCTTCGGAAAAGCAGGATTTTCTGCAGCATGGTCAATTTCGACGATGTGAAGTTTGGCACCAGTGGACGTGCGCACGGCGAACGTGAAGAGTTTGTAAGGCACGTTGGCGTCCTGTGTCTTGAGCTCAGCAAACGCAGCGGCATGTCCATCAATCGGCTGCGAAACTCCGCGCTCCTTGCTGTACAGCTGCATAGATCCTTTAATACGGAAGGCATTCGCATCCACCGTGTTGCTCGAGATACCAATAAGGACCATCCACTTGCCATCGGCGGATGCACGATAGTTGATGATTTGTGTGTCTGCCAAGCTGGCATGACGATCAAATACCTTCTGCGGCGGAGCATCGTCTTCAATGCTCCAGTGGTAGACACTAGACGTTGTTACGACACCAAGGACCGTAGCTGAAATCCAGCGCCAGTATATCACGTCCTGAGGCGACATGTGCGACTTGAGCTTGGCCTTGGTATCCAGATTGAAAACCTGAAGCTGGCGTTGCAGCTTAAGCGCTAAAATATTCTCTTCAGGGTTCATGATCGCCGAGTCAGCACTCATGGGTCGCCGGACCATGTTGTGAATATTGTTGAGGTCGACAATCGCCACCGAGTTGCCCGACTCGCCGCTCTCGCGAACACACACGTACTTCTCCGACTCGAGCGTCACATTGGCAAACGATATACTCTCGGCTGCAATGCCCAGCTCTTGCAGCTGGACATGCTCCACAAAGTTGATCGGCTTGTCCGCTGCCATGTCAGAATGGTGGACGCCGTAAGAGAGATACGCGACCATGGCATACTGCTTCACGTCGGTCGACCTGGGCCGCGGGGGCCTTCGGCCGAGACATGCCGCGTGGCGCGGCGAGCGAAGAGCTTACGTCACTCCACTTGTGTTGGGAATTATGCCAGGCCGCGCGGTCGACGTCGTCGATCACACGCATTCCTTCCTCTTGGTTGTCAACGCCGCGCACAATGGCAGACGATTCCAAGGATGTGGCCCTAGCAGAATATAGCAAGGCGCTGCAACAACATGAAACGATATCCGAAAACCTGAAAAATTTGAGACTTAAGTTGCGCGACAGGCAAGCCGAATATGACCAGACAGAGGAAGATATCAAGGCGCTGCAGTCTGTCGGACAGATCATAGGAGAGGTTTTGTGTCAACTGGACCCAGAGCGGTACATTGTAAAGGCTTCATCAGGACCACGGTACGTGGTAGGTGTGCGTGCGATCGTGCCGCGTTCGAAGCTTGTGCAGGGCGTGCGTGTTTCGCTGGATATGACAACATTGACCATTATGCGGATTTTACCTCGCGAGGTGGACCCGCAAGTCTACAAAATGAGTACAGAAGATCCGAAAGGTGCGTCGTTCGCCGGCATTGGTGGCCTTAGTGAGCAGATTCGTGAGCTTCGCGAGGTAATTGAGCTGCCGTTGATGAACCCTGAACTTTTTCAACGCGTGGGTATCAAGACGCCAAAAGGTGTGCTGCTCTATGGCCCGCCAGGTACGGGTAAGACGCTACTTGCACGTGCAGTTGCTGCGACTCTCGAGACCAACTTCCTCAAGGTTGTAGCAAGCGCGATTGTCGACAAGTATATTGGTGAAAGTGCGCGTTTGGTGCGCGAGATGTTCGCCTACGCCCGTACCAACGAGCCATGCATTATCTTTATGGATGAAGTGGATGCAATTGGTGGTCGGCGATTCAGTGAAGGTACAAGTGCTGACCGAGAGATTCAGCGGACGTTGATGGAGCTGCTAAATCAAATGGACGGATTTGACCAGCTGGGTAAGACGAAGGTGATTATGGCCACCAACCGACCCGATACACTGGACCCGGCGCTGTTACGACCAGGACGTATTGACCGGAAGATTGAGATCCCGCTGCCGAATGAACAGAGCCGCCTCGAGATTCTTAAAATCCACACGCGGCCGATCGCCAAGCGTGATGAGCTGGACTATGAGGCGATCGTCAAGCTGTCGGATGGCTTCAACGGGGCGGATTTGCGAAATGTGGCCACAGAAGCTGGCATGTTTGCGATCCGTGCGGACCGTGACTATTGCATCCAGGAAGACTTTATGAAAGCGGCTCGCAAGCTGCAAGAGGCGAAGCGGCACGAAAGTAAGGCAGACTATACGGTCGTCTAGGGTCACTGCACCCATCCTGACTGTATCCAGGGATCGGGTGTCATGAGAATATTACGATCAAGGAACGTGAGAAAGCGCATACGGTACTGTCGTGGCGTGATAATCGTCGGCTCGCCCTTTCCGCCGCCGCCGAGGATCGCCGTTTCTTTGACGAAGCTCTCGACACGCTTGTCCCATGTGTATGTACGCAGGTAGTCGATGATGCCGATCACCATCTTGTTGCGCGAAGTGTCCAGAGCCATGATAAGCGAGTAGTCCATCACATTCATCTCGGTGAGGAAGAGCGAGTCGTTGTGCAGAGCCGTACGCAGGATGCGTTTTGAGTGTTCGCGCACAAGAAGGGGGGAGGATTGTGCCAGTTGCATCAAATTTTCATCTTGCAGTACCTCGTGCGGCTGACCATTTTCCTGCACGAAGCGATGGCGTGTGCTGCCTTTCAAGTCAAAGATGCGGTCGACACTGCGTCCATACAGTAGATTTTCCATGACCATAAAGTCCATTTTGAAGCTGCGACCTGTGTGCGTATTCTTGAAACCGATACGAAAGTAGCCAAAGATCTTGGTTAGTGCGGTTGGCCGCAATGCTGACTGACAGTCAGCCAAGTACGTAAAGTACTGTGGCGCAAACTTGGAGAAACCATCGAGCTCTGTTCGAGAGAGCTGCTTGACGACAAAGCGGTCGTCGCGGGTCTTGAGAAATGCTGAGCCTGACTTGCCGCCGCGCGAGTCCCATTTGAAGCACCGTGAGAGTGACTGAACAAACTGCTCGGCACATCCACACATATGCCGCAAGGCATCAAATTGCTCGGCGAAAAAGATCTTGCACCAGAGCTTGATCGTCTCGGTGTCGAATTCGTATAAGTAGTGCGACCCATCAGCATGTCGCAGTTCTGTCAAGGGGGCATCAGATCGGCCGTTCCGCGATTCGGCGAGCTGCTCACGGTAGTTTCGCGAGTCGAGTGTGAAGGCGATGATCGAGCTTGGCTCGTCCTCACGCACGACGATGCGTGCATCGGTGAACACATGATCTGTCGGTGAGAATGGATACGCAAGCGGTAAAAATTCATCGACGGGCAGAGGCCATGCCGCTTCTAGCAGGTGAAAGAGTTTTGTACGCTCCGGCTGGGACGTATCCTTCACGTCGACGTTGCCTTCCTCGATCATCATGCTCCTCGACGTATCGTGGTGCATATCATTTTCCGTGCTTGGAGTGCTGGGCACGGACAATTCGATCAGGGTATCTTGAGTGGAAGGCTGAGGCGTTTCTATCGGTCGCGAGCCAAGCCATGCCTCGCCATGCGTCTGCTCTGGCCGCAGGTCGTCTTCGTGATCGCTATCGTCGCCTCGCACCGCATCCCGCAGACTCTTGAACACTTCCACTGTCGCATGCGTTGTAGTGACGGGTCGAGCTCTGTGCATACGCGATACTTGCTGCTCGGCATCGCGTGTCATTTGCTCATACTGCTGCGTGAGCATCGCGACTTGCCCCGATGGATCGCGGCGAGGGAGTGGCCGGCGCGGTGACTTGGACGGCGACACTTGTTCCACGAAAGACGGAGTGTGTTCAGGGCTGGCCCGCACCGGCTGCGGAGCTATCGTGTCGGTCTCTTGTGGGGCATACTGCGCCAAGAGACGCTGCTTATCCTGCTCGCTCTTTGGAGCGTGTTTCTTGAAGTCGAGGAACAAATTTTCCCATTCGACCACGCGGTCCTGCAGCGTGCGACGCACAGCATTCATGGTGAGCTGGCACATGTCTTTGTTTGATACACGGTATGACTCGGAAATGGACTTTTCGATCTCAAATCCATCGGCCATGGCAAGCTGCATCATCTGGGTGAGAAGGGTATCGGTATGCGTCTTGAGGCGTGGGGGGAGCATCTTTGCCACGATTTGGCGTTGCAAGGCGTCAAGTCGCGTACAAACAGAGCGCCAGTACAGCCGGTTCTTATCGTAGAGCTTGACAGCCTCAGTATTGCGCAAGACACACAGTTGAGTGTAGTCGATGATGAGGCGCGTGGGCGGCACGAGAATGTCCCATGGCTCGATCGTGTCGGCATGGAAGCGAATCGCGAGGTTTCTGAGCGCAAAGTACCGCACCGTGTTTTGGAAATAGTCATGCTCACATATTGTCGAGTGGCACGATGAGTTTGGGTAGCACTGGAGCTCGAGAAACTTGGCAAAGCTCAAGGACCAAGCCTCATCACTAAGGCGTGTCATGGGCGTAGAGGCCTCACACACTTTGCAGTAGCTCCAACACAGCAGTTCGTGTTCGCAGTCGCGCAGGGGACACGGAAAATGCTCCACGACCATTTGGATCTGCGTGGTATTGTGGGTATAGGTCAGGTAGTGCACGAGATTCGCATGTTCACAATGGCGTGCCTCGCATGGCGCCGCGTGCTCATCACATGTGCGCTCAAGAAACTGGCCAAGCGGCTCATCATCGACGCCATAAAACTCAGCACAATCAAAATGGGGTTCCATGCAAGTGTGCAGGTTGACAGCACATGTTTTGAACACGAGGGCGACGAGCTTTTGGTGTGCGAAGGGTGTCAGCATTTTGGACATGCCAGACACACACGCGTGCCAGCATGCCTGGATGCTTTCGTGCTCTGACTCGAGGACAGCAACCTCGGTAGGGGCCGCGTACGTCTCAGGCGCGCACAAGACGAGGCCCTGCGTCGGCAGGTCTCCCTGAGTATCTGTGTGCTTGTACGTCATGGTCTTGAAAGGGAGCGCCTTGAGGGTGCGTATGCGGTCGTTGACATATTTCATGCGCGTCACGAGGTAAGGTGGCGGCAAAATTGCTGTGACGGAGGCACTAAGCAAGAGACGCTGGTACTTTTTGAGTGTCTCGTCAAGAATAATGTGCCGATGCATGTCCTCTTCCTCGGTTGGCATAGGCGCAGCGAGCTCGCTGACGGTGTGAAAGTTCATAACGGACCAATCGAGGGCTGCACTCATATCGCGGCGCACACATTCTTCGAGTTTCAAGTTGTAGCCCACAAACACCATCAGAGCGAGGATGGCCTTGATGCGCCGTAGTTTGGGCTGGATGGTGCCGCGGAGTATGAGGGCACAGCTGACTTCTTTGGACGCGACTTCGACGCGCAAGAGTGGCTTGCGCTGCTCCGGATCGCCCGCCTGCTGGTATGTATCGATGGAGATGCACGCACACCGACCGAGGCGTGGCTCGAGCGAGAGCCGGTCAATCGAGGCAATCACATCGGCCTGCGTACAGTGCGCAATGGTATCGATGGCTGTGCGCTTGAGGCGCGAAAAGACAACGATGCCCGCTTGTTCAAACATGCTGAGGGCGATATGTGACACGCCTTTTTCAGCCATCACAACGTGGGGCCGCTGCGCCGTGATGCGAGCCACGAGGATGCGCAGAAACTCGTACTCTTGCGCCATAATCGAGTCAAGTGACATGAGCTGCTTCGCATTGCGGTGGTACTCGATCGGGAATGTAATGATCATGATGCGGGCGTGGCGTATGGGCAAGAACGATGCCATTCGGCGCGTAGCGACATTCTTCGTACAGACGTACCCATCGAGGAACTCGCAGTCTGACACGCGTCCACCGGGGAAGCACTTGATTTTGACACATTGGCGAATATCAGTGAGGTACATGTTGCGCGTGCGCACACGAATGCGGTCAATCACAGCGAGCGCTAGCAGCTTGATGGTCTCTTTCCATTCGGCGACATGGCCCACATGCTCGGCCACCAGGAGCTGATGTAGCATGCGCAGGAAGTACACGAGCGAAATAGCACCAAGGGCGGTGCTGGTGACGAAGCGCGACGTGCCACGCATTAGCTTTTGTTGCGCCGTGCTCCGCTTGATCGGTGAGGGCGGTAAGGGCGGAAGCGATGCGAGGGCCTCGGTCGCATCGCCCGGCGTGTGCTGCGGTGATGGCGGAGACGTATCGGGTGAAGGTGGCGGGAGGTGGGCGGGTGCCTCGATCAAATCAGACGCATGTGTCTCGACCTCATCAAGACCGGATCGGAACGGGGCCACTTCTGTGGCTAGTGCTTCTGGTGCCTCTGATGCGCTGACGTCACCGAGCGCTTCGATATAGCGGTCCTCCAGCACGTCCGCCTCGTCACTGCCAACTTCGTCGCTTACAACGTCATCAAGATGGGAAAAGGCGTCTTTGGCAAAGAGCGTCTTGGCAGCAAATTGGGACTGAGGCGTATGTACATCACCCAGGTCCGGCACAAGGCCGGGCGATGGCGCCAACAGGGGCTGCCGCTGGCTCTTATCGCGCGCCTCCGCATCCATGCGCTCGCGCCGATCGTACTCTTCGAGCATGGTATGGCACTGGTCACACATCCGAATGGCATGCTTCTGTCCCCACCGCGCACCAGGCACGAGGTTCGAGGCGCAACGACTGCAAAAGATCTGTCCACAGATCCGGCAGTGGTGCTTTCGACGCAGCGATGTGAACGGCATAAGGCAGTCGCGACACTCTTTCGCCGTATCATCGGCCATCCAGTACTTGCGGCTGAGCCCTTCGCCACGGAAGCGGCGAATCCACATATCAGCGCTGGGCCGCACATGGGAGGTACCCTCGACACCCGTCTCTGGTCGCTGTGACAAGGACTGTGTATCATCAAGCACGTCACTGCCAAGAGGGAATCCAGGCACGCCAATTATCATACCTCCCAGCGTCGACCATGCCTCGCTGCGCCCTGTATCGATGGACGTCGTATCGCTCGCCTCGCTCGGCACGATCGGTGAGGCGTGAATGGGCGCCATGCTTAGGCTGGGCGTAGCGGCGCGCAGCGACACAATGCGACTTGCTGGACTCGCGCTTTGAGGGGACCTCCATGACGTGCGTCGTTGCGATGGACCGGATGGGCCGGCGGCTGTGGCGACCTCGCTCTCAGTCTTGGACGGTGGCGCAGAAAAGGCCGTGCGCATGCGGTCAAAGAGCGACGCAAACGCAAAAGAAGGTGGTCGATCGTCAACATCATCTAGCAAGTTGAGTGACACGAACTCATTTGACATGGGCTCGGTCGACGTCCCGTCCCCGGCCATGCCCGTGGTGTCACACGGCCAAGTCGCACGCGGTCCGTGAGCGACGACAGGTGTGGAGGTTGCTACTACCACTCTCTACGGTACTCGCGATCGGTGCGCGTGATCAAGTTGAGGCCTGGGACGTGCTGGACCGCGACGCATCGGTGATGCAGGAGCTCCAAGTCGCGGAATAGCAGTTTCGGTCGCAGGGGCGCGAGAGGCGCGTATGTCGCGTCAGCCTCTGCACGAATGGGCGGCAGTGCGTGCAAGAGGCGCACCATGGAAGGGGGAGGGACCGTGGGCGTCCAATCGATCGGTGGCAAAGACGCGTCGACCAGCTCTTCGCGCGGTGAGATTCGCTTGGATGGAGGGTACATCTCAAGGAAGCGGCGCACGAGCTCGAGGCCCTCGTCGATACGGAAGCTCTTGGCATGATGTCGGATCATCAGAGCCCACATGCGAGACACGAGCTTCGCATCGATGCCTTGATGGCGCCGTTGCGGTGTGTGTGCATAGGCCCGCTCCATATCCGTCCACTGTGCCCATGTGCGGCGTGCGACATCGTCAGCAAGTGCACGATCACGCGACACGGCACACTCGCCTAACAGCATCGCCAGCGTGTGACCGTTGGCCTGAGCGCGTGATTGCGCAAAGACACCGTGCTCGACTTCGTGGACCAGGGCGTGAAGGCGGCGTTCTGGCGGCAAGTGGTGCGTAAGGACGGCGAGATACGCATGCAAGAGGCGCGGCGATACACGCACCGACGACAGTGGATGGGCCGCTGTCTCGTCGTGTCCCTGGTCCGCAAGAATGCGTGCCATGAGGGCACGCGCTTCTGCCAAAACGTCACTGGATGTCTGTGGCAGGGCATGCGTGAAAGTGGGCGAGGGCGCAGCCTCGGCGACGTGTCCCTCTGCGTCACTCGACTGGGTCGCTTCGGTCGACTGCAGCTGGTGCCGGTCGATGGGCGGCTGGTACACGGCATATGTCCAGAACACATGCGCTAGTGTATCCTCGTTCGGTCTGCGCAGCCGGTGCGTATCAGCCATGACACTGCGCACCATATCTGCCAGGATCCACCGAGCTGTGGTGAGGTCGCCATGCCGTGCGCTGCCTTGGAGCACGGCGTTGTACGTGTATGCATCGGGCCATAGCTGCGTGTGATCGCCCTCAACGAGCTCACGAAGCAGACGGAGTGCATCGGCATAGTGGTCTTTTCGGCGCGCACACGTAAGGATGAGACTGTCGTACACTTCCTTGTTGGGCCGCACGCCGTGATGAACGGTCATCTCGCGAAAGAGGTCGAGAGCCCGTTCTGCATCCGCCTCCATCGTGCGTTTGCGGCGTAAAGGCATGGTATTAGGCTGGGGTACACCCGCCGCACATGCACGGATCATCATCGCGTACAAAACAGCATCGGGGACGGGATGTGCTGCGTAGCGCATGTGGTAGAACAGCGACCATGCGATCGGGTGAATGTCTCGCACCGGGTGCTTGAGAACATGCTCAATCGTAAGCGTGTAGGCAGACATGGGCGCCGGCTCGCTGCGCTCCCATAGGGCGAGGTATTGCACGGCGTCAGAGACTTGATTCATCTGCACATAGGCTTTGACGACCGTGTGCTTTGACGCGGCACTGGGCGCGATGCCATGTGCCTCCATCGCTGCACTCAGCTCTAGCACAGCATGCACATGCCCCGCATTCGCATACACGTCCATCACCTTTTGAAACAGAGGCACTACAGGCACGCCGTCTCGGGCAGCCAACGAGAGCGCCTGCTGAACATGCTCTGTGTCGCAGTCGCGCGCACTTTGTATCGCGAGTGCCGTCCAAGCAGGCGCGGGTATGTTAGATCGGCCACGGAGGCACTCCAGCAGCTGCGCACGCTGTGTGCGCCGTGCATCGGCTACCGCGGGGGTATCGGCGGAAGCATCCGCAGGTATCGGCGGCAGACCCAGCTCGGCGGCGAGCTGAGCCAGCGACACTTTGGGCGAGGGCGGTGGAATACTACGCTCACTCGTCGGCGACGATACAAGGTCCTGGTAAATGGCATCGAGTGTCGCCTCATCCAAGGGCGGCAAGTGGCGCGTCAGCTGCTCGGCCTGCGCTCGTTTATCCATGTCCTGGAGCTGACGCTCCAATTGCGCGATATCACGTCGAAGCTCAGCTTCGCGAACCTGCATCGGGCGCTGATGCCGTCGAGGGTACCGCGCATAAGCGGTCCGACCCGTCGACAAGCATCGCCGAACTGCCCACCGAAGCATGCGTGTGTGGCGAAGAAAAAGAGAGGGATGCTGTGTGGAGTTTCACGTGGCGTCTATGAGAGCAAATCCACCCCGGCCATGGGATCGTGGGCGGCTGGCGAGGGACGAGACGACGTTGGTGGGGGCGGGGGATGGGCATGTTCGTCAAGTTCGCCGAGTAGGTCGAACACGTCGGAGCTCGCGGTCTTTTTTTGGCTGGACGAGGGGGCGGCGGTCGGCGCCGCAAGGGGCTTGGCTGGTTGGGACATGTCTAGCGATGCAAATTCGTCGAGAAGCGAATGGGACTGGGACGCGGGTGGCACCTGTGCGACATCATCATCCTCGAGTGAGATGAGCGAGGACCCCGCAGCGGCTGGTTGCCGGCCCGTTGAGACGGCCTCGTAACGCTGCAGGATTTGATGAATCGCGTCGTTCACCTCGAGAAAGCGCGTCAGGTGCTGCGACTCTTCGCTATCATCAGCCTGCTCGATCCAGCGCTGCAAGCGCGGCTGAATGCTTTGCAGGCTCGAGGCAACCTGGTCGTATGCATCGCCCGACACGAATTTATCGGCTGGGTTGGCCTGATCGAGCATGTCGCCAAGGAGCTTGACGCGCGACTCGATCTTGTCCATCTCCTTGATGATCTGGCGTGTCTGTACATGGTCCCTCTCCGGCTCGGCGCCCGACAGAATTTTCATGAGTTCCTGCGCCTGATGCAGATCGCGTGGCGTGCCGCGTCGAATGTACTCCTGCAGCTTGGCACTCTGAGCAAGGCGCGTCTCTTCCTCCAGCTCCTCGGGAGATTGCAGCGGCTGCGTCGAGCTCAGTACAGAAGCCGAGCGCGCATCGACTTTGGGGAAGCGGTAGCCCTTGTACATCAAGAGACGGTGCATGTCGCGGATGTGCACGAGATCTTCTTTATGCTTGCTCGTGACGCAAATAGTCTGTCGCCACTCGTGAATCATCTCAAGGATTCGCGTCATTACAGGTCCTGGGTGCATCGGAGGTCGTTCCGGGAATCGGCGCACCAGCTCGTTCAGAAACTCTTTCGTCGCGATCTGCAAATGCATCAAAAAGCCACAGTTCTTTACAAGGATGTCGAGCAGATCGAGCGCAAGCATGCCCACATGCGGCACACGAGCGTTGATGCGCTGCACAATCTCAAACGCAGCTTCGCGTGCCGTGTTGGCTCGCTTCGTGTTAATGTAGTCGGCCAGCTCCAACGCCAGCGGCAGGTTCAACTGCTCCATCGCCGTGTCGCAGCACCGATCAATGTACGATTGAATCTGCGTAGGACGCCACGTAGGCAGGCCATATTCGGCTGCGTACCGCGACGAGGCAGGTGTGACAGCCCGTGACGGCCTGTACATCTCACACCGCCGTCGTCAGAGCCCAACCCCTGCCGGCTCCTTTCCCTCTCCACGTCGACCTGGTAGGGGATCACGTGATGCACAAGGCGCAGGCTCCTCGAGGGACCTGCGTGCCAGGATGACGCGTCGTGGCATGTGGCTGCTCTACGCCCACTATGACGGTGAGCAGGCCCCTGTGAGCGCGCGAGTGCTGCATAGTGAGCGTACATACAAGGTCGGCCGCAAAGTGGACGCCGTCGACTTGCATGTGCCGATCGCACGGATCAGCCGTTTGGCCGGCACACTGCATGTCGGCGCTGTAGCGCCGACTGACGTGCATCGTGCGCAAAAGCGTGCGGATCTTACGTGGACCATGCAAATGAATAGCAAGTCTGGATCCCTGGTAGAGGGATTTCGTGGCAGGAACCGCGTCGAGCAGCGCATACGGCCCGAGGCGCCGGTGGAGTTGGGCGATGCGTCGCGGATCTGTTTGGTATCAGGACTGTATGCTGACGTGCGATGGCTCCCTGTCATTTTGTGCTGTCCATCGCACTTGCATAAAGACGATATTATACGCACTGCTGCTCGTGTCGGCGTGCATATCGTGCCCACGCTAGGCGAAGCCACGCATCTCGTCGTGCCTTTTGCGCGGCCCAACAAGACGCAAGTTTTGGCGCTGGTGCGTGGCGTGCCGATCGTGTCTGAGTCTTTTGTGCAGGCTGTTTTTGATGCAGCGCATGCGCCTGTATGGAAGATGCCCGATCCTGCTGACTTTGTGCCTTCGTGTGATCCATCGTTGGCCCCGGAATCGCGTGTCATGTCATCGCAATGGACCGTGAGCGCTGCGCGACGTCATCTTTATGCGGGCCTGCAGCTAAGCATGTGGATCTCTCATACAACGCGGCGTTATTCCGACATGGCCGAGCTGGCCGAAGCGGCTGGCGCAACGGTGCACATCCATGACGTGTCCCAGGAGCCTATGGCCGATGTGATCGAAGTACGCCGTATACTGGCCCAATATCAGCCAGCGTCGGATGTGTTTGTGGTGGCCGATCACATACCGCTGGTGGAAGAGGCGTGTCGTACGCTACGCCTGCCCTTCCTTCCTCAAGGTCTTTCGGCTATTACGCAGGGCATTATCGACGTCCGTTCATGGAGGGACATGGTGCCGCAGGTGGATGATACCCAACTCACAGAGGACGTCACGAGCTGGCAAGACGACGAACACGGTATGAACATCACAGATGGGTCGGCGTGCGGCGCACTTGACTCTGTTGAGCCTTCTAGTGAGCCATTTGTTCATCCCCCCGTGTCTGTCGAGCGCCCAGCGCCCAGGCACCGCGCGCGGCGTTCCGTCTTGTTGGATGAGATTCTCGGTGTATCGAGTGATCCACCGAGTGCCAAGTACCGACGTTTGCTAGACTCATCACCAGCCCCTCACCAAGAAGCGGTACCGCCGTCCTCGCCGATGCGGTGCATAGAGCGTCCATCGCTCATGCAGGTGCATGTCGAGCCCATGTCGCGAGGTTCGACATCGACTCATGACTACAAAAAGTTTCGGCGGCGCCCTAGGCATGTGCCAGCGCACCGCGTGGCACTCTTTCTAGATTTAGATGTACATGCTACAGATTAAGGCAACGGTAATGACGGCAGATCAGACGGCACGTCCAAGCCAGGCGAGAGTGTCGCAGATTCATGAAGCTGGAAGAGATTCGTGCTTGCGCCAAGCAACTTGCGCTTCTTCTTTCGCACGGGTGGACGCGTCTCGTCCGTGGTGCGTGTGCCGAGCATGGGCGTGCCTTCGACGTCTAAATCCGCCGCTGAGACGGCGGTGCGTCGGAGCATGGGCGTCATACCCGGTTGCAGTTCTGGTGGGGAGGGCGTGGGCGCTGCGGCATCAGCAGGAAACGCGGGCGATGGCGGCAGTACGGGCGATAACGCTGCAGGTGGGGCGGCCGGCGGTGCCACGGGCGGCGCAGTCCAAGCGGAGCGCTGTTGCACCTGTTCTTCAGCAGCTAATCGCGCCGCACGTTCGTGCTCGAGCTGATGCTCCAGGTGTGCGATGTGCTCGGATAAACGTCCTGCCTCTAATGTCTGAGCCTGGGCGAGCTGTGTGCCGCGCCACTTGTACAGCCCGAGCAAGAAGGATGTGTGCTCGCGAGCCAGCTGAGCTTGGCGCCGCTGCTCGACGAGTTCCGCCTGGAGACGAGTGACCTGATTTTGCTGCACGACGAGTTGGACCTGCACGGAAGTGCTGGCATCGCTTGATACGTCGGGAGAGCTGATGAGGAGGCGCCAGTACCGACTATCGTACTCGGTCTTGGTGTCGGCCATGTGCGATTCCAGCACACGCACACGCTGACGCATAGCCTTCCGGTCGTTTTCGCGACCGCGACGCACCTCGTCCAGCTGCTGTACGAGGGCGTCATGCTCTGTCGAAGAGCCCATGGCATCTTCCCGCACATGCTCCAGGCGGTACTGGAGAGCGTCCACTTCGTCTTCGAGCTGCGCACATCGGTCTTTCCATTTGAGCAGCTCTTCTGTCAAGAGCCGATTCGAGCGAGACGGTACTGCGGGCGTCGTACGTAGGGAGCTGGGTATAGACGTACGTGGGGCAGGTCGTGGACGAGGAGGTACAGCCGGCGAGGATGTCGCAAGCGACGAGGACGCCTTGGGACCGGATGATACAGGCGATGCTTTAGCAAGCGAAGCCCTGGGAGGCAGCGGGGCCGGAGAAGCTGCCTGGACGGGAGACGCCTTCATAGGCCACGGCGCGGGTCGGGCTGTCTTGATGGGGGACGCAGCCGCCTGCTTCACTGGCGACGGCGCCTTGGGAGGTGCGGCACGGAAAGGGCTTTCAGAGATGGGCTCCATGTCCTGTCTGGATGCGAAGGGGCTCGGCGAGCGTTTTTGGGGCGAGGCTTTGGTCGGCGACGACGAGGTCGGCGGCACCCGACCCAGCGCTGGCGACACGGGCGTGCGCGGCTCGGGGGGCGCTGTGGTTTGGCCCCGCATGAATGCACGACGAGTATCTGTGAAAGGGTCTGTGATCTTGTCAAAGTCGATCGTCTCATAATAGCCGGCGGCCTGCTCGTATGCTGGTGTGCGTGCGGGCGAAGGCTGACGCCGGCTAGGGGGGCCAGCGGAGACGCTGGGCGGGGGCGACGACGATGCAGCCTCGGCCTCTTCGTCGTCTTCCTCTATATCTTGCTCATCATCCGGTTCAAAGTCCTGGTCGTCTTCACTGTCCTCTTCATGGTCTCGAGGAGGGGACGGCGCCACGTCGGTCGGCATGGCGAGGGAGCCCAGCCCTCCAGCCGTGATGGGCGACTCACCGAGCGACACGTCCCATGCAAGACGGAGGGAGCGCTCATCCTCGCTGCGTTTCGGCGTGCGTGCCGTGTGGCTGAGCGCAGGCAGGCGCCCAATTTTCCGCGACGCCATCGCTGCCGATCGTGGCTCGACGACCCACGCCAGAGGAACGAGCGACGCGTCGCACGGCGTGTTGCATCACGTGATGTGCACCCTGAGCCAGCCGTTCGGCGCGCGAGGCTTTTCCTCTGTCCCAAAAAAAAGTGTGGATTGCAACTCGGTACCTACGTCGAGTGGTCGGTCCTCGGTCTCTGCACTACGTAATGAGTCGTCCCCCCATTCCATCGAAGCACGAGTTCCAAGGCGTGCCGCTATTCCAGCGCCTGCCCAAGCTGCCTGAGCTGGAGGGCACGGATCCAGCGCGTGCGCCGCAGGATGCGTTCCGCCTGGCCATTGCGGACCAGCTGTCCAAGACGCTCGGTACGTCGCTCAAGGACACGTTTTTGGCTGTCGCGACGGGCGGCAAGGAGTGCGACTACAAGGTTGTGCTGCCTCGCTTCCGTCTGCCGACCAAGGTGGATGAGCTGCAGGCCAAGGTGCTGGACGAGTTCCAGGCGAACGCATACGTCGAACGCGTGTCGAAGCAAGGCCCTGCGGTGCTGTACCACGTCAACCTGAACACGCTTCTTCATCTGACGCTCTCGACTGTGCATGCGCTGACGCACGGCGAGGGTGCAGCGCTCGATGCCGACGGCCAGAAGCAGCCGTCGTACGGCTCCAACTATGCCGGCAAGGGCAAGACGTGCTTGATAGAGTTTTCGTCGCCGAATATCGCCAAGCCCTTCCACGCTGGTCATCTGCGCAGCACGATCATCGGAGCGTTCTTGGCGAATCTGTATGAGGCCAATGGCTGGGACGTGAAGCGCCTCAATTACCTGGGTGACTGGGGCAAGCAGTTTGGTCTGCTGGCGCTCGGCTGGCGTCGCTTTGGCGACGAGGCGAAGCTGAAGGAGGACCCTGTGCAGCACCTGTTCGATGTGTATGTCGAGATCAACAAGCTCGCGTCCGAGGAGGGCGGCAAGGGCGAGCAGATCCACGAAGAGGCGCGCGAGTTCTTCAAGGGTATGGAAGATGGTGTGCAGGAGAATCTCGTGGAGTGGGAGCGTTTCCGCTCGCTGTCGATTGAGAAGTACAAGGAGACGTACGCGCGTCTGAACGTGCACTTTGACGAGTACCGCGGCGAGGCGAAGGTCGACAAGAAGCAGATCCAGGACACGCTCGCTCAGCTGCGCACGAAAGACTTTGTGTCGCGGGAAGAGAACGGGGCGCTGTTGGCCGACTTGAGCAAGTACAAGCTTGAAAAGGCCGTTATTGAGCGCAAGGACGGCACGCCGCTGTACCTGACGCGCGACATTCCCGAGGCTGTCGCGCGGCACGAGCAGTACCACTTTGACAAGATGATCTATGTGATTGCCTCGCAGCAGGACCTGCACTGTGCGCAGTTCTTCAAGATGCTCGAGCTGTTGGGCTACCCCTGGGCCCAAAAGGAGGCGGACGCGCTGCTGCACATCAACTTTGGTATGGTGCAGGGCATGTCCACACGCAAGGGCACCGTTGTGTTCTTGGACCGTATCCTAGACGAAACCAAGGAGCATATGCATGATGTGATGCGCCAGAACGAAGTCAAGTATGCCCAGCTCGAGAACCCCGAGCAGACGGCCGACATTGTCGGCATGACGGCCATCAAGATCCAGGACATGACGGGCAAGCGGATCAACAACTACACGTTCGACTGGAAGCGCATGTTTTCGTTCGAGGGCGATACGGGTCCGTACCTGCAGTACAACCATGTGCGTCTGTGCTCGATGGAGCGCATGAACGCCGAAGACGGCTTGGTGCTGCCGCGCGAAGAGCTCGATCTCGACACGATGCATACCGAGCGCCTCAACACGCCCGAGGCCCTCGAGATTGTGTGGCTGCTCGCTCAGTGGCCGGACGTGGTGCGTGTCGCGAGCCGAGACCACCAGGCCTCGACGATCGTGACGTTCTGCTTCAAGCTGACGCACGCCATCAGCTCCGCCTGGGAAAAACTAATTGTCAAGGGCCAGGAACGCGACGATGCCTTGGTGCGTCTGTGGCTGTACCGCTGTGCCAAGGACGTGCTCGGCAGCGCCCTGCGTCTCCTGACCATCACGCCTCTCGAGCGTATGTAGATATAATACAAAACTACTTGCGCTTTTGCAGCTTGGGATTCGACGTGCGACTCGCCTTCTTGTTCGCACCCACGCGACTGCCGCGGTCTCGGTGCCGGCTCTGTGCGTGCAGCTCGCTCATAGCTGCCTGCTTCTGCCTGTTGCGGTTCTTGACATTGGCGTGCGTGTAGTAGTTCTCGGCCTTGCGCTTGCTTGTCGTCATGCGCTTCTCCTTCGGCCGTGGTGCCTCGTCTTCGGATTCGTCCCGTGTGGCCTGCGCCTTTCGATCAAAGACATCCTCCCACGCGAGATCGTCCAAATCGTCGCTTGCCTCGTCGTCTTCCTCGTCCTCGTCAGGCTCCTCTTCCTCGTCATCTAGCACATCTTGTTCCTCCGGCTCAGGATCGTCGTCGCGCTCAAAGTCTTCCGGCACACCGCCATGCACGTCTTCTTCCGTGAACTTGCTCAGCACGGGGATCTTGGCAATCGGCTGATCCACACCCCGCACGCGCTTCTCACCCACCGGCTCATTATCGCGCTTGGGCGGCATGGGTGGCGGCACAAAGAAGGGAATCTTGCCTCGAATCCAGTCATTGAGCACCATCTTGGCACTCGTATCGAGATCCGGCTCGCCACCACGGAGCAACTTGCCCATACGCGCCGACAGCTGCGCCAAAAAGTCATCAGCATTGCGCCACGACTCGAGGTTGTACGTGCGCTTGATGTACTCGGGCTTGACACGACTCAGCACCGTGGCAATATGCTCACTGGGTGACTCCAAGTTTTCTACACGCACCACACCCTTGAGGACCGTGCCCGTCTCCGAGTCATGCGCACTGACCGGCACAATGCCCGGACAGTCAATCAGGTAGATACGGCGCATCAGCGTGATGTACTGCCACACCTTGGTCTCGCCCGGAATAGGTGCCACATTGCATACCTTCTTTTTCTTGAGCGTATTGATGATGGAGCTTTTGCCGACATTCGGGTAGCCAACAAACCCGACGCTGATCTGCTTCTTGTCCGAGTGCAGCACACTGAATTGACGCAATAGCTGGATAAGACTACCCTTACCAAAGCTGTGGTTGATCGACGCATGGAACGCCAGCGTCGGGAACTCTTTCGACAGGATTTTGATCCATCGTGCCTGAATGTTAGTATAGCTCATAAAATAGGGGGAGCGAGGAGCTGTTCGTCCGTGGATCCATGCCGTGCTCAATCCCAAAGCATACCATGGACCCGCGACGCCAGCGACTAGGACGTCCTTCCCACATCCGGTCCTCAATGGCGGGAGAGGACTTGGGAGGGGTGGCGTTGCCACGATGAAGTCCGCACACTAGACGCCGTTCATCTTCCACATTCGTAACAGTGTATGCGCCACAGAGCAAACGGCACAACCCTTGACTTGAATGTGGGAAAGGGGAGGAGAGGGGAGATATGTATACGTACCGTGACCCATGTGGGAACCAAATCGACCTTGTTGAGGATATATACTAGATGCTTGTGGGGCGTTTCTTCGCGGATGTGTTTCTCGACGTTGCGGCATCGCGTTCCCATAGGATCGCGTGCGTCCAGCACATGCAGAATCACGTCCGAGCTATCAATGACTTTGTACAGCTCGGCCCAGATACGCCGTGACTGGCCTTTGGTATAGACGGCTTCGGAACGACCGCGCTGTACAGGGATGGAGTACAGCTCGTCGGGGTGAGCAATGTGGTCCATGTCCGACGATCCAAGAGGGATCTCGCGATCAGCTGGAACGAGGCCGTCGCCCTTGGCCCTGGCCTCCATCGATGCGACCTTCTCATCTTCCTGCTCGCCCATGGCCTGAGACGTCTGCGCCAAGTCTTCAAACGAGCTCATGCCCATATCTAGGCGCGGCCTCTTGCGCTGGGCACCAGGTCCAAATGTCTTGTCGAATGGCTCGACTTCCGTGAGAGAGGGCGCCTTGCCACGCGATGGCTCCTGAATCAGACTCATGGGCAACTTATTGCGTCGCAGCACCACACTGTATGGATCATTGACCTTGGCACCCAGGGCCGTACGGAAATGGTCGAGGGCATCCTGACCGATCACGCGTGTATTTCCGAACCACCGACGATCCGGCTGGACACGGCCTGGCTTGGCCTCCGAGCTCTGGAAGTCGGCCGCTTGGACGATGTTGCCACGGCGATCACGCGTAGCCTTGGTGGCAGGGCTATCTTTCGAGAGAAGTTTCACGCGCTTGGCCGCTTTAGCATCGCGGTAGAAGTTTTCTCCTTTGACGCTCTTGATGCCGGTCCGCTCATGGTTCTTTTGAACGGCCATGCTGAGAGCGAGGAAAAAAATCGCGACGGCCGCCCTTTTTTTGCGCCTCATCTCCACATGCACGTGACGTCCTGACGCAGTCCTAGCATAAGGTGCACGACCAATGCGTCTACGAGTCGTTTCTGGACAAAGAGCATGGCGGCATCGTCACGACCGCCGCCACCGCCCATTAATGGAGCGCGTCCGTCGCGTCGAAATCAAAAACGCGGCAAAAACAACAAGGAACAGGAAAAGATCCCTGAGCCGCCCTCATCCCTAGAGACGGAGGTGCATTCCACTGCGGCCCTGAGTGATGAGCGCGTGACAGACGATACGAATAGAGGCGAAGACGAGCTACCGCGACAGCATACCGCTGCATCCACGACGGAAGAAGACGTATCAAACCTTCCAACGAGACTATCAGAGTGTGAAGAGGCCGTGGCTCGGCTCAAGCTCGAGCTCCAGGAACGCGACGATACCATGGAGCAGCTCAAGAGACAGTCGTCCCAAGAGAAAGAAGAACTGCAGTTTGTCATTGCGCAGCGGGACGAGCAGCTAGCAGAGCTCCAAGATCGGCTCAAGGCGTCTGATGCAGCCAGGGTCGAGCTGGCGTCTGTGCAGCATGACCTGGCACAACTTCGGATGCAGGTATCAGAGCGAGACGAGCAAGTGGACAAATTGTCCAGGCAGCTCGATGCGTCTTTGCCGCAGGACGCTGACGACAGGCGCTGGGAGCAGGAGCGCGAGCAGCTGGAGGCGCGCCTTGAGGAGGAGAAGAACCGCGCGGATAGCGCCGAGGACTGCGTGCGTAATTTGCGGTACACGAACGAAGAAAGTCGCCGTGCGATCATGCGGCTTCAGAGCATGCGGTCTTCGTCGCAACGATCCGACGACGATGGCACCGATCGACGGCGATCAGGACACATTCTAAGCTCACTGAGCGGGCGAAGTGACGCTGATTCAGAGACGGACCGCTCGGGCCTCCGTGACTTGCGGCTCGTGTCGCCATCGCAACCATCGCAAGAGCAGTTTTCGCCGCCCATGCGACCCGACGAGTCCGCTACTGATGACGTTAGTTCGCAGCACGGCGACGATACCGTATCAACCGCGACGCCTACTATCGCTGGCTTTTTCCCGTCCTCGCTTCTACGCTCCTCGCTGGGCTTCTCACGAAAAGGGCCTGGCGACGAGGGATCAGGCGCCGACTTTTCGATGGAAGAGATGCGCGTCGAGCACGAAAAGACACAAAAGGAGCTGCGCGCTTTGCAGCAAGAGCTTGCACAAGTGCACGCACAGCTATTCGAGTCTCGTGAAGCGGAGCAAGCGAGTCAGACCATGATTTCATCCCTCCGTGCGTACATAGCCGAGGGTCAAGCCACCTCCTAGCCTTTTTTTCTCCACATCGTAGATACACACACCGAGGGAGTTGGTGGTCAATATGTGGCTGCTGGTGGCGTTGATATGGGTGGGCGTTGGCCTGTCCCGTATGTGGTTCGCCCTACGCATATGGGCTGAGAGCGATGTGCCTGTGTACATGCGCGCGCGCTCTCAGGGCTTCGAGCCATACTACAGCACGGACGGAGCGCGTGGCGCTGTGTCCTGCGAGCTAGACGTGTGCTCCAATGTGGGTGTCTACCTCCTTGACAAGGGCGGCTCAGCGGCGGACGCGGCTATTGGCGTAGCCAGCTGCGTCGGTGCGATCGACCTGTTCCACTCGGGCATCGGTGGCGGTGGCTTTGCTCTCGTCAAGACGCATGGAAACGACCCGATCATGCTCGACTACCGCGAAACAGCCCCGGCTCAAGCGCATCGGGACATTTTCGTGGGTATGCCCGCGAATGCATCCATCCTTGGCGGACTGGCCGCGGCTGTGCCTGGCGAGGTGCGTGGTTGGGAGCAGCTGCATAAGCTGTATGGCCGTCTGCCATGGCACGAGATTCTCGCACCGGTTGTGACTATCGCGCGCCGCGGATTCCGCGTGCCGTCGCAGCTCTATGACAGATTGCTGCTGTTTGAGGGCCCTATTTGTGAGCATGCTGCGCTGGGGCGCATCTACTGCCCTCACGGACGCCTTGTCCAGACGGGCGAGGTGATCCGACTGCCGGACTTGGCACGGACCTACGAAGCGATAGCGCGGCACGGGCCTGATGTGATGTATGCGGGGCCGATTGCCGAGCGGATGGTCAAAGCGGTCCAAGCGGCCGGCGGCATCATGACGATGGACGATGTGCGGTCGTATCGCGTGATGGTCCGCATGGCTCGGTCCATCACGTACCGCAACGCGTATCGCATATGGGCTACGAGCATGCCCAGCTCGGGCAGCGTGGTGCTCTCTGCTCTGAAGACGATGGAGCACTTTCCTGATATTCCGTACGATCCCAACGATGTGCTGCACACGCATCGCCTCATTGAGGCGACCAAGTACGCGTATGGCGAGCGTACGCGGTTCGGTGATCCGGCCTTTGTGTTGAATGTGACCGACATGGAAAACCGAATGGTGTCGGCTGAGAATGCGGAGGCGCGCTTCCGGAGCATCCGTGATGCCTCCGTGCATCCCGTCGAGGAATATGATCCGCTGCAACTGGATATCGTGTCGGATCGCGGCACGTCGCACTTGAATGTCGTCGACAAGGACGGCATGGCCGTTGCGGCGACCACGACCATCAATGGCATTTGGGGCAGTACCGTGCTCACGCCTGATGGCATCCTCATGAACAACGACATGGACGACTTTTCCTCGCCGGACCGCTCGAATCAGTTTGGGTATGTGCCGTCGCATGCCAACTTTATTGTGCCGGGCAAGCGACCGCTCTCGTCCATGTCGCCGATCATGGTCGAGAACCGGCATACGGGCGCGCTCGAGCTGATCGTTGGGTCGTCGGGCGGCTCGCGCATCATCACGGCCAACATCCTCACGACGTATGCGTACCTCTCGCACCACGGCCAAGTGTCCATGGACGATGTGATTGCGCGTCCCCGATGGCACGATCAGCTGCTGCCGCCGGTGACCGTGTTTGAGTACCCTGGCGCCCAGACCATAGGGTTCGACAATGCGACGGTTCGTGCGCTCACAGCCAAGGGACACCGAGCGGCGTACACGGCCCCGGGCTTGTCGAATGCGCAGGCGATTCAGCACACACACGCCGGTTTATGGCATGCGGCGTCCGAGCGGCGGCAGTATGAGGCGCGAGGAGCTGCGATCTAGAACAGACGGCCACGCCGCATGCGAGCATACAGCACACCGGCCAACAAGCCGCCGACATGCCCGACCGAGTCCGTGTGACTCTGGGGGGAGGGAAAGTGGGCGTTGTACCATTCCCATGCAAACAGGCCGCCGATGCAAGCCCAGGCCGGCATCGGGATCGCAAAGAACAGGTAGATGGTGCTGGAGGGCCGCATCATCGTAAAGGCAGACAAGATGGCGTACACGGAGCCACTGGCGCCCTGAGAGTATGTATAGCGCCGCCGCGCCAGGGACGTGCGTTCGCCGTGCACGATAGGGTCGACGATGTAGGGCCACACAATACTAGTGAATGACGATGCAAGGCCTGCGCCCACATACAAGCTCACGAGGCTGGGTGCACCGATGATGGGCACGATCGCCGGCGCCGTGAGAGCAAAGGTGAGCATGTTGACGCCCCAGTGCATCGTGTCCTGGTGGCTAAAGCACGACGTGAGGAGCGTCCACCACCTGCCAGCAAGTAGTTGGGGCTCTCCGCTTGTGAAGTGCCGCATCATGAAGGCATACGGATGCGCGTCACCGTGCTGCGCCCGATCGCGAGCGTACATCCACGCACCGAACACGGCGGTGTTCGCGCCGAGGAGGCCGAGGATGACGGATTCAGGCGGCAGGGAAGAGGCCTTTTTGCGGCGCTTTATGGTGCCATGAGCTCTTTCGGGCGTGGAGCGCATGGTACGCAGCCCTCTACATGGCCCACGCAGGAGCGAACGCAGGCCTACGAGCCACGTCATGGTGCTGGCGAACCGTCGTGAGGGCCTCCACCTGTGCGTATCACGTGCGTTCGTGTGTGGTGAGAGGGACGCGCGGCCTCTTCTTTCCTTGTCGCCAGCATGATGCAGAGTGGGCGACTTGGCATGATGCAGCCGCCTGTGATCCTGCTCAAGGAGGGCACGGATACGTCGCAGGGCAAGGGACAGCTGCTGTCGAATATTGGTGCCTGTCTTTCGGTGGTGTCGTGTGTGGCGTCGACGCTAGGTCCGCGGGGTATGGACAAGATGATTGTGAATGAGCGTGGCGAGGCGACGATCTCGAATGACGGCGCGACCATTCTCAAGCTGCTGGACATTGTGCATCCGGCTGCCCGTACGCTGGTGGATATCGCGCGTGCGCAGGATGCCGAGGTCGGTGATGGCACGACGTCGGTCGTTCTGCTGACGGGCGAGATTCTCAAGCAGTGCCGGCCGTTTATTGAGGATGGCGTGAGCCCGTACGTGGTAGCTCGCGGTATTGTAGCTGCGTCGCAGCTGTGCATAGAGCATGTGCGCCAGCTCGCCGTGCGCATCGACAAGACGAATGAGTCGTACGTGTTGGGTGGCTAACAGCAGGGAGTTTTATGGACTTTTGCTCAAGTGTGCCGGCACGGCCATGTCGTCCAAGCTGATTGTGTCGCAGCGTCCGTTTTTTGCGCAGATGGCAGTGGATGCGATTTTGTCGCTGGACCGTGAAGATCTCAACCACAAGTTGATCGGGATCAAAAAGGTGCCTGGTGGCGCTATGCAGGACTCGATGTTGATTCGGGGCGTGGCGTTCAAAAAGACGTTTTCGTACGCGGGCTTTGAGCAGCAGCCGAAAAAGTTTGTGCACCCGAAGGTGCTGTGCCTGAATGTGGAATTGGAGCTGAAGGCGGAGAAGGACAATGCGGAAGTGCGTGTCCAGCAGGTGTCCGAGTACCAGGCGATTGTCGATGCGGAGTGGTCGATTATCTACCGCAAGCTCGAGGCGATCGTGCAGACGGGTGCGAAGGTGGTGCTGTCGAAGCTGCCGATTGGCGACTTGGCGACGCAGTACTTTGCTGACCGTGATATCTTTTGTGCGGGACGTGTGCCGGCGGACGACCTGCAGCGGGTCGTGCAGGCGGTCGGCGGCTCGATTCAGTCGACCGTGTCGGACCTGGACCCGGCGCGCCACCTGGGCACGTGTGGCCTGTTTGAAGAGTGCCAGGTGGGTGGGGAGCGCTTCAACCTCTTTACCGAGTGTGAGGGCGCGAAGAGTGCGACGGTGATTTTGCGTGGTGGTGCGGAGCAGATGATGGCTGAGATTGAGCGCAGTTTCCACGATGCGATTATGATTGTGAAGCGTGCGATCCAGAACCATGATGTTGTGGCGGGAGGTGGTGCTATTGAGATGGAGCTGTCGAAGATGCTGCGGGGTCATGCGCGGACGATCCAGGGCAAGCAGCAGATGATCATGTCGGCGTACGCCAAGGCGCTGGAAATTGTGCCGCGGCAGCTGGCGGACAATGCGGGCTTTGACGCGACGGATCTGCTGAACCAGCTGCGCATGCAGCATGCGAACGGCCATGTGTGGGACGGCATTGACATTGCGTCGGAGGGCGTGTCGAACAACATGGACCAGTTTGTGTGGGAGCCTGCGCTGATCAAGATCAATGCGCTCTCGAGCTCTGCCGAGGCTGCGCGACTGATCCTGAGCATTGACGAGACGATCCGTGCGCAGCCGAACGAGCCGGCCGGGGGCGGTCCGCCGATGCCGCCCGGTACCGCGCAGCGTGCGTTGCGGAGCGGCGGCCGAGGCCTGCCGCGACGTTGATAGCTACACTCCACATGTGGGCGGTAGGCTCGAATAGCGAGGGTCAACTGGGCGTTGGGCACACGAGGGATCAGGTGTCGCTGACGCGGTGTGTGACCGAGGCGGGCGCTGCGTTTCCGCCGGTTGGGTGGCAGGTCGTGCGTGTGGCGTGTGCGGCGACGTGCACGGCGGTGCTGTGCCGGGCTGCGACGCAGACGGCGGTGTGGCTGAGTGGCCGCCCGACGTGGGATGCGCCGCCGACGACGGCGTTCCGGAGGATGGAGGAGGCGGACGGCGTGGTGGACGTCGCGGCTACGTGGGACTGCTTGTATGTGGTGGTGCGTGGCGAGGTGTGGGCGCTCGGTGCGTCGAATGCGTATGGCCAGTGGGGTGCGGGCCGGGACGCGCCGCCGGGGGCGTGGCACCGAGTGCGGCTGCCGCGGGGCGTGTGCGTGCGCGCGATGGCGGGTGGCGTGCGGCACTGTCTTGTGGCCGTGGATGAGCGGGGACAGCACGTGGTGTATGGGTGGGGCCAGGCGCGGCATGGCGAGCTGCGCCGTGTGCCGCCGACGCCACCGTATGTGTGGTACACGCCCGTCGTGGTGCATGCGTGGCCGGCGCCGCATACGAGCTCGCTGGCGCTGGGTATGCACCACACGGTGATGGGCGTTTATGCGCGGGGCGAGACGGAGCTGGTGGCGTACGGCTCGAATCGGCGTGGCCAGCTCGATGTGCCGCGGGGCCGGCGGCCGGGTCGCTGGATCCCGACGTGCAATTGGCACACGACGCTGGTGTGGGGGGACGACGTGATGGAGGTGTACGGAGCGCGGCAGCATGGCCAGGGCGTGGGGCCGGGCGTGCCGTGCCGCGGAGCTGTGCAGGTGTCGAGTGGGAGCGAGCACAGCGCGATGCTGCGCGACGGTGTGGTGTATGGATGGGGCTGGGACGAGCATGGCAGCGTGGGGGGCGGCGGTGCGGCGGTGGGCGCGCCGCGTGTGCTGGCGAGCGAGGCGGAGGGCGTGTGGACGGGGTATGGGACGACGTGGGTCAAGCTACGGGCGTGATCCAGTGGCAGCCAGGCTGGCTGCGGCGCCGGTCGAGGCGCCATGGGTATGTCGGGAGCGTGGCGGTGGGCGGCAGGGGGGGCAGGTCGAGGGCGTGGTTCGTGCCCTGGACGATCGACTCGAGGAGGAGGGCGAGCAGCTCGGGCGCGTCGGCGGGCGACACGAGGCGCCGGAGCAGCTCGCACACGTGCTCGGTGGTGCCCTCGGTCTCGAGGACGATGCGGCCGTTCCAGCTGGCATGGGCGTCGTGGGCGCTCTCGATGAAGCCGGAGGCGGCGACCGACTCGGGCGGGACGTCGATCGTGAAGGTGGCGCGGTACAGCCACTTGGCGACGCGGTACACGGGGCCGTGTGGCCGCACGACCTCGACGTGGTCGCGAGTGAGGTGCAGGGACGACACGATGTCGTTGCGCCACGGCAGCACGTCGAGGAACAGCGTGGGTGTGTCCGTCGGCGGCAGGATCCAGTCGTAGTACGTCGTCGGGAAGAGGAGCGCGTTGATGAACGGCGGCAGGTGGCCTGCTGCGTCGAATCGCGTGTCGAGCGGCGCGAACGCGTCGCCATGGAAGAGGAATCGGTGTGCGTTCGTCGCATTCACGACGACGTCGCCGCGCTGCAGGAAGCGCCACATGCCGGCGAGGAACAGCTCGCGCTCCAGGCGCTGGATCTCGGCGCCCCACGCGCCGTCGTCGTCATCCGCCGTGCACGGCACCCATGCGCGGAACGTCGACACGTAGCCGGGCACAAACGGACTCGACATGCCGACGTCGTGCGGTGTGCCGTCGGGGCCGCGGATCGTCCACGACTCGGGCACGTCTGGCACGCCCTGCGGCTGCAGGCGGATGCGCGCGAGGACGCGGCTGTACGCGCGTGCGGTGCTGCGGGCCAGGCGCGGGATGCGCCGGTCGAGGCGGTGCATGTCGGTCAGGTACGCGTGACTCGCGACGGGCAGCTCCATCTCCGTGTACATGTACATGTGGAACGCCTCGCAGTCGTGCAGCGTCAGCGGGAGCGGGTCGTCCAAGTCGGGCCACGGGACGTAGCCGGCGGGGCCGAGGAAGCGGCACAGGAGTCGCTCGTGCACATCGGGCCGCGAGATCATGAAGCGGATCGGCCTGGCCACGTCGTACAGCACGCGCACGTCGCGCAGGTCGAGCGACGCGAGGACGCGGTGCACGACCGGCGCGTGCTCCCACAGCGCGAGGAACGACGCCGCGGCCTGTGGCTGATCCGCGCGCGCGGTGCCGAGGGCCGCGAAGCCGGCGGACGGCTCGGCGGTCTCGAACGTCGCGACGGACGCCATCGACTGGCGGATCCAGGCGCCGAGCGCGTGGCGCGGCGGGCGCGCCGGTGCGTGCTCCAGCGGCTGCGGCAGGCGGTGCTGGATCAGGTACGTGAGCCACACGAGATCGGGATGCGGCACGCCGCGCAGCTCGGACGACGGCACGCGTGTCTCGCGGAAGCGCAGCGCCGGCTGCGCTGTGAGCGCGGCGCTGTGCCGCGCAAGGATGCCCTTGACGGCCGGCGGCTGCTGCCGCGAGACGATGTGCAGCTGGCTCATGACGGCGGTCAGCTGCGACGCGTCCGAGGCGCGCGACGCGGCGGAGCGCTCCGTCTCGGCCACGGACGCTGCGTCGTCGTCGTCCTGCACGCGTGCCTCGTGCCGGCGCGCGTGCATGCGCGCCGCGCGATCTTCGTCGTCCGCCTCGCGCTGGGCGCGTTGGCGGGCGCGCTCCTCGATAGGCGATCGCGTCGGACGCGTGCCGAGGCGGGCTTCATAGGCCGTCACACGCGCTTGGAGAATCTCGTCCATCGACTTGAAGCGCATCGACGCACGCAGCGCCTCTTGTTCTTCACGAGCGCGCCGCGAAGCCTCTTCGCGGGCGAGTCGCTCCTGCCGCGCGGCCTCTTGGCGTTGAAGACGCAGCTGCTCCTCGATGCGGGCCTGCTCCTGCTGCGCGCGCCGATCGCGTGCCTCGCGGCGCTGGCGCTCGTCGTCTTCGCGGCGCCGCGCTTCGTCGAGACGCCGGCGCTCCTCGGCCTCGGCGTCGCGCGACGCTTGCGCCTGCTGCGCGGCGCGCCGCTGCTGCGCTTGCTGCACTTCGCGCTCAAAGAGGCGTGCGAGCTCCTCCTGCTCGCGCGCCATCTCCGCCGCGAGGAGCTGGGCCTTGCGGGCGGCCTCGCGCCGGGCGTCTTGGTGGCCGAGACGCAAGTGGCGCTCGAGGAGCTCTCGCTCCGCCTCGATGCGCATCGACTGGCGCTTTTGGTAGTAGACGAGCCGCTCGCGGTGCCGATGCTCGGCCCAGGCACGCTCGTCGGCGCGATGCGCCCATGAGGCGCGCACGCTTTCAATCGTGCTGACCGCGTCGTCAAACACGTCTTCTTCGTCATGGGACTCGGCTGTGTGAGAGAGCTCCGTCTGGATGCTCGACGACGACGACATGCCTCGATCTGGCTCGGGGACCGTGAGCTGCGCCGTCGGCGTCGGCTGGCGTGGCGGCGTCGGAGGCGTGCGGCCGTCGTGCATCGTGGGCGTGGCGGGGACGCGTGCCTCTGACGCCGCCGGCTCCTTGGCGCGGCGCGTTGGGCGACGGCGAGCGAGCGCACGACGCGACGTGGTGTGCGAGAGCGGCGGCGATGCGGACGGCGACGCAGGTGGCGACGAGCTCATCATGGTATAGGACGCCGGACTGGAGGGCGCACGTACGACGCGGCGCTGCGAGATGGGCTCAGATGGCGTCGATGCATGCCACGACGCATCCGCGACGCCCAGGGACGAAGACCAGCTTGCGTCAGGCGACTCGGTGGGGAGGGGGGAGCGCACGGCGCGTGCGGTCGGACCGGTGGGCGTGTTTCGTCGCCGAAGAGGGGAGGACAGACGCGGCAGACGGAGTCGGCGGCGCCTGCGCTCGTCCGACGGCGGGTCGTCCGCGATCCTGCGGTACGTGTCCGACTTGGATCGGCGCATGCGCGGCGCGTCGGGCGCTGCGCGACTCATGACGCGAAGGACGAAGAGGAGCGCGGCGGCCTCGGCCGATGATGCCTCGACGGCCGCGCGCCTCGCCTGTGGATCACGTGATGAAGCAAAGGCGCCGGGGCGAGCGCCGTCGTTTTCTTCGCCACAGCCTGATGTGGACAGCGATCCGGGGCGCCGTGCGGGCGCTGTCGACGGCGGCGGGCGCGCGCGAGTGGACGCCGCACTCTCGACGCGTAGGTTTGCTGGCCCGGAAGAAGGGCATGACGAGTATGTTTCTGCCCCATGGCGAGCGTGTGCCGGTGACGGTGCTGCTGGTCGATGCGAATCAGATCTCCATGCATATTGAGCGCCCCGCGCCCTCGCCGGACGAGGCGCCGTACATTGCGATGCAGGTGGCGGCGACGGATGCGCGCGCACACACGGTGACGGCGCCTGTGCGTGGCCACCTCGCACGGGCGGGGCTGGGCCCCAAGCGCGCGATCAAGGAGTTTCGCGTGACGCGCGATGCGCTGCTGCCGGTGGGCACGCACTTGTCGGCCGCGCACTTTGTGCCGGGGCAGGACGTGGATGTGCGCGCCGTGACGCGCGGCAAGGGCTTTGCGGGTGTGATGAAGCGGCACAACTTTGCGGGTGGCAATGCGTCCCACGGTGCGTCGCTGGCGCACCGCACGCCCGGCTCGGTCGGCAACAACCAGGACCCCGGGCGCGTGTGGCCCGGCAAGAAGATGCCCGGCCGCATGGGCGGCACGCACCGCACCGTACAGAACCTGCGCGTGCTGCGCGTCGATGTCGCGCAGGAGCTGCTCTTCGTCCAAGGCCACGTGCCAGGGCCGAACGGCGGTGTGGTGGAGGTGCGTGACGCGCTCAAGAGCCTCGTCAAGCAGGCCTACTTTTTGTACCGCAAGGGCGTGACGCCGGCGGGCGAGCTGCTGGATCCGGCGAAGGGCCCCGCGCAGTACCTGCCACACGGCGTGGTCGGTCTGCCGTTCCCGGCGGGCACGCGCGAGCTCGCAGCGACGCTGCCGCCGATTGTCGAGGTAGAGGCGTAGTTACTGATGTACCTGCGCTACGAGTTGGTAGATGGACTGGCGCACGCGCGCGAGGTTGGGCGAGAGCGTGCCGTCGACGACGATGCGGCCGGCGCCGTCCTTGGTGACGGTCACGTTGCGTGCGTCGCGGTCGCCGCACACGAGCATGCCTTCGCCGGCAAAGTCGGCGCGGAGGCGATGCTGCCGCGCAAGGTACGCCTTGAGGGCCGAGAGGCGCAGGTCGCCGACGTACAGGGTGGATGGCGCCTGTGCGGCGTGCAGCGTCGACGCGTCCTGCACGGGCACGAGCGTCGGGGTATCGTCTTCGTTCGGCGCGACGTGCAGATGCACGATCTGGTAGTCCTGCATGGGCCGCCAGCGGAGATGGCTCATGAGGGCGTCGCCGAGGCGCACGGCGTACGAGTGCGCGAGGCCGCCGAGCGCGACGCACGAGCCGACCGGCGGCATGTACAGCGCGTCGCCCAGCGTGCCGCGGAACTTGGTGTCGAGCGCCGCGTGCGTGGCGGGATCGCCGTTGACGAGGATCAGGCGGCGTGGCTGCAGCTGCGGCACGAGCGTCGTCAGAGCGCGTCCGTCGCTCAGGCCCTGCATGTCGATGTACAGGAGGCGGCACCGCAGGTCCACATGCACCGTGTCGCTCACGAACTTTGTCGGGATGGGCATGGCCGGCGCCGGGGCCTGGGCCGGCGCGGGATCGAGCTGCGCCTCCTGCTCGGCCTCGAGTCGCTTGCGCTTCGCGAGCCAGCGCGACGTATCGATCCACTCGCCGTAGCCATCCATGCGGCGCTTGCGCTCCATGTGCGGAAACAGGCGGACGTGCATCGCATCCCGCCGCTGGCCGCGGAGGAAAATGTCGAACGACATGTCGTCGGACACGACGGGCGCCACGTCGTCGTCGTCGGAGCTGTCCGACTCGTCCGCGTCCTCGTCCGCGTCTCGCCCGCGGTGCATCGCGCGCATAGGCGGCGCCGGCGCCGGCACACGCTCCATGTACGCACGGAGCTCGTCGCCCGCGAGCGGCACGCAGCGGCGGAGCTCCAGCGCCAGGTGGCCACCGACGCTCGCGGGCACACCGACATGTCCCGTGTGCCATGCCTCGGCGTCAGGCTGCGCCGCGTTCCAGCGGTCCCACAGCGTGCGGCCGAGACTCGACGGATCGCCCCGCGTGGTGAGAAGGACCATCGCCTCCGGGTCGCTCAGGAACTCGGGCAGCAGCTGGCGCGCCAGTCCATGCGAGAGAGCGGGCGGCGTGGCCAGCACGAGCTTGGGCTGCGACGCGGGGAGCGCGTCGCGCAGGGCCTCGACGGACGAGTAGAAGCGCAGGCACGAAAAGTCGAGCGGCGACTTGGGCGCCGCGGCGGCCTTGCGGCGCGAGGGCGCATCGAGGAACTGGATCGCCCACTCGCGCGACATCCACTCCATGAATGTGCGTGCACGCTCGACGACTTCCTGGCCGGTATGCGACACGAGGCACATCGGAAAGCGCTGGTGCTGGTACGCAAAGGCCCAGTGCTGATCGAGGAGCACGAGCAGCTCGAGCAGGCGCGGCGCGCCGTCGACAGGCAGGAGCACCGAGTGCCCGCTCGTGAGTGTGCGGTGCACATGGTCGAGGAGCGCCGCATCGCGGTCCTTGCGGCGCGCATTGGTGTAGAGGCCGCGCTCCATGTCGGTGATCAGGAGGTCAGGGCGGCCGATCGCGTGCGCGAGGGGCGCGGCGGCGGTGCCCACAGCGAGCAGGGCCGTCGCATCGAGGTGGCGCTCGCGGTGGTGGTTCCAGTCCAGCGCCATGACGATCGTGCCGACGGAGGGCGAGCGCAGCTTCCACACGGTGCCGCCCAGCGAGTGGCCGGCATGGTAGGCGGTGAGCACGAGACCGGCACAGCGGCCCTCGAGCGCGGTCGGCTGCATGTAGCGCAGCGCGCGGATCGCGTCAAAGGCCTCGTCGACCTCGGCCTCCGTCGGCACGTATCGCTGCGTGTCCTCCTGGCGCCACGCATGGACCGTCTCGAGCATTTGGAGGCGGCCCATCGCCTGGACGGGCAGCGTCGCATACACGGGGCACCGCAGTCCGTAGTGTGCGTACGCGTACGCATACAGGCCGATGTGCGACATGTCGGCGTGCACGAGAAGCACCGCGTCGATCGTCGGTCCAAGGCGCTCGAGCGCCGAGGGCAGGTCATCGGCCTCGAACGAGAGATCCTCCGGCGCGCCGCAGTCCAGCAGGATGCGGCTCTGATCGACCTCGATGAGGTACGATAGGGCCTTCGGCCGCTCGTGCGTGCCGACGTACGGCCCGGACAGCGGCGTGAACTGCAGCATCCCACGAGCCGAGTGGCAGGAAGGCAACAGGGACGGCGGTCTAGCTTATGTAATGCTACCTACGCCGACGGCGAGCGGGCGTCACAGTCACCCTCGTCGTGACGGTCTCGGTGATGGTCTCGGTGCCCGTGTGCGTGACGGTCTCGGTGACCGTCTCGGTGACCGTCTCGGAGCCGGTCGTGGAACCGGATGCATAGCTGGCCTCGGAGCCGGTCTCCGCACTCGAATCAGAACCCGTCTCGGACGCGGTCTCAGAGCTCGTCTCGGAACCCGTCTCGGAACCCGTCTCAGAGGACGCCTCGGAACCCGTCTCAGAGCTCGTCTCGGAGCTCGTCTCGGAACTCGTCTCGGAACCCGTCTCAGAGCTCGTCTCGGACGCGGCCTCAGAGGTCGTCTCAGGGCTCGACATCGATACAGAGGCCATGTCCGTGTCTGAATCTCCCGCAGAGCTCGTCTCAACAGCCGCGTCATCGGCTCCCACGCTAAAGGCCCGCCAGTGCGTCCACAGCCACGGCTCCGCCACCAGCAGCTCGTCGTGGTCGTACCTCGCAAGAAGCCGATCCAGCGCTGGTATCGGCACATCGCGCGCTGCCGGCAGCTGCGTCGGGGCATCCATGCACAGCGACAAGACACCACGCTCCTCGTGCTCGCGCGCCACATAGATACCCGTGTGGTCCATTTGCACACAGCTGCAGCCAGCCAGCGCCCGAGACACGTCGGACCATACGTACACGGAAAACGGCGCCTCGTCAGCCGTCGACGGCACACGCGTGAACGACGGGCGCTGCGTCAGCGGCATCGGCACACACAAATCGACGAGCATCATGAGACCACTCACAGCCACGACGCGGCCGTCGTGCACACACAGCTGGCCCTCTCCATCCCAGTGCCGTGAGCCCAATACGCGGGATGCACGCCGGCCCTCGGCACACCGCACGATCTCGGGAAACGCATAGTACACGAGCTCCGGCGTGGCGCTGCCCCGCAGCAGATGCGCTTTGTAGTGGCGGATAAACAAGAGGCCGCTGTCCGACAGCGCCACGAGGGTATCTGTGCGCGCATCGGGATGCACAGCGTCCCACTGCCTCATCTCGATACCAGGCTCGTGCCGAAACGCCTGGTACGCGGATGCCAGGACGATGGGCGAGCGGATCGCATGCATCTGGCGCAGCTGAAAGCGCGGCGCACCGCATGGCTGCGGAAGGAGCTCGGGCACGAACGAAGCGAGGGGATAGCCGGCCATCCAGTCGCGCAGCGTCATGGCGACGCGCTGCGAAGCGCGCGACATCACCGTCAGAGACAGCTGACCGGCGCCGGCGACGTAGAAAAAGTCGTCGTCCATATCAATGTACGTGACATTGCCATGCTCGTGCTCCGTGCCTGCGAGATGCACGAGATGCGTCTGCGCAAGCGAGCGCACGTCGTACTCCAGCAGCAGATCATCGAGCGTCGCCACCAGCACACGCGCACCCACGAGGCGAAAGGCCCGAAGGACATGCCCCGTGCGGATCACGCCAGCCCGCCGATACACGCCGCGTCGCGCGCTCTGCCACACAACAAGCTCGTCAGGCTCGCCGTCATCAAACACCATCCAGCCCTGATCGCACTCGAGATGAGGGTATCTGTGCAGCACGTCCACTTCCCACAGCCTCTCGCCTGTCGTCATATCGGCGGTGCACACGCGACCCGTCGTGGTCGTCATCACCACATAGTGCCCCTCCGTATCCAACCGGATGCGCCACGCACACTCGTCCGTGAGCCGCCGAGTCGCCGGCAACAGCTCGTGCACGTGGTGGCGAGGCGGGGGGCGGGGTCGATATCGGCCCCAACACACGTCGTGGCGCCGCTCCCTTTGGCACAGCTCATAAAAAGAGGAGGGGACGCGAGGCGTCGCGCGACGGCGGCGCCATGCGGATGCGAGATCGTCGGAAGCTTGGCACCATCCCTCGACCTGCGCCCGGCGCCGCCACAGTGTGTCGTTGCGCGTGATCCTGTACCATTCTAGACATCAGCAGCATATACGTACGCCTGCACACCTCGGAGGCATGGGCGAGCGACGTGATATCAAGATGCTGGCATATCGCCAACACGACCTCGTCGGGAAACAGCCACACGATGCCAGGCGCCCACGGACCGTGAGGGGGCGGGGCAACGAAGCGCCTCGCTCCACGCCCCTCGGCCGACGTACGGAGCTGACGCGGCCCCTGCCTCCGCTTCCGCCTCCGCCCGCCATGGGGGACGACGAGAAGCACGTCGAGCAGGCGGCCCTAGAGCCTGAGGACCTCGGCGACAAGTCGGAAGCGGAGCGCACGCCGACTCGTCGCTCGCGGCGAATGCATGCTCAGGACGAGCCGGAGGACATGGAGGCAGTCGTGGATGCGCCGCCCCCGCCGTCGCCGACAGCGGCGCACGTGGACGGCACAGAGAGCGGCGACGAGGGCGTGACGCGGTGCGTGTGTGGAAGCCCCGACGAGAATCTGGGTCTGATGATCCAGTGCGAGACGTGCAAGTCCTGGCAGCACTGTGCGTGTATGGGCATGCACACGGAGGAAGACTGCCCGGATGTGTACTACTGCGAGCAGTGCCGCCCGGAGAACCATATCGAGCTTCTCCGCTCGCTTGGATTCCTCTCTGCCAAGATACAGCGGCGCGGCACGTCGCGCCAAAGTGGGCGCCCCATGTTTTCCCGCGAATCGGCCCAGGCCCTACGTGAGGCCCGCGATGCCATCCGCGAGATGGCCATCGAGAATGCCGCGCGCTTGCGTGGCCAGGCGCCCAGCAAGTCGGCCGCCACTCCGCGCAGTGCGTCGGAATCGCGCGCGATGCCCAAGCGGCGCACGATGAACAGTCGCGATTTTGGTGAGGACGGCTGGGAGCCCATCCCACCAGAGCTCTTGCGCGAAGACGAGAACGACGACCGCGATCAGGACGATGCGTTGGATCGTAAACGCAAGCGATTCATCGACGAGGCGAACGAGCACGTCGCGTTAGACAAGCGGCGACGCACCGAGCAGCGGCGATCGGCCCAGCCGCCCGACGAGACGCATCGCGAGACGCCGCAGCCTGAAGCACGCCTCCCGCGCAAATCCAAGGAAACAGAGAAGCCGAAGCATGCAAATCAGTACACATACCGCCACAAGCAAGACGAAGACACGCAGCCACCACCAGCACCGCCGAGTCTCGCTCGCTCACGCGAGGGACGTCGCCCAGGGCGCGCGCAGGACAGTGCCAGTCGGTCCGGCACGCCTCAGCCCGACGCATCGCATCGCGCTACGGCCCATCATACCCTGCCAGAGCACCTCTCGCACCTGGCCTACCTGTTGCCGCCTGTGCTGGAGGAGGAAGAGCCACGGGCACCGAGGCAGCCACCTCGGCCAGGCCTGCCGCCGCCATTTGAGTGCGTGACACCGATCGACACCTCTATCAAGATCCGCTTCCCACAGAAGCGCATGACGATGGGCGAGATGCGCAAGCGCGTGCGAGTGACAGGCGAATACATGACGCGCATCCAGCTGGAGGCCGTGGATCGCGAAAAGCGCGTGGCCTTCCTCCGATCCGTGGTGAGCGGCGATGAGCCTCCCGCAGATGAGTTGCCTTTGAGCATGCAGCTCGCCGATCAGCTGTCGCGCGACTTGGCCGCCTTTCAGCGGCGTTTCGGCATGCAAGGCACGCTGGGCTCTCGCACAGACGACGTGGCGTCGGATGCGTGACACACGTGGCTCCACGTGGTAGAGAGAAAAAAAAAGTTTGGTATAGATGCGCCTACGGCTCCTCTAGGCGTTTCCTAGATGACCACGTCGCTCGCCTCGCAGTTGGCAGGCATCCGCTCGCACCATGCCGAGCGCCTGTCCAGCTCAGGTGCGCTGACCATGCGTGACTCGTACCTGTTTACGCCGCGAGTCGCGGCTGAGCAGGACCACCTGACCGTGCATGCTTTGGGCGTGACGGGCTGGGAGCAGCTGACGGAGGAGGATGGGGTGTTGGCGGCCTGGCCTCATGGCGAGCTGCTGTTCGGTGATCAAAGTGTGAAGATGGACCGCGCGACGCTGTCGAAGCAGGCGAATGCCGATATCGACGTGGCGGTGCGCGAGCTGCTGTACTTGATGGGCCCGGTTTTGCTCTCGCGCAGCGCGGCCAAGTGTCTGGAATGGCTCGTTCGGCGCTTTCGGATTCACGAGTACACGCCGCACGACTTGCTGCATGCGTTCTTCCCGTACCATCTTACGCCGCAATTCGCCCGTATCTTGCAGCTCGTGCCGGTCGACAAGCACGCCGAGATGCGGTTCCTCGTGCCGGTGAAAAAGAGTCAGGCACCGCTCCCTACGTCGGTGCTGATCCAGGCGATGGGTTCGAATTTGGATGTGCTGCGGTGGGTCGCTTCTGCTCGTGCGCCGACGTCCAGCGTCGCTGGCACCAGACGCATGCACGTCCCCTTTTGGACGTCGATTCTCGTGCAGTTTTGTCTGTTCCGCCGCACGAACAAGCGTTCTCGGGCCTCGGACGCGCAGGCCATGCTGGCGTTCCTCGTGCCTGAGATTTTGCATGTCGCCCAGGGCGCGACGCAGGACCAAGAAACGGCCGTGGGCGCGATGATGGTGCTGTGCTCTCTTGGCGTGGCCTTCCCGCTGCGTGCCAAGGCCGTGCGGGGCGTGTTGGATGCTATGGTGCCACTAGCTACGTCTGCGACGCCGTCGGTGGCGCGTGCGATGGTCGCAGCGTGCATGTCGCTGTGCTCGAGTCCCGACGACGTCGCCGATCCCTTTGAGACGTCGCAGCGGCTGCTGTCAGACACCATGGTCCATGCGCTCGTGGTGCTGCCTGAGCTCGTGCCGCAAGTGGTGCGTGCATGGGAGACGCACGATGTCGAGCCGTTCATGGCTCAGCTGCTCGGCGCCTTGGTTGCTCAAGCGTCGTCGGACGCGGCGCAGTCGGTGCTCGAGCGCCTACTGGATCAGGCCACGCTGCCTGCGCCACTCGCCCGCCGCACGTATGTCAGTCTCCTGCGCCGACCAACGGCGCCCGAGGCGTGGCATGCGCGTGTGCGCTTGCTGGCGCGTCTACGTGAACGACACCCAGCAACGCTGGACGAGGCGCTAGCGCTGGCGCGGCAGACGCACGAAGAGCAAGCGTGGCAGGTCATGCGGGCCGTGCTGCATATGCAAGCGACCGGCACGGTGCCGGACGACGCGCCACAGGATGCCGCACTGTGGTTGGGTGTCCACAGTGCGGACGTGCATGCCCAGCACATGTCCCTCGAGCATCTCTTGCAGGCCGTGGACCAGGGCGAGATACGGGCCCACGACTCGCTCGTGCGCGACGCCATCCATGCAGCTGTCACGCGTGCGCATGTGCCGCTCGTCGAGACGCTGTATGCGCATGCGCCCACGCTGTTGGCCGCGATGGAGCCAGGCGCGCTGCTGGATATGGCGGTGACACGAATGCAGGCCACGTCCGTCTCAGGGCAGGAGCGCCACTTGCACGTGGCCTTTGTGACACAGCACCTCTTGCCGCGGGCGCCCGAGCTGGGCGAGCGCGTATGGCGCGACATGCTGTGGCCCGAGCTGATGCCTAGGCCGGGTGCCTGTACGGACGCCTTGGCCGCCCTGCAGCATGTGGATGTGCCGCCGATGGCGCGCGCCGTCGTGCACGCGACGCTGCATGCCTCGCCCCGCGAGCCGGTGGCGTGGACGCTGCGTGTCGCGCAGGCGATCGTGACGTACCTCGTGTCATGTGACGAGGCCACGCTGCTCCGAGAAGCCGATGGCCTGTGTGACACGACGGCGACGAATCCCATTTCGTACGGTGGCGCACTGGCGCTCCTCGTGCTGAGTCAGTTGCTCGCACAGGACGTGGCCCCACGCGTATGGATCGCGCTTGCGTACCGCGCCACGACGATTGTGCACACGCAGCAGCTGCTCGCCGGCCAGGTGGACGATGTCATGGTCGGCCACCATGTGGATGAGGCCCTTGTGCAGCCCGTCTTGTCCAAGCTATCGCGTCAGAGCGTGCGTCTGCTGGGTGTGCAAGTGCTGTACATGGTCCTGCAGCACCTGCCTACGAACGTCGATGCATCGCTGATGATGGCCGTCCAGCAGCGCACGACGCCCTTGGCGCAGCTGATGCTGCACGTGTACCAAACCCTACATGCGCCGGGCGTGGGTAAGATTGCGTCGACCAAGCTGGTGCCGGTGCTGTTTGAGCGCATGGGATGGCATGCGCTGGCCTTGCTGGCCGGTGTGTGGACGTCGCCCGGCGGGCATGATATGAGGCACACGGCCACGTCGCTCGCATCCCTCGTGACAGCGCTGGATCGCGGCTCTGTCGTGCCACGGAGCGATGTGTCGGTGCGTCTGATGGCGATGCGGCACGCTGCGCTGCTTGTCACGGCAGCCACGCAGCACCGCCGGGCCCTCGACGTGCAGACACTGCTGCCGAGTCTGTTGGTCGTGTTGCAGGATTCCGTGCCGGTTCTTCGCGACGCAGCTGCGCAGCTGCTGTGCGCCCTGGACGCATGGAATGCGGCTAGCGAGCCAGGCGCGCCCCGCGAAGTGTATGGCCTGGAGCAGGTGTATGGCCAGCACAGTGCCGCGCTGCAGTACCTCGACACGCCGACGTATGTCAAGTACACGTCGCTGCTCGCGAAGGACGCCGGCGCCTTTATCAACGACGCTGCGTTTCTCGCGGCGACGCACACGGCGATGCTGCGCGGCACCGGCAAAAAGGAGACGCTGTTCCGCTCCAAGGTGCTGTGCTACCTGCTGAGCCATGCCGTATGCACGCAGGACGTTCACATGCGCATGGCACTCCTCGGTATCGTACGCGACGTGCATGCGCCCTGCAAACTGACCACGGTCCTGCCTCTCATCCAGGAGGCGGTGGACGGCCACGTGCAGGATCCCATGTACTTGCCGCTGCTGTACGAGACGTATGATGCGAGCGCGGACCTCGATCGCACGTCGTTTGCGTACTTGGAGCGCTCGCTGCGCGGTAGCGTACACCTGCAGCAGGCTGCGCTAGGCACGCTTCACGGCCTGTATCCGGCGCTGAGCATGGAGCACAAGCAGGCCGTCTTTTTGGCTATGGCTGAGACGCTCGCGGATCCGCATACGCCCAGTGTGGCGGGTGCGAGTGCCGCGCTGCGGTCGCTGCCCGTGTCGGACGCCGTGCTCGTCTCCGTTTTGCGCTCGCTGTGCGAGTCGCTCGAGGAGGAGGACGAGGCGCCCAAGCGCGCACGGACGCACTCGACTCGGGACGAGCAGGTCCGCCACGCCGCTGTGGTGCTGATCACGGTGCTGGAGAGCATGCAGAGTCGCACCCTCGGTATGGAGGCGGCGCTCGTGGCGGCGCTCTTTGACGTGGTGCGCACGGCGATTTCCCTGCATGCGACGCACCTGTTCAATGCCGAGTACGTCTTGCAGTTGGCGATGCAGAGTCTGTGTGACGTGTTTGACCACATCACGGTGCTGCCTGTCGACGTGGCCCAGGTCATTCGTGCGGACACGATTGTGAATGCGATCAAAGTCTCGACCAACACGCAGAGCATTAATCATGCCATCCTGCTTCTCGCCCGCTTTGCGCGCCTCGACGCTGAGCTTGTGCTGCACAACATCATGCCGATCTTTACGTTTGTCGGCCTGAATGTGCTGCAGCGCGACGACAGGTTCACGTTGTCCGTGGTCGAGCAGACGCTGCGGAGCATTATTCCTGCCTTTGTGAAAGCCGTGCGGCCGCAAGTCATCAACGACAAGGACGCCCTCCTAGCGCTGTGGTGCGAGACACGCAGCTTGCTGCGCATCTTCAGCGACGCGTCGACGCACATCCCGCGGCACCGTCGCCATGTGTTTTTCCGGCTGCTCGTCGATGTGCTCGGCGCCGATGACTTCTTGGCGCCCGTGTGCATGCTGCTCGCGGACCGTGTCACGCATCGCGTGACGCGCTCGCCAGGCAGCAGTAGCAGTCTGCTGCAGCTGCCGCTCGGGATCATGCGTGCTGAGCCGTTCCATGTGCGTGTGCATGCGATGAACCAGATGTGGTCCGAGGTCGTGCGACTGCTGCATGACTCGGACGACGTCTTTTTGGTGCCGACGCCGCGTCGTGAGTACTCGGATGAGCACTTGTCGACGATGCACCAGGCGCATACGCTGCTTCTGTTCTTGCACGACGCCATGACACAGACGCCCGCAGACGAGGCCAGTGAGGAACTCGCCCAGTATGCGTGGTACACGCTGTGTGTCGCGCCAGAAGAGGAGGCCCTGCAAGCGGCTCTGCACAAGGCCCGCACGCCCGTCTTTCAGCGTCTGCCGACGTCGACCTTCCTCACGCTGGTGCTGCATCTCTTGCATGGCACGCGCGAGGCGCCACCAGGCCTGCAAGGCACGGTACCGCTGCGTGTTGACATGCCACGCACCGCTCTCGACCTGCTGGCCTCGCGCGCGGTGCGGACGGACCGAGCGGCCCACGTTGCCCTGTTCGAGGAGCTGCACAAGGCGCTCGTGCACGTGTACGAGACGCACCCGTCGCTGGGGGCCGATGCACTGGATCTGCTGCACACGTCCATCACTCACAGCGCATCGTCCGAGCACGCTGGTCTGACGCAGCTCATGCCGCCATTGTGGGCGCATGCCCCGCAGCCTCAGGTGCTGCATGTGCTCACGGCCATCCTCCTGCATGTCGGCGTGCGTGCGCTCTCGCACCTCTCGGTGCTCGTGCCGTATGCGTGTGAGGCGGCCGAGACAGGCAGCGATGACGACGTGCACAGTGCGGCTTTGCTGTTGCTCGCCGCGCTCTTCAAGACGCTCTCGCAGTTCATGCATGGCTACGTCGCGCGCGTGATGCGCTTGCTGGTGTCGAAAGACACGGCGCACGTCCGCAGCGCCGCCCGCAAGGTCCAGGATGCCATGATCAAGCGCATGCCGCCTGCCACGATCCTCGAGGCATGGGGCGTCGTGTGGCGCGAGACGCCGGCGTCAGCCACGTCGCTCCTGCACATGCTCCAGTGGACGGTGCGGCACATGGACAAGGCAGCGGTGGCTGCGCATTACAAGACCGTGTTCCGGTTTGTGCTGCAGGCCATGGACCTGCAGCGCAAGGCGTCCGCACCGTCTCGTGGCGTGTTGCCGGCCGTGGAGCGTGCCGTGCATGTGTTTGTGGCGCTGTCGCTGAAGCTGAGTGAGACGCAGTTCCGCCCGCTGTTTTTGCGCACGTACGACTGGGCTGTGGTCGACTTGTTGGAGGAAGATGCGCAGGGTATGGAGGCGCGATCTTTGGCGTTGTATACCCTCGTCCAGATGCTCTTTGAGCAGTTGCACGCGATGATGGTGCCGTTCTATGCGGTCGTGATCGAGCATGTGATCGAGGTCCTGCAGCAGGCGACGCGCACGCCGCTGTGGTACGAGGTCGTGCGCAGTGTGCGTGTGTGTGCGGAGGCCGACGAGGGCGTGTTCTGGAACGCGTCGCGCGCGACGCCCTGCATCACGCCGCTCGTAGCTGCGATGTGTGAGGAGGACGCGGCGCTGATCCCCGACACGCTGCTGGCTCTCGCTCAGGCTGTGCCGGACGACGAATTTCTGCGGGCGCTCAACACGGCGCTCATGGCCGCGGCGCACACGGAGCATGTGCCGACGCAGGTACGGACGCTGCACACGTGTGCGTCGCTGTGGGCTGCGCACGGCATGGCGCTTCTTGCGTTTGTGCCGGAAACGGTGGCATCGCTCTCAGAGCTGCTCGACAATGCCGATCCACGCACATCCAAGGCAGCGCTCGAGCTGCGTGTGCACATGGAAGAGGCGCTCGGCGAGCCGCTCGACTCGTACCTCGACTCGATGTAGCCTCATAGCGTGTGGAGGTTCTTCTCGTCCGCCATGCGGCCCACGGGCGTGGCCTGTGGCATTCAGGGGGCGGTGCAGTACATCCGGCGGCATGCGCCGGGCTGTTTTCAAAGCATAGATCTACGCGATCTCGTTCATGCTCGCATTGCAATTGACGCGACGCTGCTCACGCAGCGCCTATTTTACCGTGCGAGCCCGGATCCAGCGCGGCATGTCACGGGGTGTCGCGAAGTGATCCAGGCGCTGCATCGAGTGCCATGCCACCCCATCATGGTGTTTGATCACCCGAATGCCCGTCTTCCCCAAAAGGCTCGCGAGCATGCCAGGCGACGCGCCGCGCATCACCTCGCACTGCAGCGCCATTCGTGGGAAAGTGCGCGCCACGCGCGTCTGGAGGCGCTCGCGGCGTGTGCGGATGCACATGCCACCCTCACCGACGGAGAAAAAGCGCAGCTCAGCGAGCGCTTACGGCAGTGGCAGCGCTGCGACTTGCATGGTGCACAGACGTATGCCCCCCTGGCAGAAGAGCAAAGAGAGTCGCTGCTGCAGCACACCTTTGATCCTGCAGCGCAGTTCGAGGACGATGCATACGCGTCGTTTCGTGACGACGAGTACGAGCTGGTGAATGAGCCCGAGGTCACAGATGACTTTGAGCCCGTCGCTGTCAGCACGCTGGATCAGCTGGCCCATGCCATCCACGCCCTCCGGCAAGAGTATGCGCAGCTGCCCAGGCCCCGTGAAACGCTCTCGCAACGAAGCCTCTCTTGCGCCGAGGAACACGTGTATGCTTCGTTGGAGAGCGGGGCGCTGGGCGCCGACGCATGCCTCGTCTCGCACGACCCGACACAGTGGCAGACGATTCGTCGCGAACTCGAGCGAGCCGTCCAGCGACTCGAGTGCGCAGACGGCCGATGCACCTTGGATCCACAGGGCCCCAGCCTTCGCGTCCGCGACATTATCGCGTACCTTTGTGCATGGAGTGCGCGTCTCATGCGCATATACCAGCGCTCCTCGCGCCTCGTGTCCAAGCAGGCCTACGTGGACGTCATGGAGCTGTGCCGCCACTTGCATGTGCCTGTCTTGGTATCAGGCGACGGCACGAAAGAGGGCGGGCCCCTGCATGAGGCCGAGGCACTCGCCAGTGCGCTCGTGCGCGACGGCTATGCCGACATGGTCGCCAGTGAAGACAGCGATGTCCTGCTATACCAAGTCCCGCTCCTCCGTGGCCTGTCCAACCTGTCGCTCGAGCTGGTGGACACGCTGCGTGTCTATCCCCACATGTTTCCGCATGCGGCCTCGCCGTTCGATGCCTTCCTCGAGTTCGCGCTCTTGTGCGGCACCGACTTCAACCGCACGGTGCCCGGCATCGCCGCCACGACCGCGTGCCGGTCGATTGCGCAGTACGGCACCGTAGAGGCGGTGCTTCGCATGTCCGAGCCGCGGTACGCGCCGCCGGATCAGCTGGAGATGGATGCGTACCTCGCCGAGCTGGAAGAGGCGCGCCGCCTCTTTTTGCACCCGCCGCGCATCGAGCGGGCCATGGCCGAAGAGGCGGGCCTGCGGCCCAAGTCTGCGCTCCCTTCCTGCGAGCCGGAGCCGCTATGGGCCACGTTCCTGCACACGCATGCGGGCTTGTCGCCCACCTCACACCATCCCCAAAGGCGGAGCGCCTCCTTGCGTGGCCATGGCGTCCCTGTATAGATACCCTATGTAAATCGCGCACGAAACGTGCGCTCGCGCGTCCCAAAAAAGTCTAGGCGGTGCCGCGAATAGCCGTGCCAAACCGTGTGCGGGACCCGCTGCCGTACAAAGTCGACGACGGACTCGGGGACGTGGGCGCACAAGTCAATGTCCAGGTGCTCGAGCGCCTCGCAGGCCACCAGGGTATCAGGGCGTGCTTCTCGAGAGACAGCGCGCCACGCGTCGGCCAGGGTTTGTTGCTGGGCGAGACCCGCGCGCACATGCACGAGATGCAAGAGTTCACGGCCTCGTATGGTATTGGCGTCTTGGACGTCAAGGCGCCGGAGACGTGGACAACAAACGCGCACGTGTGATGCGCTATGCGCTAGGGCACCCGGCGTCAGCATCTGCAAAAGCAGAGATGGCGTGAGAGGCTGGGCCAGGGCCGCATCCCAAGTCGGCCACAAAAGATCAGGAGGCGTGGGGCCGTACGCATCCAGGATCACATGGAGCGTGTGGATCCGCGAGCATGACTCGAGGATCGTGCACGCCAAGCGCGCATCTGAGTTGGTGCCGATGCGCAGTCGAAGCACCTCGAGGGAGGCGCACATGGCCTGTGTAAGCGCCAAGAGATCCGCCTGCTCGCGCAAAGCAGCAGCATCAGGCACAGACACTTCGAACGAGACGAGAGCTGGCCACCACGCCACACGACCCAACAAGGCCAGGGGCGCGTGGAAGTGGCGCAGATGAGGGTAGGACACAGGCTCCTGCGTCGTAAGGGGAAGAGGACACCGCATATGCCACGCGGCCTTGCCACGCAATTCAATATGCTCCAGTGTCGCATGCGCATGCTGAACCAAGAGGCTAGGAGGCGTGCCGTACTTGGCACGCATGTGCTCTGTCGCATGGAGCGCGTCGCCCATGTCATACACAAAGTGCGCGAGTGCATCGCACGCGCTGAGCAGCGGGGTATCTGCGACGGCCATAGTGACGCGCTCAAGCGTCAGACTCTGCAGCTGGCAGGCAGAAGAGCCTGACGCAGGCAGCAGGTCAGGTACCGATGAACGTAGGCACAGAGTACGTAGGTGCGTCTGTTGTAGGGCCCACACAAACCACCGAGGAGCATGCTGGCTCTCGACTGCCAAAGAAGTCAGTGGTATCCGTGCGAGAGTATCTGGCAAGTTTTTGAGATGCGACAAAGGCCTCTTGACCGACACAGAGCGGACGGAGGAGCCACCGCGTCGGAGAAAGGTGAGGAAGGCGTTTTTTTGGTGGTGGGCGGCAGTCTCTGCCGCCATTTGCGGCGGTGGGGCACGAATGTACACCGCGTGCCAGAAAACAGAGTGCTTGACGATGCTTTCGTTCCACCGTCGGCATACGCCCCGGCACTGGACCAACGACACAAAGGGGAGAAGGCGGAGCACGCGGATCAGAAGCTCCATGGGTATACGAGACATGGCTGTTGAGACAGGCTCAGCCGCCTCTCTGGCATGAGCCATAGCCCTGAGACGCTCTCCTTTGTCATGGTACCCGAGCTTGTCAAAGACCTGCGCCGCATGCATCAGGATCTCTGTCTGACTCGGGGCTAATCGCAGGCACCGGCGAAGATCCGCTAAGGACTGCTTCATATCGGACGCCTGAGCATACAAATGTGCGCGTCTCAGATATATATAGGCACGCTTCGTGGCATCTGTCGTCTTTGCCAGCTGCTCGGTCGTACGATGGACATGCACATCCCACGGCTCGGACGCCATCATCGTCCCACCACACCATCGGTGGAGGCCAAGCCACGTTTTCGACCGCATGCCAGGACAAATCGAGCCTCGACGCGTCGCTGTGGCGCTAGCCATCGATTATGACGAGAGCCGCGCAGACCGTGCGCTTGTCATGTTGGTGCGCTCGCGCAAGCATAGCGATAAGTGGGTCGTACCCAAGGGCGGGATCGAGAAGGGCGAGACGGCCAGGGAAGCGGCAGCCCGAGAATTGTGGGAGGAAGCTGGAGTGAAAGTGCGCAGCGAGGCACCGCCATGGGGCCTCGATGCTGTGCCTGTCATGCATAGCGACAAGCGCGCACACAAGAAATGTCCTGCCGATTTGATCGACACGCCCAACATGATCCCCCGGGCAGTGTATGTGCTGGAGGAATTCCGAATGCACGCCTCCGATGTACATGCCAAGTGGCCCGAGGCACATGAGCGGGAGCGTCAGCTGTTTCCGCTTCACGAGGCCATCGAGCACGTATCATGGCGTGAGGGCATGCGCGAACTGATCGAAAATGCACGTATCGTAACATCTGGCTTTTACAAAGGAACGTAGTGGCTATCATTATGAGAATTTGAGCAGGGAGTCGCCGCGGTGGCACCGGTGCAAAAAGTTCACAATTGCATCGATCTCTTTTGGTGGCGGCAGAGAGTTGTAGTGCTTGGTCGCCATGGCCGCGAGGTGTGCATGTTCATCGTCGCGGTCAAAAAAATGGGGATGGCCCTCCTCTCTGTGCTGCTCGCTGGTATGGGCTGTCGCAGATCGTGTGAGTGGGGCAGATTCTGCTACTTCGTCCGTCGGCTTCTCGTATTGTGTATGTTGGATGGGCGGCTCTGGCTCATCAGCTAGGCTCGGATCTCTGATCATGCTCCTCGGTGGATAATGCGGCTCGATGCCATGGTGCACCATGTACTTAAACGTGGCATCCAGAGGAAAGTCTGCAAAGTTCACCGGCATATCCGGAGAAGCGTCATCTTTGAACGTTAGATGCACACACGTACCGCTCTTCTCGCGCTGCCCCGCATCTCGATCGCCTGGCGCCTGTCTCATCGCGGCGTCCGAGAGGGCATCTGCAAGTCTCACACGCGGGGTAGACCTGTTCCTCGTCACGTGAGAAAAGGTTTGGGAGCCTGCACGACGTGCGTGGGGCATGACGACCAAAATGCATCTGGGCCAGCGCATGGCACAGGCAGCCTATATGCAGCGGCGCATGGCAAGCCGCATGTCACAACAAACTGCTCCAAAAAGTCCTCCAACGTGGAACGAGCAAAGATGGTCAAATCGGACCGTGGTGACACTATCAACATTGGTCGGAGGCATCGTACGTGACCGAGACTAACCCAGACGTATGTAATAGGCTTTTCGCAAGGATTTCGCCAGGCCCAGGCTCGGGCCGTCAGCGCATCGCCTCCAGCGTCATTGTCAACAGAGTAATGGGGTGCTATGAGCATCTACCAACCCTGGACAATTTTTTGGGCCATAGGCATCCACAGCGCGAGCTGCTTCACATCCTATGACAGGAAGACATGTGCACGTCTAGTATCGTCGTCATTTACATTAGAGCGATTCCTTGGCAACCGTAGCGGGGCTCTGGCCAGCAGCCTTAACACGCTTGCGCAGCTTCTCGACCGACTTGTTGCCACGAATACCACCACCCCAGTGACGACGAGCCTCGTCGTACTTGTCAAGGTAGTTGGCCTTGGCAGCCGACACGAGGTCAGCAAGCTCGCGCTCGTCCTCCGAACGAACGTCCTGGATGACAGCGATGGCCGTGCGCTTCAGGTGCACCACGGCACCGAGACGCGAGCTCGACTTGACAATGACGTAAGGAATGCCCATCTTGCGGCAGAGGGCGGGCACAAACACCACAAGCTCAATAGGGTCAACGTCGTCGGCAATCACGACAAGGTTGGCCTTCTTGGCCTCAATGAGAGCGACACAGTGGTTCAGACCATACTTCACGTAGAGCGGCTTCTTGCCATCGGCCTTCGGGTCGACCTTGTTGCCGGCAGCGACCTCCTTGGCCACAGCGTCCAGACGCGCCTTCTTCTCCTGCTTCGACTCGGGACGGTACTTGTTCATGAGCTTGAACAGAGCCGTCGCCGTGTTCTTGTCAAGCGTGTTGGAGAACTGGGCGATAGCCGGGGGCACCTTGAGGCGTTGCTGGAGAATCACACGCTGGCGCTGGAGACGAACGTACTCCGGCCACTTGACAAAGCGCGTCAGGTCGCGCTTGGGCTGAATGTCCTGACCTGCATATGTTAGTCAAATGCGCCACATACCAATGCCAAAGTGACGAGGGCGGCTCTCAAAGAGCGGGTTCGTGTTCGACTTGCTCGAGCTACTCTTCGAGTAGGGAGCAGGTGCAGGCTTCTTACCAGTGTTCTTGGTGGCCTTAGGCTGTAGATCATCGAGACGAGTCAGCATCATGCCCATGCACACGCCGAGCTCGGAGCTCTAAACTGCTTCACCCACCGGATGCATCTAGGAGATGATCCGTACGGGATCACGCAGAGATTATATGCGTACCATTACGAAGAATCAATAGAAAACGTAGTAGACGAGGAAAAAGGCTGCGAGCTGTGACAGTGGCAAAAATCGTTGCCCTCTGAATCACGTGAGTATACTGTAATTTCTCACGTGATGGTAACGTGGCTTGTAGGATGGTCCGTGCTCCCTAGGGCCCACTAAGTTATGGTACCGATGCAAGTGTGGTTCGTGGCGGTGGCAGCGGTGGCCCTAGTCGTTGCAGCCAAGGATGTGCCTCAAGTGTGCAAGCATCTTGAATTTTCTTCGTGGAGCGATACAGGATTGCGTGCTTACCTGCTGGAGCGAGGCATCACATCGCCGGGCGCGACGCATGACAAGCTCGTGACACTTGCCAAGAACGACTGCGAGACGCTTATGGCGGAGGCGGAGCGAGGTCCGGATGGCTCATCGGCGCAGTGGAATGAGGCTCTTTCTCTGGCGAGCTCTGTGCGCGCCAATTTTGCACCCAAGACAGCCACCACCAAGAGCATGCCGTCTGCCACACCTGTGGGTACCGAGCCCATCAAGCGTGATGCGTCCACGGCGGCACGCAAGGTAGGTCACAGTGCCTCGACGGTGGCCGAGAAGCGGTGGGATGATGTTAGTGCGTATCTTGACGATGCCAAGGACTATGTGTACAGCAAATGGAGTGAGGTGGATTTGTCTGGCTGGCTCCGATCGCATGGCCTGGACGTGCCGACCGATGCGGCACGGAGTACCATGCTGGCATTAATGCGCGAGCCATTTGCACGTGAACACTATGATCGGCCTTATGCTCGCCTGTCATCCGAGTACCTGCACCGCTGGCTGGTGGAGCATGGCTATTTGCGAGGCGAGGCACCACAGTCGCGCCAGACGTACGAAGCTTTGGCGCAGCGCTACTACTACTATATGCAGGACCGCGTGTATGATACATGGACGCAGGCAGACCTGCACAAGTGGCTCGCAGACCGTGGACTAGTGCCCCAAGACTGGCGCGCGACGCGTGATGAGTACCTGCGGGTCATGCAGGACAAGTACGCACGCGCCGCCGATACCATATGGGCTGGTTGGAAAGAAAGCGATATGCGGCAGTACCTCGCCCGGAAGGGGGTGCTGACGCATGCAAGCACGTATGAAGAATTGCTTCAGCTCATGCAGAAGCACGCACAGTCTGCAGCCGCCACGGCGAGTGCCTATGTGAGCTGGTCCGATGCCAAGCTGCGTGGCTTTCTCAAAGACCGCGGCGTACAGGTGGAGGCATTGCCATCGAGCCGCTGGGAGCTGTTGCGGGCCATGCGAGCGCACTACACCCCGAGCTGGAGCGTACAGTGGCAGCAGACGATTGAATCTGCCTTGGCTCGTGTGAAGCGCGGTGGTAAGTCGCTGCTAGGTGTTCATGATGAACTGTAGCTAGGAGCGCTGGACGATGTCGCGCTCGATGGTAGAATGTAAGTGTGTGTCTCTTGAGACGCGCCAGTAGTGCTCCAAGGCATCCGACTGAGAGAGGCGCGTCAGGAACTCCTCGTCGTGGGTGATGACAATGAGCTGGAAGTTGGGCTGGTGCTGCCGCTCAGCAAGGAGGTCTACGAGGCTTGCGGCAAGTGCCTCGACGTTTTCACGATCGAGGTTCGTGGTCGGCTCGTCGAGTGCCATGCAGCCACAGGCCCCGCCAAACGAATCGGCCAATGCCAGGCGGATAAGGATACAGGCGAGTACTTTTTGGCCCGTACTGCATCGACCACGCATATCGAGCTCGATGCCGTCCTTGCGCATGCATACTCGGTACTGGTAGGCACGAAGACCGCCGCTCGTGCCATCACTGTCGGCCCGAATGCACACTGAGTCAATGTCAGTGCCCTGGTAGGTTTTCTTCCATAGGTAGTCGAGAGTCTGATTCACTTCTTCCATCTTGATTCCGTGGTACTGTAAGATGGCCTGTTGGAATGCGGCGCAGTACGTATCGAGATCGCGATTTGCCATGCCAGCCACCTTGATATGCACGAGCTGCCGCATGTAGCGCTCAGAGACACCGCTGTAATCATCTTGAAGCTCCTTGTGGCGGCGCGCCAACTCGGCCTCGATCCCTGCCATCTCGCCGCGTAAATGCGCCGCACGTCCACCGAGAGCCTGCTCGGCCCGCCGCGCTTCGTCATACACCTGGTTGGCCTTCGCATGCGCCGCGCAAGCCGCCTCCAAGTCCAGCGCAGCGTGCTGTGCCTGGGCATCCGCATACGCTTTCTCTGCCTCGCGGAACTGGACATTGTCGCGCACATTGGACTCGTAGGCACGTGCATCGCGCAACGCTGTCTCAAGGGTATGTGTGTCATGCATGGCACGCTCCGCGGCACGAACTGCGTCATCCAGTGCAGCCGATGCACGTTTCAGCGATAGATTGCATGTGTCCAGACACGATGCATCGTCCGTGTCATCAAAGCGGGTCATAACGCGATGAAGGCGATCGAGCACATCTTGAAACTCTCGTCTTTTTCTTTCATGCCGATCTTCTGCCTTTAAGCGCTCCTGCCGCGCCGACTCAAGCGACACGCTCGCTGCTTGCAACGGCTGCGTCATATCGTCACACGCGCGGTTTAGGTCTTCTAATGCCGCTTCTAGCTCACGGGCATCAGCGGCATATTCGTCAAGACGACCTTGGGGAGCTCCGCGAGCTCGAGCAGCGGCGCTTTCCGCGCGTTGTTTGGCGTCTTGCATGCGTGAAGACAGGGCGGCATGGGATTCAACATGCTCGGTGCGCTGGATATGTGCCTCTTTGGCCATGTAGAGCTTGGCTTCCATCTGGACCCACGACGTGAGATCCGCAGCGAGCGAGGCGTGCGCACTGCTTCGCTGGCGCAGCTGCGCGATATGCGCATCAAATGCAGGGAGCGAAGATGGTGGCACGGCTTGCTCGCATGCAAGGCACACGTGTTTGTCGTGGGCATGGTGCTGGATACGTTCAAAGACTGCGGAGGCATTTTCCAGCAAGCCAAGAGATTCTCGAATCGCGTGAAGTTCTTCCTGTACGTCGCGCAGGCCGGCGTCGACCGACTCGAATCCACATTGCAAGTCGTCGAGGCGCGCAGAAAGAGCTTTCCCGCGCTCCTCCGAAGCTTTCCATGCTTCATGCAGTACATCGAACGTTGCTCGCCATCGAATAGCCTCCGAGGCAGCATCGTCACCGCCTTCCTCGCATGCGTCGATTCGTTCTCGTAGACGCTCAAGTGCAGCCTGGGTATGTTCGCGCCGCGCGCGCAAATCACGCAACTTGGTCTCGAGACGTTCGTGCGTTTCTCGCTCTTGCTGCTCGCGTTCTTGCAAGGCACGCTGTTCATGTCCGGCCGACGTGTCCCATTCTTTTTGTTGAGCTTGTAATGAAGTGTCCAAAGAAGTGGCTGCGGCGCGTATCGCGTCCCAAGTTGCGTCCTTCAATGACGCTCCAATCGCCTCTAGTTCTTGCGCGCATTCGTTGCGTTGGCGCTCACGCGTGCTTCTGGCAGCCTCGAGCTCCGCGTGCCGACGAATGAGTCGTTCATGCTCGACGGCTGCAGCTTTGCGTTGGTCGGTGTACGACTGCATATTCCGCTGAAGGTCTTCTAGCTGTGCCTGTTGCGCAGCTAACTGCTGCGGGTGCGATGCGAGCAAGCGTGCTAGCTCATCATCAGGTATATCAAGGTACGACATGCGTGCTTCCAACGTGCGCTTGTGTTCGGCATACAGGGCCATTTTTTCCTCGAGGATCTCGGCGCGATTTACAACTTCGCGAAACCGCGTAGCGTCATCATAGAGAGTCTGGTTCTCAGCCGTCTTGCGTCGAATGTCGTCATCAAGGTCTTCGAGCTGTACACGCTTTTCAAGAAGCGTTTCTTGCAATGTCGCGATGGTCCTCTGGATGCTGTCGGCGCGCTCCTTGTCCTGCTGCAAAGCGCGCAACTCCGCCTCGTCCACGCGCGCATCTTGCGCACGCTGCTTGCGAAGCGAACGGATCGTATCCAGCGCCTTGGTATATCGCGACACTTCAAAGATCTCGTCAAAGCGTTTCTTGAGGATCGCTGGCTCTGCCAATGGCCAATTGGCTTCTTCCTGATGGCAAAAAAGGACATGCTCAAGAATCGCGCGCGGCACACCTAGAAGCGACGCCATTTCTGTATCGAGCTCCGCACACCGCGTAGAAATGGAATTACGGGCATGCGGCTCGGCCTCGTCGTCGTCAATGCCCAGGACGCCCTCCAGTGTTTTCATCGAAAGGCCACCGCCCTTTTTCTTCGATACTTGCAAATTGCGGACGCAGTTCATGCGGACCCCATGTGTATTGCGAAATCGTAGGCGAACCTGCGCCTTGACCGTGTCTGTGCCCGCCATATTTGGGTCGTGCAGAAAGCCGCCACCTTTGGTATGCGGTGGTAAATCGCCGGTGGCCGCATATTTGAGGCACTCAACAATCGTCGTCTTTCCACTGCCATTGTGCCCAACAATGACTGTGAGTGGTTTAAAGAACTGGATGATGTTGACGTCACGCGGTCCAAACGAACGCACGCCACGGATGGCGAGCTTGTCCAACTCGGCCATCGTGGGCAACGACCGACCAAGATCAGCGACGCGCGTCGTAGGTGTGGAGGTGTCACTCGACCCTCAACACTTATATGCCCTCGAGGTGGCGGCGATGGGGGAGTGGCGTGCTCCTGGCGAGCCTGCTTGCCTATGCGCCGGTCGTTCTGACAGAGGTGATAATGTATGCATATCCTACGCAAATGGGCATGCGAGCGGGTCTCGCTGCGTTTTTGTGGAGCATGACAGCATGGTCCTTGGTCACGGTCCTAGCCCGGCCGTCGGTGTACACGCCGACAGAACCGTTGCCTGTGTGCGTCACAGTCAAGAGATCAAATGGTGCGCCTCGGTGGTGCTCAAAGTGCGACTCGCCTAAGCCAGATCGGTGTCATCACTGCCGATTTTGCCGGCGTTGTATCGTCCGAATGGATCACCATTGCCCATGGCTTATGGATACTTGTATTGGCCAGCGTAATTACAAGGCATTCGTGCTGCTGCTGCTGTATGCATCGCTCTTCTGTATATATGCACTTGAGACGACCGTGCGTGCCTGCATCTCGCTGCGTATCATCAACATGCCCACGTCCTGGATCGTTCTACTCACCCTGGTGCTATTCGTACGTACATTGTGCTGACGACAGTTATCGCTTGTTCTTACGCCTTTCCTTGGATTTCACGTATATTTGATGGTGCGCAATATGACGACGCTCGAGTTCATGGAGGGCATGTCCCATGTCCGGCACAAGACATCTGAGAACGGCACCCGGGCACAGCTGCAGCGATTGCTACCCCAGACCCTGTCTCGGCGCTACCATGTGTACCATGTAGGTGCGCTGGCTAATATAAGACAGGCCCTCGGCCGCTGCGTACTCCTATGGTGGCTCCCTATGGGTGGCCCGGCGCTAGACCTGACCTATCCCATTAACGAGGCCGAATATCATGCGATGCAGGCTGAGCTTCAGTCGCGGGACGCCTCAGGGGCACCAATTGAGTGAATGTCGGCTGTGCCGTGGAACGCATCGAGGATGCACCAGTTGACAATAGGCTCCTCGCGGCGGCCCAGCGCATTGAGGATGCTCTGCGCCACGATACCTCCGAGGATGGCACATGTAGGAGCAAACGACGCTCTGCGATGCGGGAATGCCGCGCGGGCAAATGCGGTATAAAAGGCCTTGGCATTTGTACGCCGGAACACGGTAGTGGGTTTGACGCCCTTGGCCTGCATGAGCGCCTCAGCCTCGTGTTCGAGAGCTTCTTGGAAGGCGTTCACATCGGTCAAGCCCTTGAGAGACCACAGGGCCCATGTGGTGACAAGACCAGGGCTCGGTCGGGACGGCCATGGCGCTTCGAGTGATTCGGCAAGGGGCACGAATGCCTGTCGGAACTTGACTGGAGTCTTTTCTTTGGTACCTGGCACGGGTATATCCCGGACGTAGTCCAAGGACACCAAATCACAAAATACATAGCCACTCTGGCCGTATGTCGCGGCGGCGAAAAACATCGCATCGTGAGCACGGCACAGACTGTTCCAGCGTATGAGTTCATCGCGCGAGCCAGATGTGACAAGTACAAGGTCAGGCCGAACACGTTGAAAGAAGTCGTCGTGAACATCGTCGTGTGACTCGCCTTGGATGTGTACGTGTGGATTCAGCTGCTGAATCCGTTGGAGTGGCGCTTTGGCAACACGCGATGTCCCTACATCATCGGGGCGGAAGAACAGCGAGGCAGACAGGTCCTCAGGCTCGACGTTTTGGGCATCGACGATGGTCAGTGCCCCGATGCCCGCTAGGACGATATTCTTCACGATCTCCTCAGCGACATCGGTAAAGGACACGACGGCCACATGCGCTTGCCGCATGTGATTCTGTGCTTCAAGACCCCACAGCCGAATCTGCCGATCGTACAACGCGGCTTCATCCTCCGTCACACCTGTTACTGAGGTATCCATACTGTGGACGTGAAACGAGATGACTAATATACTACAGACTCATTTGGATTTAGGCTGAGAGCCACACACATGTAGCCAGGGTCCATACCAAGACCATTGATACGCTTGCCGCAACGTGCGCGCCTGCACCTTGAGGATTCGACTGATCCACGATATGGTATGAAGGTGTTTTTCCAGGCGACGAGACCATATACGATGAGCCATACTGTTCGGGCTTGTCGCAGCTGCTACCAATTTGGTCTTCGCATGCCTTGATGCATTCAGCGCGTTGTCGGAAATGCGTTTCCCGCTTGTTGTTGCACACATCTTTGCATGTCTGTCGACGAATCTGGCAGTCGCTCGATTGGACCGGCCACTGGTATTGGGCAAGACGCGACACACTTTTTTTGCATTTACACATGGTGGCCATGCCCTTGTCGACGTCGCAAAAGTTGTACTCTAACTCGTCTTCATCTTCCTCGCAGCCTGATCTTTTGCAAAAATCGACCTGAATGTCACATACTAATTGCTTGCTGTCCTTGGGTAGTGACGAGTTGGCCAGATTGAAGTAGAACTTGGGCAAATTCGCGATCGACTCGTTGTTGCCGCGGTACATGTTGCTTATTAGTGATGGTAGAGGACCATCTCCCCAGATAGCCACATCTGCGATCTGGGCCGTGCTCACATTGGACGATGCACTCTTCGATGCCTGAGGCAGACTTGATGGCTTGGCATACACGTCGACGGATGATACGGGCGCAGGCTTCGCCAATGTGACACTCGGATAGTCAACACCTGGAGGCGGTCCTTCGCCCTCGTAGGTGGATGTGGTCGAGGAAGCCGCCGAGCTTGAGGGAGACGGCTGGGTATGAGACGAAGGCGGTGGGGACACCGTGCTTCCAGACGGATCAGGATTCATCTGTAAACGACTGGCTGGATTGTCGCGTGCCACAATACTCTCTGCATGAGCTATCCACGCGACAAGAAAGAGTGCGCCCAGGAGTGCGCGCAGCATGATGGCACGCATCATCCCGGCGAGGGAACGCAGAAACTTTCTTGTTGGGAGGCGAGTCCCCACTGACACGGCAGCCACGTGATGCCGAGTGTGGAGGAAAAGAGCAGGAGACGCAAGCATAGGAGGCTTGGTCGCATGCATGTCGCAACAGCGGCGCGTCTGTGCCGTTTGTGGCAGTCGGCGCTTCCGCCTGATTGCCTCGCAGCTTGTGTGTGATGCGGGGCATATACAGCGTGACTTTCGCATTGAAGCAGCGCATGACGATGATGGCTTTGATACCCAAATAACGACTCGGACACGTTCTTTGAATCGTGCCTCGCAGCGCGATAGCGAGCGAGCAGAAAAGCGCCAGAGAGCGCATGAACAACGCCGAAAAATTCATGGGCGCACGATGCATGTGATCCCGGGATCTGTCGAGCATTTTTCGCTGCCAGACCCGGATGACGCACACCTGCATGGGCCGCGTGTGATGTTTGCCATCGTGCAAGCCTACCAACTGATGCTACGTAAGCAGATTGAGGCCCTGTGCAAGTATATGGGCGATGACTGCCCGTGTATGCTGGAAGCCTACGCTCGTGACTTTTGGGCCATGCATGTATCCAACCACCACATACCCGCGGCGCCGTTGGAAGCAGCGCGAGACGCGGCAGAGCGACGAGAGCGCGACGAGGGGCGGATCAAGCCCGAGTGTCATGACTCGGCACGACGTGGACGGCAGAGGTACCAGGACGAAAGCGATGTGACGTGGCGCTTGGAGCCTGTCACACTCAAATCGACTTTGGCCATTGTGTTTTTGGCGTGTGTGATGTGTCGTGTCCCCATCACACTCGGGGATATACGAAAACACGTCATCACGCGTACATTGCCGTACCTCAATGCGATTCGGTATTTGCCCACGTCGCTTACAGATTCGCTGTCGCTCAGCGACCTGCAGTTTGGTGGGCTGGACACGAATCACATCCCTAGTGTCATGGAGCTGCACCGGCGCGTGGTGGACATAAGCTCGGTCCTGCAAAAGCAATGTGGCGTGATGTGGCCGGAAATGAACGCGGCACCGGTCCTAAGTCGGTACGTCTATGCTTTCATGCTGCCATCGACGCTGTATGTGATGTCGAAGGCACTGCTTACGATGCTGCGCATTGACATGCACGTCCGAGGTGCTGCGACACTGACGCCCAATGCCGCGGCTCGTGCGCGTGAGGCGCAGCATGATAAGGAGTGGCTCTCGGCATCGTGTGCTTTTTCACGCAATACACTTGTGCCGCGGTGTGTGATGCTGATGGCGGTTTTGATTGTTGCCATCAAACTGCGCTACGGACTCGATGGTATGGAGCGGCAGGAAGTGTCTACGACGGTGCAAGGACGCCAGGTCTACTCTGGTGCCCCGAAGCAGACTGAATGGCTCGATGCCGTATGTGCATTGCATGGCACCAGTAATACGACGAGCCCCTTTGCGCCGTGGGACACCAGTGCAGATGTACTCACATTGTCGAAAGAGGAGATGGACACATACCTTGATTTTGTGGAAGACATGTACTTGCCCACTCATATACCCGCCAGTCTGCCTCTTCGGCGCCGTGATGACGTCGATGACTTGATACCCTGTGAACCACCTGCGCGACGTGAACGTGGCGACTGGCTCGCGTATGCGCGATACATGGAGGCGCAGCATGCCGAGCGGCGCAAGCAGTACGAGGCCGAGTTGTATGCTGGCGAGCCGACGACCGAGTGTGACACGAATATCGCACCCGGCGAGGCTTATGCCCTGCACACGCACGATCCGGGCGGCACGATGTCACGCGATATGCATCGTGTGCTTGAAACAGGGATGCGCATCGTTGGGTTAGACACGCACCCGTTGCCGACGTATCAGCCAAGCAATACGGCATGGACGCGACCGCATGACCAAGACGTCCTGCTGGACTGCGTGATGCAGCTGGAGGAAGCCCTTGTCACGACCCTGATGCGCCGGCGTCGAAGGTAGCTCTGTAGCATGGTACATGTGGGGAAGCTATGTATCGTTGGCATTCTTGTTCTCGGCCCGTGACTTTTTCGTAGTGGCGGGCTTGGGGGCCGGTTTGGCATCGTCCGTCGAAGCATGCAGCTCGCGCTTGCGCTTGGCGCCGCCAGCCACAGCGAGAACAGCAGGTCCATGACCGCGTCCACGCGACGCTGCTGCACCGCGGATGGATGTGCCTGCTTCAGATGCCTTGATGGGCACAGGCTTCGGAGCTGCGCCGCCGCGGCCGCCGCGCACGACAGCCGGGCGGGTGTTGGAGGCGGGTGTCTCCTTCTGCTCGGATGTCTTGGCCGGTGCGGCTGGTGATGCATCGACGCCCAGCTTGGTCTTGAGCTCGGCAATCTCGTTCGTGAGGTTCGTGATTTTCTTGTCGCGCTGGCCAATCATGATCTGGTTACGCAGGGCCGCCTCACGTTTGCCGTCCTCGTAGCGCGACTGCAGCAGCGGCTGGTAGTGCGCCTGCAGCTCGGCCTCCTTGGCCTGGACAGCAGCTGTGCCTTCAGGTGCATTGCGTAATGCTTGCAATTCGTCTTCCTTGGCCTTGACGGCCTTGACACTCTCGTCCTTGATGTGGGCAAGCTCCGTCTCGAGCTCGGAGATGCGTGCGTTGGCCTGGGCGAGCAAGCCCTCGAGTTCTGTGATGCGTGTATGCAATGCATGATCCGCCGGCTGCTCCTGGAGTGATTTGAGCTGTGCCTCGGCCGCACGCTTCTCCTTGAGAAACGTGCGCGCAAAGTGCCTGTGCTTCTCGCACTCCTCGGTCTTGGCACGCAGCTGCTGCTCGAGCGAGGGGATATCGGGTGTCTCGGCGGCCGGCGCCGAAGCGTCAGGGGTGTCGGAGGCGACCGTGGCATCGGTGGCCTGAGGTGCCTCGGCAGGATGCTCACTGGGTGCATCGGCAGGGGCTCCATTCGCCTCTTCCTTCGTACCCTCGTCCTTGGGCTCTTCGTCCTTGATCTCTTGCTCCTTCTTTTCGAGCTCGGCAAGTTTGTTCTCGAGGGCCTGCTTGGCTTCCTCGGACGCTTGTGCCTGCGTCTCAAGCTGCTTGGACCGCTCCACGGCCTCGGCCACAGCACGACGCTCCTGAGTGATGCGTGCTCGGACCTGCTCGCGCAGCTGCTCAAAGCGCTTGTTGGCGGCTTGCAACTCGGTCGAGAGCCGCGCTGTCTCGGCCTGTGCCTGCTCGATGCGCGCCTGGGCTTGCCCACGCTCCTGCTCGGCCTGCTGCATCGCTTGCTCGACGCCACTGCGCTGCAGGAGACCTGAGGCGCGAGCTTTCCACCGAGCCACGTCCTCCTGGACGACACGCAGCTGGCTCTGTGCTGCATCGAGCTCGGCCTGTGCATGCTGCAGGCGCTCGCGGTGTGGCTGGAGCTCCGCCTGTGCATGCTGCAGCTGTGTCTCGAGGGTCTGGTTGCGTGACTCAAGGGCCTGCTGGGCCTCGGTCAGTGTGGCGACATGTTCGCGGAGAGCGCTCAGCTGGTGGATCTTGTCGAGGAGCTCTGTGTACTGCGTGTTGGGCACAGGTGCCTTGGCAGCTTCTTGTGCCGCTGCGAGCTCGGCACGGCATGCCGAGAGTGCCTCTTGCGTCCGTGTAAGGGCCGCCTCGGTCCGTGTGCGTTCCTGGACGGCCATGTCTCGCTCGAGTTCCCGCACGTCCTTCTCGCGGCGGAGGTAGCGCAGGACTTGCAGCTCGCCCGTCGCAGGCGCCGCAGGCGCTTCGTCGTTCTCGACTTTCGCGACTTCGTCGGTGTGCATCGTCGCAATTTGCTTGCTGACCGCCTCGAGGTGGGCGTGGAGCTGGTCGTTTTCCTGTTGCAAGTCGTCGCGTTGCGTCTGCAGACTAGCCTCGGCCTTTTCGAGCGCAAGGACGCGTGCCTGCGCGTCCAGGACGTACTTGTTGTGCTCAGCCGCCAGCATGTCCTTGGCCGTGCGCAGCTTCTCGGCCTCGTCACGCAGGCGAGCCATGTCTGCCCGCAGCGATGCGATCTCTGCCTCAGCCGCAGCACGTCCCTCGTCGGCTGCCTTGGCGCGCGCTTCGGCGTCGTTTGCCTGTGCACTGAATCGGCGCACCTCGTCCCATGCCGAGGCATGCTCGGTGGCCTCGCGCGCCTCGGCGTCTTGGAGCCCCGTGACGGCGCCTTCCCACTCGCGAGTCTCGGCGGCATGGCGCTCCGTCTGTGCCTTGAGCTCGTCTTCAAGGGCCGTGACCCGTGCAGACGCCGCATGGCATTGCTCCTCCAGGGCCTGGATGCGCTCAGCCGTCTCGGCTTGAACATGTTCTGCGGCCTGGCGCGCCTCGCTCAAGTCGTTACGGGCCTGCTCGAGGTCCGCCTGAAGACGCTCCTGCGCCGTTTGCGCCTCGGCAAGAGCCGAACGAGCGGCCAGAGTCTCGGCCTCCGCAGCCGCTCGGCCACGACGCACGTCAGCCAGTTCCATCTCGAGATGACGCTCTGGCGGCAGGACAGCATCCCCTGTTGGAGCACCCACAGCCGCTGCAATCGATGTGCGCCAGCGCTCCTCAGCCGCTGCTTGCTGTTTTTCCAGGAGGGATGCGACGTGGTGCGCATGCTCAAGCTGCGCCGTCAGATCGGACACGCGCCGTTCCTGGTGCTGTGCATCCGACTGCGCCGTCGCCAGCGCCTCGCGCGCGGCTGCATGCTGCTGCGCTAGTGCCTCGAGACGCTCGCGAAGCTCGTGGGTCTCAGTCTCGCGCCGCAAAGAGGCAGCGGCTGCCTCGGCGCGCGCCTCGGCCGCATGGCTTTCCTGTGTCGTGGACGTCGCACGGAGCACAGCAAGTTCGTGCTGCAGACGTTCCACATGCGCTGCGTGTGCCTGTGTGTGCTGCGCATCCACCTTGTGTGCATCGCGAGCTGCTGCCTCGGCGGCCGCTCGCGCTTCGCCTAAGCGGCTGTTCTCGGTGAGAAGCGAGTCGCGCTGCTCCCGCACCAGACGCAACTCGGCGTCGCGAGCAGCGAGGCGCGTCAAGGCATCGTGCTGTGCTGCGCGGCTCGCTGCAAGGGCCTGCTCGGCCTCTCTCACAGCAGCATCGCGGCGGTCCAACGCAGCCTGAAGATGCGAGGCCTGTGTGGCCGCCTCGGTGAGCCGTGTCTCGTGGAACTTGGCCGTCTCTTGCAGCATGTGAATGCGCTCCTCGGCGGCAGCGCGCGCTGCTGCCTCGCGCTGCAGGTCGGCGAGCACGGAGGGAGGGAATGATGGCTCGACAGGCTTGGGCGCTTCAGGCGCTGCGTCACTGGTTTCGAGACCCTTCGCAAGGCACACATTGCGATACATGTCGCGCTCACGGCGAGCATCATGCAGCGACGCGCGCTCTGTCTCGAGCTCGCGCGTCACACGCTCAAGCATATCGGCAGCCTCTTTGAGCTCGTCGTCGCGCGGCTCGCGGGCCTCGAGCTGCTGGCCAAGCTCGCGCACAGCCTGGAGGAGCCGCTGGTTTTGCGCACACAGCTCAGCCAGCGAGCGGAACGTGACGAGCTCCTCAGAAATAACGTCCTGGATATCGCCGGAGGCCGGCGCGTCGTTGTTATCAGCGAGTCTTTCGGCAGCTGACGGGTCCTTGAGGAGGATCGTCTCGCGAAGCAAGGTGCGGACCTGAGCCGTTGCGTCCTCCAGTTGCTGTGCGTCAAGGGCGTGCTCGCGACGCACGCGCTCGACCTCTGCACACAGAGAGGCATGCATCGCCTTGGCATCATCGCGTTCGCTGCGTGCTTCCTCAAGCTCTTCCAGTGCCGCATCGAGATCTGAGCGGAGCTGCGCGGCCTCGGCCCGCTGTGCCTTGAGTTGCGGTGCATGTGCATCGAGATCAGCCATGACCTCGGTCAGCACGCCTTCAAGACGCGCCCGCTCCTCACTCTCGCGCCGAAGTGCCTCTTCTGTGCGCGCTGCATCAATGTACACGTCACTAAACCGCTTGCCTTCGTGGCGGACCTGCGCCGCCAACGAAGCGGCACGTGATGGCATCATCAGGCCATCGTCCGAGGCGTCTTCCACGCCCAGGGCACGTGCCATGCGATCGAGCGCCTCTTGCAGGGACGCCACGTCTTGCTCGAGTCGCTCACGATCCGCGATGGCCTCGTCGGCCTCGGCGCGGGCATCGCGCTCGCGTGCTGCACACTCAGCCATCAGCGCGTCGCAGCTGGACTCGAGCTCCATCGCACGCTGCTCGGCGCGCTGCACCCGAGCTTCGGACAGCTCGATGGCCTGGTCGGCGACCGACTTGGCCAGCTGTGTATCGCGTTCCTGCGATGACAATCGCATACGCAATTCTGTAGTAGTGTGGACGGCATCGGCGTGCCGCGTCTGTGCTTCAGTCAGTAGGCGCTCAGCCTGTGCAAGTTGGGCGGCTGCTGATGTGCGCTCTTGCTCGGCCATCTCGCGCGCCGCTTCTGCCTGCACTGCACGGCTATACAGGTCGGCACGCGTCGTCGCATGGGCTTCGCGCTCACGTGTGAGTTCCGTGTGCGCCCACTCGGCATCATTCTGCGCAAGAGCTAGGCCCTGCTCGAGCGACCGCGTACGCAGCTTCATGGTATGTTCACTGGCATGCGCCTTCTCCAGTGCGAGTGTCGTCGACGCTAGCTCTGTACGCACGGACTGGTGCCGTGCCGTTAGGGCGGCCAGCTCATCTGATGCATAAGTCTTTTGTCCACGTACCCTGCTGACTCGCACACTTCTCACGCTCGCGTTGCCAGCTCTCGAGAAGCCGACGCTTTTCGTTCTCGAGCGCCGCGACACGCGACTCCGGATCGGCGGCCATTCGACGTCGCCGTGGACAAGAGACTGACAGCCTCGAGGCACCGAAGTGGATGGCCTTTGTCACGTGATGTGGGTGCCTCTGGCCCTAGCGCCCCACAGGACAGGGTCAAGGCGTGATGTGGGTGCAGAGGGGATAAGATGCACCGTTCCAGCACCGCCATACTTGCTTTCATGCCTTTGTAGGTAAACGGTATGTGCAAAAGTGTATACTCTTGTTGCGATGCACTTATGATCAAGTGCGCGCACTACATGGTTAACGGTCTCAAAACCAGCAAAGTGTTTCGCATGCCGGCTTTGTACCTGTCCTCATGACCAGGGTTGCCGATCAAGGCGCATCTCACGGGAGCTTGGCCTCGTTGTAGTGTTTTTGATCTAAGTATTTGCTAGCAGAGGAAGATCGACCGTCGATCAGGTACCAGAGATCTTTGTTATTCTCCACTAGGCCGAGGTGGGTCGGGCCATGCTGCTGATCAAGAGCGGACCTTGCCTGTTGGGAGATTAAAGGCATCAAGGATCTGTTCTTAAGTGAGACGTTCGCGAATTTTCGATACCACCACAGGTAAAGGGTGCCACCAGACCCAGCTTGATCGGAGCAGGTTCCGCCTCAGGGCAAGCTTGACTACTTTGACCAGGCCGTCCAGATCGTCTACCACCAGCACCCTGGACTCTCTGGTGCTATGATATCGAGGTCACGAAAAGCAAATGTGTCAGTCTCAGTGCCAAGACTTCCAATGACTCGCTCGGCTGCAGCTCCATGCCCGCTTCTATCGCCCTTGTGCATCCGCATACATAGCCTTGGTATGTAGCCACAGGTTAAATACGGCGCTGCTTCAGTGTACTAGGTGTTTTTTCTGACTGGTCCTTGATGATCTCCCCCTTTTCCTGCGTCACAGCCGTTGCTGTTGGCTTTTTCTCGGCCATGGGCTTGGCAAGCTGTGGCTCTTTCACCAGCAGCTCCCTCGCGTATGCACCCACAAGTGCCAGTACACGTCCACATACCGTCGTCCATACCGTGCTACTCACAGCTCCGGCAGGAGCATTGGGGAAGCTGAAAAAGTAGCCAAGTGGACCGAACCAGTCTCCAGGTGGGAGATAAAACATGGGTGTCCACTTAAAGTACCAATTCAATGCGAATGGTACGGCACTGTTTAGCACGAACATAAATACCTTGAACATGATCGAGAACATGAACTGTGTCGACGCCAGCGACTTGTCTGTGTGGTCAGTTGACTACGCATACATACTCTGCTCATCCACCTGCGCTGTAAGTTTATCGACTTTGCGGCGCAGCCTGGCCCATTTGGAAAACTCGTCCTGAGCACTTGTCATGTTCATTTGCTGCCGCGTTTCGAAAAGATCCTTTTTCATCGAAGAAAGCTTGGACGACGCGGAGAAGTGCACGATGCGGACATATGCAATGCGGAACTGCTGTTAGCTGCGACATACGAACAATCTCTTGTAAGGTATCCCTGCCGACCCATGTTATGAGATGGTTGACCAGAGACACCAGAAAAATTATGAGAGCTGGATGCATGGTTGGTGGGGGTTGGTCGATGCCAGTCCAGATGGCGACGTTCTGCCAAAAAAGGCACGATTTTTCTCCACACCCCTGCACTCCGATTCGTCTATTGACATACAATTCTAGTCGACGCAGCCGCTACAGCCTCTGCTGCCGCGGCAGTGGACATGCCTGTTTCGTGCAGTGACACGGACGGATGAAAACCTGCGCGCACCGCAAAGTCAGGGTTGCGAGGGTGTTGCTCTGGCGAGTCAATATGGTACTCATCCATAATAGGGTAAGTGAGCACATTTATACTGGGCGTAATGCACACAATGGTGTTTGAGGGAATCTCCATCCAGTCCGCTATTGTGTCAGTTGTGAATACTCACCTTGCTCAAATGTAAGCGGCTCACTCGCAATGACTACAATGTTCTGCTGTCGTCCTGCCTTCACCATACGGTACTCGCCTTTGGCGTGCTCATAAAACGAGGTACCTGTAGAGAAGTACTGCTTGTGAGTCGTGCGTACACGTACCAAACTCGCAGCTTCATCGGTTTTACTCGAAACGTAGCGTGTACAAACCACACTCTCGCCATCCGTTATGCAAAAATTCAACAGACTCGGCTGGATCATAAGCAGTCTCATACGCACTTCTTTAATTCCAGCCTCTCTGGACCACTGGTTGATATCCTGAATAGTTCGCAGCATGGCTTCCTTTAGTTCGTGGTACGAAAATGATTCTGAAGTCTCTGGGTCTTTTAGGTGACTTAGGTATAGTGCAAATGCATATTCTGAATCCGTTTGACCCATGGGCATCAGAAAAAGAGGCTCCGGCAGAGCTGCCATTAGCCTGCGCTTAATTTTGGAAAACTGGGATATTTGGCCATTGTGCATCCTGAACCCATTAGCCAGGCGCATACACACCACATAAGACGTCCATATCTCCATGGATGACAGTTTGTTTCACTAAGAGCACCGGCTGTCGATGCTCTCACATGACCACTAACGCATTAGTATGATGTAATGTATACATACAAGACAAGTGGACTCTTGATCTTTTCAGCAAGGCGCTGGAGATTTACGTTATTCCATGCCTAGTACAGTCAGCTGCAATCATTTGAAGCACACATACAGGTGTAACGCTGGTAAAAATGCACGGCGCCCGCCCGAGCTCAGGGTCATCGACAGAGTCATACCATCCAACACCAAATCCATCGCCCTACGCATGGTGTATAAGTACATCTCAACCGACGAGGAAACACTTACATTGATTGGTCGAGCCAGGTCTATTCGCAGACGAGAGTCGAACGCCTGGTCACAGTATGAGTACCGAAACCAAGTTTCTGACATACCTGATTAATGATGCTGTGCGCGGGTCTGGTCAGGAGATGTGACAGCAGAATGGGTTCCGACCCCTTGAACACTGATCTTGTGTTAATAGCTCCTCCCCCACATGTCAAGAATATATGTACCCAGCTGACGACACATGAACGGTGGTAAGATCTACTGGCCGAGATTCAGACTGGTGGAGGAATGTGCGCCGGACTACCAGCCATAGCCGAAATTCAAATTTCCATCTAAATCAATAAACTATTATTTAAATTTTTTAATCAAAATACTCTATTTCCTACAGCATTAAGAGAGAAAATTTTAATTATTCAAAACCATATTATTATTTTCATTTTCTGGAATTAATATT